>ENA-OQCU01000039-OQCU01000039.1-human-gut-metagenome-genome-assembly--contig:-NODE-39-length-67123-cov-5.397024_pt1 | contig 67123 bp, 60 predicted proteins | sample MGYA00242504_ERZ504590 | MGnify/ENA primary metagenome ERZ504590 (study PRJEB26092, sample SAMD00036318) | human gut metagenome | host: Homo sapiens | study: EMG produced TPA metagenomics assembly of... | reverse complement strand
GGTATAATAGCAAAAGATTGTAGAACAATCAAAAGAGGTCAAAAAAATGATCATGTTCAACGATTTTTTGTGGAGAAGAGAAAGGAAAGAAAAATGGGAAAAATTAAAGTAGAATCTTGTGAAATTGAAGGATTAAAAGTAATTACCCCAACCGTATTTCGGCGATGAGCGCGGATATTTTATGGAGACATACAATTACAATGATTTTAAAGAAGCCGGCATTGATGTCCAGTTCGTACAGGATAACCAGTCTGCATCCAAAAAAGGTGTCCTGCGCGGACTTCACTTCCAGATCAATTACCCGCAGGACAAACTGGTACGCGTGGTAAACGGTGAAGTATTCGATGTTGCAGTTGACCTTCGCGAGGGATCCAAAACCTACGGAAAATGGTTCGGCGTGCTGCTTTCAGCAGAAAACAAGAAACAGTTCTTTATTCCGAAGAATTTTGCACACGGATTTATCGTACTCTCTGACTACGCAGAATTTGCTTATAAATGTACGGATTTCTATCATCCAAACGATGAAGGCGGTCTGTATTTTGACGATCCGGAGATCGGCGTGGAGTGGCCGATGCCGGAAGGAATGACAAAAGAAGATCTGATTATTTCGGAAAAAGATCATAAATGGGGCGGAATTAAGGATTTAAAGAAATAAGGAGTAAAAAACATTTATGAACGTATTCAAAGAACTTTATCAGAACCGGAAACTGATCTGGAAACTGTCGAAAAATGATTTCCGCAACAAATTTGCCGGAGCGTATTTTGGCATCGTATGGGCATTCATTCAGCCGATGGTGACGGTTGCTGTTTATTTTGTCGTGTTTCAGCTCGGACTGCGTGTACAGCCAGCTGCCACTGGATATCCGTATATCTGCTGGCTGGTTTCCGGTATTATTCCGTGGTTCTTCTTTTCTGATGCACTGCCAAGTGCGTCAAATTGTCTGCTGGAATACAGTTACCTGGTAAAGAAGGTTGTATTTAAGATCAGTGTGCTTCCAATTGTGAAGGTGATTTCTTCCCTGTTTGTACATCTGTTCTTTATTGTGTTTGCTATTTTGATTTTTGCACTGATGGGAAAACTTCCGCCGGTTCAGATTATCCAGATCGGGTACTATACCTTTGCGGTGATCTGTCTCGTCGTTGTACTTTCCTATCTGACCTGTTCCATCACACCGTTTTTCCGCGATTTCGGCCAGATTATCAATGTAATTCTGAATGTCGGCATGTGGGCAACCCCGATTCTGTGGGATACCACAACAATTCCGAATATTCCGAACTGGCTGAACAGCCTTCTGAAGCTGAATCCTCTGTACTATATTGTCCAGGGATATCGTGACAGCTTTATGAATGGACTCTGGTTCTTCGAGCATCCATGGCACACCCTTTACTTCTGGGCTTTTGTGCTTATGGCAGGACTAATCAGTTCCAAAGTGTTCAAGCGCCTCCGGGTTCATTTCTCAGATGTATTATAGGAGGATGGAATGAGCACAGAAAATACAGAAACAGTAATTTCAATTAACCATGTCAGCAAGGTCTACAAGCTGTTTGAAAAGCCGATGGACCGTCTGAAAGAATCGCTTTCACTGACACATAAAAACTATCACACCGATCATTTTGCGCTGGAGGATATCTCGCTCGAGGTGCACAAAGGCGAGTGTGTCGGTATCATTGGAACGAACGGTTCCGGAAAATCCACACTGCTGAAAATCGTCACAGGTGTCTTAAACCCGACGAGCGGAAACGTGGAGTTAAAGGGAAGAGTCAGTGCCATTCTGGAACTGGGTGCAGGCTTTAACATGGAGTATACCGGTATTGAGAACATTTTCCTGAACGGAACGATGCTTGGCTATACCGAGGAGGAGATGAAGGCAAAGCTCGACGATATCATTGCGTTTGCAGAGATCGGTGACTTTATCAATCAGCCGGTTAAGACGTATTCCAGCGGTATGTTTGCCCGCCTTGCCTTCGCGGTTGCGATCAATGTGGATCCGGATATTCTGATTGTCGATGAGGCCTTAAGCGTCGGAGACATTTTCTTCCAGTCCAAGTGTTACCGGAAATTTAACGATCTGAAAGAAGCAGGAAAAACGATCCTTTTCGTTTCCCACGATATGGGCAGCGTCATCAAGTACTGTGAGAGATGTCTTCTGATTAACAAAGGAAAACAGGTGATGGTTGGAAAATCGTCGGAGGCAGTCGATGTCTACAAGAAGATTCTTGCCAACCAGTACGATGACGAGACAAAAGAAGAGGAAGAGACCGAAGAGAGTGCAGAACAGACCGAAGAGAGAACCGAAGCAGATGCATCCGGTGCCGTATCGGCAGAAAAGCCGAAAAAAGGCCTCTGGAGAGAACGCCTGATTGCGAATGCGCAGCTGGTAGAGTATGGAGACAAGGCTGCGGAGATCGTGGACTTTGCGATTATTGACCACAAAGGTATGATTACATCTTCTGTGGATAAAAACCAGAGATTCCGCATCAAGATGAAAATCAAGTTCCATGAAACGATGGAGCATCCGATTTTTGCCTTTTCGATCAAAGACCGGAAGGGAACGGAGATTACCGGAACGAATACGGCGCTGGAGGATTACACAAAAGACGTGGTGGAAGCGGGAAAGACCGTCACGGTATGCTTTGACCAGATCATGCCGCTGCAGAGCGGACAGTATCTGATGTCGTTTGGATGTACCAGCTACCATCTGGAAGAGCTGGTGATCCACCACAGACTGTACGATGCTTGCTTCCTGGAAGTCTTCTCCATGAAAGACACCGTAGGATTTTTTGATATGAACTCTACCGTGACCTACGAGTAGGATGCGGAGGATAAACGACGGGGGTTATATGAAAGAAACAATAGGAAATGTTCTTTTGAACCTGGATTATTATGACGGCGAAGATGCTTACAGCGACGGCAGCATTGAGGACCGGCTGCTGGAGATCGTCAAGACGACGCCGAAAGAGGATTACCAGAAGGTAATCCTCACAGAAAAAAGCTGGCCGATTTTTTATCATCTCTCTCCGGAACGGGAAAATATTCTGGACTGGTATGAGTGGAAAGACGATGCTTCCGTATTTGAAGTCGGAGCCGGCTGCGGAGCCATTTCCGGCGTGCTCTGCAGAAATGCAAAGCGGGTAGTGGCAAACGATCTGTCGAAGCGGCGCAGTACGATCAATGCCTACAAAAATCAGGATGCGTCCAACCTGGAGATTATGGTTGGAAACTTTAATGTTGTTGCAGAAAAAATGGAAGAACGCTTCGATTACGTGACACTGATCGGTGTTCTGGAGTATGCAAAAAGCTATATTGGAAAGGATAATCCGTATCCGGAATATCTGGAAAAGATCAATCGTCTCTTAAAACCGGGCGGAAAAATCCTGATTGCGATTGAGAACCGTCTGGGACTGAAGTATTTTGCCGGCTGCAGGGAAGACCATGTGGGCCGGGAATTTGTCGGAATTGAAGGATATCCGGGGATCGATTTTGTCGAGACATTCAGCAAACCGGAGCTGGAGCAGATGCTGCAGGAAAACGGTTTTTCGAAGTTCAAGTTTTATTATCCCTATCCGGATTACAAATTTCCGGCGGTCATTTATTCGGATGAATATCTGCCGAAGCCGGGTGAATTGAGAAAAATCAGCGGAATTTTGATGCTGACAGGATCACACATTTTTGACGAAGGCAAAGCATTTGACGGAATCCTGAAGTCCGGTCTGTTTCCGGTTTTTTCCAATTCCTTTCTGATTGAAGTGGAGAAAAAGGAGTAAACGTATGAGGAAAGTTCTGTATACGAAATTTTCGAGAGAACGTCGGAACGAATTTCAGATTATGACCCGGATTACAGAAGAGGATGGGATCCGGCGTGTGTGGAAGCTTCCGCTGCAGAAAGAGGGAGAACTCCACATCCGGCATATGTATGAAAACTATAGAAAGCTGGAGCATCTGTACGCCTATGCGGGCGTACAGATCTGCCCATGCGAACTGGATGAAGAAAAATGCGCGCTTGCATTTCCTTTTGTAGAAGGGGAAAGTCTGGAAACGCGCATTTCCCGTCATGGAAAAGAAAAAGATTTTGCATCGCTGAAAAAGGATTATGAACTGCTGTATCAGATCATTGCATCGGCAAAAGGGAAGAAATCCTTTGTGGAAACCGATGCGTTCTGTGAGGTGTTCGGCCATCCGGCATTGAAAGAAGGACTTGCCGCAGCGGAGATTTCCAATATTGACATGATTCCGGGCAACCTTCTTCTGGATGGAGAAAAGGTCTGGGTGGCAGACTACGAGTGGGTATTCCCGTTTGCCGTACCGATTGCATTTATCTATGCGCGGAGCGTCTTTTTACAGGAGGCGGCGAGTGCACTGACGAAGGAAGAGCAGGAAGAACTGTACGCCATTGGCGGTATTTCCATGGAAGAGATTCCGGTATACTACCATATGGAAGAGTGCTTCCAGGAATTCGCGGCCGGAAAGGGTGAGCCAAATGCGCTCGCCACGTTCTATGGAAAACTGCACCGGCACAATTATCCGCTTTCTATCTGGGAAAAAGAAAAAATGATGTACCCGGTTGTGCTCACCGAAACAGCACCGGAGGAGAGAGAACTCTATTATGAGGACTGCTTCGGCTTGGATGAGCAGAAGGTGATGATGCTTGAAAAGGCAGACGCGGACGGAGAGCTTTCCCTTCAGCTGATGCAGGAGGGGGCTGTCATTAAAATCCGTTCTCTCGCGGGCGTATGCAGCGATGGAAAGACGGAACGTATCGCTTTTTCGCACAACGCCGAGCTTGAGATTATCGACGACTATTATTTCCTTGGAACGCCGGTTCTGAAATTCCGGAATGCCGGTTATGAACAGATCCGGATTGATTACCGGATTTACTACAAAGGCGATGGCGTTACGTCCCAGTTTATTCAATATATCCGTCAGAATAAAGATCTGAGGGATGAACTGAACGGGGAGATTTATCGGAAAGGCCAGCTGCAGGCAGAAATCGAAGCAGAAAAAGCGGCACTTGCACACAGGGAAGAAGAACTCCAGGAAACGAGAAAACAGAAGCAGTTTCTGGAGGAAGAGCTGGAGCGGATGCGCCAGCGTAAGGTTGTGCGTATGGCAGATAAAGTGCAGCATGTGATAAAAGGAGTAAATAACTATGGATGTATCCATTGTCATTCCTACCAAAAATGGTGGGCATCTGTTTGAAAAGTGCTGGATGCCGTTTTCAAACAGAAGACAGAGTATGAATATGAAGTAATTTGCGTGGATTTCCGGGTCAAAGGACGGAACTCTCGATGTGATCCGCAAATATCCATGCCGTTTGTTTCAGATTGAGCCGTCCGAATTTGGACATGGAAAAAACGAGAAACTATGGTGCTTCCAAAGGAAACGGAACGTATATCATCTTTATTACGCAGGATGCGCTTCCAGCGACCGATACCTGGCTGCAGAATTTCATTGATGCCATGAAGATGGACCCGGAAATCGTGGGAGGATTCGGGATTCATTATCCGTATCCGGACTGCAATCTGCTTGACAAGCGTGATCTGGACGGCCATTTTAAAGGATTTGGAGAAACTAATACGATTTTCCACCTTGATGATCCGGAACGCTACGAAAGAGAAGAAGGATATCGTCATTATCTGGCGTTTTTCTCCGACAATAACTCCTGTATCCGAAGAGATATTTTTGAAAAATATCCGTATGAGGATGTCAACTTTGCCGAGGATCAGATCTGGGCGAGAAAGATGATTGAACTCGGATTCAAAAAAGTATACTGCCCGTATGCACCGGTATATCATTCCCACAATTTCAAACTCAGAACGTATTTCAAACGGTATTATGATGAGCAGAAGGGATTATATGAAGTTCATCAGTATATGATTGCACAGAAATGGACGCAGCTTCCGGGCATGCTGTACCGGCAGGTGAGAGGGGACTGCGTGTATATCCGTCAGCAGCCGCTCAGTAAAAAAGAGAAAATCCACTGGGCATTTTATTCCCTGTTTCGCAATTTTGACCGCTTTGTGGGCGGCTATCTCGGCGGAAAATACCATCTGTATTCCAAACGGAAACAACAGTTCCTGGATCGTCACATTTCGCAGCAGTACGATCAGAGACATGCATAGAAGAAAGGAAAAGAAACGTGAAAAAACCAAATGTAGCATACCGTGCGTTACGGTATCTGAAGAATCATGGATTAAAAGAAACGATTGAGCGCGCAAAACAGGGCAATGAGCCGGCTGTACCGCCGAAGAACAACGTCATCGGATTTTACAGATTTGTCGTAGACAACGATCCGATCCCGTTCAATCAAAAAGAGTATGAGAAACATAAAAACGACAAGAAAAGATCCTGAATTGGGTTGTACCGGAAATGGGACCTGGTTCCGGCGGTCATACCACCATTTTCCGTTTTATTTCCAACCTGGAGCGCCTCGGTTTCCACAGTAGAGTTTATCTCTACATGTCCCCGAATTTTCAGGATAATGCGTCCATCCGCAAATTCCTAAAAGAGTACTTCCCGCTTCTTGTGCCGGAAGTAGAAGTTTACTGCGATGTATCCCAGATGAAATTTGCACATGCAACCGTAGCAACCTCCTGGACCACCGCTTACTACGTAAGAAAAATTCCAGAATACGATTTCGAAGTTTTACTTCGTACAGGATTTCGAGCCGCATTTCTATGCACACGGTTCCGAGTATGAATTTGCTGAGAACACCTATAAGATGGGATTCCGCGGAATCACTGCAGGTGATTGGTTAAGAGACATCATGAGAAATGAGTACGGCATGCAGGCAGACAGCTTCCATTTCTCCTACGATGACAAAGTATATCAGCCGAAAGAAAAACCGGACAACGAAAAGAGAGTCTTTTTCTATGCGCGCCCGGTTACCCCGAGACGTGATTTCGAGCTCGGTATGCTGGCACTCAATGAGCTGTGCCGCAGAATGCCAGAGATCGAGGTTGTTTTCGCGGGATGGGATGTCAGCGGCTATGAGATTCCGTTCAAACACAGAAAATTTAGGTATCGTAACACCGCAGGTGCTGGCAGATTCCTATGCGATCTGTGCATATGTGCCTTGTTATTTCGAATACCAACCTTTCCCTCGTACCGTTCGAGGTTATGGCCTGCAACTCGGTCGCTGTCTGCTCCAAGGGTGCAAACAGCAGCTGGATGGTAAATGAGGAAAACTCCATTCTGGTTGACTATGATCCGATCCAGATCGCAGACAGAATGGAATATTACTTCAACCACCCGGATGAGCTGGCTACAATCCGCAAAAAGGGAATGGATTTCGTAAAGGGAACCTCCTGGTACAAAGAAGCAGAAAAAGTTTATGCAAGCATGTTAAAGGGAATTGAGGAAGATGAGAAAAAACTGCAGTAAGGATGTGAGCAGAGAACACAGAATAGAAATTCTGTTTGTGTTCGGTGTATTCCTGTTTTACTTTTTATGGTCCTGTACGCAGCGATACAATTTTTCGGCGGATGAATCAATGCGCTATCAGATTGCACAGTTTATCTATGAACACGGAAGTCTTCCGCGCGGAGATGATCCACTGATCCGGAATGAGGACTGGGGAACCTCCTATGCGTTTAATCCCATCCTTTCTTACATGGCATCAGCCGTTCTGATGAAAGGCATGAGTCTTTTTACAACAAATGAATGGATGCTGCTGCTTTCCGCCCGGTTTGTTAATGTACTGCTTGGAGCGTTGATGGCATGGGTTGTGTTGAAGGCAGCAAAAATTGTTGTTTCCGAGGCGGTATGCATGGATGTTTACCGCACTGGTTGTCTTTCTGCCGGGAAATGTGATTCTGTATTCTTACGTCAACTGCGATGCGCTCGCCATGTGTTCAACGGCTATTATTTTTTATTCCTGGGTCAAGGCGTATAAGGAAGGATGGAACTGGACAACTTGTGCAGTGTCTGCCATTGGAATGGGCCTTTGTTTCCTGTCGTATTACAATGCGTATGGATTTATCCTGACGACATTTTTCTTCTTTGTGGGAACGATGCTGACCGATCAGGAAAAGGCACCAAAAGAGCGTTGGAAAGAGATGATCCAGAAAGGTCTTTTTATTCTTGTGATCGTCTGTGTCATTGCTTTGTGGTGGTTTATTCGAAATGCAATTCTCTATCACGGGGATTTTCTGGGAAGAGAGACATCGAGTGCGTGTGCGGAACTGTATGCGAGAGCTAAGTACAAGCCATCGAACAGCAAAACATTCCAGAAAAAAGGCGACTCCATGCTATGTATGATCTTCTACAGACCAGTTTATCTGGAGCATGACTGGCTTGTGACAGTGCTGTACAGCTTTGTCGGTGCTTTTGGCTATAATAGGATTTATCTTTCCAAAATGATTATTGTTCCATACCTCTGCTGTCTTGGCATCGGCCTCATTCTGATGCGGAACTGTTGCCAGAGAGACTTTTTCTTCTGGAATGCCGATGGCACACAGACGGCGATTGCTGGTAAAACAAAGAGAAAATGGAGTAAAACAGGATGGTTTACCTGGGCAAATGTGTTTGCACTGCTGATTCCAAACTATCTGAATGCATATTATTCCTACAGCTCTGATTTTCAGCCGCAGGGACGATACAGCATGCCGATGCTGATTCCGCTGATGTATTTCGTGACGAAGGGTGTGCAGGCGTTCCTGAAACGGGAGAAAAAACTACAGAAGTATGAAAAATTGTTCTGTATTCTGGTCTGTGTGGCGGCAGCGGCATTAGCGGCATTCACTTGGGCGAGAATCATCTATCCGATGTACTTGCAGAACTACTACGGATTGCGGTAAGCGGAACAGAGAAAGAAAGCGGTGAAACGTTTGGAAAAAATTTCAGTGCTGACAGCAAAATTAAAAAAAGCTGTTGCAGAAGAAGGAATCGGCGGTCTGGCTGGGCGTACGAAAGGGTACCTTGCGCGGGCAAAAAAAGAAAAAGAGTTTCAGAGAGAAAAATCCCGGGTCTACCGGGATATTCTCTTTATCAGTGGCTGCAATGAACAGCTGCCGCATCCACACCGGTACCGCGTGGTGCATCAGATGGAGCAGCTGGAGGCAGGCGGATATACGTGTGATACGGTTTATTTTCAGGAGCTGAAGCCCTGGATGGTACGCTGCTACGGCGCGTTCGTGATTTTCCGCTGCCCGATGACGGACACCCTGCGGGAATTTGCCACAATGGCAAAGCAGATGAACAAGCCTCTGTGGTACGATGTGGATGATCTTGTGATCGATACGAAATACACCGATCAGATTCCGTTTCTCGACCGGATGCAGCCGGAAGAACGGCAGGCATACGATCAGAATGTCCGAAACATGGGCGAGCTGCTTTCCCTCTGTGATGCGGCGGTTACGACGACAGCGGCGCTGGCAGAAGAACTGAAGCAGTACGTACCGGAGGTGCTGATCAACCGCAACTGTGCGTCAGATGAGATGCTGCTACTGTCCGAGGCGGTGTTAAAAGAAAAACAGAAAAAGAACGAAGCAGATGGAACGGCGAAAAAAGTACGCCTTGGCTATTTCAGCGGCAGTGCGACGCATCTGGACGACATCGAGATGATCGTTCCGGTGCTGAAACAGCTGCTTGGCAAAAATCCGAACCTGGAACTCCTCATCGTGGGAATTCTGGAACTCCCGGTGGAGCTGAAACTGTTTGCTTCCCAGATCCAGATGGAGGGATTTGTCGATTACCAAAAACTGCCGGAGCGGATTGCGTCGGTGGATATCAACTTGGCTCCGCTTACCGATACGATTTTTAACCGTGCGAAATCGGAAAATAAATGGGTGGAAGCGGCTCTGGTGCAGACCGTGACAGCAGCCAGCAATCTCGGCGCTTTTGCTGAGATGGTACAGGATGGAGAAGACGGCGTACTCTGCCGAGACGAAGCGGAGTGGTTGGAAAAACTGCAGTGGCTGATCGACGACGAACCGGCACGAAAAGCCATTGCCGGACGGGCATATGGCCGGTGCAGCCGCGAGTGTGTCACAATCTTTCATGCCACCGGGATTTGCGAGTGGGTGGAGCGCCACTGGAATCTACGCTGTGCCTTTGTGCTTCCAGCGATGGAGATCAGCGGAGGCATCCGCGTTGCACTTCTTCATGCGGAAATGCTGGTAAAAGCAGGAGCGCAGGTCAGCCTCTTTACTCTGGAAGGGGAGGCGGAGTGGTATCATGAGGGTGATTTCCATTTTCCGGTGCTGTCGGCCGAGCGAGAGAAACTGCAGGGAACGCTGGATCTTGCGGTAGCGACGATGTGGAATACCGCAGAGTTCGTCGAACAGTCCAGTAAGATCCGAAAGAAAAAATATCTGGTGCAGAATTTTGAAGTTGGATTTTATCCGCCGGGAAGCCCGTACCGGATCGCAACTTCGGCGACTTACCGGATGAGGAGCCCGATGGAGTACGTAACCATTTCCAAATGGTGTCAGAACTGGCTGCGGGAGGAATACCATACCGAAGCAGTCTATCTTCCGAACGGCATCGATCCGTCCTTCTATCCGAAACGGGGGCGGGATCTGCAGGGAAAAATTCGGATTCTGATCGAGGGAGACTGCAGCGCGGAGCATAAAAACGTGGACGAGAGCTTCCGTATCGTGGAACAGCTGGATCTGGAAAAATTCGAGATCTGGTACATGTCCTACAATGGAAATCCGAAATCCTGGTACCGTGTGGACCGCTTTTTACACCGGGTTCCGTATGAAAAAACACCGGAAGTCTATGCGGCGTGTGATATCCTGCTGAAAACAAGCCTGCTGGAGAGCTTTTCCTATCCGCCGCTTGAGATGATGGCGTCCGGCGGCTACGTCGTTGCTGTGCCGAACGGTGGCAATCTGGAATACCTGAAAGATGGGGAAAACTGTATTCTCTATCCGCAGGGAAATCTCGCGGAGGCAAAAGCGGCGATTGAGCGTATTCTGACAGATGCGGAACTGAGGAAAAAACTGGATACGGGAGCAGAAGAGACGGTAAAGGAAAGAAACTGGAAAAGAATCGAACCACAGATTTTAGAACAGTATCTTGGAAAATAAATAAGCAACAAAAAGGGCTGTCGCACTAGCAAATATTTCTGGCGGTAGCTCTGCTTTATACCCAAATGGCATCGAAATCGGTTGCGTTTTCGATGCCATTCTTTACTTCTTATAGGAAAGTTCGACTTCCGTCGAACTCTTGAATCAGGATCACCCGTTGGACGGGAGGTCCTGATTGCTTATAAATTAGAAGATCAGTGCCGTTTGTTTCGGTTATTGCGGCGTCTGTTTCTGCGTTTCCGTCTCTTTCTCGCGTTGTTGATCACGACAATGATCAGAATCAGAAAAGCGACACCGTTCAGGCCAAGCAGAATATAGAGCAGTGTGGAGAGAAAAGAAATTTTCTTGGTTTCTTCCGGTGTTGGAATATCTGTGCTGTCGGTTTCTTCTGATGAATCGGAGGAAACCGAAGAACTGTCGGAAACAGTACATGGAGCGGAAACCTCGGCTGTTCCGATGAAGTGATCATCGAAAAAATACTGGCGGGTGTACGGTTCCTCAACGGAAGCGCCGTCCGGATCGGTGTAGGTTGCAGTTTCAATTTTCGCATTCTTTGGAAGCGTTACCACACCGGAAAGACTTTCCTTTTTTGCGTTCTTCAGGGTATAATGTGTAAAATTATCATAACCGAAATCAAGTACGGTACGGGTATCGTTGATATAATCGAGGTTATCACAGGTTAAAACAACGCAGACCAGCGTCATATTGCCTCGCTTGGCAGCGGTAACGAGTGTGTTGTGTGCCTCATCGGTATAACCGGTCTTTCCGGCGAAAGCACCCTTGTATCCCCACTGACCGTCCTGGAACAGCAATGCGTGGTGGTTCTGAAGATCACGCGGTGTCGAGGTCATATTGGTCGGCTGAATTGTGTAGGTCAGATCGGACTCGATGCGGCAGAAGGTCTCGTTTTTGATGCACTCCTGCATAATGAGTGCCATATCGTGTGCACTGGTGTAGTGGTTCGGATCTGGCAGACCGTTTGCATTGACAAAATGGGTATTCGTGCAACCAAGTGCAGCGGCGCGTTCGTTCATCATGGCGGCGAAACCTTCCTCGCTTCCGGCAATGTCGATGGCAAGCTGTGTGCAGACCTCATTTGCCGAGGCAAGAAGAATCGCGTGAAGAGCATCCTCCACTGTGATCGTTTCGCCAAGCTGAACGTTGATGCGGGCATTTCCCGGAATGGATTCGCTGACAGCATGTTCGCCGAAGGTAACGGTGTCGGTCATCTGCTTGTTTTCAATGATCAGCAGAGCCGTCAGAATCTTGGTGATGCTGGCAGGATAGCGCTGCTCGTCCATGTTTTTATCGTATAAAACAGCACCAGTATCGGCATCGAGTAAACAGACAGCGCCGGAATTGTTTTCCGGTCCTTCGGGCCAGGTGGTGACTGTTTTTTTATCGGTTGTGGCAAAAATCGTCTGCGGGAGGCAGGACGCGGCAAAAACAAAAGCAAGCAACAGGCATAAAAATGTGCGGGCTGCAGAATTCTTTCTAATCATAACTCACTCCTTCTGATCCAGCGGGTACAGCTGCATAAGACTGTCCGGGCAGCGGATCTCTCTAAAATGTATTAGACACACTTTTATTATTATAACATAAAGCGAGCAGGGAAGAAACACATAATTTCTTAATATTTTCAGTCGGGATTTGCAAAATGCAGTAAAATAGAGTATAATGCGAACGAGTTCATACGGAAAAAACAAAAAACCTGAAAAACAAAAACCCCAAGGAGTTAAAAAAAGTGTCAGATATGAAATGGCTCCGTTTTATACGGAAATTGAAACCTTACAACATACAGAAGGGACTGCGTTACCTGAAACATTATGGCCCAAAGGAATTCCTGATCCGTCTTTCGGAGAGGATGGAGCCGGAGGAGGTTCCGTACGGACCGTGGCGGGAGCAGTACTGCGCAAAAGAGGAGGACCTGGCGTGTCAGAAAAATCATAAATTTTCTTATTGTCCGAAGATCAGCGTTGTTGTTCCGGCTTACCGTACGCCGGAAATTTTTCTGCGTCAGATGATCGAATCCCTGGAAAAACAGAGTTATGAAAACTGGGAACTGGTGATCGGAAATGCCAGCCCGGAGGATGAGACTATGGCGCGCATCCTGAAAGAGTATACCGGAAAAGATCCGCGCGTAAAGAACGTTCCGATTCCGGAAAATATCGGCATTGCAGAGAATACAAATGCAGCGCTTGCCGCAGCAGCGGGAAATTTCGTCGGTTTTATGGATCACGACGATCTGCTTGCGCCGGATGCACTCTTTGAAATTGCCATCCGTCTGGAAAAAGATCCGTCCATCGATGCTTTTTATACCGATGAGGACAAGGTACGGACCGATCTGTCCGAGTATTTCCAGCCGCATTTCAAACCGGATTTCAATCTGGATCTGCTGCGGTCAAACAATTATATCTGCCATTTCTTCGTTGTACGGCGGGAGATTGCGGAGAAAACCGGCGGCCTTCGTCCGGAATACAATGGGGCGCAGGATTATGATTATATCTTCCGCTGCACGGAAATGGCGGGAAAAATTGTACACATTCCGAGAGTTTTATATCACTGGAGGGTCCACAGCGCTTCCACCGCAGACAATCCGGCAAGCAAGCTGTACGCGTATGAGGCCGGAAAAAAGGCAATTGAGGGAAACCTTGCGCGCTGCGGCGAAGAGGGAACCGTCACACTGCGTTCGGATTATGGCTTCTACGATGTAGATTATAAACTGCAGGGAACGCCTCTGGTTTCGATTCTGATCCCGAACAAGGATCAGGCCGATACGTTACGCACCTGTCTGGAATCCATTAAGAAGAAGTGCATGTATCCATCCTATGAGATTCTGATTATTGAGAACAACAGCACTGAGGAAGCAACGTTTTCCTATTACAAAGAACTCGAAGCACAGGGCATCCGTGTCCTGAAGTATCCAAAACAGGGCTTTAACTATTCTGCGATCAATAATTTCGGCGTCAAAGAGGCAAAGGGAGAGTATCTCCTGTTTCTCAATAACGATATGGAAATCATCACACCCGATTTTATGGAAAAGATGGTGTCCAATCTGCAGAGACCGCAGATCGGGGCGGTCGGCGCGAAGCTGTATTATCCGGACAACACGGTGCAGCATGCCGGCATTATCATCGGGATAGGCGGCATTGCGGGCCACGCCTTTTTAGGACTGGCGCGCGGAAGAAGCGGCTATCTGCATAAGGCATCGCTCCAGATGAATGTGAGTGCGGTGACAGCAGCGTGCATGATGATGAAAAAGGAGGTCTTTGAGGAGGTCGGCGGCTTTGAAGAAGAACTGTCCGTCGCTTTCAATGATGTTGATCTGTGCCTGCGCATTGGAAAAGCAGGTTATAAAATCGTATACAATCCGCACGTGGAGTTGTACCATTATGAATCGAAATCCAGGGGAGCAGAGGATGACGAGAAGAAGGTGCGCCGCTTCCAGTCGGAAATCGAATTTATGCGCAGCCGCTGGATTGGGCTGTTAAAGGCAGGAGATCCCTGCTACAATCCAAATTTAACGCTGGCATCGTGGAACTATGGACTGCGTGCCGACGGCAGGGGAGTAAAACCATGGATAAAGTAGCAGTTGTAATACCAAATTATAATGGATACCGGTATCTGGAGACGTGCTTTGCAGCGCTTGCAAAGCAGACCTTTACGGAATTTACCACATATTTCGTGGACAATGGTTCACAGGATGAGAGCTGTGCGTTTCTGCGGGAACACTACCCGGAGACGAAAATCATCCAGCTCGATGATAACTATGGCTTCAGCCGTGCGGTCAACGAAGGCATCCGCCGGTCGAAGGAGCCGTATGTGATCCTTTTAAACAACGACACCGAAGTGTTCCCGGACTTTGTCGAGCGCCTTTATGAGGGAATCTGTAAAAGAAAGAATGCGTTTGCATGCAGCGCAAAGCTGATTTCCTATCAGGAGCGTGATAAAATCGACGATGCGGGAAATTACTATAATATGCTGGGATGGGCATTCGCAAGAGGAAAAGGAAAACCGGTCAGTGAATTTGAAACGTCCGACCGGATTTTTGCGGCCTGCGCCGGAGCAGCGATCTACCGCCGGGAATTTCTGGAAAAGACCGGACTTTTTGACGAAGAACATTTCGCTTATCTGGAAGATACCGACATCGGCTATCGTGCGCGGCTTTTGGGCTACGAGAACTGGTATGAGCCGTCCGCGAAGGTTTACCACGTCGGAAGCGGAACGAGCGGCTCCCGGTATAACCTCTTTAAAATCCGTTATTCTTCCAGGAACAATATTTATCTGATCTATAAAAATATGCCGGTTTTACAGATTTTGCTTAACCTGCCGGTCTTTATCCTCGGTTTTTCGGCAAAACTGGTCTTTTTTGCATCGAAGGGATACGGAAAAGAATATCTGGCAGGAATCAAGAATGGTTTTTTCATCTGCCGGAAGCCGGAAAACAGAGCAAAAAAGATCCGTTTCGAGTGGAAGCGCCTCGGCACGTATTTTGTCATCGAATGGGAGCTTTTTATCAATGTGTTCCGGAGATTTCTGGAGAGGGCATAAGGATTCTTTCAAAAGATTACGAAAAAGTTAAAAAGTTTACGGAAATAAGAAGAATGTTAGAAAAATATGATTGCTCTTTTTTGGAACTTATTGTATAGTTAGGGGTAGGGAATTTTTAAATCCCGAAAAAAACAGATAAGGTGAACGAATTTGATCAACGATAATCAGAAATATTTTGACCGGATGCACGTTCTGATCGATGCCCTGGTGCTCGCACTTTCCTATGTACTGTCCTGGTACTGCTATGTGCGGCTGGGCGTTATGAATAATCATCCGGAGAGGGGAATTCTGCCGCCGGCGACGTATATGATGGCACTGCTCTATATCGTGCCCGGCTATCTGCTGCTTTACTATGCATTCAATCTCTATGCATCCAAGCGTTTTCAGGGAAGACGTCTGGAATTTGCCAATATCTTAAAAGCGAATACGGTTGGATTTCTGGTCTGGCTGGCCAGCCTTTACATGGTGCGCCAGGTTCACTTTTCCCGTGGTATGCTCTGCATCTTCTTTGTGCTGAATGTGACACTGGAAACGATCGTAAGAAATCTGATCCACTATATCTTAAGCAATATGTGGAAACACGGCCGCAACCAGAAGCAGATTCTGATGGTCGGCTACAGCCGTGCGACCGAGGAATACATTGACCGGATCATTGCAAACCCGGAGTGGGGCTATCTCGTCCGCGGAATCCTCGATGACCATGTCAAAGCGGGAACGATGTACCGCGGTATCAAGGTTCTTGGAAGAATCAACAATCTTTCAGTCATTCTGCCGGAAAACAAACTGGATGAAATTGCCATTACCCTTGGACTGAACGAATACTTCCGCCTGGAGGAGATCGTTGCCATGTGTGAAAAATCCGGCGTACATACCCAGTTTGTGCCGGATTACCACAACATCATTCCGACAAAGCCGTACACAGAAGACCTGCAGGGACTTCCTGTCGTCAATATCCGCTATGTGCCGCTTTCCAACACGTTCAACGCGATGCTGAAACGGATTGTGGATATTTTCGGCGCGCTCGTGGCGATCATTCTGTTCTCACCGGTGATGCTGTTTTCCTGCATCATGATCAAGCTGACCTCACCGGGTCCGCTGATCTACCGTCAGACACGCGTCGGACTGCACAACAAACCGTTTGAAATGTACAAGTTCCGTTCGATGGAAGTTCAGACGGAGGAGAAAGAAAAGAAGGCATGGACCGTGAAGAATGACCCGCGTGTGACGGGATTTGGAAAATTCATGCGCCATACCAGCATTGATGAGCTTCCACAGCTCTTTAACATCTTAAAAGGAGATATGAGCCTGGTCGGACCGCGGCCGGAGCGACCTTTCTTTGTGGAAAAATTCCGGGAGGAGATCCCGCGTTATATGGTAAAACATCAGGTGCGTCCCGGTCTTACGGGATGGGCGCAGGTGAATGGATACCGGGGGGATACTTCTATCCGCAAGCGTATTGACTGTGATCTGTATTATATTGAAAACTGGACGTTGGGACTGGATTTTAAAATTCTGTTCCTGACCTTTTTCAAAGGATTTGTGAATAAAAACGCTTACTAAAAGATAAGGGGAAAAGAGATGTCGAAGAAGAATTACAAAAAGAGCAGAAAATACAAAAAAATGCGCCGCAGAAAAATAATTTTCGGAATTGAAATCACCGTTCTGCTGATTCTTTCCGGAATTCTGTTCGTCTACGCATGGATCAACCGTTCGATGGATAAGATGAATCAGGATACGCTGGACAGCTCCCAGATTCAGATCAACAGTGAAGTAAAGGCAAATACCGATCTCTCACAGATGTCCGGTACACAGGTCATCGCGCTGGTCGGCGTGGATGCCAGAGGTGTGGAAGGCTCCGAGCTGGCAGAAAGCATGAACAGTGACACGATTATTCTCTGTTGTATTGATCATGACAAGCAGGAAATCCGTATGGTGTCGATTATGCGTGACACCTGGATGAATATGGCGAAATATACCGATGAATATTATGAGTTTGACAAAGCCAATTCCGCATACAACCGCGGCGGCCCGGAGAGTATGCTCTCCATGCTGAATACAAACCTTGACTTTGCACTGACCGATTACGTTACCGTAAACTTCAAGGCACTCGCCGATGCGATTGATGTCCTGGGCGGTCTCGACATCGAGATGACAAATGCAGAGTGTGTTCATGCAAACAACTACAACAGAGAGGTATCGGAAGCACAGGGCGTAGAGTATGAAGCTATTCCGTATGATGAGGACCTTGGGATGATTACAGCGAAGTACGTCATGTCAGCGGTGCGCTTGCTACCTCCTATGCGCGGATCCGTTATGGCGGCGGTGATGATGCAAAACGTACCAGCCGTCAGCGAATTGTTATCAATCTTATGGTACAGAAGCTGAAACAGAATCCGACCAAGATTCCGGAAATTCTGGACAAGGTGATGGGAAATGTCAGCACCAGTCTTACCAAGAATGAAATCCTGGAACTTGGTATGCATGCGGTAACGTATACGATGGGAACCTCCTATGCCTATCCGTTCCAGCTCTGCTATGGTGAAAATGTAGTGAATGCCCTTGGTGAGGATGTTGTAATTCCGGTTACGCTGGAGTTCAATGTAAGAGAGCTGCATGAATATCTGTATCCGGGTCTTCGTATGAACCGTCTGCGGCTGTTACAGAGTACAGCGACTACATTGCAAGAAAGAGCGGTTACGATGAAGATATGATCGGCTATGTGCTGAACCAGGGGCCTGGTGCAGAGGCAGATTCGGTGATCGCAGGCGACTAAATACGAGGGAGAAAACCAGACATGAAATTCTATACCGTTGATGTTATGATACCAACGTATAAACCAGGGCAGGAGTTCGCAGAACTTCTGCCCCGCCTTTTGGAACAGACTTACCCGATCCGGTCGATCCGGGTTGTAAACACAGGGAAAAAGTTCTGGAACCCGGCGTGGGAGCAGTTATCGGATAAAATTATGGTAGAGCATATCCGGCCAAGCGAATTTGACCACGGCGGAACGAGAAGGGCGATGGCAGAAAGTTCGGATGCGGATCTTCTGCTTTTTATGACCCAGGATGCCATGCCGTACGACAATGCGTGCGTGGAACATCTGGTGGAAAAATTTTCACTGCCGCATGTGAAGGCGGCCTATGCGCGGCAGCTTCCGCGGGATGACTGCCGTACACTGGAACGGTTTACGAGAGGCTTTAACTATCCGGAGGAGAGTGATATCAAGGATGCCGGTGATCTGCCAAAACTTGGTGTTAAGACTTTTTTCTGCTCCAATGTCTGTGCAATGTATGACCGCAGGACATATGAAGAGCTGGGTGGATTTGTAGAAAGCACCTTGTTTAACGAAGATATGATCTATGCCGGGCATCTTGTGCAGGCGGGCTATGCGATTGCCTATGCGGCAGATGCGAAGGTGGTACATTCCCACAATTACGGCTGCATGGCACAGCTTCACCGCAATTTCGACCTCGGTGTATCCCAGGCACAGCATCCGGAGATCTTTGATGCGTATCCGTCTGAGGGTGAGGGAATCCGTATGGTGAAAAAATCGGCATCCTACGTCTGCAAAATTCATAAGCCGTGGCTGCTCGTCACGTTATTTTTTCAAAGCGGATTCAAATATGTGGGATACTTCCTCGGAAAACGATACAAAAGCCTTCCGGACGGTGTGATCCGCTGGTGTACCTCAAACAAAACATGGTGGGAATATCACGGAAAGATACGAAAAAACGAAATAGAAGATAAGTGAAAGTAAAAAACAAAATAAAAAGATCTTGTAAGTAAATACGAAATGCTCCATAAGGTTGACAGAGAACGGAGCAGAGTGGTAAAAAAGTAAAGAACAAGAAATTAGAAGGCGGCATAACCTGAAAACAGAACAAGGGTGCCGCCTTTTACTGTTAGGAGGATAAAATCTATGTGTGGAATTGTTGGATATATTGGAACCTGCCAGGCTGCCCCGGTGCTGCTGGACGGATTGTCAAAGCTGGAGTACCGCGGATACGATTCGGCCGGAATTGCTGTATACGATGGAAACAAAATTCAGATGCAGAAAGCAATGGGCCGTCTGAAGGTGCTTGAGGAAATGACACAAAATGGAGCGACACTTCCGGGTACCGTAGGAATCGGACATACGAGATGGGCAACGCATGGGGCACCTTCCGATCTGAATGCACATCCGCATTTCAATAAAGACCACTCGATTGTCGTTGTACACAATGGAATTATTGAGAATTATCTGAAATTAAAGAAAAAACTGATGTCCAAAGGATATGAGTTCCTTTCGGAGACAGATACCGAGGTAATTGCCCATATGCTGGATTACTATTATAACGGCGATCCGCTTGCAACGATCACAAAGGTTATGCACCGCATGGAGGGATCGTATGCACTGGGTATCCTGTTCCGCGACCATCCGGATGAGGTGTATGCGGTCCGTAAAGACAGCCCGCTGATCGTTGGTACAAGTAAGAGCGGAAACCTGATTGCATCCGATGTTCCGGCTGTCCTGAAATATACAAGAGATGTCTATTTTCTGGAAAATGAGGAGATCGTGAAACTGACCCGCGATGGCCTTCACTTCTACAATATTGACGAGGAGGAGCTGGAGAAAGAGGCAACCCACATCGACTGGGATATGAATGCGGCAGAAAAAGGCGGCTATGAGCATTTCATGCTGAAAGAGATGCATGAGCAGCCAAAAGCCGTAAAAGATACCCTGACGCCGCGTATTAAGAACGGTGATGTTGTGATCGAAGAACTCGGCATGACCGATGAGGAGATCCGCGCGATCCGCAAAATCTTTATCGTTGCCTGCGGTTCTGCATACCACACCGGTGTAACCGCAAAATACGTCTTCGAAAAGCTGGCAAGAATCCCGGTTGAGGTAGATCTGGCAAGCGAATTCCGCTACCGTGATCCGATTCTGCAGGAAAATACGCTCGTGGTCATCGTCAGCCAGTCGGGTGAGACGGCCGATACCCTCGCGGCTCTCCGCCTTGCAAAAGAAAAGGGCGTGCGTACCCTTGGCATCGTAAACGTAGTTGGAAGTTCGATTGCAAGAGAGGCAGACAATGTCATGTACACCTGGGCCGGTCCGGAGATCGCTGTTGCGACAACGAAAGCGTACAGCACACAGCTTATCGCGCAGTACCTTCTGGCGATGAAGTTTGCCAAAGTACGCGGAACCGTTTCGCAGAATGACTTCGATGCGATGATCCAGAGCCTTGAGCGCCTGCCGGAGCAGATTTCCCTGCTGCTGTCCCACAAGGAGAACGTACAGCGTTTTGCCAACCGTTATCTTGCGGCAGAACACGTCTTTTTCATCGGACGCGGCATCGACTATGCAATCTCGATGGAGGGCTCCCTGAAGCTGAAAGAGATTTCCTACATCCACTCCGAGGCGTATGCAGCCGGTGAGCTGAAACACGGAACCATTTCCCTGATTGAGGACGGACGCCTTGTCGTAGCTGTGCTGACTCAGCCGGAGCTCTACAAGAAAACGATCAGCAATATTCAGGAAGTGAAGACACGAGGCGCGTTTGTCATGGCGGTAACGACCGTTGGCAATACAGAAGTGGAAAAAGTAGCCGACTACGTAGTTTACCTGCCGGAGACAAATCCGATTTTTGCAAACTCCCTGGCGATCATTCCGCTGCAGCTCTTTGGCTACTACGTATCGATCGGCAGAGGCCTCGATGTGGATAAACCGAGAAACTTGGCGAAATCGGTTACGGTAGAATAAAAACCGCAGCATAAAATTCCTCTTTTTTCAAAATTATCACAGTTTCAACACAATTCTAACGTACAATAGGCAGTAGAAAATAAAGAAAGAAATAAGAGCACTGTGTATTGGTGCCTGAGATAGAAAAGAGAAAGAGGGATCAGCCATGAGTGAAGAATTCAAAAAAGAAGAAATAAATGGTGAGGCAGCAGAGGAAACCAAAGCTGCAGAGCATACAGAAGAAGTAAAAGCAGAAACGACAGCAGAGCAGAGCGCGGCAGAGACGGAAAAACCGCAGGAAACCGCAGAAGCGCCGAAGGCGGAAGAAAAGAAAACGACAACCTACAGCTGGGTGAATCCGAAAATCAGCGGAAAGACCGGCGAGGAGAATAACAGCGCTTCCTACACCGGAAAACCGGACCCGTCGGAGGCAAAGGCAGAGCAGACATCTTCTGCAAAGACAGAACATTATCAGTACCAGTCACAGACACAGAGTGCTCCGAAGCAGGAAAAACCACAGTTTTCTGCCGTTACGCAGCCGCAGGATCACAAAAAGAAAGCGAAAAAACCAATGTCAGCCGCAAAAAAATGGGGCATGACACTTGCCATGGCAGCGTGCTTCGGACTCGTGGCAGGCGGTGTTTTCATTGGGACTGCAGCAGTCGGTACGAAAGTGATCGGTACAGCAACAGAGCAGAAGCAGGAAGTTACAATTCCGACGACCACCACAACAACGGCAGCAGACAGCAGTGATACCTCCGATACCGTAAAAGCAACCGGCGAGATGTCCGTGAAAGATGTTGCATCGAGTGCGATGCCGTCTCTGGTAGCAATTTCTACGACAACGGTGGAAGAAGTTGAGACATTCTTCGGAACCACAAGCCAGGAAGTTCCTGCAAGCGGAACCGGAGTTATTGTCGGACAGAACGACGATGAGCTCCTGATTGCGACAAACAACCACGTTGTCAGCGGTGCGACGTCTCTTTCCGTCAGCTTTATCGACGATGAGACGGTAGAAGGCCAGATCAAAGGTACCGATGCGGACAATGACCTTGCTGTTGTTGCAGTAAAACTTTCCGACATCAAGGACGAGACAAAGAGCCAGATCAAAATTGCCGTGATGGGAAATTCCGATGACCTTGAGGTCGGTGATCAGGTTGTGGCAATCGGAAATGCACTGGGAACCGGCCAGTCCCTGACGAGCGGATATATCAGTGCAAAAGACCGTACGATCTCCAGTCAGGATGAGAGTACCGGCGAGACGATTACTTCTGAGGGACTGATCCAGACCGATGCAGCCATCAACCCTGGAAACAGCGGCGGCGCCCTTCTGAACATGAACGGTGAACTGATCGGCATTAACGAAGCAAAATACAGCTCCACACAGGTCGAGGGCATGGGCTTTGCGATCCCGATTTCGAAAGCGGAGCCGATTCTGCAGAACCTGATGAACCTGACAACAAGATACAAAGTCAGCGATGATAAGGCCGCTTATATCGGAATCAACATGGCGGATGTCAGCGCAGATGTTTCCCAGAACTACGGTATTCCGACCGGTGTCTGCATCATGAGCGTTGTGGACGGCAGCCCGGCAGCCGATGCGGGCTTCAAGAAAGGCGATGTTATCACCACGTTTGATGGAAGAAGCATCTCGAACGCCAAAGGCTTAAAAGAGACACTGACCTATTATGCGGCAGGCGAGACCGTAGATGTCACCGTACAGCGTGCGGACAACGGTGAGTACAAAGAAGTAACACTGACGTTGACCCTTGGCTCTGCAGCAGATATGCCGCAGACGAGCGGAAGCAGCAACGGAACCACAAACGATGGAACCGGAAGCTCCGATCAGAATGACCAGGGTATTCAGAATCCGTTTGGCAACAGATAAAAACTCGAAATAACTATTTCCTAAGAGAAAAAAGACGGACAGCACAGGAATATGAACGCCTGGCTGTCCGCCTTTTTCTGCATTTTTTGATATAATTTTTTGAATTTGTAAAATTCTTAAAAAAGTTGGTAATTTTTAAGAAAGTTTTTACTTGTGACCCTATGGCTTTTGGGCTATAATCAAGCTAGACCAAGCGATCTATTACAGAAAGGAATTTGAAAAATCATGTCAGAAGAGAAAGACAGAGTGGACGGTACCGCGGACGAAACGAAGGCGGAAACAAAAAGCTCTGACCATCATACAGAAGATACCTATGAAAAAGTCTGCTTCATGTGCCGCAGACCGGAGAGCAAAGCCGGAAAGATGATTACCCTTCCGGGAAACATCAATATCTGCCCGGACTGCATGCAGAAGAGCTTTGATGCCATGAACCAGAACCCGGGCCAGATCAATGAGATGATGAATAATATGAACAACATGCCGAATATCGGCATGCTCGATCTCTCCGGGCTTTCCAACCAGATCCCGAACCGGCAGCGGGTAAAGAAAAAAGAAGAAAAGAAGAAAACAAAGAATTTTCCATCAAGGACATTCCGCCGCCGCACCGGATCAAGGCGATGCTTGACGAATACGTCATCGGCCAGGACCGTGCAAAGAAAGTCATGTCGGTTGCCGTTTACAACCATTACAAACGTGTCTTTGCACCGCAGGACGGAAATATCGAGATCGAAAAATCCAACATGCTGATGATCGGACCGACCGGTTCCGGAAAAACGTATCTGGTGCAGACACTGGCACGCCTCTTAGATGTGCCGCTTGCCATCACGGACGCCACATCCCTTACCGAAGCGGGTTATATCGGTGATGATATTGAAAGCGTGGTATCTAAGCTTTTAGCGGCCGCAGACAACGATGTGGAGCGCGCGGAGCACGGTATCATCTTCATTGACGAGATCGACAAGATTGCGAAAAAGAAAAATACAAACCAGAGAGACGTCAGCGGAGAAGCCGTACAGCAGGGAATGCTGAAGCTCCTCGAGGGCAGCGATATCGAAGTTCCGGTGGGAGCCAACAGCAAAAATGCGATGGTTCCGCTCGAGACCGTCAATACCAGAAACATTCTCTTTATCTGCGGCGGTGCCTTCCCGGATCTGACGGACATCATCAAGGAGCGTCTGAACAAGACAGCTTCCATTGGCTTCCAGGCGGATCTGAAGGACAAGTATGATGGGGATAAGAACCTGCTGTCACAGGTGACCTTAGAAGACCTTCGGACTTTCGGTATGGTGCCGGAGTTCCTTGGCCGTCTGCCGATCGTATTTACGCTGGAGAGTCTCAATGAGGATATGCTGGTCGAGATCTTAAAAGAACCGAAAAATGCGATCCTGAAGCAGTATAAGAGACTGCTCGAACTCGACGAGGTGAAACTGGAATTTGATGATGATGCACTTCGCTCTATTGCAAGAAAAGCGCTGGAAAAAGATACCGGTGCGAGAGCACTCCGTTCGATCATCGAGGATTTCATGCTGGATATCATGTATGAGATTCCAAAGGACAGCAGCATCGGAGAGGTTATCATCACAAAAGACTATATTGAAAAGACCGGCGGGCCGACGATTCTCCTGCGCGGTCAGGAAGTTCCAAAGTTAGAGCAGAAATAAGGTAACTGGAAAACACAGCGGAGCAGACGTGAAACTGGCGTTTTCTTGAAATAAGAGATAAGAAAGAGAGGGTTTTAACTATGGCAGAGGATTTTTTTGGAAATTTAAGTAAAACACTGAAAAAACAGTGGATACTGTGGGAAAGAAAACAGATGAATTCGTAGAAATTCAGAAGATCCGCACCCGTCAGCATGCGCTTGAGGATCAGATTGAGAAGAATTACCAGGATATCGGACAGATCATCTACAACCGCTATCTGAACGGCGAAGCATTCGACGAGAATCTTGCCGGCATCTGCAAAGATATCACCGATCTGGAAAAAGAGATTGCAGACTGCAGGGAAGACGTGGCAAACAAGAGAGGCCGCATCGTATGCCCGGCCTGCGGCGCAAGTGTTCCGAAAGATGCAGCTTTCTGCATGCGCTGCGGTGCTGCTATGCCGGAGAAGGAAGAAGAGCCGGAGGATGCCGAGTTTGTACACGTAGAACCGGAAGAAAAAGCAGAAGAAACCGAAGCGGCAGCGCCGGAAGAAGAGCCGGAAGAAGAGCCTGAAAAAGAAGCAGAGGTACCGGAAGAGGAATGATCTGGACCCTGCTGCCGGGAGCGGTTTTCCTTGCAGACGGATGCCTGAAAAAGAAGGCAGAAGAGGAGTTAAAGGAAAATGAGCAGATCCCGGTCTGTAAAGGACATATTGTCCTGCGGAAATGTCATAACCGCGGCGTAGCGGGCGGCGGCTTCGCGGACAGCACGAAGAAGGTGGAAATTCTCACCTTCTTTTTGCTGTCCGGACTGTGGGCGCGTCTCGGAGCGCTGGCGGGCAGACGTAAGTGTAAGGTGAAGAAGCTTGGGCTTGCGCTTACGATTGGCGGCGGCATGTCGAACTGGTATGACCGGCATAAGAGAGGTTACGTGACCGACTATGTCAGCTTCCGGTTTGGACCGGAGAAGTTCCGCAGACTTGTGTTCAATGTTTCTGATTTCTGTATTTTCTTCGGAATTGCGCTGCTGACGGCAATTTCCTGCCGGGAGTCCAGGTGATGCAGGATCTCCCGAAAAGCCCTGCAGATGGCGGGCTTTTCGGGGCAAAAAAGAAAATTTGAAATTTTTTGAAAAAATTTGAAAAAAGCTGTTGACAGATTCGGAATCATCTGGTAATATATGTTTTGTTGAACGGCACATGAGAGCCGCAAGACAAGAAATGCAGGAGTGGCGGAATTGGCAGACGCGCAGGCTTCAGGTGCCTGTGGTCGCAAGATCGTGTGGGTTCAAGTCCCATCTCCTGCATTATTTTTTTCGCTTTGCGTATCAAGAATTGGTCCGGTGGACCAATTCGGATTGCCCTGATGGGAAGTGTGAAAACTTTCCGTCAGGGTATTTTTATTTTTCCAGAAAAGAAAATAATTCCGACAGGACATTTTATGCCCAATACACACTTCAAAAGTATTCCAGAAAAGAAATTTCCGTAATTCGACAAAAATAGTTGAAATGTTTCCCTGGTTGTGATAGAATCTGAAAGATTAAAGTATGAGATGCATATTTCATACAAACTCAAAACCGAACGAAAAAGAAAGGAAAACGGTGGAATGATGAAAGCTTTTCTAATCTTAGAAGACGGGCATGTCTTTACCGGAACCAGCATTGGTTCACAAAAAGAAGTGATCAGTGAAATCGTATTTAATACATCCATGACTGGATATCTCGAAGTGCTGACTGACCCATCCTATGCGGGACAGGCAGTATGTATGACGTATCCTCTTATTGGAAACTATGGAATTTGTTATGATGATCAGGAGTCCTTAAGACCCTGGCCGGATGGCTATATTGTAAGAGAATTATCCCGTCTCCCCAGCAACTTCCGTTGCCAGGACACCATTCAGAATTTCCTGAAAAAGTTCGATATTCCCGGAATCGCCGGAATCGATACTCGTGCTCTCACCAAAATTTCTTCGTGAAAAAGGTACCATGAACGGTATGATCACGACCAACGAAAATTATCACCTCGATGAAATTATTCCAAAATTAAAAGCGTATAATACCGGAAAAGTTGTAGAAAAGGTAACCTGCTCTGAAAAATCAGTTTTAAAAGGAGAAGGCTTTAAAGTTGCACTTCTGGATCTTGGCGCAAAGAACAACATCGCACGTTCCTTAAATGAGCGCGGATGCGAAGTGACCATTTATCCGGCGCTTACTACAGCAGAAGAGATCCTCGCCGCAAATCCGGACGGAATCATGCTGTCCAACGGCCCTGGAGATCCGAAAGAGTGCGTATCCATTATCAAAGAGATTAAAAAACTGTACGATTCCAATGTACCGATCTTTGCAATCTGTCTTGGACATCAGCTGATGGCACTGGCTACCGGCGCAGATACCCACAAGATGAAATACGGCCACCGCGGCGGAAACCACCCGGTCAAGGATCTGGCAACCGGAAGAGTTTATATTTCTTCCCAGAACCACGGCTACGTTGTAGATACCGATACCCTGGATCCGAATGTGGCAGTTCCGGCCTTTGTGAACGTCAACGACGGCACCAACGAGGGACTCAAATACGTCGGCAAAAACATCTTTACCGTACAGTTCCATCCGGAGGCATGCCCTGGCCCGCAGGATTCCGGATACCTGTTTGATCGATTCCTTGAGATGATGGGAGGTAACAAATAATGCCAAAGAATCCGAATATTAAAAAAGTTCTGGTTATCGGTTCCGGTCCGATCGTCATCGGACAGGCAGCAGAGTTCGACTACGCAGGAACACAGGCGTGCCGTTCCCTGAAAGAAGAGGGAATGGAAGTTGTTCTTCTGAACTCCAACCCGGCAACCATCATGACCGATAAAGATATCGCAGACCGCGTTTACATCGAGCCGCTGACCGTAGAAGTGGTAGAGCAGCTCATCCAGAAGGAAAAACCGGACAGCGTTCTTCCGACTCTGGGAGGCCAGGCAGGACTGAACCTTGCGATGGAACTCGAAGAAAAAGGCTTCTTAAAAGAAAACAACGTACGCCTGATCGGTACCACAGCACAGACCATCAAAAAAGCAGAGGACCGTCAGGAATTCAAAGATACCATGGAAAAAATCGGCGAGCCGGTAGCGGCATCCCTGGTTGTCCATGATGTACAGGCTGGTATCGATTTCACCAACAAGATCGGTTATCCGGTTGTACTGCGTCCGGCTTACACCCTCGGCGGAAGCGGCGGCGGTATCGCTTACAACGAAGAAGAGCTGATCGAGATCCTCTCGAACGGACTCCGTCTTTCCCGTGTCGGCGAAGTACTCGTTGAAAGATGTATCGCCGGATGGAAAGAGATCGAGTACGAGGTAATGCGGGACAGCGTAGGAAACTGCATCACCGTCTGCAACATGGAGAACATCGACCCGGTCGGCGTTCACACCGGAGACAGTATTGTCGTAGCACCGTCCCAGACCCTGGGAGATAAAGAGTATCAGATGCTGCGTACTTCCGCACTCAACATCATCACCGAGCTCGGTATCACCGGCGGATGCAACGTACAGTATGCGTTGAATCCGGACAGCTTCGAGTACTGTGTTATCGAGGTAAATCCGCGTGTCAGCCGTTCTTCCGCACTGGCTTCCAAAGCGACCGGTTATCCGATTGCAAAGGTTGCTGCAAAGATCGCACTTGGCTACACTCTGGATGAGATCCCGAACGCCATTACCGGAAAAACCTACGCAAGCTTCGAGCCGATGCTGGATTACTGTGTTGTAAAAATCCCGCGTCTGCCGTTCGATAAGTTTATCAGTGCAAAACGTACCCTGACCACACAGATGAAGGCAACCGGTGAGGTTATGAGTATCTGCAACAACTTCGAGGGTGCGCTGATGAAAGCCATCCGTTCCCTGGAACAGCACGTAGATTCCCTGATGTCCTATGACTTCAGCCACCTGTCAAAAGACGAGCTGATCGAAGAGCTTCACATCGTAGACGATATGAGAATCTGGAGAATCGCAGAGGCGATCCGTCAGGGCATCTCCTACGACGAGATCCACGAGATCACCAAAATCGATGTATGGTTCATCGATAAGCTGGCTATCCTCGTTGAGATGGAGCAGGCATTACAGGCCAAAGAGCTGGATGAGGATCTGCTGCGCGAAGCAAAAACGCCTTGAGTTCCCGGATTATCTGGTGGCAAAACTGGCAGGAAAGACCGAAGAAGAAGTAAAAGCGTTAAGAAAACAGTATGATATCACCGCAGCTTACAAGATGGTAGATACCTGTGCCGCTGAGTTCGCAGCAACCACACCGTATTACTATTCCGTATACGGCGGCGAAAACGAAGCTGTCGAGACAAACGACAGAAAGAAAGTCCTCGTCCTTGGTTCCGGCCCGATCCGTATCGGACAGGGTATCGAGTTTGACTTCTGCTCCGTACATTGTACCTGGGCATTCAAGAAAGAGGGCTATGAGACCATCATCATCAACAACAACCCGGAGACCGTCAGCACCGACTTCGATATCGCAGATAAACTGTATTTCGAGCCGCTGACACCGGAAGATGTAGAAAATATCGTCAACATCGAGCATCCGGACGGAGCCGTTGTACAGTTCGGCGGCCAGACCGCGATTAAGCTGACCGAAGCACTCCTGAAAATGGGTGTGCCGATCCTTGGAACATCTGCAGAGAACGTAGATGCCGCAGAGGACCGTGAGCTGTTCGATGAGATCCTGGAGCAGTGTGAAATCCCGCGTCCGAAGGGACACACCGTATTCACCGCAGAAGAGGCGAAAAAAGCAGCCAATGAGCTCGGCTATCCGGTACTCGTCCGCCCGTCCTACGTCCTTGGAGGACAGGGTATGCAGATCGCCATCAGCGATGAGGACGTCGATGAATTTATCGGCATCATCAACCGGATCGCACAGGAGCATCCGATCCTGGTTGATAAATATCTGCAGGGCAAGGAGATCGAGGTTGATGCAGTCTGCGACGGCACCGATATCCTGATTCCTGGTATCATGGAGCACATCGAGCGCGCCGGCGTTCACTCCGGAGACAGTATCTCCGTTTATCCGGCACAGAGCATCAGCCAGCATGCAAAAGACACCATCGTAGAGTATACGAAACGTCTGGCAAGATCCCTGCATGTCATCGGTATGATCAACATCCAGTTCATCGTATGCGGTGAGGATGTTTACGTCATCGAGGTCAACCCGCGTTCTTCTCGTACCGTGCCGTACATCAGCAAGGTAACCGGAATCCCGATCGTGCCGCTGGCAACGAAAGTCATCCTCGGCCACACGATCCGCGAGCTTGGCTACGAGCCGGGTCTGCAGAGAGAGGCAGATTACATTGCCATCAAGATGCCGGTATTCTCCTTCGAGAAGATCCGCGGCGCAGATATCGCCCTTGGACCGGAGATGAAATCCACCGGTGAGTGCCTTGGTATTGCAAAGACCTTCAACGAGGCTCTTTACAAAGCATTCCTCGGCGCCGGAATCAACCTGCCGAAATACAAAAACATGATCATCACCGTAAAGGATGAGGATAAAGAGGATATCGTTCCGATCGCACAGAGATTCCAGGCTCTCGGCTACAAGATCTATGCGACGAGAAATACCGCGAAAGCCCTGAACGAGAACGGCGTCAATGCGATCCGCACCAACAAGATCGAGCAGCCGTCCCCGAACCTGATGGACCTGATCCTCGGCCACAAGATCGACCTCGTCATCGATACTCCGTCCCAGGGTGTTGAGCACTCCAAAGACGGATTCGTCATCCGCCGGAACGCGATCGAGACAGGTGTCAACGTACTGACCTCTCTGGATACCGCAACCGCACTCGTAACCAGTCTGGAAAATACAGATGTGAAGAAGCTGACCCTGATCGATATCGCAACGATCGACAAGAGATAAGCATGATAGAAGCATAAAGCAAAGAAAAGCTCTCTGCTGCAGAAACAAAGCGGCAGAGAGCTTTTTTGGCCGAATGTGGGTTTGAATGGATTTTACAAAAAAAGAAAACGTGACGCGCTTGTGTTTTTAGCATAAGTATGATAGATTTTTAATAGAATGCCAGAAAAGGGCATCCAATTCAAAAAGAGAAAGGTACATATCGTATGAACATCATTGAGTGGTTAAAGGTTATCCTGCTGGGTATCGTAGAGGGCATTACCGAGTGGCTTCCGATCAGCAGCACCGGCCACATGATTCTGGTAGATGAGTTTATTAAGCTGAATGTGACAGCTGATTTCAAGAATGTTTTTGAAGTTGTTATCCAGCTCGGTGCAATCCTTGCGGTTGTCGTCATCTATTTCTGGGATCTCTGGCCGTTTCATGGTAAAAGTAAAGCCAGAAGCCGGAGCTATTTTGCCAATCCAAGCGACAACAAGGTATTTGGCGCTGTTCAGAACTTTGTAGACAATTACTGTTATCTGGACAAAATCATCATGTGGTTTAAGATTGTTGTATCATGCCTGCCGGCAGCTGTCATTGGTCTGGCATTCAACGACTGGATCGAGGCACATCTGATGAATTACGTGGTTGTAGCCCTGATGCTGATTATCTATGGTGTGTTATTCATCGTTATTGAAAATTACAACAAGACGAGAACTCCGTCTGCAACGAAAATCAAAGAAATTACCTGGAAAAATGCACTGTATATCGGTGTTTTCCAGCTCCTTTCCATCGTACCGGGAACTTCCCGTTCGGGAGCAACCATCATCGGCGGTATCCTGCTGGGATGCTCGAGAGAGCTGGCATCGGAGTACACGTTTTTCCTTGCCGTTCCGGTTATGTTCGGCGCGAGTCCATTTAAACTGGTAAAACCACGGCTTTGCCTTTACCGGTGTTGAGGTGGCGATCATGATCGTCGGCATGCTGGTGGCATTTGCGGTATCGATTTTTGCCATCAAATTCCTGATGCAGTACATCAAGAAGCACGATTTCAAAGCCTTCGGCTGGTACCGTATCGTACTCGGTGTGATTGTGCTGCTGTATTTCGTAATCAAAACCGTAATTCTGAAATCATAAAATCGAACAATTCCGAAAATTTACCAGGAAAAATAGAAGAAGAAGTATCGTAAAAATGAAAAAAATTGTGCGATACTTCTTTTTTTACGCAAAAATTACAAAAAACCCTGTAAAAAGTAACCAAAAGCTGATATAATAGGACACAAGAGGGACGCAGAACCAGAAATTAAAAAAATACCGAAAATTTGCCATATTTTTATTGACTAAAGATATTCTTATGGTAAAATAAATGTGTGCGCCCCAGAGGATATCTTTATTTTCGGTGCAATCAGTATAGGGTGAACGTATCATCCAGGGCAATCTGGAAATACTTTACTATAACCTATCAAAATTACAAGTAGGAGGAAAAGTAACAATGGCAAAATGGGTTTACATGTTCACTGAAGGTAATGCAGACATGCGTAACCTTCTCGGTGGAAAAGGCGCAAACCTGGCTGAGATGACAAACCTGGGACTTCCTGTACCACAGGGATTCACGGTAACAACCGAGGCTTGTACACAGTACTATGAGGATGGCAGACAGATCAACGACGAGATCATGGGTCAGATCATGGAAGCAATCGATAAAATGGAAGGAATCACAGGAAAGAAATTCGGAGACGCTAAGAATCCGCTGCTCGTTTCTGTACGTTCCGGAGCAAGAGCTTCCATGCCAGGTATGATGGATACCATCCTGAACCTTGGTCTGAACGAAGAGGTTGTTGAAACTCTGTCACAGGCTTCCGGCAACCCACGTTGGGCTTGGGACTGCTACAGAAGATTCATTCAGATGTTCTCTGACGTAGTTATGGAAGTTGGTAAAAAATACTTCGAAGAGCTGATCGACAAGATGAAAGAGGAGAAAGGCGTAAAACAGGACGTAGATCTTGACGCAGATGACCTCAAAAAACTGGCTGAGCAGTTCAAAGCTGAGTACAAAGCTAAAATCGGTGAGGATTTCCCGACCGATCCTAAGGTACAGCTGATGGAGGCTGTAAAAGCCGTATTCCGTTCCTGGGACAACCCGAGAGCAAACGTTTATCGTCGTGACAACGACATCCCGTATTCCTGGGGTACCGCTGTTAACGTACAGATGATGGCATTCGGAAACATGGGAGATGACTGTGGTACAGGTGTTGCCTTCACCCGTGACCCTGCTACAGGAGAGAACGGACTGTTCGGTGAGTTCCTTACCAACGCACAGGGCGAGGACGTAGTTGCCGGTGTTCGTACACCTATGCACATTTCTGAGATGGAAGAGAAATTCCCGGAAGCTTTCAAACAGTTCAAAGAAGTTTGCAAAACTCTGGAAACACACTACAGAGATATGCAGGACATGGAGTTCACTGTAGAGCACGGTAAACTGTACATGCTGCAGACACGTAACGGTAAGAGAACAGCAAAAGCTGCTCTGAAAATCGCCTGCGACCTTGTAGATGAGGGAATGAGAACAGAGGAAGAGGCAGTTGCAATGATCGATCCTCGTAACCTTGACTCTCTGCTTCATCCGCAGTTCGATGCAAAAGCACTGAAAGAGGCTACTCCAATGGCAAAAGCACTGGGAGCATCTCCGGGAGCTGCTTGCGGTAAAATCGTCTTCACAGCTGATGACGCTGTTGCATGGGCTGAAAGAGGAGAAAAAGTTGTTCTGGTTCGTCTTGAGACATCCCCAGAAGATATCACAGGTATGAAATCTGCACAGGGTATCCTGACTGTTCGTGGTGGTATGACTTCCCACGCAGCCGTAGTTGCCCGTGGTATGGGAACCTGCTGTGTATCCGGTTGCGGTGATATCGTAATGGACGAGGCAAACAAGAAATTCACACTGGCTGGCAAAGAGTTCCACGAGGGAGACTGCATCTCTCTGGATGGTTCTACAGGATGCATCTATGACGGACTGATCCCGACCGTAGACGCTACCATCGCTGGCGAGTTCGGAAGAATCATGGGCTGGGCAGATAAATACAGAACCATGAAAGTTCGTACAAACGCTGATACTCCGGCAGACGCTAAAAAAGCTCGTGAGCTTGGCGCAGAAGGTATTGGTCTTTGCCGTACAGAGCATATGTTCTTCGAAGGCAACAGAATCGATGCATTCCGTGAGATGATCTGCGCTGAAACCGTAGAAGAGAGAGAAGCAGCACTTGCTAAGATCCTTCCGGAGCAGCAGGGAGACTTCGAGAAGCTGTATGAAGCTCTGGAAGGCAACCCGGTTACCATCCGTTTCCTGGATCCGCCGCTTCATGAGTTCGTTCCGACTGAGGAAGAGGACATCAAGAAACTGGCTGACGCACAGGGCAAATCTGTTGAGCAGATCAAAGCAATCATCGCTGGTCTGCATGAGTTCAACCCGATGATGGGTCATCGTGGATGCCGTCTTGCTGTAACTTATCCGGAAATCGCTAAGATGCAGACAAGCGCAGTAATCCGCGCAGCCATCAACGTGAAGAAAGCTCATCCGGATTGGAATGTTAAACCGGAAATCATGATCCCGCTTGTTGGCGATATCAAAGAGCTGAAATACGTTAAGAAATTCGTAGTAGAGACCGCTGACGCTGAAATCGCAGCTGCAGGCAGCGACCTTGAATACGAAGTTGGTACCATGATCGAGATCCCGAGAGCAGCTCTGACTGCAGATGAGATCGCAAAAGAGGCAGACTTCTTCTGCTTCGGAACCAACGACCTTACTCAGATGACTTACGGATTCTCCCGTGATGATGCTGGTAAATTCCTGAACGCTTACTATGACGCTAAGATCTTCGAGAACGATCCATTCGCAAAACTCGATCAGGACGGCGTTGGCAAGCTGATGAAGATGGCTATCGATCTTGGAAGACCGGTTAACTCTTCTCTGCACGTAGGTATCTGCGGTGAGCACGGTGGAGATCCGAGCTCCGTAGAGTTCTGCAACAAACTGGGTCTGGACTATGTTTCCTGCTCACCGTTCCGTGTGCCGATCGCCCGTCTGGCAGCAGCTCAGGCAGCTATCGCTCAGAAGAACGCTTAATTTAAGCAGAATCTGTCCGAATCAGGATTTTCATGCAATAGCATGATTTGTGTTCAAACGTAAGGAGACCCCGGCGGTCTGTAGAAATACAGGCGCCGGGGTCTTTTTTATCAATCGTTTAAAATCAAAGTGGGAGGGAAAACGGATGCAGAATGAAACAGCCAAAGAAAACCTGCTGCGGCAGATCCGGGAATACCGTCCGTACAATGAGCAGGAAGAGCGGGATCGGGCGATTCTGCTGAAATGGATGGAGAGCGGATGCGATATTTTGACGCGGGAAAATGAGACCGCACATCTGACTGCCTCCGCCTGGGTCGTAAGCCCGGATCGGAAGCAGGTGCTGATGGCGTATCACAATATTTACCATTCCTGGGCATGGCTCGGCGGCCACGCGGACGGAGATGCGGATCTTTGCAGCGTGGCGGTAAGAGAAGTGAAGGAGGAATCCGGGATTGAAGAGGTGAAGCTCTTATCGGATCAGCCATTCTCGCTCGAAATCCTGTCGGTGGACGGCCATGTGAAGCGCGGAAAGTACGTGACGACACATCTCCATCTGAATGTGACATATCTCATGGAAGCAGACCCGGTACAGGAAATCCGCTGCAAGCCGGATGAAAACAGCGCAGTCGGCTGGATTCCGGTGGAGCAGATCGCAGAAAAATCGACAGAGCCATGGTTTGTGGAGCGTGTGTATGGCAAGCTGTGTGAGAAAGTGAAAAGAGATTTCTGTGAAGTGTAATATGCAATCCGCGTATGAACTGCCATTTAGAATAAGCATTAGACAAATGAGCTGTTAGATGTCTAAAATAGAGACAGAAAGAAAAATGGCAGGAGGGGTTTTATGTTTACAAATCAGGATTTGAAAAAGCTGATTATTCCGCTTTTCCTAGAGCAGCTTCTGGTGGCTCTGGTCGGAATTGCGGACGTGTTTGTTATCGGATTTGTCGGAGAGGCGGCGGTTTCCGGTGTGTCACTGGTCAATGCGTTTAATATGATCTTTATCAATCTGTTCACAGCGCTGGCATCCGGCGGTGCGGTGGTCATCAGCCAGTATATCGGAAAGAAGGACAAGGAGCAGGCGGGAGCGGCAGCTTCCCAGCTTCTGACGGCATCGGTATTGCTGTCGGTTGTTATTTCTGTAGTGGTACTGGTTGCCAACGAACAGCTGATGCGTTTGATGTTCGGCAAGGTTGAGGATGATGTCATGGCGGCATGCGTGACGTATCTGCGTATCTCGGCATATTCCTATCCGGCAATGGCGATTTACAATGCGGGAGCGGCTTTGTACCGCAGTTTTGGAAAAACCAGCACGACGATGTACCTTTCGATTGCATCGAATGTGATCAACGTAGTCGGAAACTGTATCGGCGTCTTTGCTTTGCATACAGGTGTGCCTGGCGTTGCGGTTCCGTCGCTGATTGCGCGTATCTTTTCCGCAGCTGTTATCACGGTTCTCTGCTTCTCAAAGCGAAATCCGGTGCAGTATCTGAAAGAGTGGATTTTTAAAGTAGACTTGAGCTTCCAGAAAATGATCCTCAGTATCGCAGTTCCGAACGGTATCGAGAGCGGTATTTTCCAGCTCGTCAAAGTAGCACTTTCCAGTGTGGTAGCACTGTTTGGTACCTACCAGATTGCCGCAAACGGCATTGCCCAGAGTATATGGTCCATGGCGGCACTCACAAGCAGTGCACTTTCCCCAGTATTCATCACCGTCATCGGACAGTGCATGGGCGCGGGAGATACTGATCAGGCGGAGTATTATTTCCGCAAGCTGATAAAAATCACACTGATCATTGGAGTGGCATGGAATGCGCTTGTCTTTGCAGTCACACCGTTTGTCCTTTCCTTCTATGCGGTGTCCGAGGAGACGAAGCGGCTGACACTCTGGCTGGTACTGCTGCATAATATTTTTCAACGGTATTGCACTCTGCTACGCCGGACCGCTTGGAAGCGGCCTTCGTGCGACAGGAGATGTAAAATTCACAATGGGAATTTCCCTCTTCACGACCATCGGCGTCCGCCTGATTTTCTCTGTGATTTTTGCAATCTGGATGAACATGGGCGTTATGGGAATCGCTCTTGCGATGTGCCTCGACTGGTCCGTGCGCGGCATCATCTTCTGGTGGAGATTCAAACAGGGCAAGTGGAAAACGTTTCAGGTTATCCGTGAGTGAAAAAACGATCCTCTTTTTCTGACGACAGAAAAGTTGTTGGGAAAAGGGGATTTTTGGGGTAAAAGGGATTATTTCGGCGCGTTGAAAATCATGCCGGGGTATGGTAAAATGGACTCCGAAAAACAGCAAAAGGAGGACATGACAGAAGATGAATGATATGAAGCGTCTGCTCTCGTATGCAGGTCCCTACAAGCGGGATATGATTTTCGGAGCAGTGCTGGTATTGGTAGAAACGTGTTTTGAACTTTTTATTCCGATTCTGATTTCCAATCTGATTGACATCGGCGTTGCGAACGGCGATATCCCTTACATTTACCGCAAGGGAATCCAGATGGGAGTCTGCGCGCTCTGTGCGCTTGTGACCGGAATTTTATACGCGCACTTTGCGGCGCGGGCGACGTACGGCTGGGGAGCTGAGATCCGGAAGGCGGAGTATGAGAAAATGCAGCAGTATGCATTTTCCAACCTCGACCACTTTGCGGTATCATCCCTGATCACCCGTATGACGACGGATGTTACCGTCATCCAGAATATGGTAAGCGCCGGCTTCCGCCCGATCACGCGCGGACCGTCGCTTCTGATTATGGGAATCGGCCTTTCATTCTATATGAATCCGCGGCTGGCATTTGTATTCCTTGTATGTACCCCGCTTCTTGGCTTTATTCTCTCCCTGATTGTGCGGAGAGTTGCCCCGATGTACACAAAACTGCAGTCCATGGTGGACCGCCTGAACAACGTTGTCCAGGAGGGGCTGACCGCGATCCGTGCCGTCAAAGCTTTCGTGCGGGATGAGTACGAGGAAGACAAATTCAACGAGGTCAACACCGACCTGACCGCAGCGAGCGAGCAGACGTTCCACTACGCCGTGCTGAATCTGCCGGCATTTCAGGGCGTCATGTATACCGCGATCGTGCTGATTCTGTGGTTCGGCGGAAATATGATTCTGAAAAAACAGCTTGCCGTCGGAAACCTGACCGGATTTCTAAGCTACGTCATGCAGGTCATGAACTCGATGATGATGATTGCAAACGTCTTCCTGCTTCTGACCCGTTCCATGGCGAGCGCACACCGGATTGTCGAGGTGCTCGATGAGAAAATCGTGCTCACCTCGCCGGAAAATGGTGTAACAGAAGTGACAGAGGGCAGCGTGGAGTTTGACAACGTATCGTTTAAATACAAAGAAGAAGCAAAAGAGTACGCACTCTCCGATGTTACGCTGAAGATCAAAGCTGGTCAGACGGTAGGAATCCTCGGAGGAACAGGTTCTTCGAAAACGACGCTGGTGCAGCTCATTCCGCGTCTGTATGATACCAGCCGCGGCACCGTCCGCGTCGGCGGAAAGGATGTGCGCGCGTACGATCTTGCCGCTCTCCGCGATGCAGTCAATATCATTCTGCAGAAAAACGTGCTGTTCTCCGGAACCGTGCGTGAAAACCTGAAATGGGGCAATGTGGATGCATCCGATGAGGAGATCTGGGAAGCATGCCGCGCGGCGTGTGCGGATGAATTTTTGAACCGCATGCCGGACGGCCTCGACACCGTGCTCGAGCAGGGCGCAAGCAACCTCTCCGGAGGCCAGAAGCAGCGTCTCTGCATCGCGCGTGCGCTGATCGGAAAGGCAAAAATCCTGATCTTCGATGATTCGACAAGTGCGGTCGACACGGCAACGGAGAAAAAGATCCGCGAGGCACTGGCGGCGCGGAAGAATGTCACAAAAATTATCATTGCGCAGAGAGTAACATCCGTCATGAATACGGATCAGATCATCATTCTTGATGACGGAAAAGTACACCGGATCGGCACGCACGCTGAACTGCTGGCGGATGACCCGATTTATCAGGAAATTTACGCCTCACAGATGAAAGGAGGAGACGAAAATGGCAGCGAGAGCTTATAGCGGAAAGAAACCAAAGAACCTGAAACACACGCTGCGCGTCTTCCTGTCTTATCTGGGACGGCACAAAAAAATGCTCGCAGTCGTAGCGGTACTGGTAACAATCAGCGCGGGAGCCAACCTCTTTGGAACGTATATGATCCGCCCGGTTGTCAACGGACTGGCGGACGGAGATGTGCACACACTGCTGCGCGGCGTGCTGATTACGGCACTCATTTTCGGGTGCGGCGCACTCGCAGCATACGGCTACACGCAGACCATGGTAAAAGCAGCACAGCAGGTTGTATTTGATATCCGCCGCGATCTGTTCGAACACGTCCAGACACTGCCGCTGCAGTTCTTCGACAGCAGACGCCACGGCGATATCATGAGTCTTTTCACGAACGATATCGACACGATGGCAGATGCCCTGAACAACAGTTTTGCGATGGTTATCCAGAGCTTCATCCAGATTGTGGGAACACTGACCTTGCTGTATATCCTAAACTGGCGGCTCTCGCTGATTGTAACGGTGTGCTACGGTATCATGTTCTGGTATATCAAGTTCAGCGGAAAGCGCAGCAAGGGTTATTATACGAAGCAGCAGAACAGCCTCGGAGAACTGAACGGCTATATTGAGGAGCTGATCACCGGACAGAAAGTCGTCAAGGTGTTCCACCACGAAGAAGAGAGCTTTACGGAATTCTGCAAAAAGAATGAGGAGCTCCGGAAAGCGGGAACCGGCGCGCAGGGGTATGCGGCGACGATGGTTCCTGTCGTTGTCAGCATTTCGTATGTCAATTATGCGATTGTGGCAGTGCTCGGCGGCCTTCTCGCCCTGCACGGAAAAGCCGATATCGGAAGCCTGGCAAGCTACCTTGTCTTTGTCCGCCAGGCGGCGCTTCCGATCAACCAGTTCACCCAGCAGAGCAACTTCCTTCTCTCAGCGCTCGCCGGTGCGGAGCGTGTCTTCGACGTGATGAGCCTGGAGCCGGAAATCGATGAGGGAAAAGTGGAACTGGTCAACGTAAAAGAAGAGAACGGCGCACTTGCCGTCTGCGAAGAGACAACAGGCCGCTGGGCATGGAAGCGCCCGGACGGAACGATGACGGAATTAAAGGGCGATGTGCGTTTTGAAAACGTGGATTTCGGCTACACGGCAGACCGTCTGATCTTAAAGAACATCAGCCTGTATGCCAAACCAGGCCAGAAAATTGCTTTTGTCGGTTCCACAGGAGCCGGAAAAACGACGATCACGAACCTGATCAACCGTTTCTACGACGTCCAGGGCGGCGCGGTTGTCTACGACGGCATTGACGTAAAAGATATCGAAAAAGACGCTCTGCGCCACTCCCTCGGTATCGTTCTGCAGGATACCCATCTGTTCACGGGAACCGTAGCAGAAAACATCCGTTTTGGAAAACTCGATGCCACGCAGGAAGAAATTGAACATGCGGCCAAAATTGCGAATGCGGATTCCTTCATCCGCCGTCTGCCGAACGGCTACGACACGATGCTGACCTCCGACGGAGCCAACCTCTCCCAGGGCCAGCGCCAGCTTCTCGCGATTGCCCGTGCCGCCGTTGCCGATCCGCCGGTGCTGATTCTTGACGAGGCAACATCTTCCGTTGACACCAGAACCGAGGCGCTGATCGAAAAAGGAATGGACCAGCTCATGGAGGGCAGAACCGTATTTGTCATCGCCCACCGCTTAAGCACCGTGCGAAACGCCAATGCGATCATGGTGCTGGAGCAGGGAAATATCGTAGAGCGCGGCGACCACGACGCACTTCTGGCACAGAAAGGAAAATATTATCAGCTCTATCATGGAATGTTTGAGCTGAGTTAAAAAGAAAGGAGTAAAGAGTATGAGAAAATATAACCGTATTTTTCTGATCGTCCTGGATTCTCTCGGAATCGGGGCGATGGCGGATTCGGAGAAGTTTGGGGATGTCGGTGTCAATACCTTCGGCCACATCTGGGAGAGTCAGGGAGGCCTTGAAATCCCGAACCTGCGCCGCCTCGGCATGGGAAATCTCTGCGGTGTGACAGAGGATGAGGCAAAGAGTTACGCCAGAAGACTGAACGAGGCGAGCAACGGAAAAGACACCATGACCGGCCACTGGGAGATGATGGGAATTTACACGACAAAGCCGTTCGTTACGTTCACCGACCACGGATTTCCGAAAGAACTGATCGACGAGCTGGAAAAACGAACCGGCAGAAAGATCATCGGCAATAAGGCGGCGAGCGGAACGGAGATCCTCGATGAGCTGGCAGAGCGCGAGATCGAAAACGGAGAACTGATTGTCTATACCTCGGCGGATTCCGTACTGCAGATCTGCGGCAACGAGGAGACGATGGGACTGGAGACGCTGTATCATTACTGCGAGATTGCCCGTGAGCTGACCATGAAAGACGAGTGGAAAGTCGGCCGTGTCATTGCAAGACCGTACGTCGGAAAGAAAAAAGGAGAGTTCGTCCGCACCGCAAACCGTCACGACTACGCTGTCAAACCGACGGGAAAAACCGTGCTCAACGCGATGCAGGAGGCAGGATATGATGTCATCAGTATCGGAAAAATCAACGATATTTTCTGCGGCGAGGGCATCACGGAGAGTCTGAAATCCAAGAGCAGCGTCCACGGCATGGAGCAGACGATTGAGACGGCAGGAAAAGAGTTTACCGGACTGTGCTTTGTCAACCTCGTCGATTTCGATGCACTCTGGGGCCACAGAAGAAACCCGGAAGGCTACGGAAAAGAGATTGAAAAATTCGATGTGAACCTTGGAAAGCTGCTGGAGCAGTTAAAAGACGACGATCTGCTCCTGATCACGGCAGACCACGGCAACGACCCGACTTATACCGGAACGGACCACACCAGAGAACAGGCGCCGCTCCTTGCGTACTCACCGTCTATGAAGGAGAGCGGCCTTCAGGAGACGAAGGACACCTTCGCTGTGATCGGCGCATCCGTTGCAGAGAACTTCGGCGTAAAAATGCCGGAGGGAACGATCGGAACATCGATCCTGGAATCGTGGAAATAAGGAAGCGATGGCGTTTTCAGCTGAGGCGGTAAGAACCTTTCGAAAGTTTCACAAGCTGTCCTTCTTCGAGCAGCTTCTTTAAAACCCGCTGGAGCTGGCGGCGGCTGCAGTGGAGCTGCATGGCCATCTTTTCCACGCCGGAAAACGTCTGATCCGGACAGCGCTCTGAGAGATAAGAGAGGAAGGATTCCTCGAGCGTGGAAAAATTCGACTGGGAGCTGGAATAAAGCATCAGCTTTTCGGTGACAGAGTTTAAAAGATATCGTAAAAAGCGGTTGTCGTTCAGCAGAAGCTCTTTCGTGGAAGCGAGCGGCAGAACAATACAAAGCGCGGTGGTGCGTGCCTCGATCTGGTGCGTATCATCGCGTTTTCCGCAGAATTCCATATCGCCGATGCAGGTAAAGCCGTCGAGATAGCCGATCGGGTAGCTCGTGCCGTCGGCGCGGTTGGCGCTGATCTCGATGGAACCGTCCACGAGGAACGAGAGGTATTCCTCCGGATTCAGCGTGTCGAGCCGTTCGCCCTTTTCAAACTGATACAGAGAAAATGCGAGATCCGGGGTATCGAAAAGAGATGGGATCTCATGTTTCTGAAGATAAAAGTCCAGCAGAGCCGGATCAAAAATTCGTTTCATAGGAAAATCCTTTCACAGAAAAATTTTTGGAAAACTTTTTCTTTATTGTGACATATGACACAAGAAAAAGCAAGAAAGTCTGCTAAGATAAACCAGAATGAAAAATGTTACAGTTTGCTGGGTACCAGTGAACTGTAACCGAAAAAGAGGAAAGGGGAGTTTTCAAAATGGAAAACGAATTATTTGAGAAAACAAAAGTGTCCAAAGCATATATGACGCTCGCACTTCCGGTCGTGCTCGGCATGGTCGTGTCGCTGATCTATAATATGGTAGATACTTTTTTCATCGCGCGGACCGGAAACACGGCACTGATTGCCGGCGTATCGCTCGGCACACCGATTTTCACGCTGATGATTGCACTCGGTGACATCTTCGGCGTCGGCGGCAGTTCCGTCATTTCGCGCCTCTTCGGTAAAAAAGAGTACGAGGACGGAAGACGGATCAGCGTATTCTGCTTTTACGCAGCGATTGCTGTCGGCATTGCGGTCAGCATCATCCTGCTTGCCGCCAAACAGCCGATCCTTGGCCTGCTTGGCTGTGATGAGACGACGTGGCAGTATGCGGGGGACTATTACCAGTGGATTGCACTCGGCGCACCGTTTATCATCCTGCAGCTGACGCCGAACAATCTTCTTCGGACCGAGGGCTTCGCAAAAGCCTCGATGATCGGAACAATGCTGGGAGCCGTCGTCAACATCATTCTTGACCCGATCTTTATTTACACGCTCGGCATGGGAGCAGCCGGAGCAGCGATTGCAACGGTGATCGGCAACATCTGCGGTGATATTTTCTATGTTATCTTTATGATAAAGAAATGCCGCTATCTCTCCGTCGATTTCCGAAAACTGAAAATGACCGGAGCAGAGGTGCTCGCCGTTCTTGCCATCGGCATTCCGGCATCCGTCACAAACTTCATGCAGAGCATCGGCGTGACGCTGACGAACCGATTTTTGCAGCCGTATGGAACGGACAAAGTTGCAGCGATGGGAATTGCTTTGAAAATTATTATGATTTCTGTTCTTGTGATGGTCGGTTTCGCTTTTGGCGGACAGCCGCTGGTCGGATACAATTATGGAGCGAAAAATAAAAAACGTCTCAGTGAGACGATCCGCTTTGCCTTCCTCCTGGAAGTGCTGACCGGTGCCGGAATGGCGGTTGTGCTCGGTGCGGCGGCTCCGCTTCTCGTGGGACTGTTCTTAAAAGAGGCGGATGTCATTGCAGTGGCCCAGCAGATCCTCCGCGTCCAGCTCATTGGTATGCCGTTTGTTGGTATCGTACTCGCATCGACCTGTATTTTCCAGGCGATCGGAAACGGGGCAGGAGCAATGATTCTTTCAGCAGGACGTCAGGGCGTGATTTTTGCCATTGTAATTTTCTGCGCTTCAAAACTTGCCGGTTTTTCCGGTGTTATTGCCTCCCAGCCGGTTTCTGATTTTCTGACCGCATTGGTGGCTGTGATGATTCTGCTTCAGTGGAAAAAGAAAGAATTTGCAAAATAAGAAAGAACAGCAAAGCGGCTGCGGCACAGCGTTCCGGAACGGGAACCTGCCGCAGCCGCTTTTGGCGTGCGCAAAAAAACAGAATTCCTGCACAGGCGGCCGCCATGTCAAAAACACGTAAAAGTGATGAAAAAACGTCTCTTAATTCGGCAGTATTACGGGATTGCATTCTGAGAAAACAAGATATAAAATGGCATGAGATTCGACAAAAAGGGGAAGCAAAAACATACGACAATAGGGAGGACATCACATGGCAACAAAGAAAAGTGCAGTAAAAGATCTGACAAACGGCAGCCCGGTAAAACTGATTCTGGGGTTTGCACTGCCGCTGCTGCTCGGCATGCTGTTCCAGCAGTTTTACAGCATGGTCGATACGATTATTGTAGGAAAATTCTTAGGCGCGAAAGCGCTCGCGGCTGTTGGCAGTACAGGTTCGATCAACTTCATGATCGTGGGATTCTGTATGGGAGTCTGCAGCGGATTTGCAATTCCGGTTGCGCAGATGTTCGGGGCAGGAGACCGGAAAGCGCTGTGCCGGTATGTAGGAAATGGAGCCGTCCTGGCCGGTATTCTTTCCGTGGTGATGACCGTTCTTGTCTGCATCTGGTGCCGCGACATTCTGATTCTGATGAAAACCCCGTCCGATATTCTGGACGGTGCATACGCTTACATCTTTGTTATTTTCCTCGGAATTCCGCTTATGGTGCTCTATAACCAGACATCAGCAATCATGCGGAGCCTCGGCGACAGCCGCTCCCCACTGATTTTCCTCGGTATCTCTTCAATACTGAATATCGTGCTAGATCTTGCGCTGGTCCGCCCGATGGGAGTAGCGGGAACCGCGTGGGCGACGATTATCGCGCAGGGAGTCTCTGGATTCCTGTGTCTCTTTTATATGAAGAAAAAATTCACCATCCTTGCTTTTACGAGAGAGGACTGGAAGCTGCACAAGCATTATGTGCTTAATCTGTGCAATATGGGAATCCCGATGGGATTGCAGTATTCAATCACCGCGATCGGAAGTGTTATTTTGCAGACCGCTGTCAACGGCCTTGGTTCCACTGCGGTTGCATCTGTTACGGCTGCCGGTAAAATTTCCATGTTCTGCTGCTGCCCGTTCGACGCGCTCGGCTCCACTATGGCGACGTATGCCGGACAGAACGTCGGTGCGAAGAAGATGGATCGTGTCAACACCGGTATTTTGACAAGTTCCATTATTGGAAGCGTGTATTCCGTGGTCATTTTAGGAGTTATGTTTCTGTGGTCCCGCCAGATTTCGCTTCTCTTTGTAGATGCATCCGAGACGGTCATCCTCGACCAGGCGCGTCAGATGCTGCTGATCAACATGGTATTTTACATTCCGCTGACCCTTGTCAATGTCGTACGCTTTACCGTGCAGGGCATGGGCTTCAGCAAATTTGCAATCCTTGCCGGCGTCTGCGAGATGATCGGCCGTTCGGTGGTAGCCTTTTTCCTGGTTCCGTATTTTGGTTACACCGCAGTCTGCTTCGCAAGCCCGGTGGCATGGATTCTCGCCGATCTGTTTCTCGTTCCGGCGTACCTGTACTGCGCAAAAACGCTTCGTTCTCTTTTTGAGAAAAATGCGCAGATGATGTAAGCCGTGCCGCAAGATGGACAAGCTGTTTCAATTCTGGTATAATGGAGCCTGGATTTTAGGAAAGCTGAAAAAGAATCCCATAGAAGAGAGGAAGATATCCTATGAAACAGTCGGTATTAGAATATAAGAAACTTCTGGAGCAGAAAGGCCTTCTGGTGGAATTTGCAGAGCCGGAAGGAAAAGAAGGAGAGGACAGACCCGTTACCCTCGTAACGTATTTTTCGGGCGGAGCGGATCAGGGAACGCTGTTTCTCTGCAAAGGAGCTGCATTCAAAGAGGCATACTTAAAAGACGCCGTAAACCGCGGTGCTGTTGCCTATGTAAGTGAAAAAGAATACGAAGCGGGAAAAGAAATTCCGGCGCTCATCGTCAACGATGCCAGAAAAGCACAGTTTGTGCTGGGTGAGGCGTTTTACGATTATCCGGCAAAGTCGCTGCATGTCACGGCGCTGACCGGAACAAAAGGAAAGACAACGACAGCCTACTACCTGCAGTTGATGCTCGATGCCTGCCTGAAAAAACAGGGCGGAAACGGATGTGCACTATTAAGTTCGATTGAATATTACGACGGAAAGACGAGAGAAGCATCAACGCTCACCACGCCGGAATCCCTGGAGCTGTGCCGCCATATGCGCAATGCCGTAGATGCAGGCCTTTCCCATATGGTGATGGAAGTATCCTCCCAGGCGCTCAAATACGAGAGAGTCGGAAACACGCATTTTGATACCGCCATTTTCCTGAACATCTCCAAGGACCACATCAGCCCGACGGAGCACAAGGATTTTGATGATTATTTCCAGTCGAAATTAAAGATCTTCGACCGCTGCACCTGCGCCTGCGTGAACCTGGACAGCGACCATATCGGGGAAATCCTGAAAGCTGCGGCAAAATGTGAGCGCGTCGTTACGTTTGGATCAAAAGAAAATGCTGTAATCCGCGTGAGTGATATCAAGCCGGGCAGAGGAAAATTCTATTTCCATGTGGCAGGACCGGATTTCTCGGAAGATTTTACCCTGCCGGTGCACGGAGCCTTCAATGTGGAGAATGCCGTAGCTGCCATTGCGGCTGCCTGGTCGATGGGAATCCCGGTTTCGCTGATCAAGGAAAGCCTCCTTGGCGTCACCGTTCCGGGAAGGATGGAGACGTATGAGAGCAGCGCGGGCGAGGTCACGGCGATCGTGGATTTCGCGCACAATGGCCTGAGTTTTGAAAAAATGTTTGATACCGTAGCACTCGAATACCCGGGGAGCCGCGTAAGCGTTGTGTTCGGAACCCCGGGCGGAAAAGCATTCAACCGCAGAAAAGATATGGGTGAGATTTCCGGAAAACGGGCGGACCGGATTTTCCTCGTACCGGATGATCCGGGAAACGAAGATCCGCAGGCGATCTGTGAGGAGATCGGCGGGTACATAGCAAAGGAAGGTGCATCCTTCCAGATCCGCATGGACCGCGGAGCAGCAATCCGGGAGGCGATTCTTGGCGCCGTACCGGGAGAGGTTGTTCTGATCCTTGGAAAAGGCGCGGACGTGACGATGCACGTCGGAAACAGAAATGTGCCGTACCGGTCAGATGCCGTCTATGCAAAAGAGGCGCTTGCCGAATATGGAAATGCATTTGCCGAAGCGGCAACGGCTCGTGAAACAGAAGAATAGAAGCAAAAACAGAAAAACAGAGCAAAAAAGACACGGAACAGAAAAATCCGTGTCATTTTTTGCGTCTGGCGGCAGCAGAAATGAAAATCAGACAGGAAATTTGGCGGATACATCCTACAAAATGTAGAAAAGAAGGACAGAAACTAGCCCGTATGACGAAAAGTTGTTAAAAATATAACGAACGAAAGTTAGACGTGTGAAACTAAACACAGAAAGCAAAAACCCGGGAACCATGCGGAAAAAGACGAATTCTGCGGGATGAAGGACAAAGCTGTAAGTTTTTGGAAAGAATTCTTGTGAAAAAGAACAAAAAATGGTATAATTGTATTGAAATATATCCAGAACACCCCTTCTGGAAGCGTACGGGCTCAGTGAGAAAAAAGATTTCACGAAAATGCTCGAAAAAAACACTTGTTAAATTCTTGTCATAGTGCTATGATAAGGAAAGTGAAAAATTTATCAATCACAAAAACCAACTAGGGGTATTTTAGAAAGGAGTATTTATGAGCAGCAAGATTACCATCATTGGAGCTGGAAGCGTTGGATCTACGATCGCCTATACACTGTCGAACGAAGACATCGCGTCTGAGATTGTTCTCATCGATATTAACAAGAAAAAAGTAGAGGGAGAGGTTATGGATATCGCGCAGGGTACCTGCTTCCGCGATCCGGTCTCCATCATCGCAGGTGAGTATGAGGATGCCAAGGACTCTGATATCGTAATTATTACTTCCGGTATTGCAAGAAAGCCTGGCCAGACCCGTATTGAGCTGACCCAGACCAATGTAAACATCTTAAAATCCATCACACCGGAAATCGTAAAAGCGGCTCCGAATGCCATCTACATCATTGTAAGCAACCCGGTTGATATCATGACCTACGTGTTTACAAAGATCTCCGGACTTCCGGAAAACCAGATCCTTGGTTCTGGTACCATGCTGGATTCCGCGAGACTTCGCTGCGGACTGTCTGAACACCTCAACATTGCCCAGAAAAACATCCACGCTTACGTATTCGGTGAGCACGGCGATACTTCCTTCATTCCGTGGAGCGGCGCTTACGTTTCCGGTGTCAGTCTGGACGAGTACTACGAGACCGTAGAAAAAATGGGCAGGAACGTAACCAAGATCGACAAAGATGCTATGCTGGAGTACGTAAGAACTTCCGGCGGACAGGTTATTGCAAACAAAGGAGCTACTTTCTATGCAGTATCTGTTGCAGTATGCAAACTGGTAGCAACCATTCTTTCTTCTTCCGATTCTGTAGCAACCGTATCTTCCATGATGCACGGTGAGTACGGCATCGAGGATGTATGCTTAAGCACACTGACCCTCGTTGGACCGAAAGGCGTACAGGGCAAGATTCCGATGCGTATGACAAAAGAGGAAGTAGAAAAACTCAAAGCAAGTGCCGACGCATTAAAAGCAGTTATCGCACAGATCGAGCACTAAGAGCGGGCAATAAGCTCAAAACATAAAATTTATGGCAGTGGCAGAAAGTGCGAAAGAGCGGTATCTCCCACTGCCTTAACGTGCGCCTGAAGAAATTTTCCGCCGGGTGTACATAAAAAGAGTACCGGAAACTTTTCCGGTGCCGGACAGAAGATACCGCAGGAAAAATGGAAACCAACAGGAGCAAGTAAGAAAGGAGCAATTCCATGACCTACAGTTATTTTCCGGGCTGTACGCTGAAGAACAAAGCAAAAGATCTGGATCACTATGCCAGAGAGTGCGCAAAAGTTCTGGGATTTGAACTGGAAGAAATTGAAAACTGGCAGTGCTGCGGAGCTGTGTATCCACAGGCATCCGATGAAATCGCCACAAAACTTTCTTCGGTTCGCGCCTTAGCAGACGCCAAAGAAAAAGGACAGGATCTGATCACAGTCTGTTCCGCCTGTCATCACGTGATCAAACGCGTAAACGATGACATGGCGAATGTAGAAGACATTCAGACAAAAGTAAACAACTACATGGCTCTTTCCGAGCCATATCTTGGCGAAACGAAAGTACTTCATTATCTGGAAGTGCTGCGTGACGTCGTTGGATTTGACAAGATCAAAGAGAAAGTGGTAAATCCATTAAAAGGAAGAAAAATCGGCGCATATTACGGCTGTATGCTGCTTCGTCCGAGCACCACAATGCAGTTTGACGATCCGGAAAATCCGACAATCATTGAAGACTTTATCAAGGCCCTTGGCGCAACACCGGTCGTATATCCGATGAGAAATGAGTGCTGCGGCGGCTACATATCCCTCAAAGAAAAGAAAATGGCATCCAACATGGTAGACCAGATCATGGCATCCGCATCCTACAAAGGAGCAGAAGAACTGATCACTGCATGTCCGCTTTGCATGTACAACCTGCGCAATAACGGAACAAAAGAAGGTCTTCCGGTTACCTACTTTACCGAGCTTCTTGCAGAAGCACTCGGCATCAAAGAGGAGGTGCAGGCATGAAAATTGCAACATCCGATGAAATCCGTGCCATCGCCGGTGTGGATACCAGAAAATGTATGAAATGCGGTAAATGTTCCGCATCCTGTCCTGCTTATAACGAAATGGACATCCGTCCGCATCAGTTTGTATCTTACGTACAGAACGGCGATGTGGAAGCACTGATGAACTCCAAGTCCATCTGGAAATGACCTCTCCTGCTTACGCATGTGTAGAGCGCTGTCCAAGAGAGTAAAACCTGCCAAACTGATCGAGGCAGTTCGTCTTTCCGTGATCCGTCAGAGAGGAGAGAATTATCTTTCTCCGGATGAAATTCCGGCTCTTCTGGATGATGAGACTCCGCAGCAGCTTCTGATGAGTGACATTCCGTAAATATAGAAGTAAAAAACAACCCATCCACAGAAAGGTGAGAGAAAAGTGCAAAGAATAGGAGTATTTGTCTGCCACTGCGGTACAAATATTGCGGCTACGGTTGATGTCAAAAAAGTTGTTGACGTCATCAGCAAAGAGCCGGGTGTTGTTCATGCAGAGGATTATCAGTATATGTGTTCCGAAACAGGTCAGCAGAAAGTGATCGATGCCATTCAGAATGAGCATCTGACCGGCGTTGTCATCTGTTCCTGCTCTCCGCGTATGCATGAAGGAACGTTCCGCAAAGCAGCAGAAAAAGCGGGCCTGAACCCGTATCAGCTGGAGATTGCAAACATTCGTGAGCAGTGTTCCTGGATTCATAAAGACATGGAAGAGGCTACCGAGAAGGCCGTAATTCTGGCCCGTGCAGCCGTTGCTAAAGTTATGCTGGATACCCCGCTTACCCCGGGCGAGAGCCGCGTTGTAAAACGTGCGCTGGTGATCGGAGGCGGTATCGCAGGTATTCAGACTGCACTGGATATCGCAGATGCAGGCTATGAAGTAGATATCGTAGAGAAGACCCCGAGTATCGGCGGAAGAATGTCACAGCTTGACAAGACATTCCCGACCCTCGACTGTTCTTCCTGTATCCTGACTCCTCGTATGGGAGAGGTAAACGCGCATGAGAAGATCAACATCTATACCTACAGCGAGGTAGAGAGCGTTGGCGGATTCGTCGGTGATTTCAAAGTAGACATCCGTAAGAAAGCAAGATACGTAGATATGGACAAATGTACCGGATGCGGACTCTGTCAGGAGAAATGTCCTTCCAAGAAGAACCTGAGCGAGTTCAACAGAGGCCTGTCCAACCGTACTGCAATCTACACACCGTTCGCACAGGCAGTTCCGAACGTACCGGTTATTGATACTGCAAACTGTATCCACTTCAAAACCGGAAAATGCGGTATCTGCTCCAAAGTCTGTGCAGCAGGTGCAGTAAACTACGACCAGAAAGATGAAGTAATCACCAGAGAGTACGGCGCAATTGTTGTGGCAACTGGTTTCGATACCATCAGTCTGGACAAGTTTGACGAATATTATTACAACCAGAGCAAAGACGTAATTACCTCCCTTGAGATGGAGCGTCTGATGAATGCTGCCGGCCCGACAGGCGGTAAAGTAGTACGTCTTTCCAACGGCGAGCATCCGAAGGATATCGTATTTATCCAGTGTGTCGGTTCCCGTGACGTGACCTGCAGAGGAAAGAGCTACTGCTCCAAGATCTGCTGTATGTACACCGCAAAACAGGCTATGCTGGTGCGTGACCATTATCCGGATGTCAACGTACATGTCTTCTACATTGATGTTCGTACCCCGGGTAAAAACTTCGATGAGTTCTATCGCCGTGCGGTAGAAGAGTTCAATGTAGACTACATCAAAGGCCAGGTAGGAAAAGTATCCGAGGCTCCGAACGGACGTCTTCTGGTACAGGGTTCCGACCTGCTTGACAACCGTCAGATCAAAATGGAAGCAGACCTTGTTGTCCTTGCAACTGCTATCGAGCCGAGCAAAGATGCAAGAAAACTGGCTACCATGCTGACTGCAAGTATGGATACCAACGATTTCTTTACTGAGGCACACGCAAAAACTGCGTCCGGTAGAGTCCCCGACCGCAGGTGTCTTCCTCTCCGGCGTATGCCAGGGACCGAAAGATATCCCGGAGACCGTTGCACAGGCAGGAGCTGCTGCTGTCAAAGTAGTCGGACTGCTGGCAAAAGACAAACTGACCACCAACCCGTGTACAGCAGAATCCAATCCGCTGTTCTGTAATGGATGTGCATCCTGTGAAAAAGTCTGCCCATACGGCGCAATTTCCTACGAAGACCGTCAGGTCAACGACCATGGAATCCGTGAAACCAGACATGTGGCAGTCGTTAACGGCGCACTTTGCCATGGATGCGGTGCATGTACCGTTGCATGTCCGTCCGGCGCTATGGACCTGAAAGGATTCTCCAATAGACAAATTCTCGCGGAGGTAGATGCAATATGCCGATAGATAACAACGAAAACAAAGAATTTAAGCCAGTCATCGTGGCATTCTGCTGCAACTGGTGCTCCTACGCAGGAGCAGACCTAGCAGGTTCCAGCCGTCTTTCCTATCCGGCAGACGTAAAGATCATCCGTGTTCCATGTTCCTGCCGTGTCAATCCGCTCTTCATCTTAAGAGCATTCCAGAAGGGCGCTGACGGAGTCATCCTCTGCGGATGCCATCCGGGAGACTGCCATTACAGCACAGGAAACTATTATGCAAGAAGACGTATGACCCTGCTGTTCTCCATGCTGGATTACATGGGCGTTGAGAACGGACGTACCCGTGTGGAATGGGTATCCGCCGCAGAAGGTGTGAAATTCTCCCAGACCATGAACGAGTTCATCGAGCAGGTTACAAGCCTTGGTAAGAATGTCAGATTGGAGGATTTACGATGCAAGAAAAATTAGTATCCCGCGCAAAAGAGCTTCTGTCTGACGGTACCGTAGTCCGTGTTCTTGGCTGGAGAAAAGGTGACACTGATTTCAGTGCAGAGCCTGCATTCTTCGAGACTGCCGAGAGCCTTTCCGAGTTTACCTACGACGGATTCTGCGGCGCAAACCTTAGCAAATACATGATTAAAGCATCGAAAGAAGAAGGAAAAACACTCGTTTTCTTAAAACCGTGCGATACCTACAGTTTTAATCAGTTAATCAAAGAGCATCGTGTGGACCGCGAGAAAACCTATATCGTTGGTGTAGGATGTGACGGAAAACTCGATATCGAAAAGATCCGTGAAGCAGGATGCAAGGGTATTACCGCTGTAACAGAAGACGGCGATACCATCAAAGTGGCAACTGTTTACGGCGACAAAGAGCTCGCAAGAGAGGATGTTATCCTGGAAAGATGCAAAGCCTGCAAGGGCGGAAAACACGTTGCCTACGACGAGCTGGCAGAGAACTGCGACGAAGAGAAACCGGCAAAAGAAGGCCGTTTTGAACTGGTTGAGAAGCTCGAGGCAATGGCTCCGGAAGAGCGTTTCGCATTCTGGCAGAACGAACTGTCCCGCTGTATCCGCTGTAATGCATGCCGTAACGTATGTCCGGCCTGCAGCTGTATCAAATGTGTCTTCGATAATGACCGTTACGATACCGCACAGAAAGCAAATACGACTACATTTGAAGAGCAGATGTTCCACATTATCCGTGCATTCCACGTTGCCGGACGCTGCACCGACTGTGGCGAGTGTTCCCGTGTATGTCCGCAGCACATTCCGCTGCACCTGCTGAACCGTAAATTCATCAAAGATATCGACGAGTTCTACGGAGAGTATCAGGCAGGCGCCGATACCGACAGCCGTGCACCGCTCACCAACTTCACACAGGAAGATGTAGAGCCAAGTATCGTTAAGGAAAGGGGTTAAGGGATGTATCAGATTAGCAGAGAAAAAATGCCGGAGCTCCTTGCCGCTGTTGCAAAGGAGATGGATCTTTTCCTTCCGGTACAAAACAATGGAATTACCAATTTCGGTTTCTGGACCGAGGACGCAGACGTGGATCTCGATACCTTAAAAACCGTAAAATCCCCGAAAGATGCCTTTTTCCCGCAGAGTGAAATTCTTTACTCCTGCTATCAGAAGGCAAATAAAACCAGCATTGAACCGGCTGCATTAAAAGACGCACCGTTTGCTATCTTCGGCGTTCGTCCGTGCGATGTCAGAGCGTTCGATGTTCTGGACCGCGTTTTCTTAAGCGAGCCTGCAGACGTTTACTATGCAGCAAGAAGAGAGCACGGCATCGTTGTTTCCCTGGCTTGTCATGAGCCGGAAGACAGCTGCTTCTGTAAAACCTTCGGCATCGATGCTGCAGAACCGGCAGCAGATGTTGCTATGTGGCAGGTAGCTGACGGTTATGCATGGGAAGCAAAAACCGAAAAAGGCCAGAAACTGACCGAGCTTGTAAAAGCTTACCTGACCGAGCAGGATCTTACCAAAGAAGTAGAGGCTGAGAAAGAAGCAATCCGTACTCTGATCGACAAGATGCCAAACAGCAACCTTTCCCTCGAGGGATGGGGCGTTGGCAAGACAAAAGAACGTTTTGACGATCCGAAGTGGAAAGAACTTTCCGATGCCTGCTTAGGCTGCGGAACCTGTACGTTCTCCTGCCCGACCTGCCAGTGCTACGATATCAAAGACTTTAACACCGGAAACGGTGTACAGCGTTACCGCTGCTGGGATTCCTGCATGTACTCTGATTTCACCATGATGGCAGCAGGAAACAACCGTACCACACAGCTGCAGCGTTTCCGTCAGCGTTTCATGCACAAACTGGTATACTTCCCGGACAACAACGACGGAATGTATTCCTGCGTCGGATGTGGACGCTGCGTAGAGAAATGCCCGCAGTCGCTGAACATTGTCAAAGTAATCAAACGCATGGGAGGTACCAAGTAAATGTGCAATTGTAGTTGTGGAAGCGAAGAAAAGAAAAACGCTTTGCTGCCGCAGGTCGGTATCATCACAGATATCCGCCGCGAAACACCGGACGTAAAAACATTCCGTATCGTTCGTCCGGACGGCACCAAGCTGTTTGAACATATGCCTGGCCAGTGCGCAATGCTCTGTGTACCGGGTGTCGGAGAGGCACTGTTTTCCATTACCTCTTCCCCGACAAACAAAGAGTACCAGGAGTTCTCCATCAAGGAGTGCGGTACTTTAACGAATTATCTTCACAACATGTCCGTAGGAGATGAAATCCTGGTTCGTGGACCGTATGGAAATCATTTCCCGGTAGAAACCGTATTAAAAGGACAGGATCTGCTGTTCATCGCCGGAGGTATCGGACTTGCTCCACTGCGTTCTGTTATTAATTACGTACTGGACAATCGTGATAACTACGGTACCGTAGATATCGTTTACGGTTCCCGTTCCAAAGACGATCTGGTACAGTTAAAAGAGATCCAGGAAGTATGGGCGAAAGCAAAAGATGTCAACGTGCATCTGACGATTGACCGTGAACAGGAAGGCTGGGACGGCCATGTAGGATTCGTTCCGAATTATGTGAAAGAACTGAACATGTCCGTTGACAAAACAGCTCTGATCTGCGGACCGCCGATCATGATCAAATTTGTCCTTCAGGGACTTCAGGAGCTGGGCTATGAGAAAACACAGGTTTACACTACTTTGGAGCTTCGTATGAAATGCGGTATCGGAAAATGCGGCCGCTGCAACATCGGAGATAAATATGTCTGCAAAGACGGCCCGGTTTTCCGCTGCGACGAGATTGACGAATTACCGAACGAATATTAAACGGAGGTTGAAGAAAATGCAGGAAATGGTAAATATTTACGTTTACGGCAAGAAGTATTCCGTACCTGGCGATCTGACCATTATGACCGCTATGGAGTATGCCGGATATCAGTTAAAACGCGGATGCGGATGCCGTCACGGATTCTGCGGTGCATGTGCGACCATCTACAGAATCAAAGGAAAGAATGAGCTGAAAACCTGTCTGGCATGTCAGACACAGGTAGAAGACGGTATGTATATCGCAAGCCTTCCGTTCTATCCGATCGACAAGAGAACATACGATATCGAAGAGATCAGCGCAGAGCAGAGAGTCATGATGGATCTGTATCCGGAAATCTACAGCTGCGTTGGATGTAATGCATGTACCAAAGGATGTCCGCAGAGCCTGAACGTTATGCAGTATATTGCATACGCACAGAGAGGCGACTTCAAGAAATGTGCAGAAGAGTCCTTCGACTGCATCGGCTGCGGAATCTGTGCATCCCGCTGTCCGGCTGGTATCTCCCATCCGATGGTAGGAGAGCTGGCAAGACGTCTGAACGGAAAATACATTGCTCCGAAGTCTGAACATGTAAAGAACCGTGTAGCAGAGATCAAAGAAGGAAAATTTGATGATCTGATCGAGCAGGTTATGCAGAAACCGATCGAAGAAATGCAGGAACTTTACAACAACCGTGAGATCGAGAAATAAGGAGGGAATTTCGAATGTATACACTGGCCAATATGCAGGACTCTATTAAAAAGGTAGAAGCTACCAGAGCCCAGAGAATGGCAACAGAGCCAAGAAGAATGACAGCGGATGAGAAAGATGCCCTTCTTGCAGCATATCATCCGGACTATAAAGAGGAAGGCTTCATCACCCTGAAAGTCGGCCCGAACAAAGGTGAGAAAGTTCCGACAGAGCTCGGCTATCTGCTGGAGTCCAACAGCCGTATCCTCGGTGTTGACATCGACCTTGACAAAGTAGATTATGACGTAGATGTACTGGTTATCGGTGCCGGTGGAGCAGGTTCTTCTGCAGCTATCGAGGCTCACGAGGCTGGCGCAAACGTTATGATTACCACCAAACTGAGAATTGGTGATGCAAACACCATGATGGCAGAAGGTGGAATCCAGGCAGCGGACAAAGAAAACGATTCCCCGGCACAGCATTATCTGGATGCGTTCGGCGGCGGACACTTTGCTGCAAGACCGGAACTGCTCCGCAAACTGGTTATGGAAGCTCCGGATGCAATCTCCTGGCTGGAAAACTTGGGCGTTATGTTTGATAAAGATGAGAATGGCCGTATGGTAACTACGCACGGCGGCGGAACTTCCAGAAAACGTATGCATGCATGCCGTGACTACTCTGGAGCAGAGATCATGAGAACACTGCGTGATGAAGTCATCAACCGCGGTATTCCGGTGATCGAGTTCTCTTCCGCAGTAGAGCTGATCAAAGACGATAAGGGACAGGTTGCAGGTGCTGTTCTCCAGAACATGGAGACTGGCGAGTACCAGGTAGCAAAGGCAAAAACCGTTATCATCGCAACAGGTGGTGCGGGACGTCTTCACTACAACAACTTCCCGACATCCAACCATTACGGTGCAACCGCTGATGGTCTGATCCTTGGATACCGTGCAGGCGCTCCGCTTCTGTATCAGGATACCATTCAGTACCATCCGACCGGAGCTGCTTACCCGGCTCAGATCTTCGGTGCTCTGGTAACCGAGAAAGTACGTTCTCTGGGCGCAATGCTCGTAAACGTAGACGGCGAAGCATTCATGCATCCGCTGGAAACCCGTGATGTATCTGCAGCAAGCATCATCCGCGAGTGCTCCGACGACCGCAACGAGGGCGTTGAGACTCCACAGGGCAAGGCTGTATGGCTGGATACTCCAATGATCGAGCTGATCCACGGAGAAGGCACCATTGAGAAGAGAATCCCGGCTATGTTCCGTATGTTCATGCAGTATGGCATCGATATGAGAAAAGAGCCGATCCTGGTTTACCCGACGCTGCATTATCAGAACGGTGGACTGGAAATCAACGGCGAAGGCTTTACCAACACCGTAAGCAACCTGCTCGTAGCAGGTGAGGCAGTTGGAGGAATCCACGGAAGAAACCGTCTGATGGGTAACTCTCTGCTGGATGTTATCGTATTTGGCCGTGATGCAGGAAAAGCTGCAGCAGCAAAAGCAAAAGACGTAACACTTGGAAAGATGAATCTGGATCATGTGGAGAAATATGCTGAGACCTTAAAAGAGGCAGGCATTGACACCGGTATGGTATCTCCGCAGCTTCTGCCGGATTATGCAGGAAAGAGACACCTGTAAAATGCAGTAACCGCGAAAAAGCGTGGCCCGGGGCAGAAATACTGTCCCTGGACACGCTTTCCGTGCTGAAAATCCATTGGATGATCGGTATGATAAAATAGCAAGGAAAGAAAGGTGGAGAATCCCATGCGTGAAATTCAGGCTAGTACCATTACGGATGTGGTAGAGAAACTTTGTATCGAAGCAAACTACCATCTTCCGGAAGACGTAAAATGTGCCATCACAGGCTGCCGTGCCTGCGAGGATGGCGAGATTGCAAAAGGTGTTCTGGACAAAATCGTAGAAAATTATGAGATCGCAGACGCACAGAACGTGCCGATCTGCCAGGATACCGGAATGGCATGTGTTTTCCTGGAAATCGGACAGGATGTGCACATCGCAGGAGGAGATCTTGCAGAGGCAGTCAACGAAGGTGTCAGAAGAGGATATGACAAAGGATACTTAAGAAAATCCGTTGTCAAAGATCCGGTCAGAAGAGGAAACACCGGCGACAATACACCGGCTATGCTCTACACCGAGATCGTTCCTGGCGATCAGATCAAAGTAACCGTAGGCCCGAAAGGCTTCGGAAGCGAAAATATGAGTATGATCCGTATGTTCAAACCGTCCGCAGGTCTTCAGGGAATCAAGGATTTCATCCTGGAAGTTGTTGAGACAGCAGGCCCGAACCCATGCCCGCCTATGGTAGTCGGCGTTGGTATCGGCGGAACCTTCGATAAATGTGCACTGCTTGCGAAAAAAGCACTGATGCGCCCGATCGATTCCGAGAACCCGGATCCGTTCTACGCAGATCTGGAAAAAGAAATGCTGGAGAAAGTCAACAAACTCGGCATCGGACCGCAGGGCTTTGGCGGAAAAACCACAGCCATCGGCCTCAATATCGAGACAATGCCGACTCATATTGCGGGAATGCCGTGTGCAGTCAACATCAACTGCCATGTTACCCGTCATAAAACGGAGGTGATCTGATCATGGAAAAACATATTCAGCTGCCTTTAACAGAAGAACTGGCAAAAACACTGCATGCCGGAGATACCGTATATCTGACCGGAACTATCTATACTTCCCGTGACGCCGGACATAAGAGAATGTGTGAAGCGCTCGCAAGAGGAGAAAAAATCCCGTTTGATCCGACAGACGCTACGATTTACTACGTAGGACCGACCCCTGCAAAACCAGGCCAGGTCATCGGATCTGCAGGTCCTACCACCAGCGGCCGTATGGATGCGTATGCTCCGACCATGATGTCCGTAGGCGCAAGAGGAATGATCGGTAAAGGCGCACGTCTTCCGGAAGTGGTAGAAGCCATGAAGAAATATCATGGCGTATACTTCGGAGCCATCGGCGGAGCCGGCGCACTGCTTGCAAAATGCATCAAAAAAGCAGAGCTGATCGCATACGAAGATCTCGGCGCAGAGGCACTTCGCCGTCTGGAAGTAGAAGACATGCCGCTTTTTGTTATCATCGACTGCGACGGAAATAATCTGTATGAGATGGGAAGAAAAGAATACTTAGAAGCGCATAAAGAAGACTAAAGGTTACATTTGTAACGACGAAATACAAGAGAGACCATAGACCTGTCTGATTATTTCAGACAGGTCTCAAGCTGGAAAGACATCAGGGCATTAACACTTGCAAGCGACTTTCGGCAGAAAAAGAAATGAAAGAGGAAGAAAAACATGACTGTAGAAATGATAAGCCACTTACTGGAAGCACTGATGATCCTGTGCTTTGGCCTGTCCTGGCCGCTGTCCATTTATAAATCCTGGACTTCAAGAACAGCAAAAGGAAAGAGCCTTTACTTTGAGGTGTTCATCTGGATCGGATATATTTTCGGTATTGCCAACAAATTTATCAGCTATATGAACAACCCGGACAAAGACTGGATCTTTTTCCTTGCATGGGCTTTCTATTTCCTGAACATTGCAGAGATCACCGTAGATATGGTGCTGTACTTCCGCAATGTAAAACTGGATAAGAAAAGAGAAGCAGAGAAATAAAGCAGCGGAATACAGTTAAACTTACAGAATCCCCGGCGGTGCGGCATTTGATGCGGCATCGGCGGGGATTCTTACGTTTTGCTTACAATATCTTACAATTTCTGAGATTGCTTGCAGGGGGGAAGGATTCTGTATAATGGAGTTATCAAGAGACGATCGGTGTAAGAGAAAGGAGGATTTTTATGAAACAATATGCATGGATCATGGCAGCATGCCTGACGGCAGCGATGGTAAGCGGATGCGGAGTAGCTCAGAAAGGTGAGGCGGGAAATGGATCAGAAAGTACAGCTGCGAGTTCAGAAAGATCAGAGGTTGTTGTGCCAGAGGGTACGGAAGCAGAGAACGAAAAAGGTGCCACGGCAGTGAAGCTCTCAGAAGGAGAAATTTACCGGGATGATTTCGACGGGGATGGGAAGGAAGAAGAATTTTCCTTTACCTTTGAGGGGGATGGGAAAGGACAATCATAATCTGGAACTTTATGCTTATACGATGCAGATGAACTGTGACGGTCTGGTATATCAGAAAGAACTGTATGGCGGATATGAAGAGACATGGATGATTCGAAGTGCAGATGGTGATCATTATCTGTATCAGGAATCTTATGGCGAAGATCTCATGCATTCTGTGACGGTTTTCGGGTAACATCTGATGAAATTGCAGAAGCGGGAAAAGCAGAGGGAAGAATCGGAGACGAAGGAATTCAGGATGTGAATGCATTCCAGTGGGCTGACAGGATCTATATGCTTGGGACATATGCAGGATATCGAACGGTTGGTGTTGGGGCAGATGGACTTCCAGAGGCAAAAGAAGATGCCTATACGATCGAATGGCTGACAGGACCGCTGGTTGTCAAGGAGGGAACGACCCTGACGGCAGAAATTTTTTAACAGCAATGGAAACCCGGAAAACATCGTGCTTACGACCGGAACAGAGCTGACTCCGAAAAAGACAGATGGAACAACGTATGTGGATGCAGAACTTTCCGATGGAACGATGTGCCGAATCCATATAGAAACTGCGGAAGGTTTTCCACATACGATTGACGGTGTCGATGAACATGAATATTTTGAGTCAATTCCATACGCGGGATGACTCACACCGCCAAAAGAAGGGATTGCGGGAACGCAGAAAGCAGGGTATACTTGTGTATAGAATCTGCTTGACTTAAAGTGCACTTCATAGTTTAAAATAAAGAAAGCTGGAGATTTGCCGTGTCAGAAAAGAGAAGGTTCTGGCAGAGCAGAGGTTTCAGCTTTCTTTTTATGTTGCATCGTATGTGGGTGTGAAAGAAAAGGGAAAAAAGAAAAACGAGGTGAATGTTTTGGAGGCAAGAGAAGTATTAGAAAAAGTAAAAAACAACGAAATCTCGATCGAGGAGGCAGAGAAATATTTCAAAAAAGAGCCGTTCGAGGAGATGGGATATGCGAAGCTGGATACGCACCGTGAAATCCGGAGCGGATTTGCGGAGGTCATTTTCTGTGCGCGGAAGGCGGATGAACATCTGCTGAAGATTTTTACGCGTCTGTACGAGCAGGATGGGGAGGTCTTCGGAACGAGAGCCAGTGAGCATCAGTATGAGCTGATCCGGGAAAAGTTTCCGGAAGTGGTGTATGATCCGCTGTCCCATATTTTAAAAATAGAAAAGAAAGACAAGAAGCGGATCGGAAAAATTGCGGTCTGTACGGCTGGAACTGCGGATATTTCCGTTGCCGAGGAGGCGGCGCAGACCGCAGAATACTTCGGTGCAAACGTTGAGCGTATCTACGATGTCGGTGTGAGCGGTATCCACCGCCTGCTGTCGCGTCTCGATACGATTCAGAGCGCCAACTGCGTTGTAGCCGTTGCCGGAATGGAGGGGGCGCTGGCGAGCGTGCTCGGCGGCTTGGTGGACAAGCCGGTGATTGCTGTTCCGACATCCGTTGGCTACGGGGCCAGCATGAACGGTCTTTCGGCGCTGCTTACGATGATCAATTCCTGCGCGAACGGAATTGCCGTCGTGAATATCGACAACGGCTATGGAGCCGGATATATTGCAACACAGATTAACAGAATGGGAGTACATCAAGATGAGTAAAAGTTTATATCTGGAGTGCGGGAGCGGAATCAGTGGGGATATGACCGTTGCAGCGCTGCTCGACCTGGGAGCAGACCGGGAAGTGCTGGAGAAATCACTGGAAAGCCTGAAACTGCCGGGATACGAAATTGCGATTACAAGAGTGAAAAAGTCGGGGCTGGATGCCTGCGATTTCAATGTGATTCTGGATGCAGAGCATGAGAACCATGATCACGATATGGCGTATCTGCACGGGGATGGGGCGGAAGTGCATGACCATCCACATGATCACGAGCATCATCATGACCACGATCACACAGGGGAGCATCATCACCATCATGAGCACCGCGGGCTGCCGGAGATTCTTGCGATTATCCGCAGCGGCGGTCTGACACCGGGAGCAAGAGCGCTGGCGGAGCGGATTTTCCAGATTCTTGCCGAAGCGGAAGCAAAAGCCCATGGCGTGCCGCTTGATCAGGTGCATTTCCATGAGGTGGGAGCTGTCGATTCCATCGTGGATATTGTGTCTGCCGCTGTCTGCCTGGATAACCTGGCGCCGGATGAAGTCATCGTGACGGGTCTCAGCGAGGGAAGCGGCTTTGTCAGATGCCAGCACGGCATGATCCCGGTTCCGGTACCGGCTGTTTTAAATATCGTACAGGCACATGGCCTGACCCTCGTTCCGACCGGAATCCAGGGTGAACTGGTCACACCGACCGGAGCAGCCATTGTTGCGGCAATCCGCACCAAAGAGACACTGCCGGCATCCTTCAAATGTACCAGAACAGGTCTTGGCGCCGGAAAACGGACGTATGAGCGCCCGTCACTGCTGCGTGCGATGATGCTCGAAACAGAAGAAAACGACGAGAAAGATACGATCTGGAAGCTGGAGTGCAACATTGATGACTGCACCGGCGAGGCGCTCGGCTACTGCATGGGAAAACTGCTGCGATCAGGCGCAAGAGATGTCCATTACATCCCGGTCTATATGAAGAAAAACCGCCCGGCTTACCAGCTGGATGTAATCTGTGATGACACAACGCGGGAGACGTTGGAAAATATCATATTCGCCGAGACCACCACAATCGGCATCCGCCGCTGCCGGATGGAGCGCACCGTGATGAAACGCGAGTTTGCGACAATCGCAACCGAGTACGGCCATGCGACAGTCAAGATCTGCCGCCACGGCGAGATCGAAAAAATTTACCCAGAGTACGAGAGTGCCGCAGTAATTGCAGAAAAAAGCGGCATGCCGGTCGGCGAGGCTGGTGCGTGGATCGTACAGAAATATAAAGAAGGAAACAAAAAAGCATGAGATATTTAAAACCACATTTTTACGACCAGTTTGTATGCACCGCCGGAGACTGCCCGGATACGTGCTGTGCCGGCTGGCAGATCGTGATCGACGAGGATTCCCTGGAGCGGTATGGAAATGAGAAGAGTGAGTTTGGAAAGCGCCTGCGCAATTCGATCGACTGGGAGGAAGAGTGTTTTTACCAGAACAACCGCCGCTGTGCCTTTCTGAATGATGAAAATCTCTGCGATCTTTACAAGGAACTGGGGCCGGATTCCTTATGCGACACCTGCCGCCTTTACCCGCGCCATACGGAGGAGTATGAGGGTCTGCGTGAATTATCCCTGTCCCTTTCCTGCCCGGAAGCTGCACGGATTATCCTGTCCTGCAAAGAGCCGGTGCGCTTTCTGGAGGAGGAGACCGACGAGGAGGATGATTTTGAAGAGTTTGACTTCATGATGTTCTCCCAGCTGGAAGACACGAGAGATGTTTTGTTCCGGATTCTGCAGAACCGCGAACTGCCGCTGCAGGAGCGCATGACGGCGGCAGAGCAGCTCGCAGAACAGTATCAGATCTGTATGGAGGAGCAGCGGGAGTATGATATCGATGACCTGCTTCGGAAGTATGAAAAGCATCTGGAAGAGGGAACCTTAAGCGAGTGCGTGGCGGAGAGCCTTGCGGAAAAAGGTGTGGATGCTGCATCCTTTCATGCATATGACCGTCAGGTGAAGGAACTTGCCGTTCTCCGCGGTCTCGAGCGTCTTCGTCCGGAATGGGATACTGTGCTTGACGGCACAGAAAAAGCGCTGTATCAGAACGGAGAAACCGCTTATCAGGCCATCTGTGAAGAATTCCATCGCACCTGGGGCGCTGCGGGTGAACGCCGTGCAGAGTGGGAAAACATCGGTGAGCAGCTTCTGATGTTTTTCGTCTACACCTATTTTTGCGGCGCCGTCTACGACGATATGGTCTGTTCCAAAATGGAACTCGCGCTGTTCTCTGTCCGTTGGATTCAGGAAATCCTGGTTGCACGGTGGCTGGAAAATGGAAAAACGCTTTCCATGCACGACATCGAGGAGATTTCCTGGAGATACGCGCGCGAGGTCGAGCATTCCGACGATAATCTGAATGCTCTTGAGGACTGGCTCTTTGAAACCTATGCGCCGGAAGGATGCGTACTGGAAGAGGAATAGCCCTGATATCCGAGGAGTTCCCTGTACATATTCCCCGATCTGTGCTAGGATAAAGATGTTGTACAGAAAGAGAAGAGGGAAAATTATGCAGGAAAAACAAAAGAAATGGATTCTGCGCATTGCGCTTTATCTGATTGGAATTATGGTGCTGGCACTCGGCATCACACTGAATACGAAGACAAACCTCGGCGTATCGCCCATCATCTCCATGCCGTACGCCGTGGCACAGATCTTCGGCTATGAAACAGGAACCGCCGTTTTCGTGGCGTATTTGATCTTCATCGTACTGCAGATCGTACTGCTGAAAGGAAAATTCCCGCCGTTCCAGTTCTTACAGGTTGCCGCAAGTTATCTGACGAGCGCCTTTATTACCATCTTCGACCGGATCATCCCGACCCCTGATCAGATGGGAATGCGGCTTCTCGTCCTTGCCCTTGCCATCATCCTGACCGGAATTGGCGCCGCCGTCACCGTAGACGTCAACATCATCCCAAACCCGGCCGACGGCCTGGCAAGAGTTCTCGGCGAGCGCTGCGGAAAGAACATGGGTTTCGGAAAAAATCTTTTTGATTTCTCCGCCATCGTCATTTCCCTTGCGATCGGCTTCGTCGGAACCGGCCGCCCGGTAGGAATCGGAATCGGCACTGTTATAGCCATGGTCTGCACAGGAAGAGTTATCGCGGCATTCAATCATTTCACAAAAAAGAAAATAGAAGAAATCACCATCGCCTGAGTGATCCATGCCCTGTCGAAAAAACTTGAGTTTTCGGTGGGGGTTTGTTATAATGAAAGACAGCGAAAGAAAAATTTTTTGATTTGTCATAAGGCGTTTGTTTGCGTTATGAGAAGTGCGAAGGAGGAAGTGGCAAATGAACTTAGTTATTACGATGAGCCGCCGGTTTGGTACTGGGGCGAGTATTATTGCGAAAGAACTTTCCGAGAGACTGCATATCCCGGTATATGATAAGGACGATGTAGAGCACGGCATGCGTGAAAATGCCTTTGAATCTGAGGCGGATGCGATCCGCGAGCTGGCGAAACAGCCGTGTATTATCATTGGACGGTGTGCTTCGGAGTTTCTGAAAGATAAAAGCAACGTCATCAATATTTATGTCTGCGCGGACAAAGAGGATCGGATCAAACGTATCATGAAGCTGTTTTCCCTGACAAGAGAGGCGGCTGAGGTGATGCTGGAAGAGACAGACAAGCAGCGTGCCGAGTATTATTACAAAAATACCGGAAAGACATGGGGAGATGTCAATAACTACCATATGATCCTGAATACCTCGGATCTTGGCATCGAGAACTGTGCCGATATTCTGATGCGGTATTTTGAAATGAAAGATTATATCTAAGAGATATTTAAAAAGAAATACATAAAAAATCAGGTGCTTCCCGAAAAAGAGAAGCACCTGATTTTTTGTGCGGTTTAGTAAGCCTGATACGTATTGCCATAACTCCGGCTGGAGAAGTAATTCTGTTTCAGAACCAGGAACAGTTCGGCATCGGTTGCATATTTGTACGGATACAGATAGAAAATACCGACAAGATTGCAGGTGATTCCGGAAAGAATATACCATCCGATAAAGGAGAGATCAAGAATAAATGTATTCATCTTTTCACCGTTCATCATTTCACGGCTGATGCGGAATGCTTCTTCGGTCGAAAGTTCCGGGTAGTCGGCGAGAAGATAAGGAACCATGCGGTATTCATAAGCTTTCACAATTCCAGGAATCAGAAGAAGCAGCGACCAGAGGAATATATAAAGATTTTTTAAAAACAGAGTCCACACAGTTTTTCCATAGTAGCCGTTCTGGAATCCGAACAGTATGTTGCCAAGTCCCGCTTTTTCCATTGAGTTTTCAATGAAAAACCTCGAGCCTCCTACCTCAAATGGTGCAAGAACAAAAATACGGATCAGAATAAAGGCAAGACCAATGACAAGAAGTACAATGCCGCTGAAGACAGTAAAAACAAATTTAACCGGTCCAAGCGGGGTGAATCTTTCTGCAAAGGATTCCACATTGAAGTTATCGGAAGAAATCGTAAATCCAGATATACCGACCGAGTTAGTCTGATGGCTGTCATTGTTGGAATTTCCAGAATTAGAAGTACCGCTTCCGACCAGCAGAGTCAGAATCAGGGCGGCTACCACACAGATCCAGTAATTGCGTAAAAATGCGGCTTTTCCGCGGGTTTTCAGTTCCTCTCGAGTCCACATAAAAAAGACCTCCCTCTTAATGTAAGTGTAAACAGCAGATAATTCTGCCAAGTCACGATTATCTTACCATGGGGCAGGTGAAACATCAAGACAGCTTAAGGAAAGTTTAAGAAATTGGCAGAAAGATTAAAGTGGAAATGTGCATTCTTAAATAAAGATTTTACTTGTGAAGCGGGGATGAATGTGCTATAATCTCTCCGGTGCGTCAGAACGCAGCGGGCCGGGTTTCTCCGGGGTGCGTTCTGAAAAAAAGAAACCTGTACGTTGAATTGACAAAGAGAGCGAGGAATCTACGTGTATCTGACAAAGGGCGAGTTTCTGCAGAAATTTGGGATTCTGCCGCAGGAATTTGAAGAGGCAGATATTTCCTGGGAAGAACTGCTGGAAATTGCGGATGATTATGAACGGCGCCGGCCGACGCTGGAAAAGATCCGAAAAGAATTCGTAGCAGAATTTCTGCAGGACAAGGAAAAAGAGATCGGACTGCAGTCGTACCACAGCCGCCTGAAGGACACCGAACATCTGGTGGAAAAGCTGGTGCGCAAGCGTCTGGAAAATTATGCAAAATACCGGAAAATGGATGC
>ENA-OQCU01000038-OQCU01000038.1-human-gut-metagenome-genome-assembly--contig:-NODE-38-length-67278-cov-6.096439_pt1 | contig 67278 bp, 59 predicted proteins | sample MGYA00242504_ERZ504590 | MGnify/ENA primary metagenome ERZ504590 (study PRJEB26092, sample SAMD00036318) | human gut metagenome | host: Homo sapiens | study: EMG produced TPA metagenomics assembly of... | reverse complement strand
CGGACATGCCGTCCTCCGATCTCCCGGGGCCGGCCGGTCCGGCCCTCAGGGTATCGGATTCCCATATTCATCCGTACATGTTCGGATGAATATGGGAAGTGTTCGGATGAGGTTGCTAATCAAGGTCAAAAAGACTCGTTTGTGGTGCGATGCGGCTTGTGGGGCGGGCGGGGGTCGGTCCGTGGTAGACTATCGAACAACGTTTATTAATCGCGCGGTATCGTTGCCGCGAGAAGGGGTTGCGCCATGCAGGAGCTTGAGGATCGTATTCGCCATGACGGCATCGTAAAGGCCGGTAACGTCCTTAAGGTTGATGCCTTCCTCAACCACCAGTGCGACGTTGAGCTGTTCGACCACATGGGCGCCGAGTGGGCCCGTCTGTTCAAGGATGTCGAGATCAACAAGATCCTGACGATTGAGGCTTCGGGCATTGGTATGGCTTGCATCGCGGCTCAGCATTTTGGCGGCGTGCCGGTGGTTTTTGCCAAGAAGGCACAGTCCATCAACCTCGACGGCGAGCAGTATGCCACGACCATCTACTCCTTTACCAAGCAGAAGGAGTACCCGGTCATCGTCGGCAAGCGCTTCCTGTCCGAGGGCGACAAGGTCCTGATTATCGACGACTTCCTGGCCAACGGCTGCGCACTCGAGGGCCTTATCAAGATCTGCGAGGCTGCGGGTGCCGAGGTTGCCGGCATTGGCATCGCGGTGGAGAAGGGCTTCCAAGGCGGTGGCGATAAGCTCCGCGAGCGCGGCTTCCGCGTCGAGAGCCTGGCCCGTATCGCCGATATGGACTGCGACACCGGCGAGATCACCTTCGCTTAAGCGCGTAACACAAGCGATTGGTATGCGATGTGACAAAGGGACTTTCCCTTTGTCACATTTTTTGTATGAGGGGAGGTTTTGTATGAGGGGAGGTGTTGATATGGATGAGAACAAGATGGGATGGCGCGAGTATGCGCGCTATGCCGAGATGTCGGTCGAGAGGTTGGCACGCGACTGCGAGGTTCAGGTGTTTCGCGCGACAGGTCCGGGCGGACAGGGCGTGAACACGACGGACTCGGCGGTGTGTATGAAGCATGGGCCCACGGGGATTGTTGTGACGGCGCGCGAGAGCCGTAGTCAGTTTCAGAATCGCGCGAGCTGCCTGCGTAAGCTGCGCGCAGAGCTTGAGCGTCGTGGCCGTCCGCCGCGCCGTCGCGTCAAGACCAAAGTGCCCCAGCGATCGCGCCAGCGCAGGCTCAACGACAAGCACTTCAATGCGATTAAAAAGGCTAACCGTCGCAAGCCGGGCGGGGAGGAATGATCTTCTCAATAAGTTGCGGTGAAATAGGGACTGTTTCGCGGCTTTAACTGCATAAACAGTCCCTATTTCACCGCAACTTAGGTGGGGTTAGCGGGTTGGGTGCCAGACTTGGAGGGCGCCGGGTAGGATGTCGACTTCGATGCGCGAGGCGACGATGGGCTCGCCGTCGGCCTGGATGGGGTAGTCGGGCTCCTCAAAAGTTAGCTCGGCATGGCGGCAGCGGCGCATGCGAACCGGTGGCAACTTGGTATGGTGGCCGTCCTTGGCCGAAAGGAACATAGGCAGGGCTACCGCGCGAGGGACGGGGCCGCAGGCGTAGCAGACGTCGAGCATGCCGTCGCAGGGGTCGGCATCGGGGCAGATGCGATAGCCCGAGCCATAGGTAGGACCAAGCTGAATCGCCATGATGATCGCCCTCACGCGCTCGGCGGGCGCGCCGTCAAAGCTGACTGTCATGGGGTAGTTGCGATAGCGCAGGCCAAACTGCTCAAGTCCCGAAAGGGTGTAGAGCGGAGCACCCGTCAAGCCGGTCTTTTTGCGCAGCTCGGTGGTGCCAAGGCCGATGGCGGCATCAATACCGACGGAGAGAGTCTGGTCGTAATACTCGACGATCGCCTCGCCGTTGCCGCTTGCGGGGTTCCATGAGCGAATCCGCCCGATGTCCTGACGCTGCAGCTCACAGGTGAGTAGCGCGCCAAAATCCTTGCCGGAGAAATCTTCGATATCGAGCGTCTGGGCAAAATCGTTGCCGGAGCCCACGGGCAGGACGGCAAGAGCGGGGCGGGCGTCCTCCTTTTGCGTCATAAGCCCGTTGACGACTTCGTGGATCACGCCGTCGCCGCCGAGTGCGATAACGGTGCGATAGCCCTGAGCCTGTGCGGCAAGCTCCTTGGCGTGTCCCATGTGCTCGGTTAGCACCAGGTCAAACTGGGATGCGCGCGCGGTCATATCCAAAAAGCGTTGCAGGCGCTCGGCAACTTCGCGCGCCGCACCCGACTGGGCGGCTGGGTTGGCGATGATGAGCGTGCGACCAAAAGCAGTTGCGTGCATGGGGCGACTCCCGGCGTGTGACATGACGGTGCGGTCGCGCTCAGGTCGAATTGCCCCCGATTGTGGCTGCACGGCGATTATTACATCTACTCTATCAGGTCGTTGTGGCGCTCGATAGCATCCGCTACCGTACCGCCCTCATCCACAATAAGCGAGCGGCGCTTGGGTGAGATGATGCGCTGGGCGGGGTACACGCCGCGGTGTCCGCCGGTTAGGTAGCTGATAAAGGCCACGATGACAAAGAACCCGGCGGCCGTGCCGTGGAACAGGTCGATGGCCATCATGCAGGTGGTGATGGGCACGTTGAGGCCGGCGCAGAACACGCCGAGCATGCCGAGAGCCGCCAGAAAACTGGGGTCAAGCCCGGTAAGGCAACCGATCCAGCCACCGAGTGCCGCACCGATGCCAAACAGGGGCGTGACCTCGCCGCCTTGGAAGCCCGCGCCCAGGGTAAGCGCTGTGACGACCAACTTGATGGCTGCGTCCGCCAGGGTGGTGTTGCCTGCAAATCCGGCGCCGGAAAGCCACGTGGAAAGGCCGGCGTAGTTCCAGGCGTCGAGGAGGGCATAGGCGGCCAAAACCACGAGTGCGCCTATGAGTGCGCGGACGAGGTAATTGGTGATAAAGCGACTGTACAGGCTTTTGACGGTTCGAACCGACCAGGCAAAGAGGCGTGCCGTCAGGCCGAAGATAATGGCGCTGATAACAACGATGACAACCGTCCGTGGTGTCATGTTGGGAACGCTGGCGATGACATTCGTCTCGTACTCGGTTCCCAAGGCAAGCGACGTAAAGTAGCCGGTAAACGAGGCGACCAGGCAGTAGATGCCCGCGGTGTAGTCGATCTTGCCGATAAAGCACATCTCCATGCCAAAGAAAGCTCCGGCAAGGGGCGAACCGAATACGGCGCCAAAGGCGGACGAGATGCCGGCGAGCATGAGGTCGTGGTGGTCATGCTTTTTGAGGTGGGCGAGGCTCGAGATGTTGCTGGCGATGGTGCCGCCAATCTGTACCGCGGCTCCCTCGCGACCGGCCGATCCGCCCGTTAGGTGCGTGAGCGTGGAGCAGACGAAGGTGAGGACGGCCATGCGCATATGGATGAGGCGTGTGCCCAGAGCGGAGTCGATGACCAGGTTGTTACCTCGTTTGGCGGCAAGGCCGTGGTTTTTGTACACCCATGCGGTGGCAACGCCCACAACGGGAAGCAAGGTGTAGACCCATGCATGGTGCTCGCGATAGTCGGTCGCGATATTCAGCGAGGCCAAAAACGCCCAAGCGGCAACGCCCATGGCGAGCGAGACGATGACGACGAGTGCGAGCAGCTTGGCGCTCGCGAGTAGGTTGCGGGCGTTGCGGCGCGTGTCGGCAGCCAAGAGATGCTCGGAGCGGGTGAGCTGTTGCCTGCCTGCCATGATGACGTCGTTAAGGGAGAAGAAGCCGCCGTCGTCGAGCGGCTGGGAATGATCCTGCGCCTCGTTAGCGCTTTCGGGTTTGTCGTTATGAGCCATACGTTCCTCTTTTGGGTTGCAACACGAGCATTATAAAACGCGGTAAACGCGACGAGCCGGTGGGTTGGTTTCCATTCTGTTTCGCGGCCTGCAACCGACAGGTGTATTTGCGGTTACAGGCCGAGTCACGGTCGTGCGTCGGGGGGATTATACTGAGACAAGCATAATGAATCGGCGCCCTTGTTGTGCGCCGTGGCATTAAGAGGTGCATATGGCAGAGAAACTCATACCGCTGGAGGATGCGCAATCGATTGTTTTGTCGCACGTTGCTCCGACGGATCTCATCGAGATTCCCGTGTGGCAGGCCGCCGGTCTTCCCTTGGCCGAGGATGCGGTGGCCGATATCGACATCTCGCCGTTTGCCAACAGCGCTATGGACGGATATGCCGTGCGCTCGGCGGACTTGGCGCAGGCGTCTGACGAGGCGCCGGTGACGCTCGACGTTATCGGACACGAGGCCGCGGGCCATGTGTTTGAGGACACGATCGGCGCGGGCGAGACGGTCCGCATCATGACGGGCGCGCCGGTACCCGAAGGTGCCGATGCCGTGGTGAAGTACGAGATCGTCGACGTACTCGATGGCGACGGCAACGAGGGCTCGCGCGTTCGCTTCTCGGCGCCTGCCAAGGTAGGGGAGAACGTTCGCTCTGCCGCCGAGGAGGCCCATGCCGGCGATGTCGTGATGCGCGCTGGCGAGGTCGTGGCTCCGGCGGGCGCCGGCTTGTTGGCGAGCGCCGGTTATGCGAGCGTGAAGGTGCATGCCGCGCCGCGTGTGGGCATTATCTCGCTGGGCACGGAGCTGGTCGCGCCGGGTGAGCTGCCGGCGCGCGGGCAGATTCGCGACTCCAATTCGTCGGCGTTGATGGCCGAAGCGCTCGATGCAGGAGCCGAGCCCGTGTTCTACGGCATTGCGCCCGATGATGAGCAGGCGATTGCCGAGCTGGTGCATCGTGCCGTGCAGGAGTGCGATTTTGTCATTACGAGCGGTGGCGCCTCGGCAGGCGACTACGACTACGTGACGGCGCTCGTCCGGCGCGAGGGTGAGGTGCTGTTCGATCGCATCTCGATGCGTCCGGGCAAGGCCATCACGTTTGGCTTGCTTGGGGGTAAGCCCTACCTGGGACTTTCAGGCAATCCGGCCGCGGCGTATGTAGGCTTTGAGATGCTTGCGCGTCCGGCGATTCGCAAGATGCGCGGCTTTGCCGAGGGCGTGCGTCCCGTGCAGCAGGCGACGCTCACGCACGGCGTGAAAAAGCGACAGCATCGCCGCTTCTTCGATCGCGCCACGGTTTTGCGCGACCCCGAGACCGGTGAGCTGTTGGTGACCGAGGCCAAGACACAGAATTCGGCGCTGCTCGGCACAATGCAGCGGGCTAACTGCCTGCTGCGTATTGACGAAGGACCGTGCGACCTCAAGGCGGGCGATGTCGTGGATGTCGTGCGAGTCGACCTGCCTGAGGGCACGGTGCTATAGGAGGAATGTTATGGAGCTAAAGATTTCGATCGTGACGTGCTCGGATACGCGCGACCTTGCCCAGGACGAGGCGGGTGCCGCACTCGAGGAGCTTATCGAGGCGCAGGGATGGACGGTCGCCTCACATGTGGTCGTGCGCGACGACGTCAGCGAAATCGGTGATGCCATTGTGGAAGCTGCCGATGAGTGCCACACCAATGTCGTGCTCACCTGCGGTGGCACGGGGCTTTCGATGCGCGATGTGACGCCCGAGGCGACGCGTGCCGTTTGCGAGCGCGATGTGCCGGGTATTGCAGAGGCAATCCGTGCGTACTCCATGACCAAGACGCGCCGCGCTATGCTCTCGCGCGCTATTTGCATGCAACGAGGTCATACACTTGTCGTAAACTTTCCAGGTTCTACGAAGGCCGCCCGCGAAAGCTGGGAGGCCATAGCGGACCAGCTGGAGCATGCGGCTCAGATGACAGCGGGCGGCGGACATACCAACTAAGCGGTTTACCTGCGGCGGAGCGACCTGAACGGCTGCTCCGCCTTTTATTTGCGCCCAAGGGGACGGCATTCTGTAGGCATGCTTGAAACTATATTTTCAGACGAGAATAATTTCTCATAATCATTATTCGCACCGAAGTATAATTTAATAACAGAATAAAGCCTGCGGTGGGGTACCCGGGCACAAGGTCCGAAAGGGTTGAACATGTTCGATATGGTTTCTCGCCGCGGATTCGTCTCACTCTCCGCTGTCGCCGCTGCCGGCCTTGGCCTTGCCGGCTGCTCCGGCAACAAGGAGCCTGAGTCGACCGGTTCCGATGCCGGTTCCGCCAAGATTTCGTCCAAGAAGGCTGTCGAGCTGCAGGTCTTTGCTGCCAACTCGCTCGAGAAGGCTTTGCCCGAGGTTCAGAAGCTCTACACCGAGCAGACCGGTACCACCTTTGCCGACACGCAGTTTAAGGCGTCCGGCGACCTTGTCGAGCAGATGCGCGCCGGCGCCACGGTCGACGTGCTCATCACAGCCTCCAAGGGCACCATGGACGACGCCGAGGCCGCCGAGCTCGTCGACGCCGACACGCGTGAGGATATGTTCGTCAACGATCTTGTGGTCATTCGCGCCGAGGGCTCCGACACCAAGGTCGAGGCCATCGCCGACATCGCGAGCCTGGACGGCAAGATCGCCATCGGCGACGCCAAGACCGTTCCTGCCGGCAAGTACGCCAATCAGGCACTGGCCTCCGCGGGCCTCTACACCGGTGCCGAGGGTGACGATGGCGAGTACGCACCCGAGATCGCCGACAAGGTCGCACTGGCCGACAAAGTTGGTACCGCCGCCGCCTATGTGTCTACGGGCGACTGCGTGGCCGGTTTTGTCTACAGCTCCGATATCTTCCGCTATGACGGCATCGAGGAGGCCTTCGTGTGCCCCGAGGATTCGCACAAGCCCATCGTGTACCCGGGCGCCGTTGCCGAGAGCTCCGAGCACGCCGACGAGGCCAAGGCATTTATCGACTTCTGTCTGACCAACAAGAAGGCTCAGAAGATTTGGGCTAAGTACGGCTTTGAGCTTTCCGAGTAGTGCGGCTTGGCGCGATAATTCCATCGTTTTGTGTCTCACTCCGTCCTTGTGTTCGCTTGGAGCTTTTCGTGCTTAATAGATTCCGCATGCTTGTCGTCTGTGCTTTGACCCTCGCGCTTTGCTGGGTGCCGGGACTTGCGTTTGCTGGGGACGCTGAGGACGGGGCCCAGGTTGCTGCGACCGCTCATGGGCTTTCCTATGGGATCGAGGGTTTTGAGCGGTTGGCCAAGGGGACCGCTCGTGCCATGGAGGGCCAGCCTGAGGGCTATCGGTTTCCCGTTGACGAGGACGTGGACCTTGTAGTGGCGCCCGCTGCCGATCGCGTTGTGGTGTGGATATCGCCCAAGGCAGTCGAGAAGTATGGTTTGGATCCGCAGGACAACGAGTGCGTATCGGGTCTCAAGGCTCTCGTCTGTGAGCTCGACAGCGCAAACTGCATGGGAGGTGCGCAGCTGGGGGACGTGGATCTTCCTTGGTATGTCACGGCGGAAACAACGTTTGATGCCGGCGGGTATACCTATGGCTTTGATGTGCGTGGTGCGGATGGGGACCGCTATGTGGTGATTGCGTCAGCCTCGGGTGATGCCAAGGGCGGCGCGCGTTGGCTTGATAGCGCTCAAATGGTAGAAGCATCGTCTGTCGTGTTGCGGGATGAGCAGGGGCCCTTGGCCTCTCTGGCCTCCTTTTTGGGCAACATCGACTATCGCCCGTTTTGGGTGTCTATCAAAACGAGCGGCCTTGCCCTGCTGATCTCCTTTGCGCTGGGCCTGTTTGCCGCATGGAAGACCATGGGTACGACGAGCCGCGTGAAGGGCCTACTCGACTCGGTCTTTACCATCCCGATGGTGCTGCCTCCCACGGTGTGTGGCTTTCTGCTCCTCATGCTGTTTGGCCGCTCAACCGGGGTTGGCCAGTGGCTTATTGCACACAGTATCTCGATCGTCTTTACGTGGCCCGCGGCGGTGATATCTGCCGTGGTGGTGTCGTTTCCCCTGGTCTACCGTACGGCACTCGGAGCCTTCGAGAGCCTTGACACGCAGATGCTCGATGCGGCGCGAACCCTGGGATGGTCCGAGCGTCGCATCTTTACCAAGCTTATGATGCCGCTTGGCTGGCCCTCGATTGCCGCCGGCACGGTGCTCGCCTTTGCCCGCGCGATGGGCGAGTTTGGTTGCACGCTGTTCTTTGCAGGCAACTATGCCGGCATTACGCAGACCATTCCCATTGCGATTTACTTTGAGTGGATGGGCGGTAACACGTCGGTGGCCCTCTTTTGGGTCGCCGTCGTGATCGTGTTTAGTTTCCTGGTCATCCTGTTTATCAATATGTACACCGCTCATTCGCAAAAGTATCGCGAGCGGGGCCTTTCCTGTGTGGAGCGCAAGCGGATCAAAGATCTTGCCGGACAGGGCGATTCGCTCGACCCGGCGGGCGGCGATGCCTTGCGTATCGATCGCGAGGCGCTGGCCGAGCTCATGCGCGATGATGCCGCTTTGCAGGGAGGTCGATAGGCCATGTCGCTCGTTCTGGATATCAAAAAGCGCTATCCCGGCTTTACCCTCGACATTCAGCTCGATGCCGGCGAGGAGCGTGTGGCGCTGCTCGGCGCCTCCGGATGCGGCAAGAGCTGCACCTTGCGCTGTATTGCCGGCGTGGAGACGCCCGACGAGGGCAAGATCGTCGTCAACGGCGTAACCTTCTTTGACTCGGTGGCGGGCATCAATCTGTCGCCCCAGGAGCGCAAGTGCGCCCTGATGTTTCAAAACTATCAGCTGTTCCCTAATATGACGGTGGCCGATAACGTGTGCGCCGGCGTTGAGGGTGCAGGCGACGCCGCGGCGCGTAGGCAACTTGCCGAGCGCTACCTGGGTATCTTTGGACTGGCCGATTTTGCCGACCGCTATCCCGCGCGTCTCTCGGGCGGCCAGCAGCAGCGTGTGGCGCTTGCTCGCATGGTGGCGGCACACCCGGGCATTTTTATGTTCGATGAGCCCATGAGTGCGCTCGACGCGTATCTCAAGAGCGCGCTTGAGCAGAACATGCTCGACCTGTTCGACGCCTGTAATCGTACCGTGCTCTACGTGAGCCACGATATTGACGAGGCATGCCGCCTGTGCGAGCGCATTTGCGTGATGCATAACGGACATGTGGAGGAGATCGGCTCCGTCGAGGACGTGGTCCGCCGGCCGCAAACCTTGGCTGCGCTGCGCCTGACGGGCTGCAAGAATACGAGCCGCGCGCGCAAGATCGGGCTTCAGGAAGTTGAGGCCCTGGACTGGGGCATGACCTTCAACGTGGGCCGTGAGGTTCCCGATAACGTGGCGTACCTGGGTATTCGTGCGAGCTACTTTCATGTGGACAACCGTGCCGAGCGGGGTCGCAACAGCTATGACCTGCACGTGGCCCGAGTGAGCGATTCGCGTTTTGAGCGCCTGGTGCTGCTGGACGTGCCGCGTGCCGATGCGCCGACGCGCCTGCAGTGGAAGGTCAACAAAGTGGGCATACCTGTCGACGAGCTGCCGCAAGCAGGCGAGACGCTGCGCATGCATTTTGATGCCAGCAGGATCCATTTGGTTTGTCGTTAATTCGGTGGGCGATGCGGGCGAGGAGGTAGTCCTCGACCGCTTTGTTTCCACTTTACCGCTCGCCGATTTCTATATAACAAAATCTTATCAATCTGATAATTATTTATCAGACAGCGAGGTGTTCGCATCCCGCAGCTGTCGTACGCGTGTCGGCGGTATTCGTCTGGACGACGACCGTTGATATAGTTGACCTCAACTTGTAAAGGAGGGTGCGCACATGCCGCAGACGACATACATTCGCCGCGTTGCCGCGCGTGCCCTATACATGGCTCGGAGTCGCATATGAGCAGGTATGTTCACGGCTCCGGGAGAGACGACGCACAACTAAATAACCGACCGCAAAGCAGGTTCCCTAAAATTCCGGGTTTGAGCACGGCCGGGCAATCGCCGTCCGTCGTGCATCGATACCGCTGTTATCCGTTTTTGGTTCGAGAGGGGAACCGTTATGGCTGAAGAATTTGATTTCCACCCGATGTGGGAGAGCCTCGGCATGAATCTTGCCGACCACGATATGCTGCTGGGCGCCGTGGGCCAGATGTACGGGGACATGTTCCTGTCGCAGAAGAACCGCCCCAAGTCCACGTCCTACTTGGACTTTGTGGCCACCAACATCCATAGCGGCCGCATTAAGGAGATGCTCGACAAAAAGGAGGCTGGCGAGGCCACCAAAATCGTGGGCTCGTTCTGCGTGTACGTGCCCGAGGAGATTGTGCTCGCCTGCGACGGTATTCCCGTGGGCCTGTGCTCGGGTGCCGATTGGGCAACCGATAAGGTCGAGGAGCATCTGCCGCGCAACACCTGCCTGCTTATCAAGAGCTTTGCCGGCTTTAAGCTGGGCGAGGTCTGCCCCTACATTGAGTCGAGTGACTTGGTGGTAGGCGAGAACACCTGCGATGGCAAGAAGAAGGCCTACGAGTTTTTTGCCACGCAAAAGAACATGTACGTCATGGATATTCCCAACGTACACGACGAGTCGACGCTCGTGACCTGGAAGGCCGAGGTCAAGAAGCTCGCCGCCAAGATCGAGGAAGAGTGCGGCGTCACGATTACGCCTGAGCGTCTGAAGGCCGCCATCCACGCCGTCAATGAGAAGCGTCGCGCCCTGCAGCGCCTCGCTGCCACGCGCGCTGCCGACCCTGCGCCCATCAGCGGTCTTGACAGCCTGCTGACCGTTCAGGCCGCCTTTATGGACGACACGCCACGTCTGACCGGAGCCATTAACGATATGGCGGCCGAGTGTGAGCAGCGTGTCGAGGCCGGAGAGGGCGTGGCGCCCAAGGGGACTAAGCGCATCCTGTACACCGGTACGCCCATGGCCGTGCCCAACTGGAAGCTGTTCAACCTCATCGAGAAAGCCGGTGGCATTGTGGTAGGCGAGGAGTCCTGCACGGGCTCGCGCTATTACAAGGACCTGGTCGACGAGTCCGGTGAGACGGTCGACGAGATGCTCGATGCCATCGCCGAGCGCTACTTTAAGATCAACTGCGCCGTCTTTACGCCCAACGACCAGCGTATGAAGGACATTGTCCAGATGGCCAAGGACCTGCATGCCGACGGCATCGTCGACGTGGCCCTGCAGTTCTGCACGCTCTATGAGATGGAGTCCTTCGCCGTGGAGAAGGCCGCCGAGGAGGCGGGCATTCCGTTCATGCACATCACGACCGACTACGCCGGCGAGGACGCAGGCCAATTGCAGACGCGCATCGAAGCTTTCTTGGAAACCATTTAGGGCTATACGTTCCGGCGGCTTCCCCAGGTACCCGATCTTGCCGTTCAAACCGTCGCTTGCGTACCAAAGTGCGCGGAGCTGCTCTTTCACGGCAACCTCGGGCGCCTGGGAAAGCCGTTTCCTTGGTTGGTTAAAAGGTTTAGGAGTTATATGTCGGAAAATATTGAGCAGCCGTTGCCCAGCACGTTTGAGGAGTTCAACGAGCAGCGCAAGGCCGCGTTTATTCGCGTCAAGGATTATAAACAGGCCGGCAATCGCCTGGTCGGCTTTTTGTGCAGCTATACGCCGCTCGAGATTATCGATGCCGCGGGGGCCGCAAGTGTCGCTCTGTGCGGTACGTCCGATGAGGTGATCCCCGAGGCCGAGAAGGTACTGCCCGCGAACCTCTGCCCGCTCATCAAGTCGACCTACGGCTTTGCCTACTCGCAAAAGTGCCCGTTTACGTACTTTAGCGACATGATCATCGGCGAGACCACCTGCGACGGCAAGAAGAAGATGTACGAGCTGCTGGGGGAGCTCAAGCGCACGCACATTCTGCACCTGCCGCAGGGTCGCGATCGCGCCTACGAGCGTGAAAGCTGGTACGAGGAGTGCCGCCTACTCAAGGAGGAGCTCGAGAACTTCTACGGCATCACGATTACCGACGATGACCTGCGCGCCGCCGTCCGTCGTCGCAACCGTTTGCGTGCGGCCCAGCTCGAGATGTTTGCGCTGCAGGCTAACCAGCCGGCGGCCATGAGCGGCGTCGACCTGATGAGCACCATGTTTGCCGGTACGTTCAGCTTTGATATCGAGGCCTATACGGATCAGCTGGAGCAAAAGGTTGCCAAGCTGCGCGAGGCCTACGACGCGGGCGAGCGCCCGGTTGCGGCGGATGCCAAGCGCATTCTGATCACCGGCTGCCCGGTGGGCGGCGTGATCAACAAGATAGGCCGTACTATCGAGTCCAATGGCGGCGTGGTCGTGTGCATGGACGACTGCTCGGGTGAGCGCACGGCGGCCATGATGATCGACCCCGATGCTCCCGATATCCTGCGCGCCATCGCCGACCGCTACCTGGATATCAACTGCTCGGTCATGACGCCCAACGACAGCCGCATGGGGAACACGCTTGCCATGTGCGAGAAGTATCATGTCGATGGCGTGGTAGAGAGCGTGCTACAGGCCTGCCACACCTTTAACGTGGAGAGTGCGCGCATGCAGGAAGCTGTCGAGGGTGCGGGCATTCCGTATATGAAGATCGAGACCGACTACAGCAACGGTGACATGGGCCAAATCGAGACGCGCATCGCCGCCTTTATCGAAACCCTCTGACGTCTGAGGCGCCCGACCTTCCGGCTCCAACCCTCCTCGCGTACCTTGAGTACGCTTCGTCGGGCTTGTCGCTCGGAATCTCGGGCACCTCAGACGCCAGAGGGCCGTTGTTGCAGCAGTGTCTGATCGTTTGATTTTCTTGCTGATTAGGAGAGAGCCATGATAGGGATCGGGATCGATATCGGGTCTACGGCGGCTAAGGCTGCTGTGGTCGACGGGGAGGGTTCGGTGGCGTGGACGTGCGTGCAGCCAACCGGGTTTTCCTCGGTCGATGCTTCCGAGCGGCTGCGCGAGGCACTGGCAGCGGCTGGCTATGGCGTGGCTGCCGACGACGTGCGCGTGATCGCGACTGGCTACGGCCGTGTTGCCGTGCCCTATGCGCACAAGGTCGTGACCGAGATTACCTGCCACGGCACCGGTGCCGTGCGTCTGTTTGGCGATCACGGCACGGTGATTGACGTGGGGGGCCAGGACACCAAGGTCATCCAGCTTAAAGGCGGCCGCGTGGCCAAGTTTGCCATGAACGACAAGTGCGCCGCCGGCACGGGGCGCTTTTTGGAGATCATGGCCGACCGCCTAGGCATTTCCCAGCAGCAGATGGCCGACCTGGCGCGTTCCGGCGAGCCCAGCAAGATCAGCAGCATGTGCACGGTGTTTGCCGAAAGTGAGGTTATCAGCCTGATCGGTCGCGGTGAGCCGCGCGAGAACATCGCACGTGGCGTGATCGACAGCGTGGTCTCGCGCGTGGCGACCATGGCCGGGCAGGCCGCGGGCGCCCCGTACTACCTGACCGGTGGCCTGTGCGAGAACGCCTTCGTGGTGGAGCGGTTGGGCGAGCTACTGGGGTCGCCGGTGACAACCTCGCCCCAGGCTCGCTTTGCCGGTGCCATCGGCGCGGCGATTCGCGCACAGGCGCTCAATTAATGCATCCGCCTTGGGCTCGCATTCATGCGTATACTGAGAGAAAATAATTGACCGATGAGAGGAGGTATCGATGCCTGACGATCAGATTAAGCTCACGTCTATGACGGCCGCGAGCGGTTGAGCCGCTAAGTTGGCTCCTGGAGCCCTCGCCCAGGTCCTGGGCGACTTGCCCAATGTGCATAACGACAACCTACTCGTGGGGTTCGATACCTCCGACGATGCGAGCGTCTTCCGCGTTGGCGATAACCTGGGTCTCGTGCAGTCCATCGACTTCTTCCCGCCGATGGTCGACGACCCGTTTCTGTTCGGCCAGATTGCCGCGGCAAACTCGCTGTCGGACATCTACGCCATGGGCGGGCGGCCGAGCCATGCCATGAACCTGCTCTGCATACCCAGTTGCCTGGGTGTTGAGGTTGCCGGCCAGATTCTGGCGGGCGGCGCCGACAAGTGCGTCGAGGCGGGCTGCTCTATCGCGGGCGGTCATACCATCAACGACGACGAGCCCAAGTACGGCTTGTCTGTGAGCGGCTTTGTCGCGCTCGACCGCATGCTCGCCAACAGCGGCGCGCGCGCTGGCGATGTCCTGCTGCTGACCAAGGCGATCGGCTCTGGCATCATCACCACGGCCATTAAGGGCGAGCTCATCGAGCAGGACGAGGCCGCAGCCATGTTCGACTCGATGCGCACCCTCAACGAGGCCCCGATTCGTCTGGCCGAGGGCCTCGAGCTTCACGGCTGCACCGATGTCACGGGCTTTGGCCTGATCGGGCACGCGTGCGAGATGGCCGAGGGCTCGGGCGTGCAGATTGAGCTTGTGTCGGGGGCGGTGCCGCTCTTTGACCAGGTGCTCGACATGGCGCGTCTGGGCATTATCCCCGCGGGCTCCTACCGCAACCAGGACTTTTTTGGCCCGCGTGTGGCTGCCGACGAGGACCTGGAGCCGGGCATGCTCGACGCGCTGTACGATCCGCAGACGTCTGGTGGCCTGCTTATCGCGGCGCCCGTGGCGGATGTGGATGAGCTTGCGCGTCGTTTACATGCCGAGGGGCGCGTTGCCGCCACAATCGGTCGCGCGTGCGAGCCGGTGCCGGGCGGTCCTGCTGTTCGCGTTGTGCATTAAGGAAAACCGTTTATGCGACCGCCTGCTGTTCTGGGCGGTCCCTTTTGAAAGGATGTAGCTATGTCTACCAAAATTGAAGTCAATGCCATGGGCGATGCCTGCCCGCTGCCCGTCGTCAAGACGCTTAAGGCGCTCAAACAGTTTGACGGCGAGGGTGCCGTGGTGACCTCGGTCGATAACGAGACCGCCGTCAAGAACATCTCCAAGATGGCGCAGGAGAAGGGCTGCACGGCCTCGGTCGAGAAGGTTTCTGACGCTGAGTGGCACGTGACCGTGGCGACCTCTGGTGCCATTGCCGTGGCCGATCCCGAGCAGGATGGCGCTGCCTTCTGTGGTGCCAGCACCGGCAAGGGCGAGCTCGTCATTTCCGTCTACACCGACTGCATGGGCCGCGGCGACGACGAGCTGGGCCACAAGCTCATGAAGGCCTTCATCTTTGCCGTGACGCAGCAGGAGGAGCTGCCCGCGACCATGCTGTTCTACAACGGCGGAGCCAAGCTCACCGTCGAGGGCTCGCCGGTACTCGACGACCTGAAGGGCCTGGCCGAGCAGGGCGTTGAGATCCTCACCTGTGGCACCTGCCTCGACCACTATGGCATTAAGGACCAGCTTGCCGTGGGCGAGGTCACGAACATGTATGTGATCGTGGAGAAGATGGAGCAGGCCGTGCGCGTCGTGCGCCCGTAGCGTATTGGTTGGAGTTGCCATGAGGGAGAAGCGCCCGGCGCTTGTCATCACGTTTCCCACCACGGCGGCCGCCATGGGCTGCGAGTCCCTGTGCGTTGAGCGTGGCCTTCCCGGGCGAACGATTCCCGTGCCCGGGGAGGTCGCTGCCGGCTGTGGTCTGGCGTGGAAAGCGTTGCCTGCCGATGAGGAGCTGCTGCGCGGCGAACTCGCCGCGGCGGGCGTTCCCACCGAGGGCTATACCGTGATTGATATGTGGGAGGTCGTGCGATGATCTACCTGGATAACGCGGCGACGACCATGCACAAGCCGCAGACGGTCATCGATGCCGTGACGCAGGCGATGTACTCGCTCGGCAATGCCGGGCGCGGCGCCACGTCGGGTGCCCTCGATGCCGCTCGTACGATTCACGGTTGCCGTGCCAAGCTCGCGCGCTTGCTGGGCTGCCCGCGGGCTGATCATGTGTGCTTTACGTCCAACTCCACCGCGGCGCTCAACACCGCCATCAATGGCGTGGTGCGCCGCGGCGACCGCGTGGTCACGACGGTGCTCGAGCACAACTGCCGTGTTGCGTCCGCTCAACCGCCCTGGCGGACAGAGCAGGGCGTGACCGTTGAGCTGCGGGCTGCGACGCGACGGTGCGCTCGACTACGAAGAGCTTGAGCGGCTGGTGACGCCGGGCACACGTGCGTGGTGGTGGCGCACGCCCTCCAATGTGACCGGCAACGCGGTCGACATTGCGCGCGTGGCCGCCATGGCCCCATGCGGCCCGGTGCGCTCGTGATCGTCGATGCCTCGCAGTCTGCCGGCACGGCGCATATTGATATGCAGGCCATGGGGCTCGACGTGGTGTGCTTTACCGGCCACAAGGGGCTCATGGGTCCGCAGGGGACCGGCGGCCTGGCCGTGGCGGAGGGCATTGACGTGGCCCCCTGGGCCATGGGCGGTACGGGCGTGCACAGCTTTGATCCGCTGCAGCCGCTTGAGTGGCCCACGCGCCTGGAGGCGGGCACGCTCAACGGCCACGGTGTCGCCGGCCTTTCTGTCGGCCTCGACTTTATCGAGGCCCAAGGTGGGGTCGAGGCGATTGCGGCGCATGAGCGAGCACTGGCGGATCGCTTTCTCGCTGGCGTGCGCGAAATCCCGGAGATCAAGCTCTACGGTGCCTTTGACCAGCCCGTGCGCTCGGCGATCGTTTCACTCAACGTGGGCGATATCGATTCGGCCGAGATTTCGGACGCGCTCATGCAAGGGTGGGGGATTGCGACGCGCCCCGGCGCCCACTGCGCTCCGCTCATGCACCGCGCGTTGGGGACCGAGCGCCAGGGTGTCGTTCGCTTCTCGTTTGGGTATTTCAACACGGACGAGGAAGTTGACGCCGCGATTGAAGCTTTGCGCGATTTAGCTTGCTAAAGCGTATATACTTGCGGGATGGGCCTTTTGCCCGTCCCGTTTTTGTTTCGACCCGAAAGGTGGTCCCATGGCCTCATCCGCGCCGCGCGGCCTGCGCTCCGACCATGTCGTTACCGTCGGTATCGCCCTGTTCTCGATGCTCTTTGGCGCCGGCAACCTTATTATTCCGCCGCTGCTGGCGCTGCAGGCAGGTTCTGCCACGCCGGTCGCCATGCTCGGCTTTCTCATTGCCGCCATCGGCCTGCCCGTCATGGGCTTTATCGCCGTGGCACTTGCCGGAACGGCGCGCGAGCTTGCCGGCCGTGTGCATCCCAAGTTCGGCGAGTTCTTTGTCGCGGCGGTGTATCTGGCTATCGGCCCGTGCCTGGCCATTCCGCGCACGAGCTCCACGGCCTTCGAGATGCTGGTGCCGCTGTTGCCCGAGGGCGTCTCGCTCGGCACGGCGCGCCTGGTGTTTGCCGTCGGCTTCTTTGTCGTCGCGTTTGCGCTCACGCTGCGCCCGGGCGTCATCACACGCGTGCTCGGCCGCATTACGGGCCCCGCGCTCATTGCGCTCATCGTGCTGGTCGTTGGTGCTGCCGTGATCTCGCCGCTGGGTCCCGCTGCCGCGCCGCAGGCCCCCTACGATGCTGGCGCTGCCGTGCAGGGCTTTCTGACTGGCTATCAGACCATGGACCTGCTCGCGTCGCTCGCCTTTGGCATCATCATCGCCGAGACCATCCACGAGTTGGGTGTTACCGATGACAAGCGCGTGGCCTTCGAGATTTCGCGTTCCGGTGTGATCGCCGGCGTACTCATGGCCATCATCTACTGCGGCTTGGGCCTTGCCGGTATGCAGCTCGGCACCGTGATGCCCGACGCTACCAACGGCGCCGCCATCCTCGCCCGTTCGGCCTCCATGCATTTTGGGCTTGCCGGCACGGTCGTGGTCTTTGCGATCTTTTTCCTCGCCTGCATGAACGTGTGCATCGGCCTCATCAGCTGCTGCTCGCGTTACTTCTGCGAGACGTATGTGGTCGAAGGGGGAGCGGAGGCCTCTGAGGAGGCCATGCGCCGCCCCTTTGCGGTTCTCGCCTTTGTGTTCGCAGCGTTTTCGTGCGTGCTCTCCAACGTGGGCCTCGACGTGATTCTTATGTTCTCGGTGCCCATGCTCAATGCCTTGTATCCCGTTGCCATTGTGCTGGTGCTTATGGGCCTGGTGCACGGTTTTTGCGACGCGCATCCGCAGGTATGGGTCTGGGTCGGCGGCGTCGTCGCGGTGCAGAGCGTGATCACCTCGGTCCGCGACGCGTTCTTTGCTGGCGCGTGGCTACCGTTCGATGCGCTGCCGCTGGCGGATATCGGTGCCGCGTGGGCGCCGGTCGCCGTGGTGGCGTTTGTGATAGGCCTGCTCCACAGCCGGTTTGTCGCACATTCGAGGAGCTAGAATATCGCCGCTTGCACAGGCGGGAAGTCTCCCCTATAATTTCCTTCGCTTTGGGACACGCAAGGTTTATGCCTTAGCTGCTCAACACCTTCGGGACGTGGCGCAGTTTGGTAGCGCGCCTGCTTTGGGAGCAGGATGTCGCAGGTTCAAATCCTGTCGTCCCGACCATATCTTGCGGGCGTAGTTCAATGGTAGAACCCCAGCCTTCCAAGCTGATGACGCGGGTTCGATTCCCGTCGCCCGCTCCATAAGAATTGTTTTAACGGCTTTGGTTTCCTTTGGGAATCAGAGCTGTTTTCGTTTACGCGCCGGGCGACGGGAATCGAACCCGTCAGGGTGCGGAGCTGAGAAAATGCGTGAGCATTTTCCAGCGCAGCACGCAAGGGCCGAAGGCCCGCAGCGAAACAAGGATTTGCGAAGCAAATCCTTGGACTTCCCGTCGCCCGCTCCAAGCTATATAATCGCAGGCCAATATGCTAATTTGGCTCGCGTTTATTTTTATACCGTCCGACCTCGCGGGGCAAATGAACCAAGAGCGTTTGTCCCACATCGTAAGAAAGTAGTGATTGCCATGGCACAGAGTAAGGCAGAATACCCCACCCCCGACTGCCTGGCGCCCGCCGCGATCGAGGCTAAGTCCGAGGCCGCCGGCGTTACCAAGGCCAACCTGCCGGTCTCGAAGGCCTTTTTGCTCGCCATGTTCGCCGGAGCGTTTATCGCCTTCGGCGGCCTGTTCTTCACGGTCTTTCTGAGCGATCCCACGCTTGGCTGGGGCGCCCAGCGCTTCGTGGGCGGTCTTGCTTTTTGCCTGGGACTGGTGCTCGTGCTCATTTGCGGCGCGGAGCTGTTTACCGGTAACTCGCTTATGGTATGCGCGCTTAAGAGCAAAAAGATTACGCTCGTCCAGATGTTCAAGGCTTGGGCTGTTGTGTGGATCGGCAACTTTGCTGGCGCCCTGTTCGTTGTCTTTTTGATTTACATGGCAGCTATTTATAAGCTCAACGGCGAGGCCGTCGCCAATGCCATGGTGAGCGTCGCCGCCGGTAAGGTTGCGATCGACGCCGTTACCATCTTCTTCCGCGGCATTTTGTGCAACATCTTTGTCTGCCTGGCCGTATGGATCGGCACTGCCGGCAAGACCGTGGTCGACAAGGTCGTGGGCATTTTGCTGCCCATCGCTGCCTTTGTGGCCTGCGGTTTTGAGCACTGCGTCGCCAACATGTACTTTTTGCCCATGGGTATTTTGATGCACTCCTGCGGCTATGGAGCCGATGTCGCTGGCGCCGATGCCCTCAACGCTGCCGGGTTGGCGCTCAACCTTACGGTCGCCACGCTGGGCAATATCGTGGGTGGCGCCCTGATCGTGGCGCTGGGCTACTGGTTTATCTACGCCAACAAAGAGTCCTAAAGGACCCAACCCATAACCGACCAAAAAGGGACAGGTTTATTTTGGCAGGTTTTGAGCGAGGCGCTGCGCCGTCTTGTCACGAGCTGCCATAATGGACCTGTCCCTTTTTGCATGTGCGTTGCCGCATTTTGCTGCTGACGACAAAGGGGGCCCGCTTTTTATTGAACATGTCGAAAGGCTTTCCATGAGCGACTGCGAATCCATGCCTGCCGAGGTGCGCGACCGCCTGCGCTCCATTCCCGCCGTTCACGAGCTGCTGGCCGAGTGGCCGGTCATGAAGGCTGCCGGCGATGCGGGCGACATGATTGTGCGCGAGGCGATTGATGCCGAGCTCGATGCCGAGCGCGAGGCGATTCGCTCTGGCGTCCCCGCTAGGAATAAGCGCGAGCTCGCCTTGGCCATCGAGCAGCGGTGCCACCGACTGTCGCTGCCGACCCTGCGCCCTGCCGTCAACGCGTCGGGCGTTGTGATTCACACCAATCTGGGCCGTGCTCCGCTTGCTCCCGCAGCGGTGCAGGCGGTGGCCGATGTCGCCCGCGGCTACAGCACGCTTGAGTATGACGTCGCGACCTGTGCCCGTGGGGGCCGCAAAGAGCATGCCGCGCGTCTGCTGCGCACGCTCACGGGGGCGCAGGACGCCCTGGTTGTCAACAACAACGCCGCGGCGGTGCTGCTGGTGCTTGCCGCGCATGCAAGCGGCAAAGAGGTCATCGTGAGCCGTGGCGAGCTTGTCGAGGTGGGCGGCAGCTTCCGCATTCCCGATATCATGGCGGCTTCGGGTGCCAAGCTTGTCGAGGTGGGCTCCACCAACCGCACGCATCTGGATGATTACCGAAGCGCCATTACGCCCAATACGGCGATGATCTTGAAAGTTCATCCTTCTAACTACCGTATCGAGGGTTTCCACGAGGAGGTTTCCGCGGCGGAGCTTTCTGCGCTGGCGCATGAGCACGGGCTGTTACTGTACGAGGACCAGGGCTCGGGCGCTTTGCTTACAGATGAGGTGCTCGTCGATGCTGGGGAGAAGCCCACGTCCGCCTCGCTTTGCGCCGGCGTTGACGTCGTCTCGTGCTCGGGCGACAAGCTGCTCGGCGCCTCGCAAGCGGGCATTATTCTCGGTAGCGCCCAGGTAATCGCCGCCTGTGCCTCGCATCCGCTTATGCGCGCGCTTCGCCCCGGCAAGCTCACGCTCGCGGCGCTCGAGGCCACTTTGCGCCTGTATGTGACCGGATCCGATACAGCGCATCGGGAGATCCCGGTGCTCAACATGCTTTCCGGCGCGCCGGCTCCGCTCGAGCGTCAGGCCAAGCGCCTGCATGACCGCATGCTGCGCAAGCTTCGCGAGTCTCAGTGTGAGGAGGCGGTGGAGCTGCAGGTTGTCGAGGGCGTGTCTGCTCCGGGCGGCGGTTCGCTGCCGACCGTCGAGCTCCCAACTTTTTGCGTTGCCGTCTGTCCCGTCGATGGGCGTCTATCCGCCGATGGCCTAAAGCGCGCTATGGTACAGGAGCCCGATACGCCGGTTGTGACGCGCGTGCGGCACGACCAGGTGCTTTTTGACGTTCGCACGCTTTTGCGCGACACCGACCTTGACCTGTGTGCGTCTGCGTTGGCGGATGCCGTGCGGGCAGGTTTGCGTCGATGACCGCGCGCGAGCTTGTCGAATGTCCCGTTATCGTCGGAACGGCAGGACACGTCGACCACGGAAAGTCGGCCCTTATCGAGGCGCTGACCGGCAAAAATCCCGACCGTCTGGAGGTCGAACGGCGCCGAGGCATGACCACTGAGCTCGGCTTTGGCGAGCTCGAGCTTCCCAGCGGCAAGCTTGTCGGCTTGGTCGACGTACCCGGGCATGCGCACTATCTGCGCGCCATGGTGCAGGGCGCCACCGGCGTGGACGTTGCGTTGCTGGCGGTTTCGGCCGTTGAGGGCGTGATGCCGCAGACCCGCGAGCACGTTCGGGTTCTGAAGCTGTTGGGTGTGACGCGCATGGTCGTCGCACTCACGATGCGCGATTTGGCCGACCACGAGATTGCCGCGCTGGCGGAGCTCGATGTCGAGGCGTTTCTGGACGGGACCGTGTTTGCGGGTGCCTCTATAGTGCCGGTGTCCTCCAAGACGAGCGAGGGCCTGGACGAGCTGCTTACGACGCTCGATAACACGGTTTGTTCGTGCTGGTCGGAGCATCTGGAGGCGACCGCTGGCTCGGGCGCCGCGCCCCGTCTTCCCATCGACCGTTGCTTTAGCATCCGCGGCACCGGAACCGTCGTGACGGGTACGCTGCACGACGGTCCCGTTTCGGTTGGCGATGAGCTCGTTGCGCTGCCGTCGCAAACGCGCTGTCGCGTGCGCGGGGTGCAGGTTCACGGGGATACCCAGTGCGCGGTTCCCGGCCAGCGCGTCGCCCTGAACCTGGTGGGCGATGGCGTGGCGGGCCTCAAGCGCGGCGAGATGCTCGGCGTCGAGGGTCGCGTGGGCCAGACGCTGCGCTTTTTGATGCAACTGACATATGTGGGGCGCGATGGCGTGCGAGCCGGCGTTCTTGCTTCGGGTACACGCGTGCACGTTATGGCGGGCACGGCTGAGGTGCTCGGCCGCATTATGCTTTTAGACGACGAGCCGCCTATTGCGGTCGGCGAGACGCGTGTGGTGCAGGTGCGCCTGGAACGGCCGCTGCCGTTGCGCGCCGGCGATCATGCCGTCATTCTGTCGTATTCGCCGATTTCGCTGCTTGGCGGCGGACGCGTCCTGCTATCGCGCTGTCGCCGCGCGCGGGTCCTGTCGGCGGGGGAGCGCGCGTTGTATGCGGCGCTTGAGTCCGGAGATGTCGCGGACGGCGTACACGCGTGGCTGGCGCTGCAAACGCTGCCTGTTGCTGCTGCCGGTGTTGCCGCAGCGCTCGATCTTGTTACCGGCGAGGTCGAGATCGTTTTGCGTGGGCTTGTGGACCAGGCTGCCGTGTGCGAGCTTGCTGCGGGCGGTGCGGTGCTCTACGCAGATGCCTCGGCTCTCGATGCTGCAATGGATGTGCTGGCTGCGGCCTTGTCCTCCATGCACGCGGCGGCTCCCAAGGAGATCGGCTTTACGTCCGGTGCGGTCGCGCACGCGGCTTGGCCGGGCGCCGGTAACGATGTCGCGATGGCACTTATTGCCGAGGGCTGTGCACGTGGCGTGTGCGCCGTCGACGGTGCCGAGGTGTTCGACCCGCATTCCGCCACCGCGGCGATACGCGTGGTGCGCGAGGCTGGCCAGCGTATCGTGGCCCTGCTGGATGAGGCCGGTCTTAATGCGCCGACGCTTCCCGAGGTGAGCGAACAGTTGCAGCTCGATCGCGACACCATGACGCGTGCACTGCGCGAGCTTTCGCTCAACCACTCGATCGTTAAGGTCGAGCGCGACGTTGCCTTGTCCGCCGCTGCCGAGGCCCATGCGCGTGGGGTTGTTGCGACGGCTATCGAGGCTGCTGGCGGCGCCGCCACCACGAGTGTGCTGCGCGAAGCCCTGGGCGTGTCGCGCAAACGAACCATTAGCATCTTGGAGCACCTGGATGCCGTGCGCTTTACAGTACTCGACAGGGAGGCCGGCGGTCTGAGATCGCTGCGTTAGCGGTTTCCGCATCGCTCTTTTCGGTTGTGGTCTGTTGGGTTTGGTAAAATACCGCCACGTTTGGGAACGGATGGGCTCCGGTGGGCCCCGCGGTCCTCAAAACCGTTGTGAGGCGTGCAAAACGTCTTGGATGTGTTCGATTCACATACGTTCCCGCCAACGCATCCTGCCAACCACCACAAAGGTGCCTGTCCTCTTTGTGGTGGTATGGACCATGTGGACGAAACAGCTTCGAAACACGCGATTTGTACGTCGGGTGCTCAAAAACGCTTCTACCTGCATCGTAATCAAAACGAAACATCTGCTCGTCGGCTTATGCGAAATTTTCCCGCAACAGTGCGATATTATCCATAAACGATAAAGTTCGCGGCGCATGGGGTGCCGCGATCAACATTTTTCGTTTCCCATCATTGGAGGAAGCATGAGCTACACGCAGAAAGTTCTCGACGAGCTCAAGGCCCGCTATCCCGAGCAGCCTGAGTTCATCCAGGCCGCGACCGAGATCCTCGGCACCATCCAGCCGGCGCTCGACGCCCATCCCGAGTACGAGGAGGCCGCCCTGCTTGAGCGCCTCGTCGAGCCCGAGCGCATCGTTATGTTCCGTGTTCCCTGGGTCGACGACCAGGGTAAGGTCCAGGTCAACCGCGGCTATCGCGTCGAGTTCAACTCTGCCATTGGACCCTACAAGGGCGGCCTGCGCTTTAACCCGACGGTCACCCTGGGCATGCTCAAGTTCCTGGGCCTGGAGCAGATCCTCAAGAACAGCCTGACCACCCTTCCCATGGGCGGCGGCAAGGGCGGCTCCGACTTTGACCCCAAGGGCAAGTCCAACAACGAGATCATGCACTTCTGCCAGTCCTTCATGACCGAACTCTATCGCCATATTGGCCCCAATACCGACGTTCCCGCCGGCGACCTGGGCGTTGGCGGCCGCGAGGTGGCCTACATGTTCGGTCAGTACAAGCGCCTGACCAACGAGTGGACCGGCGTCCTCACCGGCAAGGGCCTCTCCTTTGGCGGCTCGCTCGCCCGTACCGAGGCCACCGGCTACGGCCTGGTCTACTTTGTGGACGAGTACCTCAAGAGCCGCGGCGACTCCTTCGAGGGCAAGAACGTCGTCGTTCACGGTTCCGGCAATGTCGCTATCTACGCCGTCCAGAAGGTTTCCCAGCTTGGCGGCAAGGTGCTGGCCTGCTCCGATACCCACGGCTGGGTCGAGGATCCCGACGGCATCGACTACTCCGTGCTCGAGCACGTCTACAACCAGAAGCGCTCCGGCCACGACAAGGGCGTCACGCTCGCCATGTACGTTGACGAGAAGCCCGGTGCCGTGTGGCACGAGGGCGACGGCCGCGGCGTGTGGCAGCTGCCCTGCGACATCGCGCTGCCCTGCGCTCGCGAGAACACGCTGCTGCTCGAGGACGCCCAGGCGCTCGTCGCCAATGGCTGCAAGGTGGTCGGCGAGGGCGCGAACATGCCCACGACCATCGAGGCCACGACCTACTTCCAGGAGAACGGCGTCGCCTTTACGTCCCGGTAAGGCTGCCAACGCCGGCGGCGTGCTCGTGTCCGGCCTCGAGATGAGCCAGAACGCCGAGCACCTGTCCTGGACCTTCGAGGAGGTCGACGGCAAGCTCGAGCAGCTCATGCGCGGCATGTTCCACAACGTGGACGACACCGCCAAGGAGTATGGCCAGGAGGGCAACTTTGTCATGGGCGCCAACATCGCCGGCTTCCTGAAGGTCGCCGACGCCATGCTCGCTCAGGGCGTCTGCTAAATTCAGCCTGACATAGCTCCGTACAGCACTCGCTGATGCGCTAAGGCTCCCGACAATTCCTGCCGGGAGCCTTTTTCTATGGTGGTGAGGGTCGTGCGCCCTCGTTTGGTACACTTAGAGATACTGGACAAGTAAAGAGATGGGGGAGAACGTGCTCAAGTTCGGTACCTACGTCCGTGTTGGAAACGCGGCCGAAGCCTATGAGCTCTTGCAGAAAAACCGCAACAACAAGATTGTGGGCGGCGGCATCTGGATGCGCCTTGGTTCACGTCGCGTGGCGACGGCGATTGACCTTTCGGCCTGCGGACTCGATCAGATCGAGGAGACCGAGACCGAGTTTCGCATCGGTGCCATGTGCACCCTGCGCCAGCTCGAGCGCCATGCCGAGCTCAACGCGCTCGTCAACAACGTATTTGAGTTTGCCGTTCACGACATCGTGGGCGTGCAGCTTCGCAATACCGCCACGGTGGGTGGCAGCATCTACGGCCGCTTTGGTTTTTCGGACGTGCTCTCCGCCTTTTTGGCGCTCGACTCGTACGTTGAGCTGACGGGTGCCGGCCGCGTGCCGCTCGCCGAGTTTGTGAACATGGGCTATGTGCGCGACGTGATCGAGCACGTCGTGGTCGTAAAGCACGATTACCGCGCGAGCTACGAGGCCGTGCGCAAGGCCGCGACCGACTTCCCCTCTCTAAACGTTACCGCCGCCTGGTGGGATAACAGCTGGCATGTCACCGTGGGTGCCCGCCCGCTGCGTGCGACCCTGCTGCAGGGCGAGGCATGCGGCCTCGAGAGCGAACAGCCTTCCGAGGACGAGCTGCGCGCCCTGGCCGCGTCCGTGCGCGCGCTGAGCTATGGCACCAACATGTGGGGCTCGGCCGAGTACCGACGCCGCATCTCGGCCCCGCTGGCGATTCAGGCCGTGCGCCGCGCCGCCGGCATCGAGCTTTCGGCCGCGCTTGCCCGCGAGCTCGAGACCGTGCAAGTGCCTAAGTTTGCCACGGACGAGTATTCCTGCCGCCGCGTGCCCGGCGTCGATTCTAGCGAGGTGCGCTAATGGCTGCCAAACTCATCGATCTTTCCTTTACGCTCAACGGCCGTAAGGTCAAGGTTCAGATTGCCCCCGACACCATGCTCTTTTCGCTTTTGCGCGAGCAGGGTTGCGCGTCGGTGCGCTGCGCCTGCGAGACCACCAACTGCGGCCTGTGCACGGTGTGGCTCGATGGCGATCCGATGTTGAGCTGCTCGGTTCCCGCCGCGCGTGTCGAGGGCCGCTCTGTCACCACGCTCGAGGGCCTCAAGGCCGAGTCCGAGGCGCTTGCCCGTGCGATGGCTGCCGAAGGCGCCGAGCAGTGCGGTTTTTGCGCCCCCGGCCTCATCATGAACGTGCTGGCGCTCGCCCGCGCCGCCAAGGAGGACCCGAGCCTCGTCGCCACGCGCGAGGAGCTCTCGCGCCAGCTGGCCGGCAACCTCTGCCGCTGCAGCGGCTACGAGAGCCAGCTGCGCGCCATCGTCCGCCTCCTTAACGAGTCCGGCGTGCAGGTGGGCTTTGAGATGCCCGAGCTGCCGGTCAACGACACTAGCTGCGACGGTGTCTCGTACAAGCAGATCACCCATAAGCAGCCTAAGAAGGACTCGAAGGCCCTGCTCGAGGGCCGTCCCGTCTACACGGGCGATATGGTGCCCGCCGGCGCGCTCATCGTTAAGCTCAAGCGCAGCCCGTATGCCCGCGCCAAGATCTGCTCCATCGACACGTCTCGCGCCCTGAAGGTGCCGGGCGTCGTGGGAGTCTACACCTATGAGGACGTGCCCAAGCGCCGCTTTACCATCGCCGGTCAGAGCTATCCGCAGCCGAGTCCCTACGACCGCTTGATCCTCGAGAACCTCGTCCGTTACCAAAACGAAGAGGTGGCGATCGTCGCCGCCGAGACCGAGGAGGCCGCCGACAAGGCGCTCAAGCTCATCAAGGTCGACTATGAGGTGCTCGAGCCCCTGCTCGACTTTACCCAGGCACTCGATAACGATATCGTGGTCCACCCCGAGGGCGACGTGACCTTTATGTTCCCGCAGGGCGGCGACGTTCCGCGCAACCTGGTGTGCAGCGGCACGAGCGACTTTGGCGACCTTGACGAGGCCTTCGCCCAGAGCGACATCGTCTTTGAGCGCACTTACACCAGCCAGGCCACGCAGACCGCGCCCATGGAGACTTTCCGCGCCTTCGCGACGACCGACGCGTTTGGGCGCATCTCGGTGACCACTTCTACGCAGGTGCCCTTCCACGTGCGCCGCATGGTCGCTCAGTCGCTCGATATTCCGCAGTCGCAGGTGCAGGTCATCAAGCCGCGCATCGGCGGCGGCTTTGGCTCCAAGCAGACGGGCTGCTGCGAGATCTTCGTGGCATTCGTTACCCAGCAGACCGGCCGTCCGAGCTACTGCTGCTACACCCGCGAGGAGACCATCACCGCGGGCAACTCGCGCCACCAGATGCAGATGACCGTTAAGCTGGGCGCCATGAACGACGGCACCATCACGGCCATCGACCTGCACACGCTGTCCAACGCCGGTGCGTATGGCGAGCACGCCACCACGACGATCGGCCTCTCGGGCCACAAGAGCCTGCCTATCTACAACCACGTGAAGGCGAGCCGCTTTAGCTGGGACGCCGTCTACACCAATACCAACCGTGGCGGTGCGTATCGTGGCTACGGTGCCACCCAGGGCCAGTTTGCCGTGGAGAGCGCCGTCAACGAGCTCGCCGACATGCTGCACATGGACCCCGCCGACCTGCGCCTTAAGAACATCGTGCGCGAGGGCGAGATCATGCCGCAGTACTACAACGAGAGGCTCAACGCCTGCGCGCTCGACCGCTGCCTGCTGCGCGCGATGGACATGATCGGCTGGCGCGACAAGCCGCTGGCCGTCGATCTGGGCGACCGCGTGCGCGCCCTGGGCTGCGCGCTCACCATGCAGGGCTCGGGCATTTCCAACGTGGACATCGCCGGCATCGACATGCGCCTGGAAGAGGACGGCTTCATTACCATCGGCACCGGCGCCACCGATAACGGCATGGGCGTCGACACGATCCTGGCGCAGATTGCCGCCGAGGAGCTGGGCGTGGAGAGCTCGCTGATCGTGGTGCGCGGCGTGGACACCGACGTGTCGCCGTTCGATGCCGGCTCGTACGCGAGCTCCGGTACCTACGTGACGGGCCTGGCAGCCAAGAACGCCGCGACCGAGCTGCGCGAGAAGATCTGCGCTAAGGCCGCCCAGATGTGGGACGTGGACGCCGCCGACGTGGTCTTTGATGGCCAGTACGTGCGCCTGTCCGACGAGCGTGCCGCGCGCGAGCAGAACCGCTACCTCACGCTGCGTGACTTTGCCAACCTGTGCGTCAAGAACATCGCGGGAGGCGACGCGCTGACCTCGCATGCCTCTGTCTGCCTGCCCGTTTCGCCTCCGCCGTTTATGGCCGGCATTGCCGAGGTCGAGGTCGACAAGGCCACCGGCAAGGTGACTGTGGTGGACTATGCGGCGGCCGTCGACTGCGGCACCGTGATCAACGAGGCGCTCGCGCGCGTCCAGGCCGAGGGCGGCATTGCCCAGGGCATCGGCCACGCGCTCTACGAGATTGTCGAGCACGACGACCGCGGCCGCCTGCGCACCGGCAACTTTATGAGCTACAAGCTGCCCACGCGCCTGGATATCGGCAGTATTCGCGTGGCCTTTGAGCCGAGCTACGAGCCTACGGGCCCGTTTGGCGCCAAATCGATCGGCGAGGTCGTCATCAACACGCCGCTCGCCGCCGTGGCCTCGGCCGTGGCACACGCCACCGGCCACCAGGTGCGCTCGCTGCCGATCACGCCCGAGAAGGCCCTGCTGGGGGAGTAGCGGGTCGGCGAACAAGTCGTAATGGGCGGGGCGGGGCAACTCGCCCCGCCTTTCGCACTCGTGGTGAGGTCGTGAGCCTGTAAAACGTGTGCGTGCGCTTGTCGTTCGTATCTGCTATCATTCCTAGTCTGTGCGCTCATGCGGGCGTGGCGGAATTGGTAGACGCGCCAGATTTAGGTTCTGGTGGGATTCCCGTGAAGGTTCGAGTCCTTTCGCCCGCACCAACGCATCTGCGTCGGCTTCGGCCGTCGCGACTCTTTGTTGCATAAAGGTACCAGCACCTCAGATAAGCTGGGCAGTATGAGGAGGAACGTGTTGAACATCACCGCTTCTGACGTCAAGGACGCCAAGCTCACCGCTACGGTCACCATCCCGGCCGCCGACGTCGACGCCGCGATCAAGAAGGCCTACAAGGACACCGCCAAGAAGTACCGCTTCCCGGGCTTCCGTGCCGGCAAGGCTCCCCGTCCGGTCATCGATTCCGCTCTTGGCGCCGAGGCTACCCTCGCTCAGGCCACCAACGACCTGATCGCCGCCAACGAGCCCGCCGTCCTCAACGAGCTGGACATCGTCCCCACCAAGAGCGGTGACTACAAGGAGCTCGACCTCGCCAAGGATCACGAGGACTACACCTACACCGTCGAGTTCTCCCTGCGTCCCGCCGCTGAGCTCTCCTCCTTCGACGCTGTCGAGATCGAGATGCCCCCTGCGGAGGTCACCGAGTCCGAGATCAACAACCAGGTCGAGATGCTCCTCAACTACCGTGCCACCTTCGAGGACGTCGAGGGCCGCGCTGTCGAGTCCGAGGACTACGTTACCGTCGACCTCAAGGCCGTCGAGAACGCCGACAACTTTGCCGCCGAGGGCCGTATGCTCATCGCCGGTAGCGACAGCAACCCCGCCGAGTTCAACGAGGCTTTGATCGGCGCCAACGTTGACGACGTCAAGTCCGTCACCTGGACCGACGAGGCCGAGGAGGGCGAGGAGGCCGAGACCCACACCGTCGAGGTCACCGTCAAGGGCATCAAGGTCCGCAACACCCCCGAGCTCACCGACGAGCTCGTCAAGTCTGACTTTGGCTTCGACAGCATCGACGCTATGCGCGACGCCATCAAGATCGAGATCGAGCAGGACAAGGCTTCCCGCCTCCCGGCCGAGAAGGAGAACCGTTGCGTCTCCGCTCTCGCCGAGCGCCTGCAGCTCGACGAGATGGACGCCGACTACGAGCAGTCCGTCTTTGAGGAGCTTGGCCAGAACTTCCTGTCCAACCTCGCTGCCCGCGGCATGACGCTGGACACCTGGCTGCCCGCTTCCGGCCTGACCATGGAGCAGTTCATCGGCGACCTGCACAAGCAGGCCAACGACGTTGCCCGTGAGTCCCTGGCGCTCGACGCTCTCGCCCGTGAGCTCAAGATTGAGGTCACCGAGGACGACATCAACGCCGAGTTCGAGAAGGCTGGCGTCAAGGACGTCGAGGCTTCCAAGGCCGAGTTCATCGCCGATGGCCGCATGCCTGCCGTCCGCGAGTCCATCCGTCGCTCCAAGGCCGTCGATCACCTGGTCGAGAACGCCAAGGTGACTGAGGTCGACGAGACCGCCAAGGACGCCGAGTAATTCTCGCCACCTTGCACGCGAGCGCATGTATGTGCCCGTGATGGGGTAAAGTTATAAGCCGGTTATCCGGTTGCTTCGTACGGTGCCAGCCAATGCATAGCATGCGGGCACCGTACGTTTGTCTAGAACCACTATTGGTCCGTAAGAGAAATGGAGATGCGTATGATCGCTAAGTTCGATTCCGCCCTCGTGCCATACGTTATCGAGCAGACGCCGCGCGGCGAGCGCAGCTACGATATCTATTCGCGCCTGCTCAACGACCGCATCATCTTCTTGGGCGAGGAGATCAACTCCGTCAGCGCCAACCTGGTCGTTGCCCAGCTGCTGCATCTTGAGAGCCAGGATGCCGAGAAGGATATCTCGCTCTACATCAATTCGCCCGGTGGCGAGGTTTACTCTGGCCTGGCGATTCTGGACACCATGAACTTCATCAAGCCGCAGGTCTCCACCATCTGCGTCGGTATGGCCGCGTCTATGGCTGCCGTGCTGCTTTCGGCCGGCGCCAAGGGCAAGCGCTTCTGCCTGCCGCACTCCAAGGTCATGATTCACCAGCCCAGCGGCGGTGCCCAGGGTCAGCAGACCGAGATCGAGATCGTGGCCGAGGAGATCAAGAAGACCCGCCGCGAGCTCAACCAGATCCTGTCCGACGCCTCGGGCCAGCCCATCGAGAAGGTCCAGGCCGATACCGAGCGCGACAACTACCTCACGGCTGCCGAGGCCCTCGACTACGGTCTGATCGACCGTATCGTCACCTCGCGCGATCTTGCCGCGAAGGATGCCTAGGATGGCAGGAAACATGCAGGACAACTTTGACGAGAACGGCAATCCCATCCGCTGCTCCTTCTGCGGAAAAGAGCAGGGCCAGGTCCGTCGCCTCGTAAAGGGCCCGACCAACATCTTTATCTGTGACGAGTGCGTCGCCGCCTGTTCCGAGATCCTTGAGGAGTCGCTGGCTTCGGACTTTATGGACGCTGCCCGCAACGGCAAGCTGCCGGGCTTCCTCAACGACCACGGCCAGGCTGCTGGGCAGCCCGCCGTGGATCCCGAGGCCGAGGGCTTTGAGCTCGAGGACGACCGCCAGGTCATCACGCACGTTCCGACGCCGCACGAGATCTATGACGAGCTTTCGGCCTATGTCATGGGTCAGGAAGACGCCAAGCGCGCCATGTCGGTTGCCGTGTACAACCACTATCGCCGCGTGATCGAGGGCGGCGCCGCGGTGTCTGCCTTTGACGATGGCATGGGCTCGCAGCTCGATGACGATATGGATGAGGTGGAGCTCGCCAAGTCAAACATTTTGCTGCTCGGCCCGACCGGTACCGGTAAGACCCTGCTCGCCCAGACGCTCGCGCGCATCCTCGAGGTGCCGTTTGCCATCGCCGACGCCACCGCGCTTACCGAGGCCGGTTACGTGGGCGAGGATGTGGAGAACATCCTGCTCAAGCTCATCAACGCTGCCGATGGCGATATCGAGCGCGCGCAGGTGGGCATCATCTACGTGGACGAGATCGATAAGATCGCCCGCAAGGCAGAGAACCTCTCCATCACCCGCGATGTCTCGGGCGAGGGCGTTCAGCAGGCACTGCTTAAGATTCTTGAGGGCACGGTGGCCAGCGTTCCGCCCACCGGCGGCCGCAAGCATCCCCAGCAGGAGCTGCTGCAGATCGACACGACCAACATCCTGTTCATCTGCGGCGGTGCCTTTGTGGGTCTGGATAAGATCATTGCCGATCGCGTAGGCAACAAGGGCGTGGGCTTTAATTCCGAGATCGCCGGTCCCACTTCGGTCGACGAGAACGACCTGCTGCGTCAGGTGCTCCCGCAGGACCTCAACGCCTTTGGCATGATCCCCGAGTTTGTGGGACGTACGCCCGTCGTTACCCAGACGCAGGCGCTCGACGAGGACGACCTGGTGTCGATCCTGACCGAGCCCAAGAACGCCGTGGTGCGCCAGTACCGCAAGATGTTCCAGCTCGAGGACGTCGATCTTGAGTTTGAGGACGCGGCCCTGCATGAGATTGCCCGCATGGCGCTCGCCCGCAAGACCGGAGCCCGCGGCCTGCGTGCCATCTGCGAAGACGTGCTTCAGCAGACGATGTTCGACCTCCCCAGCGAGGAAGGGGTAGCCAAGGTCGTCGTAACCGAAGCTGCCGTAAAGGGCGAAGAACAGCCCCAACGCATCTACGGGTAAACCAGCCAAATAAGCGCTTCTAAATAGCCTCCGACTATCCGCGGTCGGAGGCTATTTTATATATACGCAATAACCCCAACTACCTGTGTTATTCTGTGTGTTTGTTTAAGCCTCAGCGAAGTCATATCAGACTGAAGTAATCGATACCTAAGGGGAGGAATGCAGACCCTAGCGGGCCTACATTCCTCCCCGGCGGGACAGGGAGAGATATATGGAAGAGATGCCCAAGAATTACGATCCGTCGACCAACGAGCCGGCGATCCTGCAGAAGTGGCTCGACGGCGGCTACTATAAGCGCCGTGAGGGCGTGGGCGACTGCACCGTCACCATTCCGCCTCCCAACGTGACCGGCAAGCTCCACATGGGTCACGCTACCGACGACTCCATCCAGGACGCCATCGTCCGTATGGCTCGCATGCGCGGCAAGTCCACGCGCTGGGTGTTGGGCACCGATCACGCCGGTATCGCCACGCAGACCAAGGTCGACAAGAAGCTCAAGAGCGAGGGCATCAGCCGCCTGGAGATCGGTCGCGACAAGTTTGTCGACGCCTGCTGGGACTGGACCCACGAGTACGGCGGCATCATCGTCGAGCAGATCAAGCGCATGGGCTGCTCCGTCGACTTCGACAACGAGCGCTTCACCATGGACGAGGATTACGCCCAGGCCGTGCGTAAGGTCTTCTGCGACTGGTACCACGACGGCCTGATCTACCGTGGCAAGCGTATCGTCAACTGGTGCCCCAACTGCACCACCGCCATCTCGGACGACGAGGCCGAGTATAAGGACGAGAAGGGCCACCTGTGGCACCTGCGCTACCCGCTGACCGAGCCGGTTAACGGCCAGGACTACATCGTCGTCGCCACCACGCGCCCCGAGACCATGCTCGGCGACACGGGCGTCGCCGTCTCCCCGAAGGATCCCGAGAAGGCCGCCTTCGTGGGTAAGACCGTCAAGCTTCCCATCGTCGACCGCGAGATTCCCATCTTTGAGGATTGGCACGTCGATGCCAACTTTGGCTCCGGCTTTGTCAAGGTCACCCCGGCTCACGACCCCAACGACTATGCCATGGGTCAGGCCCACGACCTGCCGCAGATCAACATCTTCGACGAGCACGCGGTGGTCGTCGAGGGCTACGGCGAGTTCACCGGCATGAACCGCGACGAGTGCCGCGAGGCCGTCATCAAGTGGTTCGACGAGCACGGTCTGCTCGAGCACGTCGAAGAGCTCGACCACTCCGTCATGCACTGCTACCGTTGCGACTCCGCCCTGGAGCCGTGGCTGTCCGAGCAGTGGTTCGTCGCCGTCGACAAGCTCAAGGGGCCGGCGCTCGACGCCGTCAACTCTGGCAAGGTCACCTTCCACCCCGCGCGCTGGACGCAGACCTACACCACCTGGATGGAGAACCTCAAGGACTGGTGTATCAGCCGCCAGCTGTGGTGGGGCCACCGCATCCCTGTGTTCTACTGCGAGGACTGCGGCTGGGAGGACGCCCTGACCGAGGACACCGACGTGTGCCCCAAGTGTGGCGGTCATCACGTGCATCAGGACGAGAACGTGCTGGACACCTGGTTCAGCTCGCAGCTGTGGACCTTTGCCACGCAGGGCTGGCCGCAAAAGCCGGAGCTGCTCGAGGGCCATCACCCCACGACTGCGCTCGTCACCGCGCGCGACATCATCGCGCTGTGGGTCGCTCGCATGGTTATGAGTTCGCTGTACTTCTTGGATGAGGTGCCGTTTAAGGATGTCGTCATCTACCCGACGATTCTGGCCAAGGACGGCAGCCGTATGTCCAAGTCCAAGGGCAACGGCGTTGACCCCATGGACCTCATTGGCATGTACGGCGCCGATGCCATGCGTTACAACCTGCTCACGCTGTGCACCAACAACCAGGACGTCAAGTTCGACGCGAACATCGATAAGAAGACCAAGAAGCTCATCGACAGCCCGCGCACCGACCAGGCCAAGTCGTTTGTGACCAAGATCTGGAACGCCAGCCGCTTCCTGCTTATGAACATGGAGGGCTATACGCCCGGCGAGCCCGTCGTGGAGACGCCGGCCGACGCCTGGATGTTCAGCCGCCTGGCTAAGGCCGTGAAGATGGTCACCGAGGGCATCGAGAACTACACCTTTGGCGACATGGCCCGCGGCGTGCAGCAGTTCTTCTGGAACGAGGTCTGCGACTGGTACGTCGAGGTCACCAAGGCCCGTCTGAAGGGCGAGGGCCGTCTGCAGGCGCAGCGCAACCTGATCTTTGTGCTCGACACCTCCATTCGCCTGATGCACCCGCTCATGCCGTTTGTCACCGAGGAGATCTGGGACAACATGCCGGCGAGCGTGCTCGACCTGGACGCCGAGGGCAACGTGAACCGCGCCGAGGCGCTCATGATCGCCAAGTGGCCCGAGCCCGCCGACTACGCCAAGTATGTTGACGAGGACGCCGAGCGCGCATTTGAGCTGTGCCGTACCGTCGTGTCTGCCGCCCGCGCCACGCGTTCGCGTTATCGCTTGAGCCCCAAGGCCGAGCTCGACGTGGTCGTGCGCGCCGGTGCCGAGGATATCGAGAAGCTCGAGAGCCTGCGCTCGACCATCGAGCCGCTGGCGAATACCGCTTCGCTGGTCATGGGTACCGACGTCGAGAAGCCCGCCGCAAGCATCGCCGTGGTCGATAGCGGTGTCGAGGTCTTTGTGGTGCTCGAGGGCAAGGTTGATCTTTCGGCCGAGAAGGCGCGCCTGGAGAAGGAGATTGCCGCCGCGCAGAAGGAGCTCGCCGGCTGCGAGAAGACGCTTGCCAACGAGGGCTTTGTGGCCAAGGCCGCGCCCGCGGTGGTGCAGAAGAAGAGGGACCGTGCAGCTGAGCTCAAGGAGATCCTGGCGGCGCTGACTGCTCAGGTTGCTGACTTCTCTTAAGCGTTACTGGGGGACGCGGTTTGGGGCATTGCTCGCTACGGCGGACACCTATTCCGCCGTTCTAACGAACGGCGGCTGACTCGACGCTGCAAACGCCTCTGATGGCCAATCTGCCGTTCAACTTCGGGCGCATGGGCATAAGCCCTATGCGCCCTTGTTTCACGGCACCTTGGCTCATCAGAGGCGTTTTCGCTGACTATCCTCAACCTATACTGTTTTATTTTTCTATGAATGGCGGTTCTAAAAATGCCTAAGCGTTCCGGCTTGTATACCGTTCCTTTTGAGTTTGATTTGCTTTCGTTTGATGAGGCTGTTGGGCTGGCTGCTGATACTGGGCGGATTTCTGGGGATGCTGGGCCTCTGCTTGAGACGGTTGTCGATATGCTTGATGAGCTGGGACGTCCGGACGAGTATTTCGATTGCATTCAGGTTGCCGGTACCAATGGCAAGACTTCGACCACGCGTTTTTCGGCTGCTATCTTGCGTGGTGAGGGGTTAAAGACCGCGCTGTATACGTCGCCGCAGCTGGTGCGCTATCCCGAGCGCATGGAGGTCGATGGGCGCGTCGTGAGCGATGAGGCCTTTGCCCGTGGCGTTTCCGCCGCTGTTGAGGCGGGACATCGCGTGAATGCCCGTCGTGTGGCGGCGGGGGAGCGTGCCTATGCCATCACACCGTTTGACCTGCTGACGGCTGCCGCACTTGTCGTGTTTGCCGAGGCCGCGGTGGATGTTGCCGTGCTCGAGGTCGGCATGGGCGGACGCTGGGATGCTACGAGCGCGACCGATCCCGTCGCCGTTGCCATTACGGGCATTGGGCTCGATCACACACGCATTTTGGGCGATACGCTCGAGGCCATTGCGGGGGAGAAGGCTGCGGTTATTAAGCCTGGACGCCTGGTTGTTTTGGGCGAGGGTACGCACGAGGCGAGCGTTCAGCGCGTGATGGATGCACGTTGTCGCGAGTGCGGCATAGTGCCGCTGGTGGTGAACCATGCCACGACCAAGGTGCCGGCACATGTGGGCGACACGGTTGAGTTTAGCTGCACCACGCCGCGTACGATCTATACGTCTAGCATGGTCAAGCCGGCGTATCAGCCGCAGAATGCCGCGTGCGCGATTATGCTGTGCGAGGGGTATCTGGGTCGCGAGCTCGATCATGACAAGCTCGATGCGTCGCTTATGGGCTGCCCCACGCCGGGTCGCTTTGATGTGCTGGGAACCAATCCGCTCAAGCTGATCGACGCCTGTCATAACCCTCAGAGCTGCGAGAACTTTGTGAGCGCACTGGACGAGATCGATTCGTGCGTAGAGAATCGCCCCACGCTGCTGTGTGCCGCGCTGGCCGATAAGGACGTGGCGGGCATCGTTGACGTTCTGGTTCCGGCGTTCCCCCGCGTGGTCGTGACGCAGACCGATTCCGATCGCGCCCTGCCAGCAGAGGAGCTTGCCGCACTTGTGGACGCCGATAAGCTCGCGGGCGTATATCCGAGCGTGCCCGAGGCCCTCGCTGCCTTCGATGCCGCGGGCGAGTCCTTCGTAGCAGCCGGCACCATCACCCTGGCCGGCGAAGTAGCGGGCCTGCTCCGTTAACCCATCCCCACATCAGTTGCGGTGAAATACGGACTGTTTTACAAGCAAGAAGCCTCAAACAGTCCGTATTCCACCGCAACTTCTAGGGGAGCTTTGGTGGCGTGCCTAGTCTAGGCGGACCGGATCGTGGGGGTAGGCGTTGAGAATCTCGACGCCGTTCTCGGTCACCAGGGCCAAGTCCTCGATGCGGACGCCGGTGCGGCCGGGGAGATAGATGCCCGGTTCGACGGAGAACGTCATGCCTGGCTCTACGACCTGCTCGTTGACCAGCGAGACGTCGCCCGGTTCATGGTCCTGCAGGCCGATCGAGTGGCCCAGGCGATGCGTAAAGTACTTGCCGTAGCCCGCGTCTTCAATCACACCGCGCGCGGCACGGTCCAGGTCGCACATGCGCACGCCCGGCGCGATGAGCGCCTCGGCCGTCTCGTTGGCGCGGCGCGCGATATCGTAGATGCGCGCCGTTTCCTCGTCCGGCTCGCCCCAAAAGAACGTGCGCGTCATGTCCGAGCAGTAGTTGCGATGGCGTCCGCCAATGTCGAACAGCACCACGTTGCCGCGCTTGAGCACGGTGCCGTCGGGCTCGTGGTGCGGGTCGCCGGCGTTGGCGCCAAAGCTTACGATGGGAGGAAAGCTAAAGCCCTCGCAGCCGTGCTTGCGATACAAGCCGAGCATCTGGTCGGCGATTTCGCGCTCCGTCACGCCCTCGTGGACGAGTTTGATGGCATCGGCCATCACGGCGTCGTTAGCAGCTGAGGACACGCGCATGAGCTCCTGCTCGGCGGCATCCTTGTGGGTACGCGCGGCGGTGACGGCAAAGTCGCCCAGGAAAAACTCGCTCGCAGCATGGCGCTCCATGAGGGGCATCAAAAAGCCGGAGCGCATAACGGTATCGATGCCGAGGGGCTTGGCAGGATTGACCTCGCGTGCGATGGCGTCGGTTACGACGTCGGTATCGGTGTGGTAGGCGACGCGGGCATTGTCATACTCGGGCAGCTGATGCAGGGCGTTGACCAAGATCACGGGTTCGCAATCGCGCGCGAGCAGCACACCGCAAAAACGCTCGAACATATCGGCATAAAAGCCGGTTAGGTAATAGATCGACCACGGGTCGTTTACGAGCAGCTGCGCACCGGGGTGCTGAGCCTCGAGCGCATCGAGCACGCGCGCCACGCGCTGGTCATCGACATGTGCCATGAAACATCCTTTCGCTAGGCTGCCACCATGGTATCCCAAGCCCGGCACATAGGGACGTTCCTTTTATGCCGGCACTTCGGGACACTCCTTTGCATCCCATGCGCGCCCTCATAAGTTGCGGTGAAATACGGACTGTTTAGCGGCCTGAAGCCATAAAACAGTCCGTATTTCACCGCAACTGCGGAGGAGGACCGGGTGGATGGCGGGGTAGCTAAAAGAGCTCCGTCCCTAATTAGCTAAAGAGCCCCGTCCCCAATTAGCTAAAGAGCCCCGTCCCCAATTAGCTACTTAGGCTCGGTCGATGTCCATGCTGGCGATGAGGTCGATGTTGGTGTTGAGGAGGTTCTCCAGCACGACGTCGCCCATGCGGATGGGGGCGTTGACGACTAGGCCACGGATGAGGTTCATGGCTTGGGCGTGGAGTGCCAGCGGGATGGCATCGGCGGTGCGCACGGGCAGCAGAGCCTCATCGCCGCCGGATACGGCAACGGTGGTGGTGAGCACGCGCATGGGACAGGTGAGCTCCTGATGCGCGAATTTATCACCGCGCGGGCAGTTGTTGCCGGTTACGGAGCGCACTTCCACCACGGCGCCATTGGCGTCGCGCTCCACCTTTACGGTCAGGAGGCATTCGGATGGGCAGGTCGTGCAGTTGAACTGCAGCGTTTCGATTGCGTTATCGCTCATAGTCTATGCCTCCTCGACGGGATCGACGGACAGGACAATTTCGCTAGCACCCAGGTCGAGCGCTTGTTTGATGACCTTTGCCGGCAGCGGGAAGCTTTCCATGACGCTCGGTTTAAACGCGCGTCCCTTGCCCGCAAACAGTTCCTCGTCGCCTGCCAGAATGCGCACGCGGGCGGCGTCGACGGGCCGGCGCACGCGGAAGTTCAGCTTGGTGAGTGCCACAGTCGTAATGCGTCCCGGCAGCGCGTAGCCCGCGATGCCGGCAGGGGAGACCGAGAGCTCGCAGTCCGGAACGGCGCCCGCGCCGGTCCCCAGCGTGTACGCGGCCGCAGCTGCGCCAGCGCGCTCGGACTCAGTCGTCACGTTGTCGGCCAGGTCGTGCACGTGCAGAACGTTGCCGCAAGCAAAGATGCCTGGTATGCCCGTCTGCAGGCTCTGGTCCACCACGGCGCCGCGCGTGCGCGGGTCAAGCTCCACGCCCGCGGCAACTGAAAGCTCGTTCTCGGGAATCAAGCCCACCGAAAGCAGCAGCGTGTCACACGGAACAATGCGCTCGGTCCCCGGAATGGGCGCCAGGCGTTCGTCGACCTGACTCACCTCGACGGCTTCCACGCGGTCGTGCCCGATCACGCGCGTGACCGTGGTAGACAGATGCAGCGGAATGCCAAAGTCGTCCAGACAATTTTTCACATTGCGGCGCAGGCCGTTGGCGTACGGCATGAGCTCGTACACGCCCTCGACCGAAATCCCCTCGAGCGTGCAGCGGCGCGCCATGATCAGCCCGATGTCACCCGAGCCCAAAATGACGGCGCGCGAGCCGGGCTTGAGGTTCTCGATATTGATGTATCGCTGCGCCAAGCCGGCCGTAAACACGCCGGCGGGTCGGCTGCCGGGAATTTTGATCTCGCTGCGGGTGCGCTCGCGGCACCCCATGGCAAGGACAACCGCCCGTTCGGTGAGCTGCAGCATGCCGGTGGGGCTCATGAGCGTGACGGTGTGGACCGCGGTGTCTTCCGCAGGCTCGCCTGAATCAATCCCAATCACCATGCTGTTCAGGAACAGCGCAGTGTCGGTTGCGTGCACCTGGTCGATAAAGCGCTGCGCGTACTCGGGACCGGTGAGCTCCTGTTTAAAGTGCGACAGGCCAAAGCCGGGGTGGATGCACTGGCGCAGGATGCCGCCCAGATGCTGCTCGCGCTCCACGATGGCCACGCGTGCGCCTGCCTTATGCGCGGCCAGCGCGGCCGCCATGCCGGCAGGTCCGCCGCCGATAACGACCACGTCGAAGGCTTGCGTTTGTACGGCTTCCACGACGCCGCAATCAATCGCGCTCGATTTGAATTCCGCCATCCTAGCGCACTCCCTTCAAAGGTCCCTCGACCAGCCAAGATCCGGTATCCTCCAACAGCACCTCGCTGGGGTCGCAGCCCAGCTCTCGGGCAAGAATCGCCACCACACGGCTCTGGCAAAAGCCGCTTTGGCACCGACCCATGCCGGCACGACAGCGGCGCTTGACACCTTCGACCGAAATTGCACCCGGGCGGCGCCGAATCGCGGCCACAATCTCGGCCTCGGGCACAGTCTCGCAGCGGCAGACAATCTGCCCCCACGCGGGATCGGACTCAATGAGTTCTTCCTTGCGCGTAAGCGGCGCGCGGTCAAAGTCTTCCGGCGCGCGGCGAATTGGGTTCCAGTCAGCCCGCTCGTGCAGTTTCACGCCCGCCTCACGCATCACAAGCTCCATGTGCTCGGCAATGGCCGGCGCGCTTGCCACACCCGGCGACTGAATGCCCGCCGCCTGGAAAAGCCCCGGCACCACGGCCGACTGTCCAATAAAGAAGTCGTTCGTTCCCTGAATGACCGGACGCCGCCGGCAAACGCGCGCACCACGCGGCGCGTATCCAGATCGGGCACCAGCTTGCGCGCGCCGCTCAGCAGCGCGTTCACATCGCTCGCATAGGTCTGCGTGTCGCCCGGCTCGCGCACGGCGGCCGTCGCGGTGATCACGGTGTTGCCGTGCACGGTGCCCGTCACGATAACGCCCTTCGACACCGGCGTCGGCACGGGGTAGAGCGGCATGAGCGTGCGCGGCTCCTTGTCCAGCACCACGATGTTGCCCTGACGCCAGACCATCTGGAACTCCTCGGCGCCCGCCATATGCGAGATGTCGGCGGCGCCGTTGCCCGCGGCGTTGATCAGGTAACGGCAGCGCACGTTGCCAGCGGGCGTCGCCAGCGTAAAGCGCGCGTCGTCGCCCGAGCCCGCAACTTCAATCGCCTCCACGGGTGCGGAGCGCATAAACGTCACCCCGTTGGCCACGGCGTTCTCCAGCGCGGCGATGGCAACCTCAAACGGGTCGACAAACCCAGTCGAGGGGCACCACAACGCGCACGTTGCAGAGGCACTGGCGCGCGGCTCAAGTTCGTGGATGCGGTCGGGGCCGATAATCGACAGCTCGGGCACGCCGTTCGCCAGGCCGTTGCTGCGCAGCTTCTCCAGCTGTGCGCGGTCTTCGTCGTTAAAGCCCAACACCATCGACCCGGTGCGGCGGAACAGAAAGTCCAGCTCCTGCGCCCACGTACCGTACAACTCGCAGCCACGGGCGTTGACCTGCGCCTTTACGGTGCCCGGCACCGGATCGTAGCCAGCGTGTACCAGGCCGCCGTTGGCCTTCGACGCGCCCAGCGCAATATCGTTAGCCGCCTCGACCACGCAAATGGACAGGTCATAGCGCGCGAGCTGCCGCGCGATGGCGCATCCGGTGATGCCCGCGCCGACAATCGCGATATCAAACGTTTCTGTCACAGTGCCTCCCAGACGAGTTGACAGGCTGTCAATAAGACTATCCTACGGTCTACACACCCCCAGCGCGGCGGCAATGCGGCGAACAGCCCCGCAACACCCGCCAACGGCAGACGAGGGGAGACCCAGCAACGTCGACAAGCTCGTCTGCCGACAGCTACGGCAAACGTTCGTCTCGATCTGTAACAGTTAACTGATGATTTGGGTTCTAGATGTTACAGATTGAGACGTTAGTCTGGCGCCCCTTCCGTTCGTCTCAATCTGTAACATCTAGGCCCGGATTCCGCTCCCACCTGTTACAGATTGAGATGTTTGTGTCCGCGCCAGCCCCGCGCCTAGCCGTGGTCCCATATAAACAAACCCCGTGGTAAACTGAACTGCCTCCCATTTCTTGGACACAAGAAATGGGAGGCAGTTCAAACTTGACCGGACTGTTAATATTCCGAAAGGTTCCCGTAATGTCCAAGTACATCTCCGAGCTCATGTCGCCGCAGCTTATGGGCGTCGTCTATGCCTTCGTTGGCTTTATCATCGCCCTGTATGTGCTGTCGGTCGTCTATGTGTTCATCGACGCTCGCCGTCGCGGCGCCAGCGCCTACGTGGCATGGGGCATCATCGCCCTCATCCCGTTTGTAGGCCTCATTGCCTACCTGGTCCTGCGTCCGCACTCTTACGCGTCCGACCGCGAGGAGCAGGAGCTGGACATGGCCCTGCGCGAGCGCCAGCTTGCCCAGTACGGCACCTGCCCGCAGTGCGGCGCCCCCATCGAGAAGGACTTCGTCGTCTGCCCGGTGTGTGATACCCAGGTTCGCAACGTATGCCCCAGCTGTCATCGCCCGCTCGATGCGCACTGGAAGGTCTGCCCCTACTGCCGAACTCGCATCCAGTAACGCATCCATCGCTGGGCCGGCCGCAAGCCACGGGCACCGCGCGTCCCGCGCAAGCCACGCGCGCCCCAAACCCCGCCCCACACGATGAAGCATGCGTAGAAAATCGCCCGCCGTGCCATTAAGGTGCGGCGGGCGCTTGTATACCAAGGCAACCTGCCTATAATGATGCAAGTTAAAACGCCGAGCGCATCGCACGCACTTGCATCAGGCATCCGAGAGGAGAAAACATACCCATGAAGGCACTCTACAATGACGGTTCGGTGGCCGAGCTCCCGCAGGACGAGGTCACGCACGTCATCCGCCACTCTGCCGCGCACATCATGGCGCAGGCCATTAAGCGCCTGTACCCCCAGGCCGACTTTGCCTACGGCCCCGCGACCGACAACGGCTTCTACTACGACGTCGACCTGCCCGAGGGCGTCAAGATCAGCGAGGACGACTTCCCCGCGATTGAGGCCGAGATGAAGAAAATCGTCAAGGAGAACCTCAAGTTCACCGTGTACGAGAAGCCCCGCGCCGAGGCCATCGCCCTTATGGAGGAGCGCGGCGAGAAGTACAAGGTTGAGCACATCGGCGACCTGGACGACGACGCCCGCATCACCTTCTACCAGCAGGGCGACTACATCGACATGTGCGTCGGCCCCCACATTTGCTACACCAAGGCGCTGAAGGCCTTTAAGCTCACCGGCGTCTCGGGCGCCTACTGGAAGGGCGACAAGGACAACAAGATGCTCACCCGCATCAACGGCGTCGCCTTTGCCACCAAGGAGGAGCTCGACGAGCACATGCACATGCTGGAGGAGGCCAAGAAGCGCGACCACCGCAAGATCGGCCGCGAGATGGACCTCTTTATGATGCGCGACGAGGCCCCCGGCTTCCCATTCTTCCTGCCCAACGGCATGATCCTTAAGAACACGCTGCTGGACTACTGGCGCGAGATCCACCACAAGGCCGGCTACGTGGAGATCTCCACGCCGCTCATCATGAACAAGCAGCTGTGGAAGACCTCGGGTCACTGGGACCACTACAAGGACAACATGTACTCCACCGTCATCGACGACGAAGAGTACTGCATTAAGCCCATGAACTGCCCGGGCGGCGTGCTGGTGTACGCCTCAAAGCCGCACTCTTACCGCGAGCTGCCCATTCGCGCCGGCGAGATTGGCCTGGTGCACCGCCACGAGCTGCGCGGCGCCCTGCACGGCCTGTTCCGCGTGCGCTGCTTTAACCAGGACGACGCCCACCTGTTTGTGCGTCCTGACCAGCTGACCGACGAGATCGTGGGCGTGGTCAACCTCATCGACTCCGTGTACCAGAAGTTTGGCTTTAAGTACCACGTTGAGCTTTCCACCCGCCCCGAGGACTCCATGGGTTCTGACGAGGACTGGGCTCGCGCCGAGGAGGGCCTGCGCACCGCTCTGGAGAAGCTGGGTATGGACTACGAGGTCAACGAGGGCGACGGCGCCTTCTACGGCCCCAAGATCGACTTCCACCTGGAGGACTCGCTCGGCCGTACCTGGCAGTGCGGTACCGTCCAGCTCGACTTCCAGATGCCGCTCAACTTTGATCTGGAGTATGTGGACGCCGACGGCACCAAGAAGCGCCCCATCATGCTGCATCGCGTGTGCTTTGGCTCCATCGAGCGCTTCATTGGCATTCTGATCGAGCACTTTGCGGGCAAGTTCCCCACCTGGCTGGCTCCTGTGCAGGTCAAGGCGCTTCCGGTTTCCGAGAAGAGCCGCGACTACGCCCACGAGGTGTGCGCCAAGCTGGAGCAGGCCGGCATTCGCGTGGTCTGCGACGACCGCGATGAGAAGATCGGCTACAAGATCCGCGAGGCCCGCAGCATCGACCGCGTGCCCTACATGCTCATCTTGGGCGAGAAGGAGGTCGAGGCCGATAACATCTCCGTCCGCGATCGCTCCAACGAGACCGTTCAGATGAGCGTTGACGAGTTTGTTGCCAAGGTACTCGAGGAGATTAAAACCCGCGCCTAAGGCAACCCAACAGAAACAACGAAAGGCGACCGTCCACAAAGGGCGGTCGCCTTTTTTAATGCCAAAACGAGAAAAAGCCGCTGGTAGAGCGCCTTTTTTGTTGTGCAAAAAGGTACAGGTTTTTGTATCTTTCGACGCGAGCCATTATACATGTTAATTCGGACTGTTTTCCCAGATTGCACAAATTGCGGCGCGAAAGGACACATCTCCATAGCCCTCTACAAAAACCTGTACTTTTGCGACTGCGCCTAGCTGCGAGCGAGAAGATGTTCTAAACGCCCCGGTATTTGCGTGCGTCGCAAAGCCAGAAAAGGGGGCGAGAGATGGAGCAGACAACGCGGCGCCAAGAGCAACTGCCGGGCGCATTCAACGGCGCAACTACCAACAGCCAGCATGGCCGCGTCCGCTGGTATCTGGTCCACACCCCCAACGGTAAAGAGCGCGAGACCTGCGAAAAGGTCCGCCGTATTATCCCGCACGATCTGATGCAGGACGCTTTTGTGATGCAAAAGGAGTTCTGGTTTAAGCGGGACGGCGCCTGGTCGCTCCAAACCAAACCCATGTACAAGGAATATTTCTTCGTCGCCACGCACGATGCCGCAGCGCTCGATAGGGCTTTGGCTCAACTGAGCTTTGGCTGCCGCATTGCCGGCAGCAGGGAGCGGGCCTATGCGCCTATGCCGGACGATGCGCAGGAGTGGTACCGCAGCGTGCTGGACGACGACGGAGTGGTGCGCAACAGCGTGGCGCGCATAGAAGATGGCGTGCTGCACATAGAGCAGGGTCCACTTGTGGGGCAAGAGGCCCGCGTTAAAAAGGTCGACCGTCATAAGCGCTGGTGCCTGGTGGACGTGGGCGAAGGCGTCTCCGCTTTTAGGGAGCTGCTTCCGCTGGACGTTCCCAGCAAAACGTAAGGGATACGTTGCACCGGCAATTTATTTGGTTTTTGAATTTGTGGATTTGGGGGGGGGTTCCTGGGGACAGGAACGAAAGTTTTATTGTGACTGCTAAAGAAGTAACAGAGAATAATGCGCCCGTGGGGGCGACGCTCATTGCTCGGGCCATGGACCGGCGCAAGGGCACGGCGGGTGCTGGGGTCGGCTCCGCTGCAAACACGGGTGCGGTGAGCCTCCCGGGCTCGCCCGAGTTCGCTGCAGAGTCCCGTGCGCTCGACACGCGATCGCTTGGCTACCGCTTCGTGAAGCGCACGTTCGACATCGCGTTCAGTGCGTGCGTCTGCGTCGTGGCTCTTATCCCTGGCACGGTTCTTTGCGCGTTCATTGCGGCCGACACCAAGGGTGCTCCCATCTATGCGCACGAGCGGGCTGGGCGCTTCGGTCGCCCCATCCGCGTGCTCAAGTTCCGCTCCATGGTCGCCGACGCCAACGACGTGGAGAAGTACCTCAGCCCCGAGCAGATCGAGGAGTGGCACCGCGAGCGGAAGGTCACAAACGATCCCCGCATCACCAAGCTAGGCCGCGTCCTGCGCAAGACTTCCCTGGACGAGCTGCCCCAGTTCTTCAACGTGCTCGCGGGCCAGCTCTCCGTCATCGGCCCTCGCGCCATCACCTACGAGGAGCTCGGGAACTTTACGCACGAGCAACAGGTGCAGGTGCTTGCCGTCCCGCAGGGCATTACCGGTGCCTGGCAGTCGGGCCCGCGCAACCTCGCGACCTTCGAGAACGGCCTGCGCCAGGAGTTCGAGCTTGCCTACGCGAAGGGTGCCAGCCTCAAGGCAGACTGGAAGGTCTTCTTCAAGACCTTTGGCGTCATGTTCGGCAAGAAGAAGACGGGGAGGTAGCGCATGAGTGCTGACAAACCCCTCGTCTCGATCGTGGTGCCGACCTACAAGCGCTCTGACAGGATTCGCGTGGCCCTGGACTCAATCGCCGCGCAGGACTACGGCGCGGAGAACATCGAACTGATTGTAGTGAGCGACAATCGGCCGGAGTGGCCGGAAAGCGCCGAGACCGACGCGGCGGTCGCCCCCTATGCCGCGAGCCTTCCGCACTTTAGGCTGCTGCACACCTCCGGCCAGACCGGCGGCGGGGCGGCGCGCAACTACGCCTGCCGCCAGGCGACGGGCGAGTACCTCACGTTCCTCGACGATGACGACGAGTTCCTGCCTGACAAGGTGTCCACCCAGGTCGCCTTCATGCAGGAAAACTCCCTCGACATGAGCTGGCAGGATGTCTCGTGGTATGACGAACGTGGCCGGCTTGTGGAGCACCGCAGGCTCGACCATTGCGAGGACTTCTCCACCGAGGGTCTGCTGCGCGCGCACCTCCTAACGCCGATAAGCCCAACGGCCATCTATATGCTCAGGCGCGACCTGTTCGACCGCACTGAGGGTTTCGGCGAGGTGGCGACCGGCCAAGACTGGTGGCTGATGCTGCGCTGCATAGAGGCTGGCGCCCACATGGGCTACATGCCCGAGGTGCACGTGAGGCAGTACCTCCATTCCGGCGAGAGGCTCTCGCTTGGCAAGAACAAGGTAAACGGCGAGGTCGCAAGGCACGAGGTGGTGCGCGGCTACTACCCGCGCCTCAGCAAGAAGGATGTGCGCTACATCGAATTTCGCCACAACGCCGTGCTCGCCTTCGCTATGAAGCGCAGCAACCAGCCAGGCCAGGCTGTGATTTACGCCTTAAAGGCCATTGCCTCATCGCCCGCCGCCTGCGTCTCTGAGGCGCTGAAGTTCTTCGGCAAGGCGAAATCCTAACTATTTCATATGTGTGCCTGCTCTTAACGAAAGGTTGAATGATATGTCCGAAAAAATGAAGATAGCAGTCGCCGGCACCGGCTATGTGGGGCTCTCGTTGGCCGTTCTGCTCTCGCAGCACAACGAGGTGCGCGCGCTCGACATCGTCTCCGAGAAGGTAGAGAAGATTAACGCTTTTCAGTCGCCCATCCAGGACGACGAGATTGAGCTCTTCCTGGCCGAGGCTAAGGCGGGCACGAGGAAGCTCGACCTGCATGCAACCGTGGACGTCGCCGAGGCCTATACAGGCGCGGATTTCGCCATCGTGGCCACGCCAACGAACTACGACTCGGACCGCAACTTTTTCGACACCTCGTCTGTTGAAGCCGCAATTTCGGCAATCCGCTCGGTGAACCCGACGGCCTGGATTGTCATCAAGTCGACCATCCCTGTGGGTTACACTTCGTCGCTTCGCGAGACGCTTGGCGACAGCCGCATCATCTTCAGCCCCGAGTTCCTTCGAGAGAGCAAGGCGCTCTACGATAATTTGCACCCTAGCCGCATCGTTGTGGGCGCGCCCAAGGACGACGAGGAAGCTGTGAAGGCCGCAAAGACGTTTGCTGGGCTGCTCGCCCAAGGCGTCGGCCCCGCCGAGCTTGAGCGCACCAACCCTGATGGCACGACGGGCATCCCGCAGCTCGTTCTTGGTACCACCGAGGCGGAGGCCGTGAAGCTGTTCGCCAACACCTACCTGGCACTTCGCGTGGCGTACTTCAATGAGCTGGACACTTACTGCGAGATGAGGGGACTCAACACCAAGGACGTCATCGATGGCGTGTGCCTAGAGCCCCGCATTGGCTCCCACTACAACAACCCCTCCTTCGGCTACGGCGGCTACTGCCTGCCCAAGGACACCAAGCAGTTGCTGGCCAACTATAAGGACGTGCCTCAGAACCTTATCGAGGCCATCGTCGATGCCAACCGCACTCGCAAGGACTACATTGCAGACGAGGTACTGCAACTGCTGTGGGACAAGGTATACGAAGGCAAGGAGAAGCCCGTGGCGGGCGTGTACCGCCTGACCATGAAGTCGAACTCCGACAATTTCCGCGCCAGTTCCATCCAGGGCGTTATGAAGCGCGTGAAGGCCAAGGGAGTGCCGGTCGTTGTCTACGAGCCAACGCTGGACGCGCCGGAATTCTTCGGTTCCGAGGTGACGCATGACCTTGAGAAGTTCAAGGCCGAGTGCGACGTGATCATTGCCAACCGGTGGAGCGACGATCTGGCCGATGTTGCCGGCAAGGTGTATACCCGCGACCTATTCAAGAGGGATTAGTATTTGTGGCGATTACTGCTGATAAAAAAAAGAGACGGCTGCTCCTTCTGACGAGGAGGTTCCCCTTTAACCGCGGCGAGGTCGCCGCTGAGTCCTATCTCGAGAACGAGATAGGCGTTCTTTCGACCTATTTCGACGAGGTGCTCGCCGTGGGGACCGAGGCGCAGCCGGGTGACGCGCCCACCTGCGCGCTGCCGGGCAATGTGACGCCCCTGGCCTTGGGTTGCGGTAATACCTCCAAGGACAAGGCTTTGCTTGCAGTCAAAGGGATCGCGTTTCCCCTTTTGGGCGGTGCGGACGTTCGTGAGGCCTATGCCACAGAATCCGTTCATGGAATCGGAAAGCGCGTGTTTCGGGGCTACTTTGCCGCGAGGGCGAAGGCAAAGGCGGACGTGCTTGCGGAGGAACTGGTCCGCTTTGGCTTTGAGCCCACGCACATATACAGCTTTTGGCTTTACGACACCGCTTTGGTCGCTGCTTGGCTGACCGGCACGTACCCATGTGCACGCGCCGTTGCGCGTGCACATGGGTACGATCTGTATGCAGATCGTACCGATGTGCATTATTTGCCCTTCCGGGGATACCTCCTATCCAAGCTTTCCGGAGTGCTTCCCTGCTCGAAAGACGGGGAGGAATACATAAACGCGAACTGGCCGGGCCATGAGGGCAAGGTGACGACCTCCTATCTCGGAACGCGGGAGATGCCAGACAAGTCCGGCGAGCCGTTGACCTGCCCGTTGCGGGTCGTCTCGTGCTCGCGTATTGTCGACGTTAAGCGCGTGCCTCTTCTTGCTAAGGCTGTCACCCTTCTTGATGCCGAAGGGCTTCGCGTCGAATGGACCCATTACGGCGACGGCCCACAGCTCGAGGAGGCGAGGGCCGCCTGCTCGTTGCTGACGCACTCCACCGCGAAGTTCGCGGGGGCTTTGCCGAACGACGCGCTTTTGGGGGAGTACGCAGCGAAGCATTTCGACGTCTTCGTGAACGTCTCGTCAAGCGAGGGCCTGCCGCTTTCGATCATGGAGGCCTGCGGATTCGGCATTCCCGTCATCGCCACGGACGTTGGCGGAACCCACGAGATAGTAAGCGATGGCGTCAACGGCTTTCTCCTACCTAGCGACTGTGGACCGGAAGATGTCGCCGCGGCCATAAAGCGATTCGTCTTTTTGGGCAAGGCCGAAGGGTCTTCTATGAGGCGCGCTGCAAGGGCCGTTTGGGAGAGGGACTTCCGTTTGGAGGCCAACGTGGAGGGGCTTGTGCGCTCGCTCGGAGTCGATTACAGAAACGAAGGTGAATGATGGGCCAGATTGCGCAGAAGATGACCATGCTCAAAAGGTGGAGCAAAATGCTCACTGGCAAGACGGCTGTGGCCGTAGAGCAGAGCATGGGCAGGGCCTATAATGTCGGACAGTTGTCCGGGTACTACAACGATTTGACCGGCAAGGTCACTGGCAGTACTCTGCTCGACGAGGGCGGTGTCCCTGTTAGCGTCATCGCCGGTGGGGCGCGGGTGCATTTCCCCATCGCCATTTTCCAATACGGTTTGGGCTGTTACGACTTGAGCATTCTCAGGTCGGATGAAGTTGAGCGCTTTCTCGACGCACTAAGGGTATGCTCGGATTGGGCGATCGGCGCCCAGCGGGATGACGGCTCTTGGGACGCATTTGGTCCGATAGGCAGCGCTAAGTACTCCGTCTCCTCGATGGCCCAAGGCGAGGGGTGCTCGATGCTGCTGAGGGCCCATGCGGCTTTCGGGGACGAGTGCTATAGAGTTGCGGCGCTGAAAGCTGCCGAGTTCATGCTTATCGACATGGACAATGGCGGCGTGTCGTCGCATGACGGGGGAGAACTGTTCCTGGAGGAGTACCCTCAACGCCCCAGGCGCAGTGTCATGAACGGTTGGGTGTTTAGCCTTTTCGGTCTCTATGACGCATCGTTGGTCGACGCGCGCTTCGCCGGGCCATTCAAGCACTCTGCGGAGACGTTGGCTTGCCATTTGGATGACTACGACGCCGGCTTCTGGTCTTATTACGACATGGAAAAGCGTATCGCCTCTCCCGCCTACCATCATCTACATATAGCGCAGCTCCGCGCAATGGCGGATCTTTCAGGCGACGCAAGGTTCGCGGTGAAGGCCGAGGTATACGAGCGCTATCAGGAATCTCCGGCCAACCGCAGGAAGGCGATTGCTAAAAAGGCGCTGCAGAAGCTGATCGAGAAATCCGATGCGGTGATCGTCCAATGAAGAAGGCCCTCTATATCGTGACCTCGATGGACACCGGCGGGGCCGAGACGGTATTCATGAAGTATTACCGGGCTTTGGACAAGTCGCGCTATCAGCTCGACTTCTGTGTGTCGTCCGACGTGCCGGGCTTTTACGACGCCGAAATCGAGTCGATGGGCGGCAGAATTGTGCACACAGTCAAGAAGACCGAGGCCGGGCCGGTCGCTTCGTTCAAGCGGCTCATGCAGATAGCCCGGGACGGCGGTTATTGCTGTGCTGTCAGGTCGTCTCAGCACAGTCTTTCCTGTCTTGATTTGCTCGCCATGAGATTCGGAGGCGTGTCCAGAACCATATTCAGGTCAAGCAACACGGGTACAGTTTCGAACAGCAAAAAGGAGACCCTGCTGCACAATCTTTTCAAGCCCCTTGTCAGGGTTGCGGCGACCGACTTCGCCGCCCCGTCTACCGAGGCGGGCGTCTACATGTTCGGCAAGGCGGGGGTATCGGGGCCGCGTTTCCATCTCATGAAGAACGCGCTCAACCTCGAGGACTACGCCTATGACGCTTCGACACGGGACGATGTTAAGCGCGAACTGGGCGTTCCTGCCGAGTCCTATGTCGTCGGGCACGTCGGGAGGTTCAGTGAGCAGAAGAACCACCTCTTCCTTGTCGATGTTTTTGCTGAAATCGCCCGGAGAAGGCCAGACGCCGTCCTCATTCTCGTCGGCAAAGGCGAGACACGCACGGCCGTTGAGAGGCGCGTTGCCGAGCTCGGATTGACCGATAGGGTGGTGTTTGCCGGGGTTAGGAGCGATGTCCGCCGTCTCTATTCGGCTATGGACGTCTTCATCTTCCCCTCTGTCTACGAAGGCCTGCCGAACGTCGTCGTCGAGGCGCAGGCAAACGGACTCCCTTGCGTGATTAGCGACTCCATCACGCGGGAGGTTGGCATTTGCGAGAACGTCGTTTACAAAAGTCTGGACGACGCTCTGGACGAATGGGCCGACGCCGCGCTCTCCGCGGATCGCATAGGGTCAAGCGCCAGTGCGAGGGATTTGAAAGGCTCGGGCTATGAAATCAATTCGGAGCTTCCCGGTTTCGTGAGGCTGGTATTCGGATGAACTTTATCGAAACATCGCTTTTCTACTTTCTTGTCGTTTTGCTTTCAGCGGCGCTTGCGCGCATGTCGGAAAACGGCAAAAGTAAGGCTGGGCTGGTCGCTGCCGTGGTTCTTCTTACCGCCGTCGGGGGCTTGAGGTCGTATGCGGTTGGGCAGGATACCCTGGGTTATAAAGAGGGAATCGAGTACTTCTACGCGTATGGGACCACGATGTGGAACCATACGTTCAGCGTTCCGTACGGTGTCTTCACAAGTGCGGTGCTCCATATCTGTAACAATTACTCGTTCTTGCTCGTCGTCGAGTCGCTGATCACCAACGCCTTTTTTGCTTTCAGGCTTTGGGATTTTAGACGAACGGCATCGCTCTCGTTTGCGATGTTCGTCTATACGGCAACGGTGTTCCCGCTGTCTATGTGTCTGACGTGCCAGATGATTGCAGTCTCGCTGGTTTTCTACGCAACCAGGTTTTTAGAACAGAATAAGCCGTTGCTTTTTTGCGCTTGGTGGGCTGTTGGCGCTCTTTTGCACGCGTCCGCCCTGATAGGGGTCCTATTCCTCATCTACTACCTATTTTCCAACAAAAGCAAGAGCCGATCGCAGTTCGCCGCGAAGATGCTTGCATCGGTTGCCCTGCTGTTCCTGGCAGCTTATGCGGGCTCTAAGCTCGTCGACCGGTATGCGCGTTACTCCGTGAACGAATCGAGCATCGGGTTGATGGTTTTTGCGCAGGCGACCGTCCTCGCGATCGCATATTTCGTCAGCCGCGAAACTGCGAATGTTGCCCCGGTTGAGAGCGACGGAACGTCGCGGCTCAAAGCCAACCGGATGCCGCTCGTGTTTTACGCTTTAGGCATTTTGGCTTCGGCGTCCTCTTATGTGATTGCCAACGCCGGCCGCATAGCCTATTACTTCACCGTATTAGGCCCCGTGATTTTCGGAGGCTTCGTGAAGGACGCTCGGAAAATAAAAGCCCGTTTTTGTCTTGGCTGTTTTCTAGTTGTCTGGTTCCTTTTCTACGCCTTTTATGCCTATCTGCTTCATACCGGGCTTGGTATCGAGTCTTATTCGTTCGTCTGGATGGGGTAAATAGTGCCCGAAACCGTTTCGGGCATATACGAGCAAAGTCTACGTTGGTGGTTTGCATACGCCCAGGGCTTGTTCCATGTGTAGCGCAGAGAATTAAAAAGTAAAACGCTTTGTTTAAGCTCGGACTTAAGGAAATTGTATATATGGAAAGCAAAATTAAAAAATACCTAAGTGACCCGTGGATGGCCTACTGTGCCTTTACGTCGAAGGGTCTAACGAAATGGGTTTCCGACAGGACGCATCTTCGATTGATGCATCGCGCCAAGTTGGGCATGTGGCCTAGCATAGACTCGCCGGTGACCTTCACTGAGAAGATGCAGTGGCTGAAGCTTAACGATCACAACCCTGCGTACACGACCATGGTCGACAAGTACCGCGCTAAGGACCTCATTGCCTCGCGTGTGGGCTCCGAGCACGTGGTCAAGACGTTGGGCGCCTGGAATTCCGCTGATGACATCGATGTGAGTGGGCTACCGGAGAAGTTCGTACTCAAAACGAATCACGACTGCGGCGGCGTGCTCATCTGCACTGACAAGGGACACTTCGATCTCAACAGTGCCAAGGACTTTTTTCGGGGTCATTTGAAGCAGAATTATTTTTACGGGTGCAGGGAATGGCCTTACAAGAACGTGAAGCCCGTCGTGTTCGCCGAGGAGTTCTTGGAGAGCGAGGGCGATAATGCCCGTGATGAAGACGATAACTGGGAAGGCATCGACGAGTTCGACTTCTTCTGCTTTGACGGGGAACCCCGGCTGATTTCTTATTGCCACGGGGACAAGAACGATTCTGAGAAGAGGTACAACGATTTCTACGACACTGAGTGGAATCTGCTGCCTTTGGCGATGGGATACGCGAGTTCCGAAGAGACGATCCCTGCCCCGGAGCAGCTCAGCGAGATGCTCGAGCTATCAAGGAAACTGAGTGACGGTGTACCTTTCTTGAGGGTCGACCTCTTCATCTGCAAGGGGCGCGTTCTCGTCGGCGAGCTGACTTTCTACCCGTGGGGCGGGTTTACGCCTTTCAGCCCCGCTGAGGCGGAGAGGACGTTGGGGCAAATGGTTTCTTTGCCCCAACGTGAAAACGAGGAATGATGGCAAACGAAAGCTGCATTCAGTGCGTGCGCATGGATAATCAGCCAGTAAGCGCGCTCCGGCGTTTCTTCATGGAGGTTTAGTATGTCCGACACAAAAGACCTCCGGGCGAGGTCGGCAAGCGCGGCAAAGTGGTCTCTGGCAACCGAGATTATCGCCAAAATCATCTCGCCTATCTCGCAGCTCGTCTTAGCGAGGCTGCTGGCGCCAGAGGCGTTTGGCATGGTGGCGACCGTCACCATGGTAGTGAGCTTTGCCGACATGTTCGCGGACGCCGGGTTCCAGAAGTACCTGGTGCAACACAGCTTCCGAGACAAAAAAGACCTGCATGCCAACGCTAACGTGGCCTTTTGGACGAACTTCGGCATATCGGTGGTCCTGTGGTGTCTCATTGCCATATTCAACGATCCGGTGGCCACCTTCGTGGGCAACCCGTCGCTGGGCTTTCCCTTGGCCGTGGCCTGCCTCTCTCTCCCGTTGACGTCGTTTTCGAGCATTCAGATGGCGTTGTTCCACCGTAATCTCGATTTCAAGTCGCTTATGCCGGTGAGACTGACGTCGACCTTACTTAACTTCGGCTCGACGCTTGTACTGGCGTTTATGGGATTTGGTTACTGGTCACTTATCGTTGGCACTTTGGCGGCGAATATTGTAAATGCAGTGGGGCTGACTCTGCTGTCTGAGTGGAAGCCGCGTTTTTTCTACTCCTTCAACATGCTGAAGGCTATGTTCTCATTCAGCGGATGGACGCTTTTGGAGTCGTTCACCATATGGCTTTCCTCTTGGGCGGGCACCTTTATCGTGGGGCATTTCCTGGGTGCGGCTGAGTTGGGATATTACAAGACGCCAGTCACCTTTGTGAGCGGGTGCTTCGGGATTATCACGAACGCTACGACGCCCATCTTGTTCTCGTCACTTTCGCGCCTTCAGTTTGATCGGGAAGAATACGTTGCTTATCTGCGACGCTTCCAGTTCATGGTGGCATTGTTCCTGTTGCCGTTGTCTGCGGGTATCTTCGTATTCCGCGAGCCTTTGGTGGCCCTGTTGCTCGGCGATCAGTGGGGCGAGGCGACGCTCATGTTCGGGTTGTATGGGCTGGTGCAGGGGCCGATGGTGCTGCTCTCATACTACAGCAGCGAGATGTATCGCTCTCTTGGTAAACCGCGCGTGTCTACGCTTGTGCAGGTGATGTACCTCGTGTTGATGACGCCGCTTATGACCGTGGCGGCTATGCAAGGGTTCGATGCCGTCGTGTGGGCTGATGCGGGATTGAGAATCCTTTTGATTGCTATCAACCAAGTGGTCACATATTTCGTGGTTGGCCTTTCGTTTGGGCGCACTATGTTGTCGCTCAAGGAGCCCATTTTCTGCACATCGATGATGTGCGCATTTGCATGGGTGACGTATGGACTCGCATCTAGCAACTGGCTTGGCGTCGGGTTGGACATTGTAGGGTGCGTCGTTGTCTATTTCGCGATTTGCTTTGCTTTGCCCAAGAGTAGGAGGGTGCTGCTGAAGCTGGTCAAGGGCGGCGGCTTTAAAACGTTTTGAGGTCTGTAATTAACTTGTTGGGAGTTCCATCTCAGGACTTCCTTAAAACGAAAGAGTGGGGTATATATGCAGGATAGAAAAGTCCTCGTCACTGGCGCCGCCGGCTTCATCGGGGCGTTTCTGGTGAAGCGGCTGCTCGAAACCACCGACGACGCGATCATCGGTCTGGACAACGTGAACAGCTACTACGACCCTGGCATCAAGGAGGCTCGCCTGCGAATGCTGGCGGAGGTGGACAAGGCGGGGCGTTTCGCCTTCGTGCGCGGCGACCTGTGCGATGCCGCGTTGATAGAGCGCCTGTTCGCTGAGAACGGCTTCGACGTTGTGGTGAACTTGGCCGCCCAGGCCGGTGTGCGATACTCCATCGAGAACCCCAAGGCCTACATAGACAGCAACCTGGTAGGGTTCTTCAATATATTGGAGGCTTGCAGGCGCCACCCGGTGAAGCATCTTGTCTACGCGAGCTCTTCCTCCGTCTACGGCGGCAACGAGAAAGTGCCTTTCTCGGAGGACGACCGTGTAGACTCTCCGGTGAGCCTGTACGCCGCCACAAAGAAGTCCAACGAGCTAATGGCCGCGGCCTACTCCAAGCTTTACTCCATCCCAGCCACGGGCCTGCGCTTCTTTACGGTGTATGGGCCCATGGGAAGGCCCGACATGGCATACTTCGGCTTCACCGAGAAGTTGCGTCGTGGCGATACGATTAAGATTTTCAACATGGGCGATTGTAAGCGCGACTTTACGTACGTGGACGATATTGTGGAGGGCGTGCGCAGGGTCATGGACGGCGCTCCTGAGGTCAAGATCGGTGTTGATGGTTTGCCAATGGCCGCTCATCGCGTGTATAACATCGGCAATTCGAATCCCGAGAACTTGCTGATCTTCGTTGATACGCTGCAGCGTGTGCTGGTTGAGGAGGGCGTGCTCCCCGCCGATTACGATTTCGAGGCGCATAAGCAGCTCGTTCCTATGCAGCCTGGTGACGTGCCTGTAACCTATGCGGATACTGGCGCCTTGGAGCGCGATTTTGGTTACAAACCCGCAACGCCGCTCGAGGACGGTCTTCGTGAATTCGCGAAGTGGTATCGCGAGTTCTACGGGAATTAGCTGGGTGATAGCAATGTCGAATGTATACAGCAGTGACCGTATTCGCTTTGGGGGGGTCTATTCTCTCAAACCATGCTTTGAGGTTTGTTTGGCTACTTCGAAAGTGCCAGAATTCGCACAATCCTTTATGGCATCTTTTTCGAAAGAGGATGGCTTGCAAATATGGTCTCGAGATCGCGCCTGCCACCTCGATTGGCGAAGGCTTGTATCTGGGTCACGCTTTTGGCATTACGGTAAACCCGAATGCCGTTATCGGTCGCAACTGCAATATGCACAAAGGTGTGACAATTGGTCGGGAAAACCGCGGCAAACGAAAAGGTGCGCCTGTTCTTGGCGATTGCGTTTGGCTTGGTGTCAACTCAACTATTGTTGGTGGCGTTCGTTTAGGCAACGACGTTCTCGTTGCACCGAACACTTATGTTAACTGCGACGTACCAAGCCATTCGATTGTGATTGGGCACCCATGCAAAATCATTTCTCGAGATGGGGCAACAGACGAATATATAAACAACAGGGTCTGAATAATAAAATCGGTTTTACATGTCTTATCCAGGATAGAGGGGGGGGGGATCGTCTTCGCTAATTACAGCGAGTTAGCGACTCAGTGAGCTTTGGCGCGCTCTGATGCGAGCGGAAGGTGAAGCAAACTGGAACGGGTAGTAGATTCCCAGAAGCTATATGCAACGTGAGTGTCAAAGATAGCGCGTCTTAACGCATAACCCTGCATTCCTCCTTTCACCGACTGGCAAAACGATTTACACCTAATTGTCGACATTACCCACGCGATTTATCTTTGCCCCCGCATCGATCTCGCTAAACTAATAACTGCTGCTACCAGGGCATTTTCTGGTGCACATTCTATTGGCTCCTGCGAAGATCGGAGCGGGTATGTTTGCTGCCAAGTCCCACACCAGCCGTCATCACATCGCGATCGCTGCCATGGCCTGCCTATGCGTTTTGCTGGGCGGGCCTTCTTATGCCGCGGGCGCGGAGAGCCTCATCATCGCGGGCGCGACGTACTGCGAGCCGGGCGCGTCGGGCCCCGGCTGGGCCTGGACCGATGCCGACCACCTGGAGCTTGACGGCTACGCGGGTGGGGCCATCGGCGCCGAGGGCGACCTGGTGCTGACGCTTGCCGGGCAAAACTCCGTGACGGAGTCGCATGCGCCCGATGCGGACATCACGCTGTGCGGTATGGAGGTGTGGGGCAACCTGACGCTTCGCGGCACCGGGACCCTGACGGCGACGGGCTCGCAGTGCGGGATCCACGTCTCTCAGGCGCTCGCGGTGGACGGCTGCACCGTCGATGTCCGGGCGGACGGGGCCGATATTTCTGACGAGGCGGTCGCCGGCGTGATCGCGGGCGACATGACCGTGCGCGGCGGCGGGCGCATCGTTGCCGCGGGCGCTGGGTCCGGAGCGGGCGTGCGCGCCTACGGCGTGTATCTGCAGGATGCGGGCCTTGGCGCTGGTGCGGCCGGCTGTCGGCTTTCCGTCGAGGCCTCGTGGCTTGATGCGGCCGGTACCGACGGCGGGGTTGCGTGCACGGGTGGGTCGCTCGTGTCCGCACGGTTTGTGACGCCTGCCGGTGGGGCTTTTGGTGCTGGCGGCGTGGTGGATGCCTCCGGTGCGGTGGCACCGCATGTGGTGGTTGAGCCCGATGCGGCCACGCCGCCAGCGGGGGAGACGAACGGGAGCGAGGTGCCGGGCGATGACACGGACCAGTCTCCCGCCGATGCTAACCCAGCTGCAGGAGAGCCCACCACGGGGCCCACGGCAAATCCCTCGCTGAAACCCACGGCCGCGACAACCAAGACAACAACGACAGCAACCAAGACCACGGTTGCCAAAGTCTCCAAGCCCAAGGCTGCCACCGCAACAACTGCGGCACTCCCCAAGACCGGCGACACCAACTCGATCGTCACCTCTGTGGCGCTTTACCTGCTGGGGACATTGCTCCTGACTGCCGCATATCGCTGCTAGGGCCCAGTTTAAGCGAGGCCAGGGGAGTGGTTAATGCAGCTATTGCAGAAGTCTTTAGCCTTCTACTAAATCATTTTCTTAGAGATTGGTGCCGTATCAGCTATCGCTGCGACGGCACTATTTTGTTTAGCTCGACTGCCTCTCGATCTGCTACCGATGTTGAGCCTTACACCCCAACTGCCAGAGCGATAAGATAATTGCAATCCAAATGCTGCCGTTTATAAAGCTTCATTTTGACCCAATTGCCATTATCACTGGAGTCATACCATGAGGAACTACTATCAAATCAAAACCGTCGCATCGGCCCCTCCAAGAAGGCTCATCCAGATCGGAAAAGTCTTCAGCGCTACTGGTCTTGTATTGGCAATTGTCGGTCTCTTTTCCGCTCTGTCATCGAGTGCCAGCATATATGGCTCGCTTTCTTTTCCTTTCTTGCTCTTTGGCTTGTTCTTTTTTGTGGACGGGATCCTTCTTGTTATTACGGCATCAAAGCAACAAGAAAAACTGCTGGGGCTACGCCAATCGCTCCTAGAAGATGATCCTCAAATCGCCGCGAGCGCGGAAGAGTTTATGGCTCAGCGAAAGGCCCTGACACAGCAAGGCGAAATTACTGGCATCTTCATTGTTCATAATGCAACCAAGGATCTGTACTACTTAGGCCAAAGCGCAAAGGCAATTGATCGGGTGGCCATACAGTTTCTCGGTAGGGGTAATTGCGATGTGTATGCCGACTACAAGTACGGTGACTCATTCAACGTACGAATAATCCCGCTGTCGGGAAGCGGCTACGAAAGTCTCAATGAGCTAAAACGCGCAGCGATACAAGCGCTCGAGGCTGCTGGCGAAGAGCTTTATTAAGGGCGAATGTTAGGATAAATGAAATGGCAGGCTCAAATAACACAGGCAACAACGAGGAATTAACGCCGTCCGTCGAAGAAACACCTCTAAACGATTCTGGCTCTATTATCAGAGTTCAATCTTACTCGTGGATCTGGTTTACCAATAAGGAACGAATCCACGACATAGATCCCGTCCAATGCGGCAAATGGATGTTCTTCTTCTCTCCATTCAAACCGTCCTCATGGACGACATCGTCGGAACGGCAGTTTTTGATGGCGTCGTCGTAGATGCCAAATACTCGAACCCCGAAACGCTCATCGCGGCGGGCTCGAAACAAGGTGTCTGCTGCTTTTACCTAAACGGTAACGATAGAGAAGGCCATAAGAGGGTACTGAGCTACATGCTGGAAAACAGGCTGATCAGGAAGACAAAGAGCGGCAAGCTGTATAACATTTCGTTCAAGTTCGACTCTGAGACCTATGCAGGAAAGTACAAGGGGAGCGGCTTCTCCGGAAAGATAAAGCTCGCGGACTTCGTAGACCTGGAGACGGGAGAGTTTATTTAGAACAGCGAGGCGGAGTAATGAACTCTGCTTATGCTAGGGATGACGGGACCGTTCGCGTAGCCGTCGAGCGTCCGGTTGACCTTGGCATTGACCATGCGGAATGCTTCTTGCCTGTGACCAAATGGTTCAACGTCGAAGGATTTTCTACCGACGATCTGGATTTTTTGACCGAGTTCGCTAGATCAAACGCTCCGTTTATCTTCGAGCTTGCAGAACGGTAAAAGCCAGACCGGCGGTTTCGGCGCTGGCCCTCGGACGTTCTACTGTTAATCGCCCAATTGAGACATGATTTCATTTGATTACATATCATCCGCGGTATCCCGCGTGCTGGCTCAATACGACGTCAGCGAAGCCTATTTATTTGGCTCGTTTGCCCGAGGCGAACAAACGCCCGATAGCGATATTGACTTGCGCCTAGTCTGCGGCAACACCATGACGTTCGGCACGCTTTACGAACTCTCCCATGAGCTCGAGAGGGAACTTGGGCGAAAGGTTGATATCGTCACCAACCCACCAGCGCACATGCGCCCGGCATTCCGCAAAAGCATCGAGAAAGATGAGGTGCGTGTCTATGAAGCTCTGTAAGCAGGACGAGGCGTTAGTGTGCTCCGGCATGATCAGCAAGTCTGAATTTTGTCGCATACTTCCGGACTCGGCGAGCCTTAGAAGCAAGTATTGAACTCAAACTCGGTTCCAGACACCCTCTTGCTATTTGAATACAGGTATCGCCCTAGCGATAGTATGTTATACTATCGCTAGGGCGATACCTGTTAGGAGACTCGCGTGGAACTATGGCATGGTTCTCAGAAAATCATTGAGGCTCCCCAGCTTGGCCTGGGGAAAATCCATAACGACTATGGACAGGGATTCTATTGCACAGAGAGCCTCGACCTTGCAAGGGAATGGGCATGCTCTCGGGATGCCGATGGCTTTGCGAATCGCTATGAACTCGATATAGCCGATCTCAAAGTTCTCGACTTGCTATCGCCGCAATATTGCGTCCTGCATTGGATAGCGTTGCTCGTTGAGCATCGTTCTTTTCGCAAAGATACCGCCATTGCCGCGGGGGCGTGCGAATATCTCCATGATCACTTTCTACCTCAGACGAGCACTTGCGACGTAATAAGGGGGTGGCGTGCGGACGACTCGTACTTTAGCTATGCCAGAGCTTTTGTAAACAATACGATCACCGTCGATCAGCTTGGACGATCTATGAGGCTCGGTAACCTGGGGGAGCAGATTGTGCTCAAAAGCGAGCGTGCGTTTAAGAGCATTCGTTTTGCTGGATTTGAACGTGCGCAGCAAGCTCTATATGGTCCATTGGCCAAGGAACGAGATGAAGCGGCAAGGGCGCAGTATCGGGAGCTCCTTGCCGAAAACCCGTTTGAGGGAATACGTATCGTCGATATCATTCGAGAGGGGATGACGGGCGATGACCTACGCCTACAGTGAGATGTATCTCGAGGATGCAATGAGAACGCTGGGCGAGGCGGTCGATTTTGCTCTCTGTGACCAAGGGCTGACTCCAGCCGAGTTGACGGCGATCATGTCGAACGCTCTTGAGATGAAACAGTTTGAGCGCGGTATGCCTCGCGTCGTCTGCGGCATGGCGGGCGACGAGCTCGCGCGCGATATTATCGCCCATGCGGGACTGACCCCCGTCAGATGTAGGGAGACCTATCCGTTCGACCGTTCGCCTCAGTATTGGGCGGGGTGGGTTATGGCCTATACGCAATGGATGAGCAGCTTGGGCTTTAATAAGCTACTCGAAGTCGCTCCGCTCGATTGGATCATCGGCTCGTACCATCCGCTCCACGAGGCCTCCGAAGATAAATTCGCCCAGATTGTCATCGAAAAATGGAACAACGCCCAAGCGGACAAAAAGGGCCTCAAGGCGGCACGAAAGGCTGCCGGACTAACGCAAAAACAGCTCGCCGCCCAATCGGGGGTTAAGCTTCGCGCCATACAACTCTACGAGCAGAACCAGCTCGACCTACGCCGCGCCTCGGTTTCCTCGGCATTGGCGCTTGCAGACACCCTAAACTGCACCATCGAAGACCTCGTCTGGCAACCGATTGCTCTGGAGTACGACTCGCAGGCTATTTCGTCTGTAAAACTATAGAGGAGTCAGACATGCCTTGGAGCCATGTTCAACAAGATGACGGCGCTGATTGCGTTGCTCAAGAAGATCATTCAACTGCGCACGTGGCAAATTCAGCATCACCGATTTTGCTCGGCGGCACCACGTCAATCGACGAAGCTATTCGGCTGACCATTTCGAACATGCCCAACGCGCTCAGGCTCTTGGAGAACTCATGATGGCGGACACGAAGCGGGGAGCGCATCCGTTCGCGCCGCTCGTGCTCGATGATGCCGGTTCGCTCGAAGATATGGCCGCGGCCGTGATGCGCCTGCACAGCACACTGATGACGGTCGGGCGCTGCTATACAACCGACGCCACAGGCGACCGGGCCGCGCTTGAGCTTGGACGCGTCGAGTCCGTGCTTGCGGGTGCATTCTGTACGATATTCGGTCAATCGCCGGCCGATCGCTTCGCAGACATCTTTGACCAGGTCACCTACGTGGCCGAGCACATGGTCAAGGACCACATCTTTGAAGACGGTAACAAACGAACCAGCCTTGTCTTTGCGTTGTCCGTCTTAAGGTTCGCAGGCGCTCCGGTCGTGCTGTCTGACAGCCCCGAACCAAAAGACAACCAGTACTACGCCTGGATCCAGGACCTCGTTTCCAGTCGCCGCACGAACAGCGAGCTAGCCGAAGAGCTGCGCTGCGGATTCGTTGCGGGCACGGGCGATCTGTCGCTCGTATAGAATCTAAGCATCCGCACGCCGGTTAATGAATTGATTGGACACCACATGGAGATCCCCAGCACTCTGTGCAGCAATGTGTACGACTTCGCGTTTTGCCCCGAGCCCTGCTACGACCGCTTGGTCGACCTCGCCGACCCCGAGGACTGGGGTCCCGGCAATCGCATCCTCAAAAACTACCTGTCGTTTTCGTTTAGCCGCGCGGTGTTCCTGACCGAGCGTGACTTGGACCAGACCGGGCCGTCCAACCTGCCGCTGGTGTTCGACGATGACCGCTGCCTGTTCAATACCGGCCTGTACACGCGTCGCTATGAGACCATCTACGGCCTGTTTGAGCCCAACACCAAGCCCGACGCGCGCCAGCGCTGGTTTTTGAAGGGCTTCTTTAAGGAGAGCGACCCCATGCTGGTCTCGTTTGAGTACCTGCCGTGCCGCGTGCGCTTTGCCGAGGACCCCTCCGAGCTGGTCTTTGACTATCGACTGCCCATCCGCTCCAACATCGACCACATTCTGGGCGACGAGGAAAACCTTACGCGCATCCCCGCCAGCCTGATGGGGGAGGACAACTCGCTGCTGCTGCGCCGCGCTTTTGAGGGCGCCGTCGTCGAAGCCGCCCGCCGCGCCGCCGCCAACTACACGCTCGCCGTGCCGCAGTTCTACGGCGGCCGGATCCAGCTGCTCTTGCCGCTGTGCCTGACCGGCGACAAGCCCGAGCTGGCGCTGACCATCCAGCGCGAGGACGGTTTTTACGCCGCGCGCACCTGCCTCACGCTCGACATGGCCTACAACAACGCGCGACTTATCTGCCGCCCCGAGACTTCGTGGATTAAGCGGTAAATGGTGGTTTAGCTGCGGTTTTGTCGATTGCTTTGGTTGCTTTGGCTTGGCTAGCACCCACGAATTTAAAATCGAGGGCAAAAAGTTCTTGGTAAACCGCGCACGGCTATGTTAGTATCTCTTTTGCCGAAAGGCGACGGGCGATTGGCTCAGGGGTAGAGCATATCCTTCACACGGATGGGGTCACAAGTTCGAATCTTGTATCGCCCACCATCAAAAGCGCAGGTCAGAGGTGTTAAGCCTCTGGCCTTTTTCTATTTGATACCAAGGGTGACACCAAAAGTGACACCAAATTTTCGATTTTTATTAGCATGGGGTCCTATTTTTTATTGATCGCAAACCCTTCATAGTTCCTACATATTGAATATTATTTTCGTTCGTTGACCAACTATAGAGTGACGTCGTCGAACATTTTGAAAATAGTTCACGCGATCTTTCAATGAATTCTTTGCATGATTCATACGCAATTGTGGAGAAAAAGACCACTGGCTCACAGCTCGTACCAGCACATTCACGCCTCGTGACAACCTTTCAACACATCCCATCCATTTTTTGGTCAGCGTTTGGTCAGCTTCCGGTACTTACCCGCATGATGCCCCAGTAGATAATCGTCCACGACCACAACCGCATGGCCTACGGCCGATACCAAGGGAGGCGCAAATGGACGAAATCGTCTGCGCAAACACCGCATTCCGCTATTGGCGCTGCCCACCGCAGGTGCGCGACCTCTACCCGCGCCTACCCAACTCCGAAGAAGGCTGGCGAGCTCTATCCCAAGCCCCATTCGTAACCGACGTCCTCAAGACCCCGATTATCGCTGTTGCTTCGCCAGGTTATTGCAATCACCACTCGGGATTGCGCTCCACTATTCGCTGGGAAGGGACATCGGATGTCAGCACAACAATCGACACTAATTTAGGCTTTAGTGTTACCAATCCGCTTAACACATTATTTACTATGACACGCTTTGTGTCCCAAATAGATCTCGTACTGGCTATGTACGAACTTTGCGGTTGGTTTTCCGTTTTCGAGCTTGCTCCCGCTGCCGAAATGCAGTTAAAAATGGCGGTAGAGGAGAATCGCAATTCCAGCACGCAGGATCTGTTCGAACTTGGAGAAGGCGAAGACGAGGTTCCTTGGAAACGAGTTTACGCCCGCGCAACCGTAAAGGCCACAGATAAAGAAGGCCAAACGAACAAGCGTGAGGATGGAAGAGAGGTTACGAAACTCAAAGGCACTTCTCTTTGGATGAGAAAGCCGCTCATCGAGCTAAGCGATCTACATCGATTCGCCGACAAGGTCAAAAGTCAAATGTGGGGAAAGCAGTTTTATGATGCCGCTCAGCAGGTTATCGGCATTGCTGCGTCTCCGCTCGAGGTCGCGGGGGTACTGCTTCTAAGTCGATCTCGACGTCTAGGTGGTTCAGGATTCAGATACGTGTACCTCAACGATTTAACCCCTCTATCCGTGGCAGCCCAAAGCATCGCAGGCCAAAAGGTCTGCTACGGCGACATCGTGATCGTAAACCCAATCCTAATGAAGGCAGTTATTATCGAGATCCAAGGTGAGGTCATTCATGGCTCAGGTGCAATACTTGACCACGATGCGGAGCGCATGACTGCGTTGCAGAGCATGGGATTCGATGTATTCCTGGTGACTCACGATATGCTCAACGATTCAAAGCTGCTAGACACCATAGTCAGAAGTGTCTGCGACCGTTTAGGGATTCGCTATAAAGCCAAAACTGAGGCAATGAAGTGCGCCGAGACGAGACTGCGAGCAAATGTTTTGTGCAACTGGTTGGAAATCGGAAATTAGTCGGCGACAAGGCGCTAGAACTACCTAGTTTGCCTGTTAGTGAAATAATGTCATTTCAAAACTATGCCGGATTACGGGGCTGGACCCGGACTGGCCGTCCATACCCTGCATTTCACGGAATACGCAAGCCGTCTACCTGCGGTTTTGATTTTACCGATTACGGCATGCTCGGGGGTTCCCGGCCTGGCCCCGTAAACCGGCATAGTTTTGAAATCGCCGGGTCGGCGGGAGCGCGATTGGCCCCGGTAATGGGCCTGGCGCCGGCAAAGACGGCCCGTTGGGCGGATGGCGGCCCGCGCCGCGACTGCGAAATTTTCCAAAATTGCCCTTGCATCGCCGTCCGAGTTCCCGTATAGTACTTTCTCGCAGCTGGGGGCGTCAGCTCAGCTGGGAGAGTCGCTTGACTGGCAAGTGCAAGAGGTCAGGGGTTTCGATCCCCCTCGTCTCCACCCGAGCATTGAATGAGGCTCCAACGCAAGTTGGGGCCTTTTTTCTTATCTAACGATTGAAGCCATGTGTTGGTTGGGTAGCATCTTGGCGACATTCCCATTGTTAATTACGAATATGAATGTTAATAACTTTACGTCTCTGGATGGCAAAGCTAGTTTGCAGCGCTAACAACAAAGAGGCCGGGCGTAATGCCCGGCCTAAAATACTCTGGTGGGCCCTCCGGGATTCGAACCCAGAACCCAGGGATTATGAGTCCCCTGCGCTAACCGTTGCGCCAAGAGCCCTTATGAACGGTGAATGCAATTCTAATAAAGGCATCTAAGGCCTAATTTCTTCGCTTCACGTCGTGAAATACTACCATGCACGAGCAAGTCGCACAACGCAAGATCAAGTCCAATGCTAAACAACAACCAATCTAGGCGCGTCGCAGAAAAGACGTGTTTTAGAAAAAGTTAAGGCCATTAATTCAGGGCTCAAACACATTTAACCGCGAAATCAAGCTGATGCCATTTCAAAACACCGCCAGTTTACTACGACTGATCGGCGACTCCCGAGCACCGCGTGTTCCCCGTTTGCAAAACCGCAGGTAGGGAGCCCGACGGTTGCGTGAAAAGGCGTGCGTGGTCGAACATTCCTGATTCATCGTAGTAAACCGGCATAGTTCTGAGGCGCAGAGGAGGGGCGGTTCGCAATCGGGTCCGATAATGGGACTGGCGGAGCACGGGAAACCCGGTTGAGCGGGCGGGTCGTGTTCGCCCGTGCCGGCAGCGGGGCGAAAGTTTTTTCCCAAAAATTGCCCTTTGCATCGCCGTCGGAGTTCCCCGTATGTAGTACTTCTTCGCATCGGGGGCGTAGCTCAGCTGGGAGAGCGCTTGACTGGCAGTCAAGAGGTCAGGGTTCGATCCCCCTCGTCTCCACCCGAGCATTGAATGAGGCTCCAACGCAAGTTGGGGCCTTTTTTCATATAGGCACACAAGGTCAAAGGCGGCACCATGATCCTCCTGGTCGACAAGATCGAAAAAAGCTTCTGGCGCACGCGTCCTCTTTAGCAGGCGCGTCCTTCCAGATCAACCCGGCGAGCGCTTCGCGCTCGT
>ENA-OQCU01000036-OQCU01000036.1-human-gut-metagenome-genome-assembly--contig:-NODE-36-length-68057-cov-10.340409_pt1 | contig 68057 bp, 53 predicted proteins | sample MGYA00242504_ERZ504590 | MGnify/ENA primary metagenome ERZ504590 (study PRJEB26092, sample SAMD00036318) | human gut metagenome | host: Homo sapiens | study: EMG produced TPA metagenomics assembly of... | reverse complement strand
TCCTGCAAGTCAAAAAAAGAGGTACTCTCTGCGTTCTTCTCCGCAGTAAAGTACCTCTTTGTACAAATATTTTCACTCTTTAAATATGTTAAAAATAATAGCATTCCTTTTTCTTCCTGTCAATAAAAAGACATTTATTTTTTCCTATTTTTCCTATTTTGATTTGACATTTGTCCTACCACGTGATATTCTGAAATTGTGTTTTAGATAAGATTTAGATTTCACATATTTTTGTAAATCATTAACATCTGTCTGATGACTTACAAAAATATGTGATTTTTATTTTTATCGGCATCATCAATTTTTTAGGAGGTACTACTAATGAACAAGGGTACAGTTAAGTGGTTCAACGCACAGAAAGGCTACGGATTCATCACAAACGAAAGCACCGGAGAAGATGTATTCGTACATTTTTCAGGAATCGCAGGAGAAGGATACAAATCTCTTGAAGAAGGACAGAACGTTACTTTCGATATCACAGAAGGAAACCGTGGACTTCAGGCTGTTAATGTAACAGTTGCGTAATCACTGCAAAAGATGCTAGAGTAAAAAGCCCGGCTTGTGGATCACTCCACAGCCGGGTTTTCTATGTTATAAATGTGCTTTGCTGGAATTACCCAAGCATTTCTCTATATATCCGCATTACATTCTTATAGAAGATCTTCTCGATCTCGCTCTCTGCAAATCCATTCTTTTTAAATACCTCTTCCAGCTTTTCCATATCTGCCGGGGATGCGATCTCTAGTTCTCCATTCATACCATCAAAGTCTGAACCAAGTCCTAAAGCCTCTATTCCCGCCATATCACGGATATATTTTGCATGTGCCACAATATCCTCCGCTCTGCTCACAACCGTCTCTCCATCTTTCCAGTCGCGCAGGAAATATGCATAATAATTCAGCCCGATCACACCGCCTCTTTCCCCGATCGCTTTCAGAAGTTCATCATTCAGGTTTCTCGGATGACTGCACAAATGTCGCGCGTTGGAATGGCTCGCTACAAAAGGCTTCTTTGTGAACTTTAATACATCCCGGATTCCTGCATCGTTTAAATGTGCCACATCGATGATCATTCCCAGTTTCTCCATCTCTTCCAGAAACTCGATCCCACGCGTTGTAAGCCCATATCCGGCTTCTGAAAAGGCTTTTCCGGCAAATTCTCCGCCAGTCGCTTTTGCCGGATATCCAAGCTGATTCGGATAGTTCCAGGTCAGAGTCATCATCCTTGCCCCCATCCGGTAAAAGTCTCTTAAAAAGGGCAGGATCGCCCTCACAGATTTCTCCTTCTTCCAATAATTCATATACGATTATGATCCCTGTGCGATATCAACAAGGGGTTATGTGGGTAATATGAATCACATACGTAGTCGAGAAGGAGTCGTCATGGACGAGAAAGACAGCATGACGCCGGACACCATCCCGCAGTCCACGCCCGTGGACGGGACCGTTCCGGCCGGAAGGAAGAACCGCAGGCCGGTCGTCATCGGCGTGGCCGCCGTCGCGGCCGTCGCGCTGGTCGCGGGTGGCGTGTGCGGATACAGGGCGTACGAGAACCATCGGGTGTCGATGGCTCGTGAGGCGTGCCAGTCGGCCGTCACGGATCTGGGTAAGACGGTGAAGTCGTATAAGGCGCTGCTCGGCGCGGACTCTACGACGGCCGCGTTGAAGACCGACGCGACAAGCGTGAAGGACGTGAAGACCCTTGACGCGCTCAAGCAGGCAACCGGAGTGGAAACGCCCGGCATGGTCAAGTGCGATGCGTCCGACAAGACCGGTCTGGACGCGGCCGCCGCCAAGGCGGACAAGACGACTAAGGGTGTGAAGGCGGCTGCGAAGGCGTTGGAGTCGGCCGTGAAGGCGGTCGAGTCGTCGAAGCTGGACAAGACGGTGGCCGACGCGGACGGGCTGTACAAGGCGACGGAAGGCAATGTCCAGGACGAGAAGACCCGTGAGGCGTTGAAGCAGGCTATAGCCAAGCGCGACGCCGGGGCGATCGCCAAGGCCGTCAAGTCGGTGAACGATTCGAAGGCGGCGAAGGAGAAGGCGGATGCGGAAGCTAAGGCGAAGGCCGAACAGGAGGCGCAGGCTCAGGCCGCCGCCGAAGCGGCCGCTGCCGCGCAGGCCCAGCAGTCGTATTCGGCTCCCCGACAGTCGTACACCGCTCCACAACAGTCGTACACGCCCTCGTATTCGGGCGGTTCGACATCGGGTGGTGGCTCCGGCAGTAGCGTGCCGGACTTCGTTCCAAGCAGCAAGGGGTTCGGCTGCACAACCGACTGCGGCCCTTTGACTGATTACATCTATCACTGATTCAATCAGTCTCTCGCTCTGTTGCTTCTTCAGGGACCCTTCGGGGTCCCTTTTTGTATTCGCATAGTGCTTTGACGGACGGGAACGAATCTGATATCGCCCATTGTTTCCGGGCGTGCACGTGAAACCGGTTGGACGGCCGACAAGGGAACGCGCGTTCCCGTGCCGTCCCGTTTCCTGCCCGCATAGGCGGGAAGCGTATCTGCAGGCAGAATCTTCGAAAGGAGAAGGAACTTTGGGTTCCAACAGCAACAAGCGGAAGGCGTTGGCGCTGCTGACGGCCGCGGCGACATTGGCCGGCGGCCTGACCGCGGGCACCGCGTACGCGGGCGGCGGCGGCGGAGACCAGGGAGGCACGGGTGGCGGCGGTTCGGCCGCGCAGTTCTGGGCCTACAAGGACGACGTGTCCGGCTCATGGGGTTCGGCGACCGACATCAACAGCGTGAGCCGCGCCATGCAGGCCAGAGGCGTGACCATGGACGATTCGGCCGGCAAGGCCGCCAAGGCGTTGGGCGACGCGAACGCGGAATGCGTGGCCGGCTTCCGCCAGAGGCATCCGGGCGAGGGTGACGGCGACTGCCGCGTCGTGGCCGTGGGCGCGGTGTCCGGCAACGGGTCCACCACCGGCGTATGGAATGGGTCCGGTCTCTACGACGCGAAGGTATGGAAGGACAACTGGTACAAATACATCGCGCCAAACACTTATAAATACGCCGGTACCTACGCCTACAAGACGTCCACCCCGTTCGATGACGATCCGTCGAACAGCGTCGACAAGATCATGGAACGCCATGTCGACTCGACCCGCAGCATCGTCGTGATCGTGCTCGACAAGTACCAGCCCGCCCCACCGAACTATGACCTGACCGTCAGCACGCAGGCCGGCGGCACATTCACCCAGGCCGGAGCGACCGGCGACGTGTCCGACGCGATCACCACGAGCCGTGGCAACAGTTCGATCAGCGAGAACGTGACGGGCACCATCACCCTGCATTGGACCGGACTGGACGGCACGACCCGCACCGCGTCCAAACAGTTCACGCAGGACAACAACACGACCCAAAACGTGTCGTTCGGTTTCAGGGACGTGGACAAGACATGGAAATCCTGGCCCGCCGGCTCCTACTATTACGACGTGAACGTCCCGAAGCAGGGCAAGATGAAGGCCGACGCAGGCCATGCGGGCGCGGCCGACGCGAGGGAATCCTGGAAGCCGGTACCGACCCCGCCGTCGAAGAAGCTCACCAACGCGGCCGGCCAGCAGGTCACTTCCGACGCGCAGCAGATCGCGTCCGGTTCCTTGTACACGGCGCACATCACCGCGCAGTCGAACGCGAGCGAGCATTTCTGGCTGTACGACACGATCGACGTGACCGCGCAGAAGGTCCTGATCGGCGGCACCGACAGGGACGATGTTTCGAAGGTCACCGTGACCGACCAGGACGGCAACGCCGTCAAGGCCGACATCACGGTCGATGACAGCCAGCCGGGCAAGCGCATCGTCAAGGCGCACGTGTTGAACCCCGCGTCCGGACAGTACACGCTGAACGTGCCCCAGTCCGCGACCCCGACCGGTTCGGACTACACCATTCCGGACGATAGCCAGGCCTGCTGGACCGGCGACGAATACGGCAGCGCGGACAAGAGCCACTGCCAGACCGGCAACAGCGAACAGGTCGGCAAGGTCACCCCGAAGCCCGACAAGGTGTGGGTGCTGGACTCCAACGGCGCGTTGCACGCCGAGGATCCGGAGCATACGAACGACAAGGGCAGCGACAATCGTACGTTCGTGACCGGCGACGCGATCGGCGCCGTCGTCAACGGACGCATCCCCGCGCACCTGCTCAACCCGTTCACCTCCTATTCGATCACCGACGACTGGACTGCGTCGGCCCAGTGGATCGACTGGACCCATAAGGACCAGGTCAGGGTGTACGTGGACGGCAAGGACGTGACCGACCAGTTCGACATCACGATCGACGCGGCGAAGCACACGACCACCGCGACCGCGAAGGGTGGCTTCCTCACGAAGACCGCGTTCGGCACCGCCGACCGCAAGGTCAAACTGTACATCGGCGGCATCGTCAGGCAGGTTCCGAACGCCCAGGCCGCGGCCGACCAGAAGAAACTGACCAACAAGGCCACCGAAACCTGGAACAACGAATCCCGGCCGACCAACGAGCCGCCGGTCTACGTGCGCAACCCGAAGCCCGACAAGGTATGGAGCGCCGACCAGGGCCAGGCCGCCACGGCCGAGGACACGGCGTGGAGCAACAAGGTCAACGCGGACACGCACACGTTCGTCCAGCAGGACGATTTCGGCGTGACCGTCAACGGCCTGCTGCCGAAGAACCTCGCCAGGAAGATGAGCTCCTACGAATTGGGCGATGATTTCTCCAAGAGCGCGAGGAACATCGACCTGGATTCCGCGTCGGTGACCGTCACCATCGACGGCAAGGACGCGAAGAACCTGTTCGACGTGCGCAAGCAGGATGGCAGGGTGTGGATCACCGCGAAACAGTCGCTACTCGACACGACCTACAACCAGGCGGCGGACCGCAAGGTGCGCATGACCATCAAGGGCGCGTTCACCAAGGGCGTGCTCAAGGCCGGCCAGAAGGCCCAGCTCACCAACGGCGATTGGGAGAAATGGAACCAGCAGACCGTGCCCGGCAACGAGCCGCCCGTCAGGGAGTGGAGCCCGAACCCGGACAAGAGCTGGATCAAGCTCGGCGATGACGGCACCTGGCAGGCCGTGGTCGATCCGGACGAGACGAACAAGACCGGAGCGGACACCCAGAAGTTCCTCGACGGCGACCAGGTCGCGTCCGTGGTCAACGGCGTCATCGCGTCCGATCTCGTCAAGGTCACCGACATCAAGCTGACCGACGATTACGCGAACGCCGACTACATCTGGGACCTCGCGTCCGACCAGTCGCAGATCCGCGTGTACGAGGCGGACGCCACGACCGACGCGGCGTCCTCCGTCGCGGACATCGCGAACAAGGGCCGTGACGTGACCGACCAGTTCGACATCACTGTGGCGGGCACCAAGGTCACCGCGACCGCGAAGCCGGAATACCGTGCCGCGCAGGCCGGATTGAAGAATCCGAAGCAGATCAGCATGCTCCTGCCGGGCGTCGTGAACTTCGCGAACGGCAAGGGCGCGGCCCAGGTCCGCAAGGACTTCGGGAAGCACGAGGGCGACGAGCTCACGTTCTGCGAGAATCCAGACGGGTCGAAACTGACCAACAAGGGTTCCGAGAAGGTCAACAACGAGTCCCAGCCGACCAACGAGCCGTACATCTGCGGCTACGTTCCGCCGGTCAAGAAGAAGGTCGTCGCGGAAGGCAGCCAGGGCGGCGCGAACAACGACGCGAACGACAAGGTCGTGTATCCGGGCCAGAAGGTCGAATACAGGCTCACCACCCGTCCTCAAATCCCGTCGGACCTCGCGTACCGCATCGTGTCCATCCGCGATACCGACACGTACGACCGGTACCTCGAACCCGACCAGCAGACCCTGGAGGTCACCGACCTCGCCACCGGCGACCAGCTGACCACCAGTGATCCGCAGATGGGCGTCGAAGGCGACTACACCGTCGCCTGGGACAACGCCAACCACCAGTTCACCATCACGTACTTGTCGGAGTATGTGGCCGAACACTGGCAGGCCGGCTCCCACCCACAGGTCCAGGTCCGTTTCGAAGGCACCGTCGCGAAGGACGCGCCGACCGACCGCAAGGTGGACAACCAGTGGATGCTCACCCTGAACAATTCGATCACCCCGTCCAACATCGTCGACAACCTACCCCCGAAGCATGATCCCTCCAAGAAGGACAACCAGTCCAAGGAGCAGGGCGACCCGTCCGTCAGCATCGACGGGAAGACCATGCTGCTGGGCGACACCGGCAACTACGTCGTCACCCTCGACCTGAAGCAGACCAACAACGCGTACCGCGTGTGGAAGGCCGGCATCACCGATGATTTCGACGACGAGCATCTCGCCATCGACGGAACCAAGATCGAAGTGCTCGACTCCAAGGGCCAGGACGTGACCGGCAAGTTCAACATCCAGATCAAGGACGGCGTCGCGTACGTGTACGCGAAGACCGTGGACACGTGGATTCCGAAGAAGGGCGTCACCGTGAAGGGCGATCCCCAGCCGACGGACCTCGCCGCCTACGCGTCCTCGTCCAAGCATGATCCGCTTTCCGATCCGAGCATCGACCAGAACCTCCTCGGCCAGGAATACCAGATCGTCATGCCGTACAAGGTCGTCAAGGTCGAGAACGGCTACACGGTGAAGAACAAGGCCATCCAGGTCACCAACGACCTGACCCGGGAAACCAACGAGGTGTCCAACCCGCTCAAGGAAATCAACCCCGCCAAGGACGTGACCGTCAAGGTCGGCGGCGAAAGCATCGACGGCAGAAGCGTGTACAAGGACCGCACGTTCCTCTACCAGCTCGACAGCTCCATCATCCCGGCCGGCCGCGCCTACCCGCAGGTCGACCAGTGGAGGATCGTGGACCCGCTGAACACCGAGTACGACCAGTACACGGGCCAGTGGGCCGTATACGCGAGCCGTGACCTGTACAGGGACGGCAAGGTGATCGCCGCGAAGGGCGACAAGCTCGCCGGCAACGGCTTCGACTCCTCGAAGTTCGGCGGCGACCTGTTCGACGCCGCGGCCGACGCCAACGGCGTGGTCACCGTCGAAGCGACCGAAGCGTACCGTACCCTCGTGTCCGCGGACAACGAGCATGAGGCCGGCTGGCGCGCGTACATCCAGTGCAAGCGCCTGAAGGTCTCCGACCGCGTCGAAAACCGGTTCACCGAATACTTCAACGACAAAGAGTTCGAATCCAACATCGTGTGGACCCGCACTCCGGACATGACCCCGTCGATCCACATCGAGAAGTACGACGTGGCCTCCGGCGAACAGGCCGGCGACCGCGACGACGTGAAGGACTCGTTGAAGATGGACGGCGACTCGTTGCAGATCGCGTTCAAGATCACTAACACGTCCAAGGTCGATTCCAGCACCGGTGAGGGCGCGTGGTTCCAGGCCAAGACCCTGAAGCTCACCGACGATACGATCGCCGGCATCGGCAAGGTCGAGGACCTGAAGTACCCGGCTGATTGGGACACGCTGGTGCTCAAGCCCGGCGAGTCCGTGACCGTGACCGGCACGCTCAAGGGCGTATCCGAGGGCGGCAAGCACACGGACCGCGCCAAGGTCACCGGCGCGCCGCTGGTGTCCTGCCCGGTCGCCGACCAGTTCGGCGGCCAGCAGTCCACCGACGGCAACCAGACCGGCGACACGAAGGTCGACGGCGACACGTCCGACACGACCGGCCTCAAGCAGGTCAAGGTCGGCGACAGGACCCTGTGCGAGGACACCACCGTGGAATCCAACACGGACGACTGGAGCGGCTACCGCGAGGATCTCGCCACGACCGGCGCGGCCATCGCCGGCATCCTGCTCGCCGTCGTCGCGTTCGGCTCCATCGGCGTGACCCTCATGGGCGCACGCCGCAGGACCGCGGCCGCAAGCCACGCCGCGCACTCCGGCAAGTGACCGGGACGGCCCCGTCCATCATGACCCATGGTGGACGGGGTCCGCATAATCCGGCGGGACACGGGTCCTATCCTCCGTGTCCCGCTCCTTTTCCGAAGGGCCATCGCCACCATGGCGATGGCCCTTCCTCTCATATGGACGCTCCCCCGTCCCAATATCCGGCGTCATCGGATGGCGTGCATGTGAACCATTCGGAAGAGCCGACATGCCGGCCGGCGTCCGCCGTCGGCATGTCGGATCCGCGTGCGTCCGACCACCGGGCGTATGGAAAGACAACCACCAAAGGAGACCAATCCAGTATGGATATGAAGAAGATCACCGCCGCGTGCGCGACCGCCGCCGCGCTGGCCGCATTATGCGTTCCGGGAGCCGCGTTCGCCGCGGACGGCACGCTCACGCTGAACGCGGGCGATGGCAGCACCCTCGCGGGCCACAGCTTCACCGTGTACAAGCTCGCCACCTACAACGACGTCGTCAAGGACGGCGCGAACGTGAAGAGCGTGAGCGCCTCCTCCCCGGACGCCGCGGCCGACGCGTGGGTCAAGGCCGCGTTGAACAAGAACGGCGTGACCTACAACACATCCGAGGGCCGTAACGCCGCGGAGCAGCTGCTGCGCCTGCAGACCGATTCGAACACGCTGCGCAAGGTCGCCGGCACCCTGCAGTCCACCGCCGCGGCCAGCAAGGTCACCGCGGTCAAGACCAACCAGACCTCCACCACCGGCAGTCTGAACCTGACCCTGCCGGAAGGCTACTACCTGGTCGTCGACGCTCAGGGCATCCCGATCCTCGTGTCCACCACCATCGGAGGCGCGACCAGGATGAGCAACGGACAGGTCCTCGGCTCCACCCAGATCAAAACCAACGTCACCAAGATCGACAAGAAGATCAAGAGCGTGGACGGCACGTGGAAGGACTCCGCGGCCGCGACCAACGGCGAGACCCGCGACTTCAAGGCCACGTTCACCGTGCCGAACAAACTGGCCGTGGACACCATCACCCTCGAGGACCACATGACCGGCATCACCTACATCGACGGCTCGTTCCACGCGAGCGTCGACGGCACGGACATCACCGACCAGTTCGGCGCCATCGGCAAGGACAAGATCACCGCCGCGGCCGGCAAGACCCAGACCGACGGCACCGGCTTCAAGGTCACGAGCCTGCAAAGCCTCGTGGACACCTACCAGGGCAAGCAGGTGACCGTGACCTATCAGGGCAAGGTCGTCAACGCGTCCAAGGCCAACAAGGCCATCAACCAGATCATCCTCACGTCGAACTGGCTGCCGTCCGTCATCCCGCCGGGCGTGCCGACCCCGAACCCGGGCACCGACGAAACCCCGGTCCCGACCTACGACGTGAACCTGAAGAAGATCAGCGCCGCGGACGGCAGCAAGACCATCCAGGGCGCGAAGTTCAAAATCCACAACGACAGCCTGAACCAGTGGTACACGTGGGATTCGGCCTCCAACCAGTGGACGTTCGGCACGGACGAGTCCAAGGCGACCGAGTTCTCCACGGACGCGCAGGGCGTCATCAACTTCACCCGCCTGGGCGCCGGCACGTACACCGTGAAGGAAACCCAGGTGCCGACCGGCTACTTCACGTTCGTCAAGCCGAGCTTCACGATCAAGATCACCGACGACGGCCACGTGACCATCGCCGGCAAGGACCAGCCGGGACTCACCGGCAAGGTCACCAACGCCGACGCCAACGCGAGCACACCGACCGCTGTGGTGAAGAACATCGACAACATCACCCAGCTGCCGCAGACCGGCGCGACCACCATGGCCATCATGATCGTCGGCGCGTTCGCGATCATCCTGGTCGCCACCGCTACCGGCTGGGGCGCGTACCGTATCCGCCACGAGAACATGGGCGACGGTCCGATCGCGGCCTGACCTCTTTTCCCGGACGATTCCACAGCAGCAGGGGCGGGGAGGCGAAGCCTCTCCGCCCCTGCTGATCCTTTTATCAGAGGATTTTTCTAAAAAACAATATGAAGGAATGAAAAAAGAATGGGATTCTTCACAAGACTCATCGCCGGTTTGGTCGCCGCGTCCACGTTGGGCGCGGGGTTGGCCGGCACCGCCGGTGCGGTGGACACGACCGGCGCGACCGGGGACGCGAAAGGCGTCGTGAAGCTCGCATCCGACGACACGAGCGGCCTGCCGGACCATCTGGTGAATGGCGATTTCAGCGTGAACTACAAAGACCAATGGCTGACCGGCGGTTGGAACTGGACATCCATCACCCCTGATGGCAAGTACCTGAACTCCGTCCGCAACTGGAACGACAGCGCCACAATCTGGAAGACCGTCAATGGTTGGGACAAGACTAAATTTGGCTGGTCCAGCACCCAGAAGGACGATACCGACAACATCCAGCACAAGGCCGGCGCGGTCGAAATCCAATATGACAGCCAGGCTGACAACGTGTACGCGGAACTCTGCGCCTACGAGAAGGGCACCGCGATCTACCAGGACATCAAGACCGTCCCCGGTACGCTGTACAAGATCCGGTTGAAGCACGCCAGCCTGTACAGCGGCTATCTCGACAAGATGCAGGTCATGGTCGGCGCGCCCGGCCATGAGCAGGCCGTAGAGATGACCCGCACCAGCGTGAACGGCAACGGCGACACACTCAACGAGAAGTCCACCACCATCGCCACGAAGGTGTCCAACACCGGTGAACTGGACCGCAACCACGAGAACCAATGGGAAACGTATGAGGGCACGTATGTGATCCCGGATGGTCAGACCACCACCCGGTTCACCTTCCGAAGCGTCGCCGCCGAGTCGATGGACCGCGGCAACCTGCTCGACGACATCGTGTTCGACAAGGCGTACCGCCTGAACTACGACAAGAACGCGTCCGACGCCTCCGGCCAGGTTCCGTCGAACGAACGTGGCAGGGAGAACACCGTTCAGCCCGCCAAAGCCAAGACCACAGGCAGTGTGAAGACAGTCGCGGACGACGATTCGTCCAAGTCGTTGGCCGTGAATCCGGGCTTCGACGTGCCGGACTATTCGAAACTCGATGACGGCGGACTGCACTGGATGTACGTGAGTCCCGCCGAAGGCAAAGCGTGGTCGTATTACGACTACATCAACCCCGCCCAGCCGAAACATCAGGTCGCCGGACTGAGCCAGGCGACGTTCGGCTGGCAGGAGCTGACCGGCGGCGACTATAAGACCACCTTGTTCGAACTTCACCGGGAGAAGGACGGCAATGTGTGCGCGGACGTGCATGGCAGCCGTACCATCGGCCAGACCATCGACACGCAGGCGGGTGTGGCGTACACCGTGAGCATCCGCCATTCGGGTCGATCCAAGGGCAACGCGGGCAGCGTGCAGGTGCTCGTCGGACCGGACAAGAACCATTTGCGGCCGTTGGAAATGAGCCGTATGAACGTGTCCCGCACCGGCGCGAAATACGGTGACAGGACCGGCAAGGTCGGCACGGTCGTCACCACGCACTCCGATTCGGTGGACTCCACCGAGGGCAACCACCCCGCGTGGGACCATTCCGACGATTGGGAGACGTATTCCGGCACGTATGTCGCAACCGGCGGCAAGACAGTATTCGCCTACCGTGGCGTCGACAAGAACGGCAACGCCGTCTCCGGTACCGACTCGGCCGCCGACTCCGTGATCGACGACCTGAGCTTCAAACTCGCCTACCCGCTCGTCTACGACAAGAACGCGGGCGACGCGACCGGCGGCGTGCCATCCAGTCAATACGGCAGGGAGAACACCGTCCAACCCGCCAAAGCCAAAACCAACGGAACCGTGAAGACCGTCGTGGATACCTCTGACGGATTGCCGACCGAATTGGTCAACGGCGATTTCGAATATCCGGGTGCTGATGTCTTAAGCCAGAACCTTCGTGACAAGAAGAGGAACTGGTGGGGTGTCAGCCGCAAGGACAAGATGGTCTACGAGTCCGATAATCCCACCAAATGGGTCTCCCTCCCGTCGACCTTCGATTCGGATAGATTCGCGTGGGATTCCAGCGAGGCCGGAAAAACGTCTGGCGTCCAGGAGGGGTCCTCGCAATGGCATACGAACGAGGTCGAACTTCAAAGGGATTCACGTACGGGCAACATGTACGCCGAGCTCTCTCCATATCAGGCACAGAGCAGCATCCGCCAATACATCCGCACCACGCCCGGTGCCCTGTACAAGGTGCGGTTGAAGCATGCCAGTTTGAGCAGCGAGTATTTGGACAAGATGCAGGTTCTAATCGGGGCGGATGGAAACGAGCAGCCGGTGAGGATGACCCGTGTCGAATCCCAGAACGGGCTTGACGCCATCGGGGAGTCCACGGCATCCACGACCATTTCGACCCACGCATCGAACAAGGCCGAGATCTCATGGGGTTCCGGGCTTGGATATCATTCGTCACGGAACCATGACGGACAGTGGGCGACTTATGAGGGAGTCTATGTAGCCACTTCCGATGTGACGGTGTTCACGTTCAAGAGCGTTGACTCGCCGTCCTTCAACACCGGAAATCTGTTGGACGACGTGGTTTTCACCAAGGCATACAAGCTCACCTATGACAAGAACTCGGCCGATGCGTCCGGTCAGGTTCCGTCGAACCAGCGTGGCAAGGAGAACACCACCCAGCCCGCTAAGACCAAGACCAGCGGAACCGTCAAGACCGTCGCGGATACCAACGCCAGCCTGCCGGACCATCTGGTCAACGGCGATTTCAGCGTGAACTACCACGACCAGTGGAAGGACAGCTTCGGCGGCTGGACCAGCATCGACCCGAACGCGGGCAAGACCCTGCACGCCACCAGCCTTCCCAATGGCTCCAGCTGGAAGTGGACCGCCATCAACGGGTGGGACAAGTCCAAGTTCGGCTGGACCAGCACCCAGAAGGCCGGAAGCAACGTCCAGCAGAAGGCCAACGCGGTCGAACTCCAGTACGACGACTCCACCGCCGACAACGTGTACGCGGAGCTCTGCGCCTACGAGGCCGGCACAGCCATCTACCAGGACATCAGGACCGTGCCCGGCACCCTGTACAAGGTGCGGTTGAAGCACGCCAGCCTCAACAGCACGTACCTCGACAAGATGCAGGTCATGATCGGCACGCCCGGCCACGAGCAGCCCGTCGAGATGACCCGCACCAGCGTCAACGGGCACGGCGACAAGCTCAACGAGAAGTCCACGACCATCGCCACCAAGGTCACGAACGGCAACAACCGCCACCACGCCGACCAGTGGGAGACCTACGAGGGCACCTACCTGATCCCCGACGGGCAGACCACGACCCGCTTCACGTTCAAGAGCATCGATTCCAAGCAGCTCGACTACGGCAACGTGCTCGACGACATCGTGTTCGACAAGGCATACCGCCTGGACTACGACAAGAACGCTTCGGAAGCCACCGGCGAGGTTCCGTCGAACGAACACGGCAGGGAGAACACCACCCAGCCCGCCAAGGACAAGACCTCCGGCACTGTGAGACTCGCGTCTGACGACGATGTGGTGGAATACGCCGCCAACGGCCTGCCGAAGCAGCTCGTCAACAGCGACTTCGATCATGATTGGCGGAACATCGTCGGCCAGTCCAAGATGACCGACAAGTACAACTTCGCCAACGTCGACCCGGCGCACGGCGACGTGGAGATCAGCGGCGCCCTCAACGGCAAGGGCGAGGCGTCCAAGCAGTGGGTGCACCTCAACGGGTTCGACGCGGCCAAGTTCGGCTGGAAGTCCAACCAGACCGACACCAGGGTCGACGGGCGCGGCGGCATCGTCGAGATCCAACGCTCCAAGGCGAACGACAACATGTACGCGGAGATCACCGCATCGCAGGCCAACACGTACCTGTACCAGGACATCGACACCGCGCACGACTCTCCGACCGTGTACACCGTGAAACTCCGTTACGCGCATCGTAACGGCACCGTCGACTCCAACGAGAAGATCCAGATCCTCGTCGGAGCGCCCGGTCATGAGCAGCCGGTCGAGATGACCCGCATCGCTTCCGACCGGGGCAACAAGGTGGGCGAGAAGTCCACCACGGTGAACGGTCCCAACACGGACGGCTGGCTGGGCTCGTGGGACACGTTCCAGGGTTCGGTGGAAATCCCCGCCGGCCAGCCTGTCAGCAGGTTCACGTTCAAGGCGTTGGGTTCCGTCGATGGTGTTACCGGCAACCTGATTGACGATGTGCAGTTCAAGCTCGCCTACCCGCTCTCCTACGACAAGAACGCGCAGGACGCGACCGGCGGCGTGCCATCCAGTCAATACGGCAAGGAGAACACCGTCAAGCCCGCCAAAGCCAAGACCACGGGCAGTGTCAGACTCGCGGCTGACAAAACCGCTTCCGGCCTGACTGTGCATGATCTTGAGATGAACGACGTACCCGCGGATTACCGTCAGTTCATATTGAGCACCACCGACACAAGGCTCTCGCAGGTCGAGTTCGAGGACGGCGCGTGGTACAAGTCCACTGACCCCTCGTCCCAAGGCATGTGGCCGTTGAGAATCGGCGCCTCATTGACCATCCCGTCCGTGGGCGATTGGACCGACCCGTCCGGCAAGACCCACCAGATCAGCATGACCATGCGGTTGAAGGATTGGAACGGCGGCAGCGTCAGCGAACTGTACCGGTTCGACGGGCACGGGAACATCGTCGGCGACGGAAGATTCTGGATCAACACGGCCTACGGTTCCGGCTATTCCAGCCTGCCTGCCAAGGTCAAGGCGGCCATGGGCGGAGTCGACACGTCGAAGCGAGTGGGATGCTCGTGGACGGTCGAGTTCACGTACGCGGACACCGGCGAGAAGGTCCCGGACACATTCAAGGGCGTGACCGGTTTCAACGACCTCGACGGATGGGACGCGCAATCCGACCTGAAGTTCGAGGGCGTGCAGCTGCTTTCCGGTTTCGACGGCGCGTACAAGCGTTCCGACGCGGAACTCGGCACGTACGGTACGAACGGTTTCGCGGGCATCGGACATGATGCGGGCGACGAGGCTCATCTGAACGCGCCGCAGCAGTCCCGTCACCGCCTCGCGGCCACATGGACGGGAAGCACGTTCACGTTCTCCTATGATCTGAGCAATCCCGCCGGCCGCACCGACGGTTCGCGCATGACGTTCGGCGCGCCTGTCACCCGCACCGCGGTGCTCACCTATGACAAGAACGCGGCGGATGCTTCCGGCCAAGTCCCGTCGAACATGACGCCGGACACGACGCAGACGGCGTCCTCCAAGTCAACCGGCAAGGTGTCCGACCTCGTGCAGCGCACCACCACGCATGAGGACGGCAGCGTGACCGTGAGGACCGTCGACACGAGCACGGACGTGGTATCCGGATGCCAGGTCTACCATCCGGCCGGTCAGCGTATCACGCTTGCCACGTTGGCGAAGGACGGAGACTGCTGGGATTCCAGCATGCTGACCCGTCCGGGCCACACCCAACTGGGTTGGAACCAGGATTCGCAGGCAACCCAGGCCCAGGCCGAGGTCACGATGGTCGAGGGCGGCATGACCGTGTACGCGGTATGGGTCGGCAACCCGGTCCTCACCTACGACACGAACAAGCCGAACACTTGGAACGGTCAGATGCCATCCACCCCGGCGTCCGTCTCCGTGGCATACAACACGGCCGCCGCGGACGGCTCCGGCTGGCAGTCCGGAGACACGTCGAAGATCCGCGGCTACAGATTCCTCGGCTGGTATGCGGGACCGCAGGATGATGCGGGCCTGTACGACTGGAACACGCTGTTGACGGGTAATGTGACCGTGTACGCGCACTGGCAGCGGTTGCAGGCCAACGTCGTCTACGACGCGAACGGCGGCACCGGCTCGCACGTGAACACGCCCGGCTGGCAGTATACGGACGCGACAGTCCCGTCCGACACGTCCAAGTCGTTCAAGCGCGACGGATACGTGTTCCTGGGATGGGATACTCAAGCCGACGGCAATGGAACCGCCTATAAGGATGGTTCGCAGGTTCCGTTGCAGGACAAGGACATCACCCTGTACGCGCAATGGCAGCCGGTATTCGAACAGTTCACTCCGACTGGCGGCGTGAGTCTGCCGTTGCTCGTCGCGGGCGGCGTCACCCTGCTCGTGATGGGTATCGGATCCACGGTCATGCTCACGCGTCGCATGCGCGGCGAGCAGTGACGGACGGTTCGGCATATGGGAATGAAGGCATCCGGCAAGGTTCCCCAGAAGAATGGGACCGGCCGGGTGCCTTCCTCTTTTTCATCGATATTCGTTGTTCCTCCGGTGGTGTTGACATGAGTGTTATTTCGAGTCGTATGGATTGGGATTGGGTCATCAAGGGCGACCACGTGTATGACACGCGTCGCGAACGCCGGTCCCGATTGCTGCGGAAACGGCATATGGCGCGCGTGTTCCGCATGCTCGCGGCCGTCACGACCGTATTCTGCCTGGTGGGCGTGGGCACGTTCGCGTGGATCGGCGTGGAACAGGCCGGCGCGTCCCGCAGGGCCGCGCAAAGCGCCGCATTGGCCGACGAGGGCGACCGGTCCGCCGGGAAGTACGCGCGCATGGTCGAGCAGGCCCATGCGTACAACAGGAAACTCGCCGCCACTCCGCAGGTCATCGGCGAGACCTCGACCGAGGATGGCGTCATCGACGGCGACTTCGGGTTCAAGGATGACAAGGAGTACCAGCATCTGCTGGACTTCGGCGACGGGATCATGGCGTCGGTCGAGATCCCGTCGATCGGCGTGGACCTGCCCGTGCGCCATGGGGCCGACTCGTACGCGTTGGACAACGGGCTCGGCCATTTGCACGGCACGAGCCTGCCCGTCGGCGGCGAGAGCACGCACAGCGTCATCACCGGACACACGGGAGTGGCGGACAAGGCCCTGTTCACCCGGCTCACCGAACTGAGGAAAGGCGACGTGTTCTACGTGAACGCCGCTCAGACCCTTGCCTACAAGGTCACGCGCATCCGCAAGGTCGACCCGGACGATCTGAGGAGCGTGCGCATCCGACCCGGCCGCGATCTGGTCACATTGGTGACGTGCACGCCGATCTTTCTGAACACGTACCGCCTGCTCGTCACCGGGGAACGCGTGAGCATGCCGGACGACGCGCCCTATCCCGAGGACGCGCCGAGAACCAGCGGACGGGACACGCGCCCCTATCTCGTGTCCGGCGTAACCCTGCTCGCGGGACTGCCGGCCGCGATCGTCGCAGCCAGGCCGAGAACCCGGCCGTTCGGACGACACGGACGGAGGGGTTAACCCCGACCGGCAATGTCTGGGGTAATCTGGAGTGTGTGCGGCCACACCACTGCCGACAGGACGACATGCCGGTGATGCCGATATCGGATTGGAGGCACGTGGAGTGGCTGACGGAAACGTCGCAGGGATGTTTCCACTGGAGCCGGATCCCATGATCGGGAGATGGCATTGGAGGGTAGATATGAACAAGAAGGCTTTCGCAACGGCGGTCGCATCCGTGGCGGTCGCGGGCACCATCGCCGCGCCGGCCATGGCCGACGAGACCGCGGTCACGCCGGTCGAGCAGGCCCAGCAGGCCGTCGCCCAAGCACAGGAAGCGGTCGACCAGGCAGCCGCCCAACAGAACGCGCAGCAGCAGGATCAGGTGTCCGCAGCCCAACAGCAGGTCGCCGACGCCAAGGATAGCCTCGACCAAGCCAACACCGGCGTGCAGGACGCACAGCAGGGCGTGGACCAGGCACAGCAGCAGGTCGACCAGGCCCAGCAGAACGTGCAGCAGGCCCAGCAGAACGTCGAGAACACCATCAACCAGAACCAGAACGTGCAGCAGGCCACCAATGGCGTCCAGCAGGCGCAGGACAGCCTCGACCAGGCGCACGACAACCTCCAGCAGGCGCAGGCGAAGGCCAACCAGGCCGCCCAGAACGCCGACAGGCTCGAGAAGGCCATGAACGACAGCCAGTCCATCCGCGACGACGCCGCCAAGGCCAAGGCCAAGGCCGACAAGGAGGCGCAGGAGGCTCAGGCCAAGGTCGATGCCACCGATAAGACCAAGCTCGACCAGGACACCGCCTACAAGAAGGCCGCCGTCGACCAGGCGCAAGCCAAGGCCGACGAGGCCCAGCAGGCCGCCGACAAGGCCCAGTCGAAGGCCGACCAGGCGAAGGCGAAGCTCGACGAGGCCACCCGTCTGGCAGGCGACGCGAACGATCCCGCCAAGGTCAAGGAGGCGCAGGACGCCGCCCGTAAGGCCGGCGAGGCTGTCGACGCGGCCCGGAAGTCGCAGGCCGAGGCCACCGTGGCCGCCGCGACCGCGAAGACCGCCGCCGACAAGACCCGGTCGAAGGCCGACCAGGCGCAGAAGAAACTCGGCCAGGCGAACGATGACGCCGCCTCCGCGAAGGCCAAGGCCGACAAGACCCAAGCCGCCTTCGACAAGGCATCCAACGACAAGGCCACGTCCGACAAGGCGCTCGACAAGGCGCAGGCCGCGAACGAGAAGGCCCAGGGCGAGCTCGCCAAAGCGAACCAGAACGCCGCGGACGCGCAGGCCGCCGCCGACAAGGCGTCGCAGGACGCCGATGCCGCACAGTCCGCGTACGACGCCGCTGTCAAGGCCGCCGCGGACGCCAAGAAGGCCGCCGACGAGGCCGTCAAGAAGGAGGCGCAGGGCGCTGCCGGCTGGTTCCAGACGGACGACGCGGAGCAGGCGTACAAGTATCTGACCGACTCCAGCGTGTCCAAGTACCTCGAGTACACGCACATCGGAGCGAAGGACGACGCGACCAGCCTCGACAACCTGCTCAGGGCCCTCGACATGATCGACGAGTGCAACAGGCTGCGCGAGGAGAACGGCCTGGAACCGTTGAAGGTGTCCGAGACCGCGTTGGCCATGGCCATGGTCCAGGCCAACTACGCCGCCAACGGCCACTACGGCCACAACTACCAGTACGAGAACACCGGCGAGAACCTCGCATGGGGCACCTCGGACTGGGATCCGTACGAGGGCTGGTACACGGCCGAGAAAGCCAACTACGACGCGGCCGTCAAGTCCGGCGACTATCCGGACCTCGCCGGCCTGTCCGCGTACGACATCAGCCTGAAGTATCCGGACCTGTACCAGAAGATCGGCCATTACCTCAACATCATCAGCCCGGACTACACCGCCACCGGCATGGCCTACAGTGGCTACGGCGCGAACAAGTACAGCCACGCGTTCTCGCAGGAGTTCTTCAACGAATGGAACTCCTACAACAAGAACGACACCGTGTATGACGCGGCCGTGTACCGCACGATGGTCGAAAACTACGTCAACGGCGTCCGCAACGCCCAGTCCACGTACGATGCCGCGTTGAAGAAGGTCGATGAGGCCAAGGCCGCGCTCGACAAGGCCAACCAGACGAAGGCCAGCACCGCCGACGCGAAGACCGCCGCCGAACAGGCCCAGCAGGCCGCAAAGGCCGAAGCCGCCGAAACCGCGAAGATCCTCACCGACGCGACCGCCAAGAGCCAGCGGGCCCAAACCGCGTACGACCAGGCCAAGACGGCGAACGACCAGGCACAGGCCGACTACTCGACGGCCGACACCGCACGTCAGGCCGCCCAGACCGTCTACGATGAGGCCAAGACGGCGAACGACCAGGCACAGACGAACCTCAAGAACGCCCAGGCCAAGCTCGAACAGGCCCAGCAGGCGCTCGACAAGGCGCAGGCCGACAAGACCACTGCCGACGAACGCGTGAACATCCTGACCGACGCGGAGAACGCCTTGGCCACCGCCAAAACCAACTACGAGCAGGCCAAGAGCGAAGCCGAACAGGCCAAGCAGGCATCGGAGAGCGCCAAGGCCGACCTCAAGGCCAAGCAGGACGCCTACACGCAGGCCAAGGCGAAGAGCGACGAGGCCGAACGGCAGGTCAAGGATCTCGAGGCCGCGTTGGCCGACCTCAAGGCCAAGCAGGACGCGTTGACCGCGGCCCAGAGCGATCTCGACACGAAGATCCAGGCATACCAGCAGGCCGCCACGGCCCGCGACGAGGCCACCAAGCAGGTCGAACAGGCCAAGACCGACGTGAAGAACGCCGAACAGGCGTTGACGGACGCGAAGGCCAAGCTCGAACAGGCCCGGAAGGACGCGAAGGACACCGACGCGGTCAAGGCCGCCCAGTCCGCCGTCGACAAGGCCCAGTCGGATCTCGACGCCGCCAAGCAGGCCCTCGACGCCGCCCAGGCCAAACTCGCCGACGCGAAGACCACGCAGGCCAAAGCGAAGAGCGACTACGACAAGGCCCAGGCCGCATTGGCCGCCGCGATCAAGAACGCGGCCGACAGGAACGGTTCCAAGACCGACGGCGCCTCCGGCCCGCAGATCGAGCAGGCCGGCCTGAAGGCCAGCGAGAAGGCCACATCGAACGCCGCCGCCAAGGCCGATCAGGTCATGGCGTCCACCGGCGCGAACACGAACGGCATGCTCCTCGCAGCCGTGGCTCTCACCGGCATCGGCTGGACCATGCTCGACATGAAGCGCCGCCGCATGGACGTGACCGCACGCCACGGCATGCGCTGACCCAATTCCCCCTCCAAACAAACAGGCGGCCGGAACAGGACGACGGAAACCCTTACGACGGTTTCCGGAACTCCCGTTCCGGCCGTTCTCCTTTCCCACGGTCCTGCATTACCGATGCACCACGCAACGGTCGTCTTACCAAGAAACAAACTGGAAGAAGAAAGAACGGCCATGATTCCGCACACCCTCACCCCCCGTGACGGTATCGGACGGGGCGCGTGTGGAGATAACGCGGCACAGGAATCGACAATCCCCGCGCAAGGAGGATGAGATGGACAATATCGTCGTCATAACCATCATCGCCGTCTTCTGGCTCTCCGGCCTGCTGATGACATGGAGCATGTGCATCGTCGCGGCACGAGCCGACCGGCGTATGGAAGAGCGCGGACGCGGATGCCGGCCGGACGACACCAGCCACGGGGAATAGCGGGGACGCATCACCGCCGGTTTCTCCATCATGATGTTGGACGAGTGAGTCAATCCCCCTGTCTGATATCGCAGGCGCGTCATGTGGATTGTCCGGGAACGGATTTCCCGCAAGGGATTCCCGTTCCCAGACATGTCCGATTCTAGGGAGGAATTATGGCTGCAACTCTTTGCATCCTCGTGCTGATGGTCCTCGCCGCCTCATGCCTGTACGAGGCTTTCGTGTACCTGGCCGTCAAACAGAAAAGCACCTTCGTGGGCCGTAAAACCAAGGACAAGGTGCTCGCCATGGGCCGTAAGGCCCGTCAAGGCAAGGCCACCCTGTTCATCGTTCTCGCCATCGTCTGCTTCGTTCTGATGATCGTCGCCGGTATTCTGATGGCCCACGCCGGATACAGCGTGTGAGCGGGAAACCGTCAGCCAACATGATGGGCGGCCGACGGGCGTACCGTTCCCATGCCGCCCATCCTTTCGTTTTTCTTTCCGGGGAGTGAGCATGTCCGTCAAGGACGATGACGAATACGACGATGATGGGACGGCCAGCACGGGTGACGATGACGTCGACCCGTTCGTGCCGTTGCTTGAGAATGATGGGCATCGGCTGGGCCGTCCCGCTCGTCGCGGCGTCGGCGTGGTGGGTTTCGTGCCCGCGCCGACCAGACTGTCCATTCCCGAACTGGATTGGCTCACACGCGTGCGTGACGGTGGCGACCGTACCGTACGCGTGCCGGACCACCGGTATTCCCGGTCCGACCGCAACGCGGTCGAGGCGGCGCGCGGCCGCCTGTATTCGATGGTGTCGAAGCAGATCGACCAGACGAAACGCGTGTACAAGGCGCGTCAACGCGACGAGGAAGGCATGCTGCCTTTGGGTTCCTCGTCCCCGTTGGACATGATCACCCGTGATTTCAACGAACGTCCCCTGATTCCCTGGCATCAGACCAGTACGGGCCGGGCGGGCGTGCTCACCACGTTCGTGGCCGGTTCGGGAGCCCAGTTGATTCCCGGACCGCCCATCGGCGTGGACGCGCTTTCACGTGAACTGTTCCAATTCGACTGTTGGGGCACGTACGACGTGCACATGACCACCAGTCCGGACTTGTTCTTCAGTGGCCTGCGCGGCCAGGGCAAAAGCTATTGCGCGAAAGTCCTCGCGGTCCGTGAGATCGGTTTCGGACGCAACGTCATCGTCCAGTCGGACCGGCAGGGCGAGTGGAAGGCCATAGCCCAGGCCATTCCCGGCGGGCAGGTCGTCTCCCCCGGCAAAGGCAGTTATCTTAACCCGTTCGCCATGCCCGACATGTCCCACGTGACTTCGGACGAGGACAGGCGCGCGTTCCGACAGGAGGTCCTGTCGGGCAGGAAAAGCGCCATGATGGCGTTGGCCGAGGCCGTGAAGGAACCCGACCGTCCGTTCCCGTTGGACAAGGACATGCTCTCCCTGATCGACCAGCTCATCGCCTCCTATGACGTGGGTCCGATGACGTTGCAGGACGCGGTCGCGCGTCTTTCCGACTGGGATTGGGTCGATAGCGTGTACAAGAACATCCACGGTTTCGAACATTACCGCGATCTCGCGCGCGAGAAGGCCAGCGAGGCGGCACGCGTGTTCTCCCCCATGGTCGAGGGCGGCACGATGAGCGGCATGTTCGACAAGGAGTCCACGATCACGCTGGATCCGGCCGCGCCGATCATCGTGTTCGACACGTCCGGCCCCGTGTTCCAGGATCCCACGTTGAAACGCGTGTACACGGCCGCGGTCAGCTCGTGGATCGACCGGCTGCTGCAGGCACGCGACGGATTGCGCCGCATCATCGTATGCGAGGAGGCGTGGGACCTGCTGTCCAATCCCCAGCTGGTCGACTCGTTGCAGACCCGGCAGCGTTCCGCGGGCCATTGGGGTTGCGCGACATGGCTGATCGTGCACGGCGTCGCGGACATGACCCAGGTGTTCACGGCCGGCAGTGGCTTGCGCGGCAAGGTCGAACAGTTGATGAACCTGATGGAAACGAAGATCATCTACCGGCAGGGCGGCGAGAACATCCCCCTGCTGAACCAGCTCATCCCTGATCTGAGCGAGGACGAATTGGAACAGATACCACGTTTGGCGCAAGGCTATGGCATCTGGCGTATCGGACACGAGCATCCACGCATGATACTGCCCATCGCCGGCCCCATGTGGGCGCGCGTGTTCGACACGTCAAGCCTGCGCAGGGCGTCATAGGAGAATCGCCATGCAGTATCGGATCCTATTTCACTTCCATGTCTTTGTTCACGAGGCTCATGCAGTCTCTTTTCGCTTGTCTGAACCCCGAAAGGTCCTCATAATGGCGGATTACCCTTTGATCGGGATGCAGTTCTTTCGCGGGCCATGTTTTTCCAGAAGCGCTGTACACCGTCAGATTGCCGGTGATTTCGAAACTTTCACTCCGGTATTCCTCGTCCTTGTCCGTTTGGCCGGTCAGGGTCATACTGGTTCGCGGGGCGACCACGAACAGGAGTTTCGACTCACCTGGAGCAAGACTGAAGCTTCCCTTATCGTTGAGGACCGCGGAACCAGCCTTGTATCCTCCTTTCCTGTCGAATTCCGGCATACATATTCTCATGCTTTCAGCATGTTTCGTATCCCTGCTCAGGGAAATGACGGTGTCCTCCGTCCTACCGCTGTTGGCCAGAACCATCGCGAATGTGGACTGAGTGGACATGCCATCCGCCTCGATTCTCACATTGGGTTCCATCCTGTCGAGCATGAACCATGTATAGTCTGGGCCGGACCGGTCGAACTGCCAGTTGCCAACGACGATCTGATAGCCCGTCAGCACTATGGCGACGATTGTAGCCACGTTCGCAAACAGGCCTATCACCTCCATCGCACATTCCCACCGTTTCATCCACTCCGTCCTCGGGCTTTCGCCGATGCTCTTCGCCGTATCGGCGTGATTCGGCGCTTTGGATCCGTCGGAGGGTTCCCTTTCCTCGGTGGAGTTCCTTTTCTTCAGGGGTTTCCGTCTTTTTTGGACCATTCTCTTTCATTCCCTTTCCCTATTCTGGAGGTTTTCCATGGATCTTATAAGCGATTTTATGTGTACTGACGCCGGCCAGCGGCTGACGGTGGCCGTGCTGTTCATCGCCCTCGTGCTGAACCTGCTCTCCTTCGCGTTGAAGCTGTTCGATTTGTTCCTCCGTTCGTCTGGCCAAGATGAGGAAGACGACTTCTCCCAGCAAGGTTGGTCCAATGATGCGGAAGACAACCGGGAGGGATTGGCGTCATGACGGGATATCGGACCACGGCACGCCGCGGCTACGACCGTGAGGAATTGAACTCGGACAACCGCCGCAAGGTCATGGACGCGTGGAAACGGTTCGAATCATCGAGGCCGGGCGTATGGCTGAGCCGGCACACGGACCTGCTGGAACGTCTCTCGGACGAGGAAAGCCATCTCGTGGCGCGTGTCGGCGCGATGGTGTGCGTGTTCGCGTTGATCCTCTCGATGGTCTTGTTCCTCGCCGTCCAAGGCGACATGCTCGCATGGACGCTGTTGACGCTGCCCGTGTTCGCGGTCGCGTTCATGGTTGTCATGGCCTTGTGGATCTTCTGGGACGCGTACCGGGATTCCGGCGAACGCGCGGCGGACTGGCTGTCCACGCGTCCCGGCGTGGCCACGTGGCGTCAGCTCGCCGCGGACTATGGACCGCGCGCCATCAACCGTGACGTGGTCCCGTCCGTCCTGCCGCGCATGCTGGCCAACTTCCGCGACCGGAAACCACACGCCATCCACCCCCGCCCCTGGCATGCCGCATGGTATGTGGGCAAGTCGTGGAACATGGAGGTGTGGCTGGGTTCCGAACGGCACATCTACGTGCTGGGTCCTACCCGTTCCGGCAAGACCGTCAGCGTCGTCATCCCCGCCGTGGTCGAGGCCCCCGGTTTCGTGCTCGCGACCTCCACGCGAGGGGACATCATCAAAACGACGCGTTACCTGCGTGAATGCGGCGTGAAGGATCGGGTGACCGGCGCGTCGTATGGTGGCCGTGGCGCGGGCACCACGCACATCTTCGACCCGGAAGGCGTCGCGGAGAACGATCCGGATACGCGGCACAACATGAACTGGACGCCTTTGCAGGGTTGCGACGATCCGGCGGTGGCGATGCGCCGCGCGCAGACCATGGTCGCGATCGGCGGCATGGGGTCCGGTTCGAACAACCAGGAGTGGGGCGTGAGCGCGGCCATGTACGTGCAGGCCATGCTGTACGCGGCCGCGATTGCGGACCGCACCATCAACGACTGCTTCAAGTGGAGCCTGTCGCCGGAGAACGCGCAGGAGGCCGCGGACCTGATCCGCAAGTACACGAACGAACGCGAGATGGACCGTTGGGCCGCGACATTGAACGCGCTGCCGCACGTCGATCCCCGTCAGAAAGGCAGCGAGTGGTTCGGCGTGAAGAACGCGTTCAGCATCCTCGCCGACCCGAACGTGCGCGCCCGCATGAATCTGAGTCCGTCCGATCCGCGACTGATCGACCCGAAACGCATGGTGTTGCGAGGCGACACTGTGTACGTGCTGTCCAAGCCGCGCCGTGACGGCGGCGTGGCCGGCAACGCGGGCATTTTCGTGAGCCTGCTGCTCGACACGTTCCAGGAGGCGTGTCAGGATCTCGCGTTCGACAAGGCGTCCGGTTCGCGCGGCAAGATCGAACCTCCCGCACGGTTCGTGTTGGACGAACTGTCGAACATCGAGAAATGGCCCGGCCTGCGCAACGCCATCACGCAGGGCGGCGGCAACGGCTACCAGCTGATCATCGTGGAACAGTCCCGCCAGCAGATGGCCGACGAGAAGGACGGATACGGCAAGGCCGTGGAGCAGACCGTATGGGAGAACTGCCATCGGATCATGCTCAAGGGCGTGTCCGACGACGAGACGTTGAAATGGTGGATCGGCCAGATCGGCACGCATCACCGCACGCGCCGCGAATCCTCCTGGAATCCGGGACAGGGCCCGTTGGGCGGTCTGACCACGCGTCACGAACGCGAGGAATCCGTCACCCAACAGGAACTGAGCCTCCTGCCCGTAGGCTACGCGCTCGTGGAACCGTTGGGACAGGCGCCCGCCTTGGTGCGCATGATCATGTTCATGCGCCGCGCATGGTGGCGCGAGGGCTTGGAGGACCTGCGCCCCACGACCACGAACGCATGGCATGAGGATCACGGCGAAAGGACCATCGCATGAGCGACGTCGAAGAATACTTCACCCAGATGGCGGGCACCGACGCCGACAAGCCGGATGCCACGGACGACGCCAAGCATGACGAGACCATGGGATCAGGCCAGGTTACGGACGTGGCTGGCGGCTTGGAACGCCCGTCGTTCTGGACGGACGACATGGAACGGGAATTCCAGACAGAGGTCAAGTCCCTGTTCGACGACATGGTCGGCAGACAACAAGGCGAACTGTCCGTGAGGGACCAGTGCGAGCACGCGTACGAGGAACTGACCGCCACTGTCAACGGCAAGTACAAGGAACTGACCGGCAAGGACCTGCCGGCCTCCATGGCGCGCAACCTCGACCAGCTGCTCACGCAGATCACCATGGCCCCGCTCAACGAGCCGGAACACGGTCCGGGACTGTGGGCCAAACTCCCCCAGCATTCCATCACCACCATGGTCGAGGCGCGCCCGTTGGACCTGACCGGCTCGCCCACGCGCATGGACATCGATTTGATGATGCTGCACACCATCCGCATGGGCCGGTTCCTCACCACGCATTACACGGATTGGGCGCAGACCCTTCCCCCATGCTGGATCCGCCACGACGACGTCGTGCAGGAAGTGTATGCGCTCAAATGCTACATGGACCTGGTCGTCGCCAGCCCCAACGGAGGATTGTACGCACCGACGTTGCAGTCGCTCATCCATTCCACGTTGGAACGCGTCAAAGCGTATCTCGCCTCGTCCGACGCTTCGAACTCCGACCATCGGCATCACCTGTCCGGACCGGAGGAACGCCAACGGGAGCAGGCCAGGCAGGATGAGTACGAGCATTGGTTCAACCGTGACGGCGGATGGAGCGAGGAACCAGGATTTGACCAGTCATGGCGGTTCTCCACCCCGTCGGAAGGCTTGGACACGGTCTGCGACCTGATGACGCCCACCCGCGTCGACGACGTGGACACGGCCGACGACGCCACACTCCGCAATCAGGCCGCCCAGTGGCGTTCGGAAATCGACAGCCTGCGCGGCAGCTACGACACGGACCATGCCACGGAGCATCTCGCGCAGGCCGCGCAGGACGAGGAGACGATCCGCCGCGTCTGGCTGTCCTACACGGGACGCGAACGCGAAAGCCGCGATCGGCTCGACCGCGCGGCCACGTCCGCCGCAATGCTGATGCGGGACACGGAACGGTCCAGGCTCCTGTCCGACAAGGACCGTCGAAACCTGAACGACCTGATCGGCCGAGCCCGCATGATCCTCCACGCGTATGGCAAAACCCACTTGGACGAGAACTACAAGCCGTGCAGCATCGGCCTGCAGGACGATCTGACCGCACGCCTGGAACGCATCGTGCAAGGCGATCCCGCCGGAGTGTTCGACCGTTGCGAACGCATGATCGACCAGATGGACGCCACGTTCGCACGCGGAAAGGAGCCAACCGATGACCAGCGAACAGCCTAGCCTGTTCGACCAGTTGACGCCGTCCGACGCGTTGAGGGACGACCTCGACTGGCTTGACTCGCTTCAGGAGACGAAACCGTCCACACCGCCACGCAAGCCGAAGAACCGCCGTTCCAACCGGAAGCATGATATCGAACCGGTCCAGTATGACGACAAGCATGGAACGACGACCGCTCCCCCAACCGAGACGACAGTCCCCGCCACGGTTCAGGACACGTTCGCGTTGCTGCCCGTATCCGAAAGCACGGTCGCATTGCCTCCCGTATCCGAAGGCGCGTCCGACACGACGCCGGTTCCACAATCCACAGGCGTCGAAAACGACCAGACGGCGGAACGTCCGGAACCTTCCATGCCGTCCAGCGACGCCCGTCCCATGCCGGCGGTCCCACTGCCTCCACGTCCGGCCATGGAGGATGCCAACGTTCCGGACGAGGCGAAGGACACCCTCGCCTCCATGATCCCGGTCGGAGATGAAACCCCATCCGACATCCCACCTGTGGCAACGGAAACGGCTTCCGGCGGCATCAGGACGGCCGTGAGCCTGCAGGACGTGGCCGATCCCGACGGACCGTCCGAGGACGCCAGGACGATGGTTTGGGTGCGTCGTGGTCTCATCGGCGCTCTGACGTTCATTCTCCTGCTCGTCCTGTTCGCGCTCATGGGCTCCCATTCGGCCACCGTCAGACAGCAGGCGTCGGCCGAACGGTTGCAGACCTCCATGAGCCAACTGTCCACATGGACCGGCAAGGCGAAGACCACGATCAAGCAGGCGGATCGGATCGGATTGAAGGATACGGACGACATCGATTCCCTCCGCCGTCTGATCGACTCGAACGGCAGGCTCATGCGCTCCGACCGGACGGGACTGTCGGAAAACGAATCGGAACGGCTCGCCGCCAAGGCCGCCAAGGCCACGAAACGCACCCGCACGCTGACCAACAAGATTGGCCGGCTCGTCAAGGAAAAGCCGTTGACGGACGCGAAGAACAAATGCCATACGGCATTGGACAAGGCGTCGAAAGCCTCCAATGATGCGAAACCATCCGACGATGCGACCCGTACGGCGAAAGCCACATTGGACAAGCTCATCGCGCAGGCCCGCAAACTCGACAAGAAGACGACCATCGACACGTGGACCGACATGACCGCCAAACTTGACAAGGCCCGCGAAAACCTCGCCCGCGCATTAGACGCGAAAACCAAGGCCGACGAGGAAGCCAAACGCCAGGCCGAAGAACAGGAGCAACAGCAACAGCCGCAACAGGCCGCGCCGATACCAACCCCAGCACCGACGCCCACGCCGCAATATCATGGTTCGTCCGGCGGCACCGGCTCCACGACCGTGCCCCGCGGCAACAATGGCGGCAATGCGAACAATGGCGGCACCGGCAACAGCGGCGGATCGTCCGGCGGGAACTCCGGCGGATGGTACGTGCCACCGGAAACCCCTGACAACAGTCTGCCGAACAACGATTCAAGCCTCTGAGCAAAGGAAGACCAATGGGAAAGAACAATCCACGCAAACAGTCCTCACCCGAAGCAAAGAAACAAGCCGCCATCTGGTGCGCCATCGCGGTCATCGCCGTGGCCGTCATGATGCTGATGGCCAACCCATGGAAACATCAGCCGGCCACGACGGCGCCCCAGGCCAATTCGGCCACCCAGACCCAGTCCGATGCGAAACACAAAGCGAAGGCAAAGAAAAAGGGAAAAGCAGCGTCCACGTCCGACAGTCTGGAACAGAAAGCCCAGACCATGTTCACCGGTGACGCGGAACAGATCTCGAACGACGTGCGCGACCTATTGAACGCGCCCGAAAACTCGAACGTCGACACGCTTTCCACCCTGCTGTACCGACATGGACGGCAGGACCTCGCCGAAGCGACCGACCTGTACGACGCGATCGGACAACAGAAGGACATCGACACGATCCGCACCCTCGCACGCGAATGGTATCCGCAAGCCATGCGCGCCGCGATCGAAGCACGCCGTTCGGACCTCTCGGACGGATTGGACAACACCGCGAAATCCGTGGAAACCATCCAACAGGACAACCTGGAGAACATGCAGGGATGCGGCGACATCAAAAACGCGTACGAGACCGCGAAACGGCTCGTGGACTCCAAATCGGATGATTACGACGCTTTGACCAAAGTCCAGCAGGATCTGACCGCCGCTACAAGCGGATGCGCCACCAACCTAGATCCGAAAGACCTCGAGAAAGTGTTCGGACAGCCACAGGGAACCCTCAAGGAAGACAAGGAGTAGGAAAACATGACCACCACGAACAACCGCGCATGGAAGGCACTACTGCCACAAAACGGCATGATCGGCATGAGCCCGCAGGTCGGCAGGGTGAAGATCCCTCCCATCCGTGTCCGCCAAACGTTGAACCTGACCGGAGGCAGGAAAATCAAAGCGGTGAAGGCATGCTGGTTCGAAAAAGATTCGGCCAGATTCGTAACACTTGTCCCCTCGACGGGAAGACTCCGCATGGAAATGGACTCGTTGAAAGGCGGAGAGACCATCGAATTCGTGGGACATTCACGTGAATGGCATGACATGTCGGGACAAAACGGCTTCGTGGTCATCGTCACCGACATGGACATCATCGAAGCCAAAAAGATTGCCACTGTAGCCAAATCGTAGAAGTACCTAGGGCTTGTCACCATATAAGATATGGAGACAAGCCTATATTCATCAAGCGTTGCCGACTGAATGGGCTCTTTGCTTTGAAAGAAAACCGAGGCAAGGAGACCTAACCGATTGCAGGCATGGCGAATGGTAAGTACCACGCTTTCGCACTTCGCCCCGTCCACGATTCCCCGGTCGATGCACGCGTGGGCCGCGGCGATCGCGGAATCGAAGCGCTCCACACAGGCATAGACATAAGATTCCACACGTCGCGGCCATGATAGTCACTTACGTGTTCGCGACGTATGAATTGGCGATAAATGAAAGTTCGCTACGTCATATCATGATTTTTCATTGAGATAAAATACATTTTAATTCCGCAAGATTCTTCTCGCAATCATGCATAACTTCAGACATATATGCATCCATGTATGCCCAATCAGGTTCGCCTTTATCCGTGCAGGGCAATGTCACAGACAACAGTTTCGCCTTATCCCATATGCATTTATCGTCATAGCTGAACCTATCTTTGATTGCCCTTTCCAACACGGTAGCCAAGAACAACAACGTAGATGAGGAATTGATTTCAGCTTTCGGTTTCACCAGATACGCGTCCCACAAGACACCTGTCTTCTGTGGCTGCGCATATACATCACCCGTCGCAATAGCGCCGTTTTGTACGATGTCGATCGTCATCTCGGCCGTATCGAAATCAGCTTCGCGCCCGTAATACATGATGCCGTTATTGCCATGTTTAGCGTTGGCTAGCGGCAAACTAAATTCAGGCGTACGTTCCTCGGACACATCAAATGTTTTATTAAAACTTTCATTCTTGATATCAAGCTGAAGTTTCTCAAACAAATCCTCAATGACGAACTCTTTCCATCCACTTGTATCAATCTTCGTCATCATCGTTATCACCTTTCAGCATGGTCACGGTAACAGTCTCGCCGTCGGCATTCACGCGGCTCGAATACAACGTCATCTCAAGTAATTTTTCTCCAAGAGCTTTCGAGTCGATGTCCTGCTGGAACATCAAATAGTCCATGGCCGTCTTACGGAAATCCTCCTCGAAAATCTCAAAGGGCTTCTGCGGCATTTGATAGGACAGGTGTTTAGCGGGATCCATCCACTGGCACGTATCCTCATCGGACTGTCTCTCGATGACTTCTACCCAATGCTTTTCTATGGCTGCCCATTTGTCATAAACATCGTGACGTCCCTTGTTCTTGACAGTCGCCAACCCATCGCTTTTCATATAGCAGGCGAAGAATTCCTTGTCATCCTGTGGCACACCGGCTTCAAATACGAAAATACTCGCGGTGATGCCTATTCCGAAGAACAAATCTTCAGGCAATTTGATGACTTTCTTCAACCTATGCTTCTTAAGGATGCGTTCCTTTTGCTTCTTGCCGGTCTTTTCCAGTTTCTTGTCCGGCATGATGAATGCGCACGGCGTATGCGGAGGCACGTTGTCAAGAACGTTCTCAACGATGTCCATGCATCCGTATTTCCTCTCGAATGGAGGGTTCATGAGGACTTTGGTGATGTTTTGACTGCTGATCCATTTTCCGGCCTCTTCAGATCTGGCGTCCAGCTGTTCCAGGTTGGTCTTGCCGTCCTTGTGGATGAGCATGTTCGCGCATGCGAGGGCGTAAATCTCTCTATCGAATTCAATACCGAATAGTTGGTTCTGTTTGATTTCCTTGGCTTTTTCGGTGTTCACTCCGCCGGCCTCGTCGATCATGTTCGCCATCGCCTTGACGAGGAATCCTCCACTGCCGCAGGTCGCGTCGAGCACCCTGTCGTTCTGGTTTACTTCGAGGATCTTGTACATGAAGTCGGTGATGTGCTCGGGCGTGAACACTTGTCCGGATTCAGACTTCTTCTTGTACCGGTTGAACTCGTTGAAGAAGATGCCCATGACGTCCTCGCCTCGCCATGCGTCGGAGTTCAGGCAGTCGGATATTTCCGTCACCCAGTCGATGAAAATCGAGATCAGATCCTTGACGTGTTCCTGTTCCTTCTCGTCCTCGCTGTTCACGTTGAGGTTCATACGAATCTCGGAGAACACGTCCGCGAGCAGACCGAGCTTCTGATTCTGGTGCTTGTCCCGCAACAGCTCCTTGTTGAGACAGTTAAGAATAGCATTGTGGAATTCGGAGTAGTCCATGCCGCTGACCATCAGCGCGTCGTATCGTTTCGCGACCAATGCGCAGGCAGTGAATATCATTCGGTGGTAGAGATTCCTGATACCGAATTCGAAATGCAGGCAGTTGTTGATACGGGCCGTCAGTTCGTAGATGCGCTGCTTGTCGATGTGGTCGACGTTGAACAGGGCCGTGTAGTAGGCGATGTTGTGGAGCTTCTCGCTTCCTTTCTCCTTGTATTCCTCACCGTTCTTGAACACCCTGGTGGATTCCCCGTTGTAGAGGATGCCCACGACGTGCTCGTATTTCGCATTCATGATGCGGATGTTCTTCAGAAGCTCCTTCGCCTGCGTCGCACCCAGTGCGATCTTGGATGCCTTCGTCTCCAGAACAACAGCGGTATCGGACTTGTTGGCCGGGAGATACCAGCCATCCGGCTTGTCGAGTTTCCCCTTAAATCCCAGCTGGTTGAATGTCGTCAGCTGGCCCACGCCGGCGGTCACCCCCCCCCGTGGTTGTTCAGACCCAATATTTCGCGCGCCTTATCCCTGACTTCATCCTCGGTCATGTTCTCTGCCATTTTCTTCCCCTCAATTGGTTTCTTTGTTCTTTTGCAAACATCTGTATATGGTGGTCCGACTGACGCGCATCATGGATGCTATCTGATCCACCGTCACCGAACGGGACTCGTACAGGCGCCGCACTTCCTTGGCCTGTTTCTCATCAAGGCTTGATGGCCGTCCGCCTGTTCTGCCCCTTGCCCTTGCGGCTTCGAGCCCGGCGCGGGTGCGTTCGCGGATTAGATCCCGTTCGAACTGGGCCAATGATCCAAAGATGTTGAATATGAGCGTGCCGCCGGGAGTGCTCGTATCAATCGATTCTGTCAGTGAGCGAAACTGAACTCCCCTAGTGTCGAAGTCGTTGATAAGTTCAACAAGATTCTGCATGCTTCGTCCGAGCCTGTCGAGTTTCCAAACGACGACGGTATCGCCTTCGCGCAGGAGGTCGAGCATATGGTCGAGTTCGGGACGGTGCGCTTTCGCACCGGAGGCCACGTCGATGAATATCCGGTTGCAGCCGGCTTTTTCGAGTGCGTCCTGCTGCAAGTCGGTGGTCTGGTCGCCGGTGCTGACGCGCGCGTAGCCGTATGTCATGCTTGCCATGTGTGCCATGGTACCATTACCCGTCAGTCGGCTCACCTTATGGAACGTTGATTGTGGAACGGGTTGTGGGACACCCTTCGCTTTCGAATCAAAGCATTTCGCATACCGAAGGAATCTGTTTCATAAACGGACGTTTTCGGAATAAGCATAGAATCTGAATGCAGATGAGGAATCATTTATTAGGGGCATGCTATGTCTGTATAACCGGAATTAGACAGAAGAAAGGTCTCATATTCATGCCCATCAAAACAAACCGACTCGTGCGAGTACTTTCCATTGCTTTAGGTGCTTTATCTTGCATTTGCGCATTCATGATTCTTCCCATGTATATTCTGGGTTCCGCTCATGCGCAGGGAAACCTGCTTCCTTCTGTTATCGCAATCTCACTTTGTTGCATATGCATCCGAGGTTTATGCGTGTATCGAGAATCTCTCACCTGGCAGTTCTCGTATTGCTGTCTCTTGATTTCTTCTTTCGAGATTATCGTATTCTATTACAATCCGGATAAAACGCTGGAATCAGTAAACGCCATCTTCTGGATGCTCGAGATCACATTTCTTGCCGTACTCCTGATGATAGAGTTCAATTTAAATGTTCGAAAAATACTCTCCTACCCCGTCTTCATTTTTCTTCTAGGCAGTTTGATGGACGTTATTCCAGGAATGGGGAATCTCGTTAAAAACGCGGATGTCGGCAAAGAGATGATATCCTTGCTCATCATCGCATACCCATTGGAGATTCTGAATGCCTTCTGGGATACCATCAAAAAAGATGACAAGGCTGAAACTGAGAAAAAACTAGATGATTTGCTCTCAAAGGTTCAGAATGCCACCGCTTTGGCGTCTTCCCTAAAAGACTCGCAAAACAGAATCGAGGAAAGAGTCCAGGACATCAATGAGAAAATCTCCAGGGCAGAAGACGATAAGCCCGGTGTATCGTTTCTAAAATCCAGTTCGGTGTATGAATTCAAGATAACCATGCGCCGTCATCGTCGCTAGGGGATGCTTTGCTGTCTTGGCGCCATACAGTCGTTCTTTGAGTTTCCGGGAATCTATATGCCAAGCGTGGGGTCTTTATGCCCATCGTCTGGATTATCTATGGCAGGATCTGGCATCGGTAAGTAAAAACCATCTACCGTCTCGCTCTTATCGTTAGTTGAGCTATTCTGGCTCTTCCTGGGTTCTTCTTGCAACAGTCCTACTTTGTCAAGAGTGGATAAGAACCTATCCTCAAGTTGGACTGGATCGATCAATGGATCGCTTTGCGTACGTATAAGATAGTCAAACTGTCCAAGATCCTTATATTCCAACGCCATTGCGAGCATGTCTTTAGCGTCAGGAGAAAGCTGATCGTAATATTTATCCGCGATGAAGGACACATCGAACAAATCACGAATTTTATCCCGGGACATATAAGCTGCGCATTTGAGCTTGCATAATTCGCTAATAGTGTAGGTGAGTATCCCGTTGACTACTGCGGTCTTCTCTTTTGGAATGGTCCGATGTCTCAATGACAATTCAATTTTTAGAGGACGGTTCGATGCCCCATAATCAACAAATGCTCGACGAACGGTGGATGTGTCTTTGGCTTTCCTCCACGTGTATCCCTCATTCGAGCAAATCGAGTCGATCATGCCGAAAAAACGGGAGGAGGGGACATTCGACCGCAAAGAATCTAAATCAATATCTTCAGAGAAGCGATCAAGACCATAGCATTCCATCAAAGCGGTGCCGCCTTTGAGCACGAATGGATTACCCTGCGATGAATTGATTCCATGAAGCATTCGTTGTATAGCAAAACCATGGGACTGGTTTTCTTGGTTTATCTTCGTCATGCGGTTTCCTTTTTCAAATGCTTGGCTTTATAGTCTAGCCACGGGCATAAATACTCCTGCCCCATGAAACGATCAATATCCTTCCAATCGGACCTGTTATGAAGCATCAGAACGTGCTCCATAACAGGCACGTCCGTCAAAGGATTGTCGAGGAAATTATCTTTCATGCCCTGGGCGCTGCCGTACAACCCCTGTTCAATCAAGTCCAAACATGCGCGCACATGACCGGCCACAGGCATCACTCCCTTGGTGGGGACTTCGCAATAGCTAATATCATACATGCCGAATGGTGAGGAATCAGTGTCGAGCAGCATGGGCTTAGTCCAGTCCATCGCGCTGAAATGCCAGTCTCCCGGGGTGGATGACCTGTTCCCGAGATTCAGCGCATGCATACCTGTTACGTATCTCATTCAGCACCTCTTTGCAATCCTGAAATATGAATGACGGAGTAAACTGACGTGTCTATTTTAGAAGTAGATCTTTTCCAGGGAAATCACGAAAGTGCGGAAGCCTCGTTACTTAGCATCAGAATCCCATTCCTCTAATAGATAGTAATTACGCACGAGTGTTTCTTGGTCCAGATTATCCATTTCTCTTGTAGCGCCATCAAGCTCATCGTATAGAGAGCCCAGATAGCGGTCACCGCGCTCAATCGCGTCGACGAGGTCGTTGATGGCTTCGGCGGTGATTTCGGGAATCGGGAATGGCCAGTCTTTTGGCCTGCGGATGAATGGTATTTGTTCCATATGAGGCTTCTTTCCGGTGTGGCTGCTTGATATCGTCTCAATCATAAGGATAGGGTTTTTATCGCCTGCGACCGAAACCCCGCCATGTGGACAGCTTTTCCGCAGTTCTCGCCCCTCCCCGCAAGTTCACCGGCACGCCAGAAGCCGCCGCAGACAATACATCATCGTCGGCAACAAACAGACGGAAAGCCGACACAGCGAAGAGACGAACCCCCGATCATTCGGTGACCTGCGTCAGCTGGGACAGCCATAGCTTATCGGTTCTGAACCTTTCGACGTTCCTTGACCATATGTGGTATTCGGGATCATCCTCATCGGCGCCCTCGTCGGAGAACCCATACGCCTTGAACAGGCGCATGCTCGCGTGGTTGTCTGGATTTATCTGGGTCATGATGTACGGGTCGCGTCCCGTGCCCGCCGAATCATTGCCGACCCATCTAAGGACCGTGGCGAGCAGCATACCGCCAAGACCGTTGCACTGCTCGGACAAGGCCGTGGCTATATACGAAATCGCGTACGCGTCCGAAGACCCTATCCATCCGAACTCGCAGAATGCGAGTACGTCGGAATCACCTTCGCAATACAGGGCCATGCGCAGAACATCGTCCGCATTCTCTTTCAGGTCAAGACCTCTGATATACCGTTGGACGTCCATCGCGTATTCGGGTGCCCCCGCTCCGCAGCACACGAATCTTCGGACGGCGAGCTGGTCGTCCGGCCCGCAGATCCTGCTGCTTATCATTCGGAAACGCACTGAGCCCGTCCACGCCTGTTCTTCCTGGAGGATGCTTTCGTGAGCTTCATCCATTTGGCGTCCACTTGGTTGCGAGGTTTCCCGTCCTTCGGAGGGACGTATGCCGGCATCGCCTTGACGCCAGCCGCAACGGTAATCATGTGGATACTCCTAGCCAATAAATGTCTCGTGTCAATTGAAATATATCACACGCTCCGTCCTATCTCGACCCCCCGGTGTCTATTTAGAAGTGCAACGCCCTTGCTGGCCCTGCGATTCTAGCGGTTCGTCGACGATCTCCCGCAGCCCCCTGACCATATCCATCCGGATCTCGCAGCGTTTGGGTAGTTGGCGTCGGACCACGCCGTTCCTGTTCCCGTTGTTTCCCCGCCGCCAGCTGGAGTACGGGTAGACGAAGCACGTATCCATTCCCAGCTTGCCACGCGACCGGGCATGCCGGGCGAACTCGGTGTCGTTGTCGTGTGTTCTTTGCCGGCTCCGGCCTTGATGAGTTCCAGCGCCTCACGCCGGAATCCGTCGTCGTAACATCTCCTTCGAACCTCGCGCATATGAAAGGACCGCACCCCGATCGTCGAATCTGAATTTCTTCAGTCCGAACAATCGGAGTGCGGTCCAATTTCTTCGCTCCTGTTCCCGTTTCGGTTTTTCGGATGACGTCACTCGCCCTGCTGGGTTTGCTCGGACTGCTCCGGAGCCTGAGTCTGCTGCGCGGCTTGCGTCTGATGGTTGGCGAGCATCTGCTGTTGGATGAGCACGCTGTTGGTCTGCGCGGTGTACTGCTTCTCGGCCATGCGCATGCTTTCCTCGTGGCGCAGCTGGTCGGCGTCGGTGAACACGCGGGCCTGGATCTCCTGTGCGAGGCTCATGAGCTTGTCCTTTTCGAGGATGCTCACGGTGATGTCGTTCGCGCCGCCGGACGGATCGCGGAAGGTCAGGGTGGCGCTCATCACGTTTGCGAAGTTCGCGACGGCGATGAGCAGGCACACGATGGCGGCCAGGGCGTTGGAGTCGAACATGCCGAAGCCGACGAACAGGAAAAACAAACCCCAGACGAGGCTGCCGAGGTTGAATTTCGTGTTCGTGTCGACGCTGGCGATGTTGCGCAGTGGGATGGTCTTGGTGGACGCGCCGAGCGGGATCAGCCCGAACAGGGTGTTCGGTGCCCTGTATTGCACGCGCGTGCTGGACGCGGCGATCGAGGTTTTGAGCCAGAAGATGATCACGCTCGGGCTGAATCGGTCGCCGACGATGTTCTTCTCGCCGGGCGCGTAAGTGAATTCGGTCATGGTCTGTGCGGTTTCGGCCATGTTCTTCTCCTTTGCTTTGTGTTGTGTTTGTTTTTCTTATCCCCTTCCCGCTTCCCGTATGGTGTTTGGGATGAGGAAACAGTCTGATGGTTTCCGGTCCGATGTCCTATTGGCGTATGGCGGACGGAGGTCTGAGTTTTTCGAAGTCCTGTCGGCCCATGCGTCGTTTCGCCCGGGTCCAGAACTCCCTGAGTTCCCTGCCGTCGTATGCCGCATGCCGGCTTCCGATCGTCGTGCATGCGCTCATAATTCGAGTCCCGGATCGTTCGGGCCCGCCACTGCCGTATCCTGGTCGATGGCCGGATCCGGCAGTGGAACGTCCGGCTGGATGCTGGGGAATTCCAGCAGATCCCTCTTCGGAATGGGTGATTCCTCCGATTCGACGCCGAGCCGGTAGATCCGTTCGAATTTCTTGCCTAGGTATTCGCCGTCCGTTGTTTTCTCCATGACGGTGCAGTGCAGCACGTCCGGGATGAAGACCTCGCTCTCGTTGCGCACGCCTCCCCTGCTGCCGACCATCGGCACTCCCTTTGAGGCGCCTTCGATGATGAGGAGGATTCCACCCGCTCCGAGCCAATGCGGGGTGGTGACGGTCGTGGATAGTCCCGGACCCATGGTCACCCGGTCTCCCTCGTTGAAATCCATCAGGGCGAGATAGTCGTTCGTTTCCGGGGTGTCATAGTCCTTGAAGCTTCCCGTGGCGAGTGTGCGCAGCAGTTTCAGCTGCGGGTCGAACTGTTGGACCTGATCCTGCCGATATGCCTCTTCGGCGGCCTTCCTGCCCCATGGGGTCGGTGGCAGCATCCCTTCAGGATTGTCCTGCGGAACGAGACGCATGTACGACGTCCCATCGGTTATTCCGGTTTGGTGGCTGACGCTCTCCCTGTATTCCGGGTCGGTGTCCAGGGATTGTTCGATCAGGTCGAGCATGGATTCCAGGGAGTTGGTGGAGGTGGCCTTGTCGGCGACGATGTTGAAGTCTTCGAACAGGTCTTTGGAGAGGCTCCCCAGCCGGTATTTGTCTTCTAACACCAGCCGGCGTTCGTCTTCGAGTTCGGCTTTCAAAAGGTTGTAGTGATGCTTCTTCCCGAAGGACCATGCATGTTCCGGCGCGGTCGCCGTCATTTCCTCTTCCAGGCTCTTCACCGTCCGGTTCCGTTCCCGCAATTGGCCGGACAATGCTCTGATGGTTTCGATCCGTGTTTTCAGCTCTTCGGTTTCGGACATTGGGGCCGATCCTTCCTCTTTTTCGTTCCAGCCGGTTCACGTGTGGTCCTGCCGATATCGGAACGGGCCGGATGGGATTGGCTCCCGTTCCGGCCCGTCGTTCTCTTATTCGAATGCCTACGTCACATGCCGATTCCCGGTCCGGCGGACACATCATCGGATGGGTCGATGCATGGGTCGGGCATTGGAACGTCGGTCGTCTCCGCTGCCGTGGGGAAGGCGGACGGTTCGGATGGGTCGAATCCCACGGTCACGCTTGTGGCTTGGGCTTCGGCGAGGTCGGCCTGCGTGTCCTGTTCGTCCTCTCCGGCCGGCGCCGTGTCCTGGCCGTTCTTGATTTCCAGGTTCATTTTGGCTATCTGGTCGGTGAGGTCGTCGTACTCCTGCTGGCCTTCCCAGGGCGTGTTCAACGCGTTCCACGCGCTTTCCAGATTGGTTTTCGCATTGTCGAGTCTGACGCGGAGGCCTTGCGCCGTGTCGGTGTTGTTGGCGATGATCCGGTCGAGTTGTCTGATGACGTTGTCGGCGCTGTTGTTGATGTCGGGCACGCTGGTGCCGGCCCAATGCTCATGCTCTCCTTTCAATCCGACGAACGGGCGGAACGCGTTGATGCCTTTGACGGCCATGTTCTTCGACGCGACCATGACGGTCAGCCCGCAGTATTCGCCGACTTCCATCGTCTGCCCGTGGTCGAGCCGGTGCGCGATGCCGACGAGGTCGTGGATGGCCTGCCTGCGGTCCGTGATCGGACCGTCGCCGAGATCAAGCCCGCATACGCCCTGGGCGAGATGCTGGTCGCGGATCTCGACGGCCTTGTGGAATTTCGGCTCGTCGTCCACCGCTTCCCCGTGGAGTCTTTCGAGGTTGTCCACGGTCGGCTGCAGTTGCATGTCGATCTTGAAACGGATCGACCTTTGCTGGTCCGCGTGGGCGCGTTTGAGCAGTTTCATCTGCGTGAGCTGGTTCTCGAGCTCCATGCGTTTGACGATGTTCGGGTCTCCGGTGGCGATGGCCTTCATGTCGGCGAGGCTGAGCACCGTGGAGTCCACGTCGGACGCTTCGCGTGACGGCGAGCCGGAGCTCATGATCTGGCTGATGAACCGGGCCTTGCGCTCGACCGTCTGGAACATGTAGCTGTCGAACGTGCCGACGGTGACGTACCGGTAGTCCTGCGCTTTGTCGAACATGTTGCCCTGCCTGCGGACACGTCCCTGGCGTTGTTCGAGTTCGGCGGGCTTCCATGGACAGTCGAGGTCGTGGATGGCGAAGAGCCTGTCCTGCACGTTCGTGCCGGTGCCCAATGTTCCGGTCGAGCCGATGAGCACGCGCACCTCGCCTTTGCGGACCTTCTCGAACAGGGCCTGCTTCTTCTGCGGGTCCTTCTCCTGTGCGGCGAACATGATCTCGTCCTCGGGGATGCCCAGGTCGATGAGGCGGCGTTTCAGATCGGATTGGATGTTCCACTTGCCGGACGCCGTGGTGGACGAGTCGCAGAACACGAGCTGCGTGGCCTTCTCTGCGGCATGCTCCTGCCATATCTCGTGGATCTTCTCGGCGCAGACCTGCACCTTGCCTCCTTCCATGGGTTGGATGTCCGGATCGGACACGTCGAGCAGTTTCGGGTCGAGACTGACCTTCCTGCCGTCGTTCGTGATGTTGAGCATGTTGTCGTCCGACGGGTCCACGGCTCCGTCACGCACCAGTTCCGCCCTTTGCACGAGCGCGTCCACGGCCTGTTTCTGCGCTTCGGTCGCCTCGACGGCGACGGAGATCACGTCGCAGTCGGGCACGTCCAGGTCAAGCTTGTCGGCGGTCAGCAGGTCCGCGTAGTCGTGGAACGTGCTCATCAGTTCGGGCAGGTTGTGGAATTTCGTGAACCGTTGCTTGATCTGGTATCCGCTGCCTTCCGGCTTGACCTCGACGCTTTCGACGATGCTGCCGTACGTGTTGGCCCAGCTGGTGAACGCTGCCACGCCCTGGGCTCTGAGTAGGTCGGGCGCGAGATAGCGTTGCATGTTGTACAGTTCGGCCATGGAGTTGGACACCGGCGTGCCGGTCGCGAACACGATGTTGCTTCCATGTCCCGTCTCGCGCAGGTACTCGCACTTGTCGAACAGATCCTCGCATTTCTGCGCGGCGGCGACGTCCACGCCGGGCACGCTGATCGTGGTGGCGATGGCGAGGTTTTTGTACTGGTGCGCCTCGTCGATGAACAGCATGTCCACGCCGAGGTCCTCGAAGTCGATCCACTCCTTGTTGCCGTCGCCGCGTAGCGCCTGGAGTTTCCCGTCGACGCGCATGCGGTCCCTCTCGGCCTGTTTGACGGTCCGGTTGAGGTTCTTCTCCATCTTGCCGATCTCGTCCTTCAGCTTCTTCGCGGAGAAGTCGTTGCCGACCGCTTCCGCGGTATCGATGCTGTCGAGCATTTCGGCCTTGCGCCGTGAGAAGTACCTCTCGCGGCGTTCGGGACTGACGTGCATGCGTTGGAACGTGTCCTGCCTTACGATGACCGCATCCCAGTCGCCGGCCGCGACCTTCGCCCAGAAGCGTGCCGCGCCCTTGCCTGCGCCGTCGGCCTCCGTCATGGACAGGATGTTCGCGTCCGGGTAGAGCGTCAGGTAGTCCTTCGCCCATTGTTCGGTCAGATGGTTCGGCACGACGATCATCGGCTTGGTGGCACGGCTCAGACGTTTCGCCTCGTGGCATGCGGCGACGCCGGTGAATGTCTTGCCGGCGCCCACGACGTGCGCGACGAGCGTGCCTTCCTTGGATTGCAGGATCCTCGCGACGGCATTGCGCTGATGGTCGTACAGGTCGATGTCGGTGCTGATGCCGGGGAATGTGAGGTAGGAGCCGTCGTATTCGCGCGGGTGGATGCGGTTGAACCGCGTGTTGTACACGTCTTCCAGCATGCGTGTGCGCGCCGGATCGGTCCATACCCATTCGGTGAACGCCTGTTCGACGGTGTGGCGCTTCTGGTACAGCAATGCGGTGGCCTGCGCGTCCCTGACTCTTCTCTTTCCGGTCGGATCGTCCGGATCGGGTTTGGTGAGGTTGCTGGTCGTCGCGTTGAGCGCGCCGGACACGACCTCGAACGGGTTGCGTCCCGCTCCGATGCCCAGACCGTATTTGCGGATGGTCTCCTCGTCGAGTTTCGAGGCGAGCGACGCGTTGACCTGCCAGTTGCCGGTCGTCTCGTCATGACTGACCGAAAGGCTTCTCATACCGCCGTCGGTGATGTCGGGCTGGGTTTCGAGTCCGAACGTTTCAATCATGAAGTCCCGGATCACGCCGGTCGGGATCCACGCTGAGCCGAGCTTCGCGGTGATGTCGTTATGGGTGAGTCGGACTGGCATCGACTGTTCGAGCCGTCCGCGTAGCCTTTGCAGGCTCTTGAGCCGGTCCATGTCGGCCGGTTCGGCCGGATGGTCGCGCATCCACGTGGCGCGCCTGTCCCTCCACTGTTCCAAGCCCTCCATGTCGACCACTTCGTCCAACGGTTTGAACGTCTTCTGATTCCATGAATTGTAGCGTCCGTACCGTTTCTCGACGGTCGGATGGGCCAGTCGGTCCGCATCGGCCGCGTATAGGTATTCGCAGGTTTCCGGATGGGCGCGCAGTTCCTTGGCCAAGGCGAGGTAGTCGCACTTGGCTTCCCTGTAGTAGCCGTGGTCCTCCACCTTCCACAGGCTTGGATCGGTGATCTTGCGCAAGGCATCTTGTACCGGGCCATGTTTGAAGCCGCTGGTGTTGAGGATCGTGGCGACGGTCCTGTCGTCGATGGCCTCGGGGTCGGCCGTGACGGCCTTGTACAGCATGCGCATGGCGCTGTTGGATGTTCCGTCGTCGTCGCTTGACCAGCCGCTGTCGAAGACCTCGTAGAACAGACTGTTGCCTTTGGGCTGTTGGGCGTTCCAGTTTTTGTCGAGCAGTTCCACGCCGGGCTTGCAATCATCCAGGAACATGCAGGCGAAGGCCCTTCTCTGTCCGCGTCCGTACTCTTTGAACTCGTTGGAGAACCATGGGGCTTCGGCCACGGACTTGTTCGCGTGGATCGGGTCGGTGGCGCTCTGCCATGCTCCTGCCTGGATGAGTTCCCTACGGCAGCTTTCCACGCGCGAGGGCGGTGTTATGGCCTGTATCCCGTTTTCGGCGAGCCATGCGCGTACACGTTCCTGTTCGGGCTCGTCGACCATGGCACGCAATAGTCCGTCGACATGGTCGAGTTCGCCTCCCACGTCGCCGGACAGGTATTCGTCCGCCGGCAGTGGAGTGCCGTCGTCCGGGTCGGTGACGATGAGGTCGCCGAGCCGTGCGACGGTTTCGAGATCGTCCCGGGTGCCGAGCAGGTGGCCGATGAGGTCGAGGTCCACGTGTCCCACGCGGTCGAGGCTGACGGCCAGCGCTTCGACGGGTTCGTCCACATGCTCCGGCATGGGAGGCATGGGCGTGACGACCCTCTTGGAGAGCATGTCGCCTTTGGCTTCGAAACCGTCGGAGCCGGTTTTCTCCAACGTGTAGAGCTGGTTGAGGCTCGGATCGGAATTGTTCGGGTCGAACACGCGCAGGTTCTCTTTGGAGTTGAGCCTGCCGTAGGATGCGGTGAACCGGTCGTATGCTTCGTCGAGTTCCCTGATGCCTTGGGCGACGGCGTCGTCGGTGGTGTCCGGGTCGCGTTCGACGGCGAGCAGGCGTTCCGCCTGGTCGCGTAGGCGCAGCATGGAGGCCATGCGCCTGTCCCCTCCCTTGGCGACGCGGGAGTGCGCGGGTACGATCTGGCCGTTCATGTCGCCGTACCAGATATGGTCGTTCGCGTCGACCATATAGCGCATGGCCGCCTGCTGGGTCTTGTCGGGCACGACGATCGGCTCGTTGGCACGTTCGCCGAGCCTGTCGTGCAGGTCGATGCCGTGCTGTTCGAGCTGGCCGGTGAGGATACGTTCGACCTGTTCTCCCAACCGGGTGATGTCGCCGGTTCCGGTGACGTCGATCTGCGGGCCGAACGGCCCCGAGCCTATGGCCATGGTTCCCGCGACGTATTCGGGATGGTCGACGAACAGTCTGTTGGCGTTGACGCCGTCGCGGAATTCGGTGGTGTCCGTCCACGCTGCGTCCGCTTCGGCCAGCGGCTCGTCACGTTTGCGCAGGATCAGGATGTCGGAGACCACTTCGGTGCCCGCCTGCCGGTCGAACGTCTCCCTGGGCAGGCGGCATGCGGCGACAAGTTCGGCCTTGCGGGCGAGGCCGCGGCGCATGTTCGACGTGTTCTTGTCGAGCGTGTACCGGCTGGTGAGCACGGCGACGAGACCGCCGGGGCGCACCGCGTCGAGACTGTGCTGGATGAACCAGTCGTGGATGACGGTGCCGTCTATCCTGATCGCGTCGCTGTACGGCACGTTGCCGACCGCGAGGTCGAACGCGTCCGTGGGCAGTCCGGTCCGTTCCATCCTGTTGTTGATGATGTCGTCGTCCGCGCACAGGTGGCGTGCGATGCCGGCGCTGATCGGGTCGGCTTCGATGCCGGTGAACCCGTAGGACGATCCGGCCGGTGTGGAGCGGATGAAGTTGCCGGTTCCGCAACCGGGTTCCAACACCATGTCCGGGTGTTTCGGATCCTGGCCGAAACCGGCCTTGCCGAGGGCCTGCCACATCGCGTCCACGACGGGTCGTGGCGTGTAGAAGGCCGTGAGCGTGCTGCTGCGCGCGTCCGCGTATTCGGCGTCGGTAAGCAATTCGCCAAGACGCGTGTTGATCTCGCTCCACGCCGGATCGGCGCCGTCTTCTTCGAACGCCTTCTGGGCGCCGCCCCAGCCCGCGTACGCGGCGAGGGCGCGGATGTCGTCGTCGGTGGGCTCGCGGCCACTGTCGTCGAGGTCGCGCAGCACCTCGATGGCGCACACGTTCGCGCGTGCGCGTTCGAGGCTGGATCCCGTGGCCTGCAGATCCGGGTCGAGCAGGCCGCGGTCGATGTGGGTCAGAGGGCTTCGACCACGTTCCTGATGGCGATCTCCTCGGCCTGATGCTCCGCCATCTTGAGTCCCTTGAACCACGGGTCCCAGTTGCCCGGCTGCTTGAGGTGCTGGTGCGTCTTGCCCCAATGGTTGACGTACTCGGTGATCGTCCGGCCGTAGTCCTTCTGGACCTGGTCCATGTAGGCGTCCAACGCCGGCATCCCCTGTCTCTTGAGCTCCCTGAGCTGTTCCGGCAGATGCTCCGCCATGAACAGGTACCTCATCTTCTTGACCCCCTGGTAAGGGCAGTACCTGACCGTCATTTCGGGTCGTCTCCTTTCTCGCATCGTTTTCTTCCGTTTCACGGGAAGAGTCCAAATTAGACACCATGTCTAATTTCGTTTGGCCATTATTTTCCTCTTGAATTTGCGGGAAGTCAAGTTCAGCCGGCATGTCATCGAAGTCGAAGGCCAACTGCTCCGCTTCCATGGTGGCCGCTACCGTCGGCCGCGCCGGCCCGCCGGACGTAGGAACGCTCTTCGTCGTCAGGCCGTTCCCGCCGTCGGAAACACCCTTTTCCTTCGTGGCGTCCGCTTCCTCCGGAGTCCCGGCACCCATCTCGTCGCGTGCGATACGGTCGAGTTCCTCGTCGGTGAACTGCTCGCGAACCTCCTGGCGCGTGCCGCCCTCCTGCATGATGATCTGCGCGGCGAGCTCACGTTCCTGGGAGTCGAAGTCCACGTCGGACGCCGCGGCGGAGGACGTGGAAGGTGTCGTGCCGAAGGAGTCCCAGGAGTCCGGACTGCCGAAGATGCCCTCCCTCATTCGCGTGAGTTCCTTCACAGTGACCTTGGGGCCTTCGCGCACCAGACCCTCGTCATCGAACCAGTCGAGTCGGTAGGACGTGGGCGAGTCGTTTCCAGCACGGTCGGTGATCTCGTATCCGGCGAATTGGCTCGCGCCGTTCTCGCTTGTCCCCGCGTCCGGGTCGTGCGCGTCGATGTATCCGATGATCGCGTTCTCGAACGCGGCGTACTGGCCGGACAATGCGGCGTCGAGGGCGTCTTCGATCCCACCGTCGGCCGGCGTCCCCATCGCCTGTTCTGCCTGGTCGATCCATTCAGTGGTGAACCATTCGGGACGGTCTTCCGGTCTGATGTTTCCGTCGATCTCACGGAGTTTCGCTATCTGCGCGTCCACGCTGCCTGCCCACAGGTATTTCTCCGCGTGGGATGGTCCGAGGAAATAGTCGACGTCGGCCTTGAGCCGTCCGAGCAGTCGCAGGTTGAATCCGTACGTTCCGCCGGTTCCGGGGGATGCCGTCGGCGTCTGGTTCTCGTCGGTTCCAGACAGCGCGTCTTTCCCGAGTCGTTCGCCGAGGATGGTTTTGGTCTGATTGTTGCCTTCCGCTTGGGCGATGAGGCCGAGCATGTTCGGATTGATTTCGTCGGCGTATTCCGTGGCCGCCGTGTCGATGAGTGTGCGCCAGTTTTCGTTGTCGTCGTCGGGCATGCTGAGAATCAGCCCTATGGGCGCGTGTTCCAGCATTGTTCTCGCTGCCTGTCGGACGACCTCCCTGCCGGGCCGGTCGAGATTGTACCGGCGGCCCATCGGATTGGTGTACGCCGTGAGGAGATCAGGTGAGGTGATGACGCGCCTGATGGCCTTGGCCTCGCCGTCCATGTCGAACTCGCCCGTGCCGATCAGGGCCGAGACGACGTCCGGATGGTTCTCCTTTTCGATCATTTCGGACAGTCGAGCCCTGTCGAGTCTGCCGGATTCGACGGCGTTCTTTCTGGACGGCCACCAGTCTCGTCCACTCAGCCGGACCAGCAGATGGTCTGAGGCCTTCGGCAGCATGCTCGCCGCCAATCGGCTGTCCGTCTGGTTCCAACAGCACAGGTCGATGGTGTTCTGGCTGAGTCTGCCCGATTCGACGAGCATCTGCAATAGTCTTGTGTTGCTTTCGGTGCGGGCCATGTCTTCGAGCAGTCGCGCCGGAGTGTCCTTGTAGCGGATGACGGATTGGCGCAGTTCCGGCAGGCTGCTTGCCGCGAGGGTTTCCAGATCATCCTCGGAGAGGCTGGAAAGGTCCGCGTCATGGGTCATCTCCACGAGCTCGTCCAACGCGTTGTAGTCGCGGTTCCGCCACTGCGGGTCGAGCAGGTGCCTTGCGATCTGCTGCGGGGTGGAGTGTTCGCGCGCCCACCGCAGGTCGGCCCAATCGTCCGACCGCCAGAGGGATTCCGCCTGCCGGCTAGTGTCCTCGTCATTGTTCGTCATGTGCGTTTCCTTTCGTGTTCATCGCATGATTTCCGGCGCGCACTGCGGCCGGCCGTCCTCTTCCGCGGACCACGCCGGGTTGGGGTCTGGGAGCATGTCGGAGAGTTGTTTCGGTCTTTTGTTGCTTCCCATGAACGGTTCGTCCGGCAGACTGTCGCCGTCGAACGCGCGCGCCCATGGGTTCAGGAACATTGGCGGCCTCCACTGGTCGTCCAAGACCGGTCGTGGCTTTTCCGCCTTCTTTCGTTTCACGGCTTCCGTCTCGTGATTCGTTGTCTTGTTTTCCAAGGTCTCGTCGTCGTTCATGAGATGTCCTCTCATATGCCGATTCCGGTATTCGCCGTGATGTCGGCGCCCGGGTCGATGCCAGGGTTCGGCATGGGAAGCCCGGCATCATCCGAGGGGATTAGAGACCAGGGGTCTCCGACTGGTTCCGGCGTGGTTTGTCCCACGGTGTCCGGAGTGGTGGAGGCGGAGTCCGTCATGAACACCCATGGGTCGGTGTTTGTGTCGGAATACCGGTCCTCGATGGCTTGCAGCAGGTTGTCGATGGCCGATAGACGGTTCGGTCCCTGGCCGGTGTATGCGGCCATGGGTCCTTCGGCCGGTTTCGTCCGTTGCCAGTCCTCTCCGGCGAGACGCCAGAGCCATTCGCCGTGCCATGGCATGATGCTGCCGAGGACCTGCCCGTCGGGCAGTTCCGCGTCGCTGATACGTGGACCGTTCGCCCAGGCCGAGCCGGACCGTATGTCCACGTCCCTTATGGTGAATTCCTTGCCGTCGATGCTGAGTCTCTTCGTTTCTTCCATTGGACGCTCCTTTGCTGTTTCGTGTTCCTGTGCCGTTTGGAGTTCCGGCATGTAGTCGATGGGGTTGAGTCGGCATGATGCGCAAAGCTGCGCGAATGCTTCGAGGGTGACGATCGACCCTTTTTTGAGGCGGGTGAACATTGCCGGGCTCACGCCGGCTTTTTCGGCCAGCGCGGTCCATGTCGTGTCGGTTTCGAACCGGTACCGGTTGATGTCCTCGCGGAACCGTTCCATATCGATGGATGGCATGATTGGAGCTCACATTCCGATTCCGGGGCCCATAGGCCCGTTGATAGCGTTCAGGTCGATGCCGGGGTCGATGCCGGGGTCGGGGTCGGGATCGGGAAGGGTTGGGCCGTCGGATCCGAACAGGGCGTCCATGTCGACGCCGATCCATGGGTCGGGGGCCGGGGTTGGAGCGGCCGCGCGTTCGTCCATGGCGCAGACGCGATTGGTGAGGTCGTCCGGCATGTCATCGGCGTAGGCTCCGACGTTTTTCAGAATCGTCTTCCGGTTGTCCCATACGAGCCGGTCCGCCTCATCCTGGCTCATGCCGACCCAGTCGCCGTCCTTGTTGACCCTCAGATATGGGTCCCTGTCGGGATTCCATCCGCCGTACGTGGCTTTCTCCGTGATCTCACCGTCGGTCAGATGCTCTCCGATGGTTTCGCATGCCGTCATGGATGGCCAGGCGCGGTAGTATCCGAGGTTGCTTTCCGGATCCGTGTCGTGGACGGTGTCGACGATGTCATGCAATAGTCCGATGTTCTCCGGCGTGCGTTCGATGAGATGGTCGCCGTCCAGTTCGAGGGCGATCTGCGACGCGGCGAGGGCGCGGGCGCTGTTGGCGTCGGCCGGATCCTCGTCGCGTGTTGTCCAGTAGGCTCCGTCGGCCTGACCGTCCCCCAATGCCTCGTCTGCGGCATCATCCCAATATTCCGGATCGTTCCAGTTATCGGCCCATTCCTTGGCCTCGCCATCGAAGTCGAAGGTGTTCGTCATGGCGACGTACCGGTCGTGTTCGATTCCCGGCGGAAGCACCGAGTCGAACTGGTCTTCGGTCACCCAACAAAATTGCCCGTATCCGTCGGGCTTGCAGCAGTCATCTCCGAGCTGGTAGCATTCCTCGCCGCTCTCGATCGGCTCTTCGATGGCGTTGTTTCGGGCGAGAACCGATAGCCGTTCGGTTGCTTTGTCGCGCCATGCCTTCATCTGTTCCAAAGTCGGTTTTTTCATATTCATTCCTTTTTGCTCTTGGTCGAGGTGGGATTGTTTGATACGCACGCTTCACTTGCTTCCGTTTCGGACCCATGGGAGCTGGCGAATGACTGGTTGGTAAGACATTTTGGGCGGCGTACAATAATGTCGAAGTCAAGATTTGAGTAACCCTCAAGCAATTGGAGTTTGGATAGGCGCTCTAACTCTTGGCTTCTTTCTTTGCTTATGTCGGCAGCGGCACCGATCTCATGAATGCGACTGTGTCGCTCGTGGATGGCGCGACCGAACGGTCGAATTCTTCGGATAGTGCGGGATTCGTTTCGATCTTCGCGAGGGCGGACGCGGTACCGTATCCGATGTTCGGGTAGGCCGCCTGTAGTTCCTATGGGGAATGCCGGTCGAACATGCCGTCAACCAATTCCATGAGCCCGTCATGATCCATGCGCAGCAGATCGGACTTGTGGCCGATGTCAACCATGATGGTTCCTTTCCGACGGGTCTTTCCCGTCTTCCTTTTCCGTTCACACGCCACCGTGTTTTTCGCCGCCGATATTTTTTTTCGAGGATGAAAAATCGATATCGGTTGGGATGCGTGTGGAAGAAACGCACCATTCGATATCGGGAAGGAATTGAATTGCGTCTTGTGATCGCCGAGAAACGTTCCGTGGCCTTCGCCATCGCGCAGGCGTTGGGCGGCGTGCGGCAGGGTGACGGATACGTGTCGGCCGGAGGGGCGCTCATCTCGTGGGCGCAGGGCCATCTGGTCGAATTGTCTGACCCGGAGGAGTATTCGGACATGCCCTGGTCCGCGCATAAGTGGACGATGGACTCCCTTCCCATCGACCCGAAGTCATGGCGTTGGCGTCTGAGCGGCGCGAAGGGCGCGGCGCAACGCTACCGTTCCCTCGTCGAACTGCTCCGTTCCGACAAGGTGACCGAACTGGTCAACGCGTGCGATCCGGACCGTGAGGGCGAGGCGATATTCCGTCGTATCCTCATGGCCGCGAAGGTTTCCAAACCGTCCCTGCGCCTGTGGGTCGCGTCATTGGATGAGCAGGCCATCCGTGACGCGTGGAACCGTATGTGTCCCGCATCCGATTACGATGGTCTGGCGGTAGCGGCCGACGCGAGGGCGAAGGCCGACTGGCTGGTCGGTATGAACGCGTCACGTGCGCACACGCTCGCATGGCATCGGAGCCTGTCGCTCGGACGCGTGCGCACGCCAACGTTGAACATGGTCGTCCAACGTGATCTCGCCATCGAATCACACAAGCCGACACCGTTCTGGCGTCTTATCGTGCCGATGGATGGTTGGACGCTCGAAAGCGGGAAGATCGAGGACCAGGTGATGGCACGCCGCATACTGGCCGACGCGATGGGGCTTCCCGCGGAGATCCTGGAGGTGAGACGGCGCCGCGAGCATGCGAAGCCGCCGACCCTGTTCGACCTGACCGGCTTGCAGAAGGCCATGAGCGAACGGCACGGGCTGACCGCCGAACAGACGTTGGACTGCCTGCAGCATTTGTACGAGATGAAGGTCGCGACCTATCCGCGTACCGATTCGAAATACATAACCCATGATGACGTGGACGGGTTGAAGGAACTCCTGCAGCCGAAATACGCGTTGGGTTTCCTGGACCAGAAACCTGTCGAGGCGATCCACGACCTGTATTCCGCCGGAGGGTTCGATCCGATGAGGTGCGTCGCGGACGACAAGGTCCAAGGGCATACCGCGATCCTTCCGACACGACGCCTCACCTATGACGTGTTCCAGCATGACCTGACGGACATGGAACGCGAGGTCATAGCCGTGATATTGACGCGCATGTGGTCGGCCTGCGCCACGGACCGTGTCCACGACACGGTGAAGGTCGAAGCCGTGTTGGACGAGCGTCATGCCGACGGTTCCATGGAACGGGTTCTGCTGTCCGCTTCGAGCGACGTTACCGTCGAGGCGGGTTGGACCGCCATCGAGGGCACGTCGCGAACGGACGCTGCGGAGAAGAAGCCTGTGAATCGGATACCCGACTCCCTGGGGAAGGGTCCTCTCCCCCAGTCCGGCGCCCCGTCTCTTACGGAGGGCGTGTCCGCGCCGCCGAAACCGTTCACGGAGGCCACGCTGCTGTCCGCCATGGAGCATGCGAGCCGTTTCGTCGCGGACAGTGACCTGAAAGCCGCCTTGGATGACGACACGAGCCATTCGGGAGGCATCGGCACGCCTGCGACCCGTGCCGGCATTCTCGAGAGCCTGGTCAAAAGCGGCTACCTGCAGCGTAAGGGCAAGCAGCTACGCAGTACTCCCGCCGGGCGGATGCTCGTCGGTGTCGCCATTGACGAGTTGAAGGATGTGAAACTCACCGCGCAATGGGAGCAGAGCCTTGCCGACATCGAACAAGGCAAGGGCGACGAGACGGTCTTTCTGAACGAGATCCGCACGGCATGCGCGGCGATGCCCGGGCGGGTCATGGAAATGACCCGGCGGGACAATCTGCAGCAATTGGTCCGGCAGGCCGGCGAACGTGAGTCGTTCGGACCCTGCCCGCGTTGCGGCAAGCCCGTCGTCAAGACCGGGAGCGTCTGGCAGTGTTCGTCGAACAAGAACGTGAAGGATGCTGTCGGTGCCTGGAAGCTCAGCGAGGGTTGCGGTTACAAGATCTTCGCGGAGAAGTTCGACAAGAAGCTGACCGATAGCATGGTCCGCCGCACGTTGGAGGGCAAACGTCCGAAAGTGTCCGGCCTGAAGTCGAAGGCGGGCAAAACGTTCGACGCGCGTCTCGTGCCGGACCGGCAGTACGGGATCGGATTGTCGTTCGACGATCTGAACAGGAAAAAGAAGTAGGACATCACATGCACACTTCCCGCCCTCTCTTTCAATCACCTGCATAGCCATGGACAATGTGAGGAAGATCCTGAAGGACAGACACCTCAGCGTAAACGGACTTCTGACTTTGATCCACAGCAAGCATCCCGATTGTGGCATGCCATACAACAGTTCGCGCAGGCTTGTCTCCCATGAGCGAAAGATGACTATCGATGAGGCAATTCTGATTTGCGACGCCCTTAACGTCCCGTTCACGTCCTTGCTCAGTTTCGCGGGAGAATTTCCTCACGGGCAGCTCAAGGGCATGACGGCGGTAGATATCTACCACGCCATTGAACAGGATGATCGGACCGGTCAAATAATCACTAGATACTGGGGATATACTCGAATTGTTCGACAGACGATTTCACCTGCCTGGCATGAAAGGACTCTGGTTTGCTGCCTGAAGACGTATATTATGTATCAACCGATGAGGGAACCCCGGCGACTCGCTCCAACGCTTGGGATATTGGCTTTGGCCTGCAGGCTGCGGACGGACTTACCCCGTCAGACTACGCTATAGAACAGTCCAAGGAGCAGATTTCGGGAAAAGCCTCCTATGCCGAAGTCGAGCATCGTCTACGTGAATACCATTCCGCGGATAGTGAAGAGGCGGAGCATTTTGAAGCTGACATCGTATCCACCAGAATCAGTTCCCTCCTCCAGACTGAATCATTCGTCTTCGCTCCCCCGATGCTCAGGCAGATTCATCGTCATCTTTTTGACGGCGTATTCAAAAATGATTGGGTTGGACAGTGGAGGCAGGTCAATCTGACCAAAAAGGAGCCGGTTCTTCAAGGAGATTCAGTTTCTTACGCTCCCTTCCATCTGATTGGAGAGATGCTGGATTATGATTTCGGTCAAGAAAAAGGACGACAGGCCAAGTATCCCCAAATCGGCAGGCATGAAATCGCTTCCTCTGCATTTGGATTCATTTCTGGAGTATGGCAAATTCATCCATTCCGTGAAGGAAACACTCGAACGACTGCTGTATTCGCGATACTGTACCTCAGACAGCTTGGATTCATAATCGGCAATGAGCCTTTCGCGTCCAACGCCCAATATTTCCGAGACGCTCTTGTACTTGACAATACTTTCGACCCCGACTTCAAGGATCCGGCTCCTCTTCGTCGTTTTATGGAAAAGGCTCTTTTCAATTCACCTATAGAATTGGAAAACCTGCGAGATTCTTATTTTGCCGTCCAAAGTACGCAGAGCGATCCTTTACCAGAGCCCGATCCATCAGTGGATAATGAGACATCTGCCGGCATAGCAACTCACGAACTCAATTAAACTAGGAAGTCAAGCAAAAGCGGACAACATATGGTGGACTGATCTTTTTATGTGTTGTGGATTACACTGCCACAACACATAAAAAGATCAGTCCATGGTCAACACGAACGTCGGAACCTCCCTGCCAAGTTCCTCCAACCCCACAGCCTTATCGAGCAGAGTCTTACGCCAAAAGCTTGCCGAGACCAGAGCCACCGCGTTCTCAATAGTGGTCACGGACGGACAGAATGCACAAGTCGCCGTCCTCAATCATGTATACCAGACGGTTTGCGGAATCGATGCGGCGGCTCCACGCACCCTGCAGTTCCCATTTGAGCGGCTCTGGCTTACCGAGACCCGCGAATGGAGAACGCATCGCATCACGTATCAGCGCGTTGACCCGCTTGAGGGTTTTCTTATCCTGAACCTGCCAATACAGGTAATCGTTCCACGCGTCATCAGTCCAACGCAGCATTATCACTCTCCGACCAGATCATGTAAATCGGTGGAACCTGAGCGTACCTGTGCCATGCCACGGCGGACTTTATCGAACAATCCGGGATTCTGGTAAACGCGCAATGTCTCCATAAGCGAATCGTAATCATCGGCGCTCATCACCACCACGTTGTCCCCTGGATCCTTGTTGGTAATCAGAAGCATATCCGCGTCATCGTTCACGCGACGTAGATATGACTTCAGATCCTTGCGGAAATTGGTGTACGCGACCGCCGTGACCATGCCATCCTCCTTAAACGACAATTACATGTACAGAAAATGGTACAACAAAAGTCGGAAAGACTCAAGCATGATTCATCTATATTGTTTCATAGAGCTTTATAGAAACATATAATGTTTTATATACGTTTAGATTGTTTATATTCTAGGGTGTCCGACCATGAACGACATTCCACCGGCCCAACGCTTGGTCGGGGGATGGAAATGAGACCACCCCGCCGGTTTCGGCTCTCCCAAAAGACTTCTTGCTTGCCATGAAGAACGGGAGAGGTTAGCACAGTGCCTCAATCGGCACTCCCCTGTTAGCCGATATCATCGTTCATGTCGGGAAAGCCTTTTTGCAGGAACTGGAGAATGAAAAAGGAGTCCGCACGGCGGGTCCCATGGTCTGGATGATGGCGGCGCATCTCGACCGTCCAGAATGCGATGCGGGATACAGTGGCACACTTCTTAGCAAAGACGAAGAAAGTGAGCCAAAAAGAACTCCGCATGCCGCAAAATATCAATGCATTATTATGTTTCGCGGAACAGTATGAGGTTATGAAAAATGAAATCATCCAGACCGGCAGATTTGGACTCGATGGGGAAAGTCTAATGAATCTATTCGCCTATTGGATTGGAGGAGCTGCGAACAGTTCTTCCTGATTCGTGTGGATTGGTTTGATTCTTCAATCAGGACTGTTTTTATGTTTTGCAGCACATATTGCTGCAAAACATAAAAGGTCATTCCATGGTTAGCGTGAGCGTTGGAACCTTCACTCCGAGTTTCTCCAAGCCCACAGCCTCTTCGAGCGGGACCGTTCCTCCGCTTACTCGGTAACGAGCAGCGGCTTACGTTGTAGCATGTTCTGGATGAGCGTGCCCATGTCTGCGACCGGCAGGTAACGGGCGATGATGGTCCAGATGATGGCGACTTCGATCAGACCGAAGATGACGGTCACCGTCCCCCAGACGAGTTGCATCCAGAGTCTCGGACCGACGGCCGCGCGGCCGGTCACGCCGGCGATCACCGTGAGGATGATGAGCGCCGGCACCAGTAGCGTGATGTCCCAGCCATCGAACCATTGGCTTACTGAGACAACCCATTCTGTGAGGGTTTTGAGGAATCCTGGAATGGTGTCTGCCATGTCGTCATCCTTTCGTGACCGGTTTCCAGTGTCGTCTGTTCCACGTGCGGCTTGTCCTGTATCGGCTGGTATGCCTGCATGCGTTGCGTTTTCGTGGCCTTGACCGTGGTGAAGGTGTGGTTGATGCGTCCGTTGAGGTTGGCCCAATGCTGTTCCTGCCTGCCGCTTTCCGCCGGAGGTCTCTCCCCCAGTGGACTGTCGGCGTCCTCCACGCCCCACATGGCCCGGTAGACGGCCACGTCGCGTAGGAGATGCTTGTCGGAGTCTCCGGCGGCGGCGAGTACTCGGCCGACCCATGCCTGCCCGGAATGGCGGGCCTCCTGTTCTAGACTGCCGATCTTGGTTTCGATGATCCGTTCGTTCTGACGTACCACGTCAAGGACCGCGTCATGCTTGCGGGAGCGGATTGGCGGCAGGATGCCACCAATCCAGTTGTCATGCACGCTGCCGTTGGCCCGGTCCAAGAGTCCCGCGTTCAACCGTCCCGCGATGGTGGCCGCCCAGTCGGGTTCCACGGGACGGTTCTTCTTTTTCAGATCGGGATCATCATTGATGATTCCGCGGGCGGTTTTGCGCAGGAACTCCCATTCGGGGAACATGGATTGGTCGATGTCGTCGCGGGATTGCATGTGCGCGTCGAGCATGGCTTGGACGGCCGGCGTGTATCGTTCGTCCATGGTGAACCGGCCGCGGCCGGAATCCAGGGCCGGCTCCTCGCGGTATGGGATGCCGGTCTCATCCATCATGCGTCGGACCATTTCGACCATGTCGGTTTTGGCATCCATGTCGAGCGTGAACGCGTCGCCCGTTTCCGTGCCGGCTTCGGGCATCATACCGCGTGCCGCGCGAATGGCGGCCTGTTCCGCTTTTTCCACGGTAAGTTTTCGTGGTTTCTTTTCAAGGCTTTGGCTGATGATCGCGGTCGCCCGTTTCGCGTCGGTCATGTAGGCACGGGACCAGACTCCGCGAAGCCATTCGAAGCTTGGACTGCGTTTGATCTTGTCCACGGTCCTCTTGTCATGTGATTTGCCGAGCATGGCGAGCAGGTGGGGGCCGGCGATGAGTCCGGCCGCGTAATCGTGTTCGCGCAACAGTCGTTTCAGATCGTACCGGTCCTTGTATTCCTGTTCCATGGTTTCGGTCGCGGTCATGACCTCCGTGTGGGTCAATAACGCGTCGAGCATGCGTGTTCTGGCTATCTCGCGGGGATCCTCTTCCGCGCCGGTGAGCATGTGATCGACGTGGCGTTCCTCTTCGCTTTTGCAGCCGAACAGGAAATGGTTTTCCTCCTTGCCGCGTGAGCCGGCGACGTATTGCAGGTTGCATGGAAGGTTCGCGTCGGATGGGAACACCGCGGCGCAACGGTCCACGGTCATGCCTTGGCTGCGGTGGACGGTGGCCGCGTATCCGGCTTCGCATGATTTTCTGAGCCAGTCGCGTGGGATGTCGCAGATGACGCCGTCCGCGAGGTTCATGCATCGTGCGCCGGATTTACCGACGGCGATGATCCGGAACGTCATGTTGTTCTCGATGCTTCTGCCGGACCGGTCCAGTATGTTCTTCGCGTTGACGCGGCATACGATCTGGTCTCCCAAGCCGACGGAGAGATTGTCACGCAGACGGCAGAGTTTGGCCGGGTCGCTTTCACTTTTGCCTTGGGCGCGGCGTTCGAGGATGAACCGTTGGTTGATGTCGCGCACCTGCGCGTTCGTGCCGGCGATCAGAAGCGTGGACTTGCCGAGCGCCTGCCATTTGACGCACATCTGGTACGCGTCCTCCTCCATGTCCAGGTCCTCTCCCCAATGGATCCGGTCGTGCGCCATGTATTCGTCGACGAGCTGACGGCACTTGTCGACGCTTCCCTCGTCCAAACGGTCTCCGCCCTCACGCAATCGGAGCGTCGCTTCCGCCTCGCCCTCCCACCGTCGCCGGGATGCGGGCCCGTCCGGATCGTTCGCCCATTTCTCGGATTTCGAAGTGAATCTCCACAGGCTCGTCAACCGCGCGCACTTGTCGTGCCGGTCGGCGTAGCCGAGCATGCCGCCCGCACCGGAAACGGAGTCGAGCTGTTTCGGATCGCCGGTGAGTATGACTTTCGCGCCACGTGATTCCGCCAGTCTGGTGACCCATTGCAGGTTCCTGGTGTCGACCATGCCGGCCTCGTCCACGATGATCAGCTGGTTCGGCCTGATCGTGTCCGACGTGTCCATGACGCGTTGGGCCGCGATGTGTATGCGAGCGAACAGTCGTTCCAATGGGTTGGACGCGTTGCGCAACCGCTGTTGGAGCATGCCCTCGCGTTGGATGGCGGCCATGATCCGTTCGGGATTGTTGATGGTCAGGAGCTTCGCGATGGTCATGCTTTCGCATCCGATGCTGCCTTTCAATTCGCCCACCGCCTTTTTGCTGGTGGCCAGTCCGATGACGCTGCCAGAACCATATCGCGCCTGCCATGCCTGGGCGACCGCTTTCATGGTGGTGGTCTTGCCCGTGCCCGCCGGTCCGATGATGCTGCTGACCAGACGCGGGTTCTCCAACACGTATGCGGCGGCCTTCTGCTGGTCTGACGCGAGCGGATAGCCGCCCTGCGCGTTCATCTGTTTGTTCCACTGGTCGAGCCATTGGTTTCCCTCGCCGGGCGCGTATCCGAGCTGGACGGTCTTGTCGAGGCTTTCGATCATGTACCGTTCGGCTTGGAGCACATCGACCGTCGTGTACTTGTCGAGGTCGGCGTCCTCGAACACGCTTTGCCCTTGCCGGGTGGCGATGCTCAGATTGTCCAACGCATCTTTCGGCACCTGGTACCGGTCGGGTGTGAGTTTGACGCATTGGCTGAGTGCCTTGTCGGCGATCTTGTTGGCGACGATGACGCGTTGCGTCGGGTCGATGCGCACTCCGCGCAGGAGCCGTTCGGCTTCGGCGCGCACATTGGTGCGTTTCCATACGGTGTGCGCGTGGGCCGTGTTCGCCATCGCCATGCGGGCCTGACGGTCCAGATATTCGTCCGCGTCTCCGGCGAGCTTGGTGAGGTCGGCGAGCTGGCCGAGCAACAGTTGGGCTATGTCGTCCTCGCATTCCGCGTCCACATGCATGAGGCTGGTCTTGCGTGAGTTGACGTCCTTGAGCATCCGGTCGATCTGGATGCCTGGCGCGACTTCGCCGAGTTTCTGATACCAGTGGTCGCGTTTCGCTTTCAGGGATGGTTGGATCTCCGGCTTCGCCTTGCGGGTAGCAAGCCACGCTTCCTTATGTAGTTCGGCTTTCATCCTCCATCCGGCCTGCTTGCCTGTCGAGGTTTCGTACTCATCGATCTTCTTTTCGAGCAGTTGCTCTATTTCTGCGTCCCGACTGCTGAAAGCGTCGATGAGTTCCTGTGGCACGCCGTCGACCTCGTTGACCATGGCTTTGGTGCTGTTGTCCTGTTTGAAGGTCCACGACCAGCCGAACCGTTCGGTGAGCAGATCCTGCAGCAGGTTCTCATGCACTTCGCTGATCTCGACCATGCCCGCATAGATCTTCCGCCCGTCCAATGCCGTCCATACCTTGTCGGACGAGCGGCGCACACGGTTGCTGATGACGATGTGCTTGTGCGGCTGGGGGTCTCCATTCCGATTATCGTAATGGTCGAACACGAATCCGGCCACGCCGTCCGCGGGGACGCTGGCGACGCCTCCCTGTCCCGCGCGGGTGGTCGCGTACTCGTTTTCGAAATAGTCGATGGTCATTTCCGCGGCATTGCGCATGCACTCGTCGATACCATCCCTGGTTTCCTTGTCTCCGAACGCCCAGAGGATGCTGATGCTTTTCGGCTGGCGTGTGGTCAGGTCCCATCCGGCGACGGGCGCCTCCCCGTTGTCCCCCTCGCTTAGTTTGACGTCTCCGAGGTATTGGCCGTTGGATGGGTTGCGCCGTTCGTTGATGAGCTCCCGGACGGTTTTGCTGGATGCGGTGGTGCCGACCTTGCCTCCGACGAGTTCGGCTCCCTTGCCGATCCAATAGCCCGGCGGATTGCCCGCCGCCGTATAGTAGGCGCTCGGATCGGACGGGTCCAACGCGTTGTCCCCGTCGATCGCTTCCCTCGCGTCGCTGAGTGGATACTCGGCGTTCGTGAGTTTGGTCAGATTCATCGACATGTTGTTGTTTTCCCTCTTGTTCTTCCTATCGCGGTATAGGGCCCGTGTATCCGTTGTGCCTGAGCAGACGTTCCGCATCACCGGGCCTGCCCTGCCGGTCGATGTCGTCCATGAGCCCGGCCACGTATCCGTCGGATGGCGCGTTTTCAATGAGTTCCGGATCGCGTTCCAGGATGGTTTTGAGTTGGAACATGCATGAAAGCCGGATGATCCCTTTGGCTCGTCCGGTCTTCTTCTGCGCGTCCAGAGAGCGTTTGCGGATAGCATCGGCTCTTTTCCGATAGTCTTCTTCCTGCCGTACGAGCTGGCTCACGGTTTGTTCCGCCGACTCGTCCTTCTTACGTTCGGCCAAAGCCCGTTTTCTCCGGCCGTACGCCTGCCGGCATGCCGTACCGCAGAATCTGGCGGTCGGCCCTCGCCTCGGCTTGCGAATCGGCTTGCCGCACACCGGGCAGATCCGCCCGTACCGCTTGTCCAAGCCACGTTTCCTGCGTTTAATCTCGGAAGCTTTCAACTTTTCCACCTCACTTGTATGACCACGGGCCAATGTCCCGATTCCAACGTCCGCCCGTGATGTTGTCCTCGCGCCAGATGTACTCAAGGGCCTTCTTGTAGGTGACGATATCCGTCTCGTGCGTCAGGTCGGCCGTGTACTCGTCTTCAAGGTTCTCCCCCGGCACGGCGATCTTGCCATAGAATGTGCGGGGAGCCGCGCCCTCGGCACTCACGTCCGGATCGTCACGCCATCTGCGCGCGCCATGCCATCGAACACTGTCGGCGATCAGATCCATCCCATCGGAGCCGATTTCGATGGCGATCCGGCGGAAATCCTCACCATATTCGACGGGGATCATCGGGTCGATGCGAAACATCAGTATCGCCGTCCTGACGAGTCGATAGACCATCCGGACCACCATCCGGTCATGGTCGGGCACAATCTCGTTATAGTCCGCGATCTCACGGGCCAAAAAATCCAAGGCGTCACGCCGGCCAACCCACGCCCGCAGCAGACAATCATCCCGCTCCATTTCATTGAGCCGGATTGACGCCGCATCCTCCGCTCTTTTCTCCGCCATCCGTCTGCTGGAACTGCATTTCAGATGCCATTTCCGATACTCACCCTTGGCACCGGCCTTACCTGCCCTTTCGCATCTCTCTATGACTGGTTTCCCGCAGAAGCAACAGTTCGGTGCCTTGTTCTCTGATTCGTTTTCCATAAACGGACCACGCGTCGAACTTCGTTAGCTTAACGATATCGGCAGAAAACCCTGACGTTAAGCTTATTCCGACCATAAAACGGCGGTATTCCGCCGTTTTCAGGCGTCAGCCGCGAAGCCGGGTGCAAGACGCCCGTGGTTTCTTTTTGATAGGCATAGTTTTTGGTTTTCTGCTTGTTTTGGCTGTTGGTCTGTCTGTTTTCTATTCAGTTGTCTTTGCTTGTTCTTTTGACTTGTTCTTTGGTTGTGTGTTGTTTCTTTTCATTTTGCTTTTCCCTGCTTGTATTTATCATGTCTGCTCTTGATTGTTCTTTATCGCTGGTATCCGTTCCGGAATATGACAGCAAAAAGCGCGGCGGCACTCAGGTGCAGATTGCTTCCCGTACCGATCGACTATTGGTTCGATATCGGTCCAATTGCTGTATGGAATGGGAATGGGACAGCCCGGAGGAATCGAATGAATGAACCGAAAGAACTTCCGACATCGGATGGTTCCGAACATGGTCCGTTCCCCCGGAGGACCAATTTGTTCTGGAACCATGGCGACCGTTCACCGGTCCATTTGATCTTTTGAATGATCTTTTGAACCGATATCGGGATCAATCGGCCCACCTCCGATATCGGAGCCTTATGGTCCACGTCATATCGATGGACCATATGATCCCATACTTGGTCTTTGACCGATATATCGGTAAATGGACCGGGGCCGATATCGGTCCGGATAAGTGGTCCAAATTGAGCCTTTGGCTTCATTCCAACGATTCGTTGCTATTTGGACCATTTGGTCCATGGCTCAAATGGTCCAAATGGTCCTGGCTCATTTCTTCTTTTGAACCGATATCAGGTTTATCGGACCGGCTCCGATATCGATGACGACATCCCCTCCGCCGTTTTCTGGTCCGTCACGCCATTGTGATCCTGGCCCATTGAATGGTCCTCGATTCTGATATCGATATGGTTTATTTGGCCTTTTGGACCAGTGATCCACTGCCTGGGTTATTTGGATCAAGGTCCTTTGAAGTCCGATATCGGATGGCTTATGTCAATTGGCTGCTTCATTGCGGCACTCCGATATCGGGCTTCGACCTAATCTTCCGATGGCGTTGTCCTTCAACCATGAGCGGAATGGCACGTCATCGTTTGACTCGTAGTAGTGCAGGGTTCCTCCGATACGCACGTCGTTCGTTCTCAGCTTTCCCGCATCGCGGATAAGGCCTTCGCCAAGGATCCGATTGTATTCGGATACATATTGCCAGTCGATAGGTTGATCAACATTCTCGAACAGAAACATCCAGGCACGTTTGATGTTGTTGACAACGATGATGTCGTCCACCGCCATGTTCGCCGGAGCACGGCCCTCGAAGATTTCCTGCGTATCGGGGAAGGTTATCCCGTCGACCTCGATGTTGGCAGTCTTCCACATGACATCGATCAATTGACGTTTAGCCAACTCTACGGCCATCATCCGATGCTCATCATGAAGCACATGAATAATTAAGGCCCATGACGATCGGTTAGATGTCATGGGCCTTAGAATTCTTGTTTTTTAGAAGGCAGGTTCCTGTGGTTCGGCGAAATGTTCCTGGACCGCGTCGGACCATGGATCGTCTTTCGCTTGTTGGACCGGCTGAGCTGGTTGGGTCGGCTGCGATTGGGGTGTCGGCTGCGCGGCGGTAGATTCGTTGGCTTTGGCGATCTGGACCGTGGCATAGCGGATGGAGGCACCGATGTCGTCTGCGTTGAGTTCGGAGCTGCTGCGCTTCTCTCCCGTTTCGGTCTGCCAGTCGCGTTGCACGAATCGGCCTGTAACGATGACCCTGGTCCCTTTGCGGATACCGGAAGCGATCATGTGATCCGCCAGCACGCCGTATGCGACGCAGCGGATGAACGTGGTTTCGCCGTCCTCCCATTTGCCGTTCCTCTCGGTGCTGCTGGTCTGCGCCACCCGGAAGGTGATGACGGTCTTGCCGCCGGCCGTGCGTTTGGGTTCAAGGTCTTTGACGATGTTGCCCATAATGGTCATGGGAATCTGGTTGATTGTCGCCATGATGTTTTCCTCCTTTGTGGGATGTTGTTTTCACCTACGCATGTCTCTTTCATGCGCCTGCGGATATCAGAACGCTATTAGAAAATCCTCCTTCCGTTCATGACCCAGAGCATCTCGCTCGCTGGGAGCCTTCGATGCGAGGAATCGATGTTCATAACAAGGTAATGCGATAAGCTCATTTAATGAACCTGCATGGCAGTTCTGGCTGCTTGGAGCACGCCTCGCGCGATCTCTCCGAAACGGTTCGGGTCGATGAAGCATGCGGAGGGGCCGAACAGTCCAGGGTTGGCTTTCAGATACTTTGCGGCCGCCGTGATTTCGGTGTCGGTAGGTGGCGCTTCGCGTCCGGCGCAGTAGGCTTCGTAGATCGCGTCGCCGACGGTGTGGGCTCCCTCGATGATCTGGCAGCAGTCGTAGTCGCGGCTGTTCTCGTATGCCTGCGCCTCGTCCAGCATGATGCTCATTGTCCGATCCACTTTCCTCGCATGGTGGCTTCATGGCAGAGCGCCCGGTAGATCATCTGCTCCTGGATCGCGTCGGCGAGGGCGCGGTGTTCTTCGGTGTCGCCGATGTGGTAGTCGGCGATGAGGTCGGTCACGCGATGGTGCCGTTTCTGCGGGTTGAGTTCCCAGCTCATTTCTTTCGTGCATAGCCACCGGCAGTCGAATCCGCTTGCTGTCGGATCGTAGACGCGTTCGGCGGCGTCGAGGAAGCTGACGTCGAATTCGGCGTTGTGGGCGATGATGGTCAACGGCTCCCCTGCCGGCCAGGTCCGGTCGAGCCATTGGTGGAAACGGAGCATAGCGGCGCCGGCTGTGGGCATGCCTTGGAGCATTTGGTCGGTGATGCCGGTGAGCCCGGTGATGAATTCCGACAATGGTTGGCGCGGGTCGATGAGCTGTTCGAATTTCGGTCGGCTGTTCTCGTTGCCGGGCTGGACGAGGAATGCGCCGATTTCGATGAGTGCGGCGCCTTCCTCGGGATTAAGGCCCGTGGTTTCCGTGTCGAGCATGACGTACATGTCGAGCGGTTTGTCGAGTGGTTCGATGCGGCGTGGATTGTCGCGGTGGATGTAACGGTCCCAGTACATGGGTCTTTCCTTTCTGCTTGTTTCCTACTTTTCCAGGGTCCAGTTGCCTGCGGTGCCGGTTTCCTTGAGTCCGATCGCCTGGCGTGCCCCGTCCTGTCTTCCGTGCCGGTAGGCGGCCTGGCTGGGTCTTGTGGTCTTGGGGAGTTTCGGCTTGTCGGTGATGAATGTGACGTGGGTTTCAATCCATTGGTCGACCTGGTCGCTGCGCACGGTGACGAGTTCCTTGCCGGTGCCGTCCGATTCCATCTCGAGTCGGAGGACCTGGTATCTGCGGGCGATCTCTTCCTGGAATCCGCGATAGTATCCGTTCCTCCAGGCCGCGTTGGCTTTCGCATGTGGCGTGGCGCGCGCTCTTTCTCGCCACATGGCGGCGCGGCTGGTTTCCATGGCGGTCCAGATAGCCTCGGTCTTGTCGACGTCTCCGCGGGTTCCGTAGATTGTGATGGCGCTGATCACGTCGCGTCCGTTTCCGGCCCTGCGGCATCCGTAGGAAGCTCTGCACCGGTTTCCGCGGGCCACGATGTTCGCGAGTTCGACCATGTACCGGTTGCATGGATTGGCGTTCAATCGTATCCTCCGTTTGATGATCTCGACATCGTCGTGGTTCTTTTCGAGCTGCCATTCCTCGATGGCGTGTTTGTCCATGAGCCGTTGCGCCTGTTCGAGGGCGATGCGCTGCTCGTTGTCGGAGGCGGCCGGATCGTTGGCGATGGCCAGCAGTCGGCGGACGCGTTCCATGACTCGTTCCGTATTCATATGTTCGTGTGGCTCCTTCGGCAGTTGCCTCATTATTGTTACCTGTTGGCTGAAGTTATCCTTGCAGTATGCGGCCCAGCCCTTCCGAGCGTAATCCAGATATGGCCATCGAACGCCTGTTGCACGGCGTGCACGGAGGGATCCTGTTGTTCGTTGGACATTGTCGTTTGCTTCAGTTGATGGAGAGGTTGATGGTGATGGTGGGCATGTCGATGTCGGGCACGCCGGCGTCGGCCCAGTCCACGTCGGCGCGGCGCATGATCTGGTTAATGCAGGTGCTGTGCGCGCATGCGAGTTCCCACTGCCAGCATTGCGTGTTGCACATGCCGTAGCAGCGATTCCACATGAGGTATCCGTCCTCATCGACGGCTGGTTTGCTGCTGTTGAGCAGGTCGCGCAACGCGATGGCCTGCGTACGTTCCTCCGCGTCAAGGATGACGCTTTTGCGCCATGTCATGCCGACCAGCCAGCCTCCCCCGTCCACGCAGGTGGAGTTGTTGCTGATCGTCACGGTGATCCTGTACTTGCACATCATGTTCTCCTTTTGCTTGCCATGTTCTGCGACTGCGGCTGATATTCGACTCGCAGGTGCGCGGGATCCGGCCAGTGATGATGGCCGGATCCCTTGGTTTCATGCCTGGTGCGGGGCGCTTCTGATCACGCGCGGGCTGGGTCCTCCCGTTTTCAGGATGTGCCATGCCATGCGCCATGCGGCGCGGATCCGGTCGTGGTGTCGTATGACGTACGTGCCGGCCTCGCTGATGGCGATGCCTCCCGGGACGCTGACCACGAGGGTGATCTGGATGATGGTCGCGAGCCAGTCGGTGTCGCTGAGGGAGTCGAGATACGATGCGAGCATTTTAAATCCCTTCCTTGGGGTTCCGGGCATGACCTTCTGTCTTCCCGATACCCCCATTATATCTCATTTGTGTGATATTATCAAGTTGTTTTCGTTGGTTTTTCAACGTTTTTTCGTCGTGTTTTCCGGTGCGGGCATGCCGTACACGGCGCGGATCCTCGGGCCGAGCGGTGTGGTCTTGCGCAGGATGTCGCGCAGGGAGTCGTCGGGTTCGATGTCTCTGCCTTCCTTGAGTTCGCGCACACTGCAGGTGTTGGTGCCGTCGTGGTGGACTCCCGTGTAGCGCAGGTCGTCGTGCCCGTCGATGCTCCATGTCTCGTATTCCATGTGCTGCCATGGGCTGTCGGCGATGATGTCGCCGATGTTGTCCATGTTCACGATGCTGGCGATGGTGCGCCGGCCGTCCCACAGTCCGGCCGTGCCGACGAACACCACCGGCTGGCCGAGTTCGAGGCGTTCGAGGTTTCCGCATTCGTCCCTGCGGTCCGCGTTGTTCTCATCCACGGCGTGGGCCGCGATGCCGGTGGCGTACGGGTCGAGGTCGTCGATGATCTCGATGAGTCGGGCCGCGGTGGGCAGCTCGTAGTCGGAGATGGCCTGCCTCCATGCGCGGTCGAGGATGTCCGTTACCGGCCAGCACGCGTCGTCGATGGTGCCTTTCGGATCCTTGGCCATGTCTTCAGAGAGACGCGCGGCCTCCTCCTTCCAGTAGTCGACGATCGAGTTGATCCGGTCGGTGTCGTTGCTCCAGATGACGTTCTGCATGACGTGTCTCCTTGAATGTCGTCCTTGAAATTTTTTCTTTTGGACCGTTTGGTCAAGCGAAGCGTTACCGGCCAAAGCGGTTCCAGTCAACGGGCGTGGATCCGCCAGGAGACACGGCAACGTTGACGGGAGGCGCGACGCCGGTATGATCAATCCGGCGTAGCCGGACGGTCCAAAAGAAAATTCGAAGGGTGCGAGCGGCTGAGCGAGCTCCGTTGGGCGTGTGCGTCCGCGGCTTCCGGTCCGCGGCGTGCGCGTCTTTTTGGTTCCAAGGCTTCGCCTTGGCGTGCGGGGATTCTCAAGGGACACGGCGCCGTGTCCCTTGAGAATCGCGGGAGGCGCGGCCGGACCAACCGTCCCATTGGGCGGCGTCCGGCCTAGTGCGCGCCTATTCCTTTATTCGTTCGATTCGGTCCAACATCTCGCGGATGGCGGCGCGTTCCGGACCGCTGGCGTCCAGTACGTATCTGTCCAACGGTCTGTCGCCATAGGCGATAATCTCCCATCGGGCTAACGTTTCGGAATCCGTGTCCGCCAACCATTCACGGATCCGGTCGGCCGTCGCTCCGATGTCTTTGGACCATCTTCCCAGGTCGTGGAGGAACGATGGCCATCCGTCGTTTTCGCTTGGCACGGTACCGTAGACGTCGTGCTCGATGATCGTGCCGTCGTCGCACAGGATGTGTAGCAAGACCGTATTGCTCCGATAGCTGCGGATGTCGTAGCCGAGCACGCGTACGAATTTCGTGTTCATGGTTTGGTCCTCTCCATTGCTGGGGCGTCCGTTATGATGGACGCCCCAGCCGGTATCGGAATTCAGATTTCGGGCTGTTCCTCGGGATTGCCGATCCATGGATCGGTGTCGGGCGTCGATGGGTTCTGTCGGCGGTTTCGTGCTTCGGCACGCTGCCGGATAGCGATGAGGTCGGGCAGTACGTTGTCCGCGTTGAGTGTGCTCATGGCCTGCGGCTTGCCGTTCCTGTCGATGTACGCGCTGGGTTTGTCCGCAATCATGCCCATGGCGATGACGGCGGTGCCTTTGGCGAACATCGTCGGGTTTTCCGTGATGAGGTCGATGTATCGTTCCGCGTTGGTGCCGAACATGTTGGCTTCGACCACGGTGGTCGATCCGTCCTTCCACTGGTTGTCGGCTGGATCGAGACGACGCGCGGTGTGCATGATACGGAACGTGACGCGTGCCGCATACTGTCCTGCAGGCCAGTACTTCGGCTCGGAAGCGAGATTGCCCTTGATGATGTTGGTGGCGTTGATGGCAGTCATTGAGGTTCCTTTCACTGGAATGGTTTCGGTCCTTGATTTTTTCTTTTGGACCGTTTGGTCAAGCGATAGCGTTACCGGCCAAAGCGGTTCCAGTCATAAGACGGGCGCGAACCCGTGAGGGGACGCGGCAACGTTGACGGGAGGCGCGACGCCGGTATGATCAATCCGGCGTAGCCGGACGGTCCAAAAGAAAATTCGAAGGGTGCGAGCGGCTGAGCGAGCTCCGTTTCCCGGCCGTAGCCCACCGTGGGTGGGCGGAGGCGACACCCCGTGGAGCGCGCCGACGGCGCGCGCAATGGGAAAGCACTGTC
>ENA-OQCU01000032-OQCU01000032.1-human-gut-metagenome-genome-assembly--contig:-NODE-32-length-72560-cov-6.161791_pt1 | contig 72560 bp, 61 predicted proteins | sample MGYA00242504_ERZ504590 | MGnify/ENA primary metagenome ERZ504590 (study PRJEB26092, sample SAMD00036318) | human gut metagenome | host: Homo sapiens | study: EMG produced TPA metagenomics assembly of... | reverse complement strand
TAAGCCTCCGTTGAAATATCAATTTCAGTTACGATTGCTCCCAACTTTTTGAATAATTTTCGAGCCGAGCCGACATAACCGGTGTAGCCTTCACGCAGCGAAGCTGTTGGAATAAATGCGACTTTTTATTTTCAATTTCTTCCTTTATCAGACTTCCTACACTTGAAAAGTGCGAACATAAAAACAGTTTCATCAATATTCTCCTTTATATATAAATTCTTATTTGTTGAACTAAGCCGTGTATACCATACTCTCCAATGAAAGAACGCCCTGATATAGCGAAATTTTGCCGTTTTCCTGCGTACGTGCGTACACACTCCACAGGAATTCTAAGGGGCCTGCCCCCTTAGCACGCGGACTTTGGAACAAAGTCTAGTGTGTTACGCCTTGCCAGAGGTGTACAGGCTCCCGGTATGCACGTACGAAGCAATTGCCATCAATGCGCCATATAAGTGGCGATCAAGTTCGCATAAAGCGACTTTGATCCCGCTAAACAAAAGGCAGGATACCATCACCACGATGATACCCTGCCTTTGTTCGTTCCTGTTTACCGTTCCGAGTAGTCCTTCCGCAGAATTTCCGATAAACAAAAAAACGTACCCGAACCCTTTCTCGTAAAGAATCGTGTTCGAGTACGAACTGAATGCTGGAGCAATAAAAAACCACCACAAAGGTGCCTGTCCCCTTTGTGGTGGTTTTGCGCTAGGCCTAGAGCGTGTGGCCGTAGGCGTTGGCGGCCTTGATGGCGGCGGCGAACTTCTCGTCGGTGAAGGGCTCCGGGTTACCCTGCTTCCACTCGTTGGTGGCGTGCGCATACTCGCACAGGGCAGGGATTTCGGCCTCGGTAAGGCCGACCTGCTCAAGCGTCACAGGCAGGTCCATCTGCTTGTTAAAGGCGGCGTAGCGCTCAAGGTTCTCGGTATCGCCCGTATAGGCAAACAGCACGAGCACGCCCAGGCTCACGACCTCGCCATGCAGGTAGGTTCCCTCGCGCGGAATGCTGCACGTCGCATTGTAGAACGCGTGCGCCACGCTCGAGTTGTAGTAGTAATCGTTTTGGTTGGTCAGGTTCGAGACATAGCCCGTGTTGACCACGATGTCGAGCGCGATCTGCTTGACGGCCTCGCTCGACAGATTCTGGCGCACGTCCTCAAGACCCTGGACGCCGTAGGTAAACAGCGGCTCGGAGCAGGTGTGGGCGAGTGCCAGGCCAAGGCCTGCCGTGTGCTCTAAATTACCGGCACTCGTGGCGTACTCGACCTCGGGCTGCTTAGACAGGGCATCGCCCACGCCGGCCCAGAAGTACTCCGCCGGAGCCTCGGCGATGATCTTGGGGTTGATGAAGATGTGCGCCGGTCGGTTGGGGTACGAATAGCCCTCGAGCGAGCCGTCGTCGTTGTAGACGACGGCAATGGCGGTCGCGGCGGAGCAGTTGGAGCAGATCGTCGGGACGGTGAAGACGATCTTCTTGAGCTCGATGGCTGCGGTCTTCACGGTGTCGAGCGCCTTGCCGCCGCCGCAGGCGATGAGCACGTCGGCTTTCTGGCATGCGGGGGAGTTTACGACCTTGGCGATATTGGCGCGTGTGCTGTTGGTACCGTAGACGCGCGTCTCCAGAATATCGACGTCGGTACCTGCCAGCGCAGCTTCGATTCCGGGAAGTGCTGCGGCCAGTGCCCGCTTGCCACCGATGATCGCGACCTTGGTCGCTCCGTACTCGGCCAGCGCGCCGGGCAGCTCGTCAAAGCAGTCCTCGCCGACGGTGTAGTCGCTCATTCCAATCGTGCGCATAGCAACCTTCTTTCGTTCGATAAAGTGCTTTCAGGTATTTTGCTCCTAGAGAAGGGCTGTAATAGCGAGAAATTTCGAACGTATAAAACCAGTGTTGAGGGTTTTTTGCCGGCGCGGAACGTGCTAGCATACTCTGCATAAGCGTTGATGGGGACGAGTAGTCGGCCGTCCGCATGTTACAGAGAGCGGGGAGCGCTGAGAACCCGTGCATGCGACCGATGAAAATCACCCCGGAGCTGCGGTCCCAACGGACGCGCCATACTGGCACGTCTTAGTAGACATCGCCGAGATGGTCGTCGATACAGGCCAGCCGAGTAACGGATGCGAGCGCGCGAATACGCGGGCGAGGGCATCTAAGCTGGGTGGTTAAGCGAAGAGCTTTTGCGGGCGTACAGTTCGTTTTGTGGCGCTTCGTCCCAGCTTGTAGGGACGGGCGCTTTTTTGGTGCCCAACGGGCGTGCGCGCCCACGACATGAAAGGGGTACCGTGGCAAACGAGTACAAGCAGACGATGAATCTGCCCAAGACCGGTTTTCCCATGCGTGCCGGTCTTTCCAAGTCCGAGCCCAAGCGACTCAAGGACTGGCAGGACAACAAGGTCTACGAGCAGGTTCTGAAGAAGAACGAGGGTCATAAGAAGTTCGTGCTGCACGACGGCCCTCCGTACGCCAACGGTCCGATCCACATCGGCCACGCCATGAACAAGATCTCCAAGGACATGATCAACCGTTACTGGATGATGCAGGGCTATGAGGTTCCCTATGTCCCCGGTTGGGACTGCCACGGTCAGCCGATCGAGCACAAGGTCGAGGAGAAGCTCGGCACCGAGAAGTTCAACCAGACCTCCACGGCCGAGATTCGTGAGCTCTGCAACAAGTTCGCTGTCGAGAACATCGAGCTGCAGAAGGCCGGCTTCCGTCGCCTGGGCGTGCTCGGCGACTGGGACAACCCGTATCTGACGCTCTATCACCAGCATGACGCCGCCGACATCGAGGTCTTCAAGGCCATGTTCGACAAGGGCATGATCTATCGCGGTCATAAGCCCGTCCACTGGTGCAAGCACTGCCACACCGCACTCGCTGAGGCCGAGATTGAGTACTCCGACGAGACGAGCCCGTCCATCTTCGTGCGCTTTGAGATGACCACCAAGCCTGCCGGCCTCGAGAACTTCGACGGCCCGGTCGACTTCATCATCTGGACGACCACCCCGTGGACCATCCCCTCCGACCAGGCAGTTTCCCTTAAGCCCGGTGCCGCCTACGTCGCTGTTGAGCACGATGGTCGTGCCGAGGTCATGCTTGAGGACCTGGCCCCCAAGTGCTGCGAGGAGTTTGGCTGGGAGTACACCCCGGTTATAGTCGACGGCAAGCCCTATGTGGTTCCCGCCGAGACCTTCCACCACATCCACTACAAGCAGCCGATCTTCGACGGTGTTGAGGGCGTAGCGCTGCTGGCCGATTACGTCGGTGTCGATGACGGTACCGGTATCGTCCACAACTCTCCCGGCCACGGCGTCGACGACCACTTCGCCTGCCTCAAGGAGGGTATCACCGACATCTGCATGCCGGTCGACGACGACGGTAAGTTCTACACCGGCGAGGAGTTTGGTACTGGCGGCCCCTTCAGCGGTATGGACACCGACGAGGCCAACCCGCACATCATCGAGTTCCTGCGCGAGCGCGGCACCCTGGTCCTCGAGAAGAAGATCACGCACAGCTATCCGCACTGCTGGCGCTGCAAGCACCCGGTGCTCTTCCGTGCTACCGACCAGTGGTTTGTCTCGATGGACAAGACGGGTCTGCGCGAGCAGGCTGGTAAAGAGGTTCGCGAGAACGTCAAGTGGTATCCGGCTCACGCCGCCAACCGCATCGGCGCCATGGTCGAGCAGCGTCCCGACTGGTGCATCAGCCGTCAGCGCAACTGGGGCGTGCCTATCCCCAGCTACACCTGCGCCGACTGCGGCGAGAAGGTCATGAACGACGCCACGCTCGACGCCGTCATCAAGCTCTTCCACGAGAAGGGCTCCGACGCCTGGTTCACCGACGCTCCCGAGAGCTACCTGGGCGATGCCTGCGTCTGCCCCAAGTGCGGCGGCCATCACCTCAAGGCCGATAAGGACATCCTCGACGTGTGGTGGGACTCCGGCGTGTCTTGGAAGGCCGTCTGCGAGTATCGCCCCGAGCTTGAGTACCCGGCGGACGTGTATCTTGAGGGCTCCGACCAGCATCGTGGTTGGTTCCAGAGCTCGCTGCTCACTTCGGTGGGTGCCAACGGCCACGCTCCGTACAAGGCTGTCGTCTCGCAGGGCTTCACGCTCGACGGCCAGGGCCGCAAGATGTCCAAGTCGCTCGGCAATGTTATCGACCCCAATAAGGTCTGCGACGAGATGGGCGCTGACATCATCCGTCTGTGGGTTGCCTCCGTCGACACCAGCTCCGACGTCTCCATCGACCACGAGATCCTTGCTCGTACGTCTGATGCCTACCGTCGTTTCCGCAACACGCTGCGCTTCCTGCTCTCCGAGCTCGAGGGTCAGTTTGAGCCCGAGACCGACGGTGTCGCCTTTGCCGACCTGCTGCCGCTCGACAAGCTCATGGTTGCCCGTCTGACCCAGGTCCAGGCCGAGGTCGACGACGCTTACTCTTGCTACGAGTTCCCGCGCGCCTACCGTGCGCTCTACGACTTCGTGGTTACCGAGCTTTCCAACGTGTACCTCGACGCCCTGAAGGACCGTCTGTACTGCGATAAGCCCGGCTCGCTCGAGCGCCGCAGCGCCCAGACCGTGCTCGCTGAGCTCTTCTCGATGCTCATGCGCGATCTGCAGCCGATTCTGTCCTACACCGTCGATGAGGCCATGGCCTATGCGCCCGCCGGCTGCGTCGATCATCAGAAGTACGCCGCACTGCTCGATTGGTACAAGTCACCCATCACGATCGACGAGGCCAATGAGTTCGAGGGCGTGCTTGAGGCTTCACTCGAGCTCCGTAGCGCCGTGACCAAGGCCCTTGAGGATGCCCGCTCCGCCGGCACCTTCACTAAGAGCCAGCAGGTCCGCGTCAAGGCGGTCGTTCCCGCCGAGATGTATGCGCTGCTGACCGGCGACAAGGCCGTCGACCTGGCCGAGTTCTACATCGTCTCCGATGTTGAGCTGACCCAGGGCGAGGAGCTCTCCGTTGCCATCGATGCTGCTGAGGGCGAGTGCTGCGACCGTTGCTGGAACTACCGCACCACCGTCGGCGAGTACAACGGTCACGCGCATATCTGCAAGCGCTGCGCTGATGCACTGTAGGTTACGGCGTTCGTAGAACGCCGTAACCTACCGACGCTGCAAACGCCCCTAAGCGGCAATCTGACGTTCAATCGTCGGTCGCGTACCAAAGTACGCTTCCCTCCTCTTTCACGTCACCTTGCTCGCTTAGGGACGTTTTCGCTGTTGGTGACGGTAATGCGGCGTTTCCATTGCTGGAGCTAAAGGCTTTCTTTCGCCTTCGCTCTTAGTCGAAAGCTATTAAGCGACATTTCGTTCTTCGGAATGTCGCTTTCGTTTTATGCTGGTTATTTCGCTTTCGTTGGCGAATATGCCGTGCGTTTTGCGTTTGTCACTATAAGATGATTACATGCATTTAACGAAATTCAGGCTTTTGAGGGTAGGGGATTGATTTGGGTCGTGGTGCGGATATGACGCCGCCTTTGCGTTGGCGGTTGGGTGTTGCTGGTGGGGTGGCACTGGTTGTGCTGCTTGTTGACCAGCTGACCAAGCTTGCGGTTCGTGTCGTTGGCGATGCTCTGCATGTGACTGTTATCCCCGGTGTGATCGACTTCCTTTTCGTGCGTAACATCGGTGCTGCCTTTAGCATGGGCGAGGGACATGGCCTCGCGTTTGCCGTGCTGGCGCTCGCGGTTATTGTCGCCATTGCCGTGTACCTGGTTCGCGCTCCCCAGCTTGCCCATCTGGAGGTCATAGGTATGGCAATGGTTGCGGGCGGCGCCATCGGCAACGCGATCGATCGCTTGGCCATGGGCTTTGTGACCGATTTTATTGCCACCACCTTCATTGACTTTCCCGTCTTTAACGTGGCCGATATCGGCATCACCGTAGGCGTTGTGCTTGCCCTCATCGGCTACATGTTCTTGAGCCCTGCGGCCCGCGAGGTCGATGCGACCGCCGAGCTTAACGCCCGTGACGAGGCCCGCGCCAAGCGCAAGGCCAAACAACGTGGGGAGCGTGCCCGCAAGATTCGCGAAAGGAATGAGCGCTAATGGCCGACATCCATATTCTCGTTGCCGACGATACCGCTGGCCAGCGTCTCGACGCCTATCTGGGCGCCAACGATGGCTGCCCCACGCGCTCCGCTTGCGCGCATCTGATTGAGGGCGGTGCCGTTGCCGTCAACGGCGAGACCTGCCTATCTAAAAAGTATGCCGTGCGCTCCGGCGACCGTATTTCGGTCGATTTGCCCGAGCCGCACGATCCCACCGACGTGATTCCCGAGGCCATTCCCCTCGATATCCGCTACGAGGACGACTACCTCATCGTGCTCTCCAAGCAGCGCGGTCTGGTGTGCCATCCCGCTCATGGCCACGAGAGCGGCACCCTTGCGAACGCCTTGGTCTATCACTGTGGCATCGACCATCTGGGCACCGTGCAGGGTGAGGACCGCCCCGGCATCGTACATCGCCTGGATCGTGACACCTCGGGCCTTATGCTCGCGGCAAAAGACGACGACACCCAGCGCGCGCTCCAGAATCTTATCCGCACGCGTACGCTCGACCGCCGCTACATTACGCTCGTTCACGGCCACATTGCCATGGACGAGGGCACCATTAACACCGGTATCGCCCGTTCTACGCGCGACCGTGTCAAGATGGCGGTTTCGGACGATCCTTTCGCGCGCCAGGCCATTACGACCTTTAGGGTCCTCGAGCGCTTCGATTCCACGCGTTTTGACGACGGCTACACGCTCGTCGAGTGCCACCTGTTTACCGGCCGCACGCATCAGATTCGCGTGCATATGCGCCACATCAACCACGCCTGCGTGGGCGATCCACTCTACGGCAAGTGCGATGCACGCGCCGACCAGGGTCTGACCAGGCAATTCCTTCATTCCTGGCGCGTCGCATTCGACCATCCCGTGACGGGGGAGCGCATTGAGTGCCGCGACGAGCTGCCGTGGGATCTCGCTGCGGTTCTTGACGACCTGGCCCCGCGCTCGCTTGGTCGTACTGCTGCCGGCGACGAAATCGTTCCGCAGCTCGGTCTTCTCGAAGCCTAGCCGTATTAGGTGGTTTCTTGAACTCGGTTAGCTTGCGGTAAGATATACGGTTGTTTACGTTACGCGTTGCTGGGAGCCTGCATGCTCGCCTTTTTACAAACCAACACACCCATCGTGATCTTCAACCAGATTGTGGTTACGCTGCTTACGGTCTGCTTTCTGTACCAGGTGGTCTTCTTTGTCATTGGTGCTCTCCGTGGTGAGGTCGCGCCCCCTAAGGCCAAAAAGCTGCATCGTTATGCCTTCTTTATCGCGGCGCATAACGAGGAGGCCGTGATCGCCAACCTTGTTCGCTCCATCAAGGACCAGGATTATCCGTCCGAGCTTATCGAGGTCTTCGTGGTCGCCGATGCCTGCACCGACAACACGGCGCAGCTCGCGCGCGAGGCGGGCGCCGTCGTCTATGAGCGTAACGACCTGGCCCGTAAGGGCAAGAGCTGGGTCATGGACTTTGGTTTTGATCGCATTCTCAACGAGTATCCCGACACGTTTGAAGGTTACTTTATCTTCGATGCCGATAACGTTATCTCCCGCGATTACGTCTCCAAGATGAATGATGCCTTTGACCAGGGCTTCCATGTGGTCACAAGCTACCGCAACTCCAAGAACTTCGGCAGCTCGTGGATCTCGGCAGCTAATGCCACCTGGTATCTGCGCGAGGCGCGCTTTCTCAACAACGCGCGCAATATCTGCAAGACGTCTTGTGCCGTCTCGGGTTCGGGCTACCTTATCTCTGCCAGCGTTATCGAGGGCATGCACGGCTGGCAGTTCCATACGCTGACCGAGGACATTCAGTTCACCACGTTCTGCGCTATTCACGGTATTCGCATTGGCTATGCGCCGGCGGAGTTCTTTGACGAGCAACCCGTGACGTTCAAAGCATCCTGGAAACAGCGCATGCGCTGGACCAAGGGCTTTTACCAGGTCTTTTTTACCTATGGCAAGCATCTTGTCAAATCGACGTTCCGCTACCATCGCTTTGCCGCATATGACATGTTTATGACCATCGCTCCGGGCATGCTTCTGTCCCTGATTTCCATGCTCGCCAACGCGACGTTCCTCATCGTGGGTGGACTCTCACACGGCTTCTTGGCTACCGAAGTCGAGATGCAGGCTTGTGCCGCCTCGCTCATTATGACCTTCGCGATGATGTACCAGACTTTCTTTATCCTGGCGCTGCTCACGACCATCTTTGAGTACAAGCACATTCACTGCGCTCAAAAGTGGCGCCTGGTGACCAACCTGTTTACATTTCCGATCTTTATGTTCAGCTATATTCCCATCACGGTGGCCGCACTGTTCCTAAAGGTTGACTGGGTCCCGACGCAGCACGCCGTCAGCGTTACCCTCGACGAGGTCATGCAGGGTGCCAAATAACCACCACCGAAACCACCACAAAGGGGACAGTGAACCTTTGTGGTGGTTTTTGCTTTTGAGTGACTGCCCAAGGAGGTATTCGATGGTCTATATCCCATTTTGGATCTGTGCCTTTGCCGGCGCGTTGGTTGACGCCCGTGAGCGGCGGTTTCCCAATGAGCTTGCCGGCGTGTGTGCGGTGGCGGCGCTTGCAGGCGTTTGGCTCGACAGAGGTGTTAACACGGCGCTTGACCACGCCGGTCTTGCGGTCATCGTCTACCTTGCCCTTGTGCTCACTGAGTCGCTCTGGCGTCGTGTTCGCCAAGCCCCCGGCATCGGCATGGGGGATGCCAAGGCGCTTTTCGCGCTTTGCACGCTCGACCCTCTGGGCGGCATCGTGGCATTTGCCGTCGCGCTCCTGGCCCTGGCCCTCTCCTGCCTCTTCACAAAATCACGCTCCCTGCCATTGCTCCCGTTTTTGGTGCCGATATTTGCCATAATCGAGGTCGTGGGCTGCACATTGTAACCGATTGCGCATCCTTTTTAAGGAGCATGCCATGGCAACTTATCAAGAAACGGCCGTCATTAAGGCGCGCATGGACCGCATTCCCGCGGCGTTGTCGCTCGAGCTGGTCGAGCGCATCGCCGCCGACCGCGCCTCGGGTGTCGTTAATCCTTATCGATGCTGCGACGACCAGGTCATTCGTCGTATAGATCGCGCTGCCGACAAAGGCACGCTTATGCGTCCGGCGTTTATGCGCGATACCGAAAAGATTCTTCATCTTCCTGCGTACACGCGTTATGCGGGCAAAACGCAGGTCTTTAGCTTCCGTAGCAATGATGACCTGTCGCGCCGCGGCCTGCACGTGCAGCTTGTCTCGCGCATTGCGCGCGATATCGGTCGCGCCCTGGGGCTCAACTGCGATCTGATTGAGGCGATTGGCTTAGGTCACGACCTGGGCCACACGCCCTTTGGCCATGCCGGTGAGCGTTTTCTCAACGATATCTATCACGAGCGCACGGGTCGTTATTTTTTCCATAACGTGCAGTCCGTCCGCGTGCTTGACGCGCTGTACGGCCGCAACGTGTCGCTCCAGACGCTCGATGGCGTGCTGTGCCATAACGGCGAGTACGAGCAGCGTGTGTTCGAGCTTTCGGACATGAGCTCCTTTGACCAGTTTGACCAGACGGTTGAGGATTGCATTGCCACGGGTTATAGCGCAATCGAGCACCTGCGCCCCATGACGCTCGAGGGCTGCGTGGTTCGCATCTCGGATATCCTTGCCTACGTGGGGCGCGATCGCCAAGACGCCATTGCGGCGGGTTTGCTGTCACCCGACGCCTTTGACGATGACCTGGGCGGTGCCTACAACAGTTGGATCCTCACGCACGCTTCCATCGATATCGTCGAGCACAGCTATGGCAAGCCGCGCATCGAGATGAGCGAGGGCTTGTTTGAGGAAATACGCCGAGCCAAGCGCGAGAACTACGAGAAGATCTATAGCAAGGGCGGTATCGAAGGCGACTCCGAAGCGGAGCTGCGAGAGGCCTTCGAAAAGCTCTACGACCGTTGCCTGCGGGATATAAACGAAGGCGACGAGTCTTCGTACATCTTTAAGCATCACATTTCTCGCATTGAGCAGCAGCTTTCTTACTACGATCGCGTGTATGCCTGGCAGGACGACAAGGATCAAGCCGTGGTGGATTACATCGCGAGCATGACGGACGGCTATTTCTGCGAGCTGACGAGTAAGTTGTTCCCGGGTCTAAAGTTTCCGCACCGTACTTATATTAACGAACGGTAGTTCGTATTTATTCGGTATACTATTCGTGGAAAACGATTTTGATTGATGCACGGGATGGCTATGGACGACCTTTTTTCTGCTTCGACGCGCGAGCGTTCCTTTCAGAATGCGCCGCTTGCGGTGCGCATGCGCCCCAACACGCTTGATGAGTACGTGGGCCAGCAAAAGGCCGTCGGTAAGGGCTCATGGCTGCGTGCCGCGATTGAGCACGACGTGCTGTCGAGCGTGATTCTGTACGGGCCGGCCGGTACGGGCAAGACGACGCTGGCCCACATTATCGCCAACCATACCAAGAGCGAGTTTGTCGAGGTCAGCGCCGTGACGGGCACCGTGAAGGACTTGCGCCGCGTGATTGACGAGGCCAAGACGCGCCTGAATACCTATGACCGCCGCACCATTCTGTTTATCGATGAGATTCACCGCTTTTCCAAGTCGCAGCAGGACGCCCTGTTGCATGCGGTCGAGAACCGTACCGTCATTATGATTGGCGCTACGACGGAGAATCCGTACTTTGAGGTCAACTCGGCATTGCTCTCGCGTGGTCGCGTGGTGGAGCTTGAGCACCTCAAAGACGAGGATATCGCCACGCTTATTGCGCGTGCGCTTGAGGCACCGCAGGGTTTGGGTGGTAAGTTCTCGGCCGATGAGGATACGGTTAAGACCATCTGCACGCTGGCTGCGGGCGACGCTCGCTCCGCGCTCACGACGCTCGAGCTAGCGAGTGAGATTGCCGTTACGCGTCCCGATACCGAGGGGACGCCGGCTCCGGCGGCAGGGGAACGTTATCCCATCACCGTCGATGACGTGAAGATTGCTAACCCGCGCCGCGGTTTTTCGTATGACAAAAACGGTGACATGCACTATGACATTATCAGTGCGTTCATCAAGTCCATGCGCGGCAGCGACCCCGATGCCACGATCTATTGGCTCGCGCGCATGATCGACGCGGGGGAGGATCCTAAGTTTATCGCCCGCCGCATTATGATTCAGGCTTCTGAGGATGTTGGCAATGCCGATCCGCAGGCACTTTTGGTGGCGCAAGCCGCGTTTAAGTCTGCCGAGGTCATTGGCTATCCCGAGTGCCGCATTAACCTGGCTCAGGCTGCACTCTATGTGTGCTTGGCGCCTAAATCCAACGCGTGTGAGGCTTCGATCGATGCGGCGCTGGCCGATATCCATAGCAGTGGCCTTCGTGAGGTGCCCAGCTATCTTCGCGATCGTCACCGTCCCGGCAGCGACGAGTACGGTGTATACAAGTACCCACATGATTATCCCGAAGGTTGGGTCGACCAGCGCTATTTGCCCGAAGGTCTGGAGCGTGGTGCCTTTTGGCAGCCTGCCGGCCGCGGTTGGGAAGAATGGCGTGTGGAGCAAAGTGAGCGCGACCGTAGCGGCAATGCTCCGAAGTAGGTCGTTGGCACTTCGCGCATTCCCTTTTAGAATCTTTCCTCTTCTTTGGGGTACCATAAACAGCGTCTGTATTTCGATTCTTCCGGGAGGCTTGTATGAGTCCCATTCAAATCGCCCTGCTGGTGCTTGCCATTGCCGGCGTGTGGGCCATCGTTGAGCTCGCGCTTACCCTACGCAAGACCCGCAACGTTGTCGATTCGCTCGACAAGACGGTAACCGACCTTAACAATACGATTGCCGAGGCGCAGCCCGTGGTGGCAAAGCTTGATGGCGCCGTTGACGAGCTTACGCCGGCACTTGCCCAGATGGAGCCGCTCCTCAAGTCGAGCAAGACTGCCGTTGACGCCCTGACGTCCAACCTCGTTGAGGTTGAGGCGGTCGTTCGCGACATCTCCGAGGTCACGGGCAGTATGGCCGAGGCCAGTAATGCCGTATCGAGCGTGACAGATTCTGCGGCAGGTGCCGTGCAGAAACTCATTAACAAGGTGAAAGCTCCCGCGGCCGATGCCGAGCGCAAGCTTTCCGCTACCGCCGAAGCCGAGCAGCCGACCGAGCGCGTCCTGATTGGCGAAGCCGGTGACGAGGCCGCCACGGGCGACGATGATGGCCAGAAGCCTGTTGACAAGCCGACTCATTATTACACTTACACACCCGCCCAGACCTCCGAGGAGTCCTGCGATGAGTAGCGAAGCAACCTGCCCCATCACGTTGACCGTTGCCGGGGACCCGCGTCTGGCGCGCCTGGTGCGCATGACGGCCGCCAACGTTGGTGCGCTGTGCTCCATGTCCGTCGATCGCATCGAGGATATTCGTATGGCGGCCGAGGAAGCCTTCATCTTTGGCTGCACGGCGGTTAATTCCGATGACATTACGATCAGGTTCGATGTCGACGAGTCTCACGTTGGCATGACCTTTACCTTTGGCGATCAGGCCGCTGTCGACGAGGATGACCAGGCTGCCGTGTATGCCGAGCTCATTTTGGCGAGCGTGTGCGATTCCTACGAAAAGACTTCGGCGCCCCTGACGCTTTCCCTCGACCTCAAGGCGGATATCTAATATGACCGAACGTTCCCGGAGCGGTAAGACCGCTTGGGACAAGGAGAAAACCCGCGAGCTGTTTCGTCGCTATAAAGAGACCGGTGATCCGGACGCTCGCGAGCAGCTCGTCATGTCCCATATGAACCTGGTAAGGTTTCTTGCCAACAAATTTAAGAATCGCGGCGAGCCGCTCGACGACCTCATGCAGGTCGGCTATCTGGGTTTGCTCAAGGCTATCGACCGCTTTGACCCTGAGCGCGGACTCGAGTTCACCACGTTTGCCACGCCCACCATCTTGGGCGAGATCAAGCGTCATTTCCGCGACAAGGGCTGGAGCGTGCGCGTGCCTCGTCGCCTGCAGGAGCTTTCTGCCAAGGTTAACCAGGCTACCGACAAGCTTACCAACGAGTTGCAGCGCTCGCCCAAGGTTGAGGAAATCGCCGAGTATCTAGACGTGACTGTCGATGAGGTCCTGGAGGCTATGGAATCGTCTTCGGCCTATACTTCGGTGCCCATCGAGGCTCCTGGTGCGTCCGATTCCGACGATGCACCCTCGATTCTCGACCGCTTTGCCGATGACGACAACGAGCTCGACTTTACCGATGACCGCCTGGTGATCGAGGAAGCAATCCGTGATTTCTCGCCGCGCGAGCGCGAGGTTATCGAGCTGCGCTTTGTAAAGGGCATGACCCAGATCGAGATCGCCAAGAAGCTGGGTATATCGCAGGTCCAGGTTTCTCGCCTGCTGCGCCGCACGCTTAAGAAGATTCAGGACAAGATCGACCCCGACGGAGTGATGATTCGTTCATGAGTGAACACCCCCAACAAACCGATCGCGTGCTGCGCGACACCCGCATTCTGACGCTGCGCATTTGGGCTGTTGTCGGCTGCATTGTCATCGCCGCTGTCATCTTTAACCTTATGGGCATCCTGGCACCGGTTATCGAGTTTCTTGCCGTCGGCTCCATCATTGCTTTTGTGATGTCCCCGATCACCAACTGGCTCGAGCACCATGGCGTGAATCGCGGCATCGGTTCGCTTATCGCGCTTATTGTCGTCGTTGCCGTGCTCGTCGGCGTCGTTTGCATCTTGTCGCCGATTCTTTTTGGTCAGATCATGGAAGTCCTGAGCCGCCTGCCCGAGCAGCTTCGTGTTGCGGGCGGCGATCTCAATGAGATGATCTCGCATGCCAAGACGCTCAACAACACGCCGCTCAAGGAGTATTTGGACGATAATCTTTCGTCGCTTGTCACCGTGGCATCGAACTACGTGTCTCAGATCGCTGCCGAGCTTGGCCGCGGTGTGTTCCCGCTCATCACCAATACGGCCTCGCAGCTGTTCGTGATCTTCCTGGGTCTGGTGCTCGCGTACTGGATGGCCTGCGACTACCCTCGCATGCACCACGAGGTTTGCACTATCATCGGTCAGGAGAAGGAGACCTCGTACCGCTTTATGGTCGCCATCCTTTCTCGCTCTGTCGGCGGCTACATGCGCGGTATGGTCGTGACGTCCATCTGCGGTGGTTTCCTTGCCTTTATCGGTTTTATGATCATCGGCCATCCGTATGCGGCGCTCATGGCTATCTTTACCGGCATCATGCATTTTGGTTCCGGTCGTCGGTCCATGGGTGAGCGCAGCAATCGCCACAGTGCTCGGTTTCATGTTCAGCCCCATGTTGGCGTTATGGACGCTCATCGTGACGATGGTCGCGCAAAACGTCACCGATAACGTGATTTCGCCTAAGGTCATGCAGAGCTCGGTGCAGGTGCATCCCATCATGAGCCTCACGGCGCTCGTTATTGGCTCGGCGCTCATGGGCCCCATCGGCATGATTATTGCCATCCCGCTTTGTGCGGCCCTCAAGGGCATCTTCGTGTACTACTTCGAGAATGAGACCGGCCGTCAGCTTGTGGCCTATGACGGCGCCGTGTTTAAGGGCACACCGTACCGCGATGCCGATGGCAACCCGGTCGCCGCCTACGACGCGCTCGGCGACGACACCTTCATCTACGAGTCCGAACTCATCGGCAACGAGACTGCGCCCGAGGCCAAGGCCATGCCCAAGCCCGAGCTCGATAATCCCTGGATTAAGCTCTCTGGTCTGCAGCCCGATGCCACGGGCTTCTTCAAGAACCCCTTTGCCAAGGACGATGACTCCAACACGGACGACGATACCAAAACCGGCATCGACGGCTCCATGGACGACTCGGATTCTAAATAGGTCCTATTAACGTTTCTTGAAGTTGAAAATGACAAGAAACGCGAGCAAAGCGATTGATAAGGGGCCGGCAACATAGAAAAAGAGAATGTCAATTGCGCGTAGAGTGTAATAAGCCTTATCGCCGGACATTACTGCATACAACACGTAGCCAAATGCTGGTTGGTTTGCGTACCAGCAGGTGAAAGCCAAAAGCGTTAAAAGTGCCGCTAACAGAAGTGCATTGAGGAAAAATCGTTTGCTTTTCATCGATCGCTCCTTCCGGGTGACTCTTATATGTAATTCTACAGCAGTCCTTTTTCAAAGGATCGCACAGTACTAAATTAACGTGCACTTTCGCTGGAGGGTCGCTGTTTGGCGGCCCTCTTTTTTGCACAGGCGCGGTGGGATGGTAATATCGTTACGTTTGAACTGTTTCGATGTGAAACCGAGGAGATTCCCTCTATGAGTGCTGACTACCCGTCAATGACTACGGCTGAGATTCGCTCTAAGTTCCTCAACTTCTTTGAGGAGCGCGGTCTTAAGCTCTATCCTTCTTCGTCCCTCATCCCCGACGATCCTTCGCTGCTGCTTGCCAACGCCGGCATGAACCAGTTTAAGGAGTATTACCAGGGCAAGAAGACCATGAAGGAGATCGGCGCAATCTCTTGCCAGAAGTGCGTCCGCACCAACGACATCGATTGCATCGGCGAGGACGGCCGTCACCTGTCCTTCTTTGAGATGCTCGGCGACTTCTCCTTTGGTGGCGTCTCCAAGCAGCAGGCCTGCGCTTGGGCCTTTGAGCTCATTACCAAGGAGTTCAAGCTGCCGCTCGATCGCCTGTACTTTACCGTCTTTACCGAGGACGACGAGACCCATGACGTGTGGCGCTCCCTGGGCGTTGCCGAGGATCACATCTCCCGCCTGGGCGAGGACGACAACTTCTGGGCCGCTGGCCCCACCGGCCCCTGCGGTCCGTGCTCCGAGATCTACTTTGACATGGGCGAGGAGGTCGGCTGCGGCAGCCCCGACTGCAAGCCCGGCTGCGACTGCGACCGCTTCCTGGAGTTCTGGAATCTCGTCTTTACCCAGTACGACCGCCAGGAGGACGGCTCCATGCCGGAGCTGCCGCACCGCAACCTCGATACGGGCATGGGTCTGGAGCGCATGGCCGCCATCATGCAGCACAAGACCGCTAATTACGACGGCGATCTGATGCAGCACCTCATCAAGCTGGGCGAGAAGATCAGCGGCAAGACCTATGACGCCGACGATTACTCCGGTGCCAGCCGCTCCCTGCGCATCATCGCGGATCACTCTCGTGCCGTCGATTTTATGATCTCGGACGGCATTCTGCCCGGTAACGAGGGTCGCGAGTACGTCCTTCGCCGCCTGCTCCGCCGCGCCGTGTTCCACGGTCGCCTGCTGGGCATCGAGGGCGCCTTCCTGACCAAGTTCATTGACGAGGTCAACGCCCAGATGGGCGAGGCCTATCCCGAGCTGCTCAAGAACGTCGCGCTCGTTAAGGGTATCGTCGCTTCCGAGGAGGAGCGTTTCTCCACGACGCTCGACAACGGTCGCGTCTACCTGGACGAGGCCCTGGCCGCGCTTGCCGAGGGTACTGTCCTTCCGGGCGACGTTGCCTTTAAGCTGCACGACACCTTTGGTTTCCCCATCGACCTGACCGTCGAGATCGCCGGCGCCGCTGGCCACGACGTCGATATGGACGGCTTCACCGCTTGCATGGAGGACCAGAAGGCCCGCGCTCGCGCCAACGCCAAGGGCGATGCTTGGGGCAGCTTCAACGACGTGTGGGTCGAGCTTTCCGACAAGGTTGCCGCGACCGAGTTCGACGGCTATGACAACGACGTCATCGAGAGCGCCAAGGTTGTCGCCATCGTTCGCAATGGCGAGTCCGTCGAGTCCGCTGCCGTGGGCGAGGACGTCGAGGTCGTGCTCGACCGCACCCCGTTCTACGCCGAGATGGGTGGCCAGCAGGGCGATGCCGGCGAGCTTTCCGCCGAGGGCGTTGCGCTGACCGTTTCCGATACCAAGAACCACAATGGCCTGTATGCTCACGTCGCCCACGTTGCCGAGGGCACGTTGACCGTCGGTGCTACCGTGACCGCCGCGCTCGACGCCGAGCGCCGTGGCTTCCTGCGTCGCAACCACACCGCCACGCACCTGCTCGACGCCGCGCTTAAGCAGGTCCTGGGCGAGCATGTCTCCCAGGCTGGCTCGCTGGTGACGCCCGAGCACCTGCGCTTTGACTTCACGCACTTCGAGGCCCTGTCCTCCGAGCAGCTCCAGGCTGTCGAGGACCTGGTCAACCAGCAAATCTTCGCTTCCAAGCCGGTCGTGACCCGTGTTATGGGCATCGACGAGGCTAAGGCTGCCGGCGCTGTCGCTCTGTTTGGTGAGAAGTACGGCGATGTCGTCCGCGTTGTCTCCGTGGGCGCCGAGGACCAGCCGTTCTCCCGTGAGCTCTGCGGTGGCACCCATGCCGCCAACACCGCCGAGATCGGCCTGTTCAAGATCATTTCCGAGTCCTCTACGGGCTCCAACGTCCGCCGTATTGAGGCCGTGACCTCTAAGGGTGCTCTCGACTATATGGCCGACCGTCTGGCGCTCGTCGACGCCGCCGCTACTGCGCTCAAGTGTCGCGTGGATGAGGTTCCCGCCCGCGTGGAGAACCTGCAGGCCGAGCTGCGCGAGACTTCCAACAAGCTCAAGAAGGCACTGACCGGTGGCTCCTCCGATGCCATTTCCGGCGCCATCGAGGGCGCCGTCGAGCTCGACGGTTACAAGCTCGTCGTCGCTGAGCTCCAGGGCCTTGAGGCTGCCGACCTGCGAAACGTCTGGGATACTGTGCACCAGAAGGTCGCCGGTCCTGTCGCTTGTGTCGTCGCCAGCGTGACTGAGAAGGGCACACCGGCCCTGCTCGCCGCCGGCTCCGATGACGCCGTGAAGGCCGGTTTCCACGCCGGTAACGTGATCAAGCAGATCGCGGGCCTGGTCGACGGTCGCGGTGGCGGCCGTCCCAACATGGCCCAGGCCGGTGGCAAGAATGCCGCCGGCATCGCCGATGCCCTCGCGGCCGCTAAGACCGCGCTCGGCGCCTAAGAATCTAGGTAGTCGCTGTGGTCGCGCTTGCGCTGGACATAGGGGAGACCAGGATCGGTATCGCCGTCTCGAGCCGTGATGGCAAGATGGCGATGCCCGTCAAGGTGCTCCCGGCTGCAGAGGTCACCGGTATGGCCAAGACGTTCCGCTACCTGGTCGAGGACCATGAGCCCGATATCCTGGTAAGCGGGCGTCCCTTGACCATGGCCGGTGAGCCTGGCCCCCAGGCCGAGCGCGTCGCCGCCGTGGCCCAAAAGATTGCCGACGAGCTCGAACTTCCGCTGGAGTTTGAGGATGAGCGTCTGTCCTCGCAGGAGGCCAAACGAATCCTGCGAGAGCAGGGGCTCAACGAAAAGCAGATGAGGGGCAAGATTGACATGATTGCCGCCAGCCTGTTTTTGCAGACGTGGCTTGATCGTAAAAACGAGGAGGTTTCGCATGCCTAGCGCTCCCGATCCGCGCCAGCCGAATCGTACACGTCAGCCGGCGTCGCGCCCTGCCCAGTCTTGCCAGCGTCCGGCACAGCCGACGCAGCGTGCATCTCAGCCTGCCGCGCGCCCGGTGCAGTCCTTCTCTCATTCGGCCCAACCTGTTCAACGGACGGGTCAGCAGCCTTCTGCTCGTTCGGTTCAGCATTCGACTTCTCACGCGGCTCAGCAGCCCACTGCTCGTACGGCCCAGCCTGCAGGCGGCACCCGCTTTAAGCAGCAGGCGCCTACCCAGCGAACGCAGGCCCCCCAATCGCATTCGCATCACGCTCGCGGTTCGCATGGCGTTGCTCCGGCGACCCGCTCGAGCTACAACACGCATGCTCGTCGCGGTGCTCAAAAGAAAGGCTCCCCGGTGCCCATGATTGTCGGCGTTGTGGTGGCGGTGCTCGCGCTTGCTGCGATCGCTTTCTTTGTCGTGCCGGCCGTCAAGGGCCTCTTCGCCGGTGGGGATACGAAGGTCACGGCTGGTCAGCAGGTTACGGTGACCATTCCCGACGGTGCTTCGGGTGATGCGATCGCCTCGATTCTCTCCGAGAACCATATCGTCGAAAATCCCAAGGATTATTATGCGGCGGTGAAAAAGCTCAACGCCGATATGTCGCTCAAGCCTGGTACTTATTCGTTCACCACACTCATGGATGCGACCAAGGTTGTTCAGCAGCTCATGGAAGGCCCCAACGCGGGCTCCAATGCGCTTACTATTCCCGAGGGTCTAACGGTCGATCAAGTCGCCGACCGTGTGGCCCAGGCCTACGACAGTATCTCCAAGGAAGACTTCCTCAACCAGGCCAAGGCCTCCAACTACGTGGACGACTATAGCTTCCTTAAGGGCGCCGCCAACGACTCGCTCGAGGGTTTCTTGTTCCCCAAGACCTATTCGTTGGGTGATTCGCCGACGGCCGATGACGTGATTCGCGCTATGCTTGATCAGTTTAAGACCGAGTACAAGTCGCTTGACTTTGCGAGCTGCGAAGCCAAGATCAAGGAGCGCTATGGTGTGGAGATGTCCGACTACGACATCGTCAACTTGGCCTCTATCGTTGAGCGCGAGGGCCTCAACGCCGATCAACGTGCGCACGTGGCCTCGGTCTTCTACAATCGCCTTGCCGGCAAGCTCGACGGTCTGCGCTATCTCAACAGCGATGCGACCATGATGTATGTCACCGGTGGCGAGGTTACCGCCGACGACCTGCAGAGCGATAGTCCGTATAACACCTATAAGCACGAGGGTCTGCCGCCCACGCCCATCTGCTCTCCGTCGCTCGAGGCACTCAAGGCCACGCTTGAGCCGACCGACTCCGATGACCTGTATTTCTACATTACGCAGGACGAGGAGTACTTCTCGCAAACCTACGAAGAGCATCAACAGTCTTGGAATTAGCATGAGGATTTTTAGCCCCAAACGATACGTTTCCTCGGTCGATCGCATCGATCTTGATACCCTGTGGGCCGACGGCAAGCGCGCCATTCTGCTCGATCGCGATAACACCCTGGTGCCGCGCGACACCGAGCAGGTTCCCGCCGCGGTTTCCGCTTGGCTCGATGCCGCCCGCGCCAAAGGCTTTAAGCTGTGCATGGTGTCCAACAACTGGCATCGCGACCAGGTCATGAGCTCTGCACGCGAGCTGGGACTCGAGGCCATCAGCCACGCCATGAAGCCGGCGCCGTTTGCCCTCAAGGCGGGTCTTAAGCGCCTCGGCGCCACGGCAGACGAGGCGGTGCTGATCGGCGATCAGCTGTACACAGACGTGTGGAGCGGTAATTTTGCCGGTGTTGACACTATTCTGGTCAAGCCGCAGGCAACCAGGACCTGTGGTACACGCAGATCTTCCGTATCTTTGAGCGCCGGGCCCTGCGCGACCTTCCCTGCGAGGAATAGGTTTCGCCATGTCTCAGCACATCAAACACGGCTGCGACCATATTTTCTTATCGGCTTTTTGGGCGCGGGCAAGTCGACGCTCGCGCGTAACGTGGGCACTATGTTCAAGCGTCGATTCATCGATACCGATCGTTTGGTTGTGCGTCGATGTGGCAAGTCGGTGACCGAGATATTTGAGACCGAGGGCGAGGATCGTTTTCGCGAGCTCGAGACCTCGGCACTCCGTTCGCTTCAAAGCGAGCGCAGCCTGCTGGTGTCGTGCGGGGGTGGCATCGTCGAGACGCCGGTGAACATTAAACTGATGCACGAGATGGGTACATGCGTGTACCTCGAGGGCGATTTCGAGGACTCGTTGCGCCAGATTCGCCGTTCGGATACACGGCCCGATTTCCGTTCGCCCGAGCACGCTGCGCGCCTGTTTGAGCATCGCCGTCCGCTGTATCGCCAGGCCGCCGATATTACCCTTGATATTCGCAACAAGTCCTTCGAGGATGTTTCCTACCTTTGTGCCGAGATGCTTTTGGAGCGTGGACTGCTATGATTCGCCGTCAACTTATCAATTTCCAAAACCGCAGTGTCGATGTCCGCGTCGGATTGGGCGCGTTCGAGGAACTGCCGCGCATGTTTGCCTCGGCTGTGGGCAAGCCTAAGCGCGCGATGGTGGTTTGGAATGACGCCACATCCGAGCGTTTTGGCGAGGTTGTCGAGCATGCGCTGGTCGACGCCGGTTTTGCCGTGTCGCCGCTCGTCCTCGAGGTTTCGCCTGCCGGTGCTACGCTGGTCGATGCCGATACCGTCTTTGGCGCCCTGTCGGCTAACGGCATTACCTGCGACGATCTCGTTGTCGCTGTCGGCGACACGGCGACCTGCTCGGTCGTTTGCTGGTGTGCCAATCAGTGGTGCGGTCGCACCGAGTGCGCCTTGCTGCCGACGACGTTCGACGCCATGCTCACGGTCGCGACGACTATGAAGCCGCTCGTCGCCTCGTCGGCGAATGCGCTTCCCGCTATCGCGTTCCGTCCCGAGCCGGGCTTGGTCGTGTGTGACCTCGACCTTGTTCGTGAGGCGGGCCCCGAGGACCTTAAGCTCGGTTATGCGGTACTTGTTGGCACCATGCTTTCGAGCAGCAAGTCCCGCTGGAATCAGTTTACCGAGACCGTCCCCGAGATTCTCGCGGGCGAGGAGGTCGCGCTCGTCAATGCCGTTCAGTGGTCTCAGACTGCCCGTAAGGACGTACTGATGGCCACGAACCCGAGCGCCCGCCATGCGCTCGATTTTGGCAAGACGGGGGAGCGTACCCTGCGCGCCTGCTTGGGCGATGCCGCTTCGCAGGTGCCTGCCTACCAGCTGTTGTCCGAGGGCATGCGCTTTGAGGCGCGCCTAGCACACGATGCCTGCGACTTCGATATCGATTACGTCTTTGAGGTCGATGACTGCCTGGAGGACTTTGGTATCGAGGAGCTCGCCTTCGATCTGGAGCCTGCCGCATATATCGAGGAGTTCCGCAGGCAGCAGTTTGTCCGCTCGAACCGTAGTATGTTGCCGCTGCCCGTGGCACTCGGCGCCATTCGTCTAACGAGCGTTGAGGACGAGGTCCTCGACCGCCATGCTCACGCCTACTTGGCTTCTCGCAAAGAACTTCTCTAGGATTTATTGACATACATCGTCTTTCGTATCATGTTGAGGGGCGGGTTTCCAATCGGTTGCGAATCGCGCGCGATTCCGTACGCTGATTGAGCCCGTCCCGTCTTTATGAAGACAACAAGAAAGGAATCTGCATGTCAGAGTTTGCTGCCGGTCCTGCCGGTCGTATTGAGCGTGTCCGTGCCCTGATGGCCGAGCGCGGCTACGACGCTATCGTGGTGCGCGACGAGGCCAACCTTCGTTGGCTTACGGGCGTGAAGGGCGTCTTCGATTACACCTTCGAGTTCCCGCACGCTGCGTTTATTACAGCCGACCAGTGCCTGTTCCATACCGACTCGCGCTATCTCAACAGTTTTGAGGAGAACACGCCCGCCGGCAGCCCCTGGGTTTACGACATGGACGAGGGCGCCATCCCCGGTTGGGTCGCCGGCAAGATCGCGGCCAACAAGTGCCGCGTCTGCGCTGTCGAGGACGACATGCAGATCAATTTCTACCAGGGTATTCAGCGTGGCCTGGAGGACCGCTCCGTTGCCTGCATGCTGCCGCTGATGCATGACGACATCCGTAAGATGCGCGCCATCAAGGACGCCGAGGAGATCGAGCTCATGCGCCACGCGCAGTCGATCACCGACGCCGCCTTCCAGCACATGCTCGGCTATATTAAGCCCGGTATGACCGAGAAGCAGGTCCGCAACGAGCTCGAGAACTTTATGTTCGCTAACGGTGCCGACAGCCTGGCCTTTGGCTCCATCGTCGCGAGCGGTCCCAACACCGCCAATCCGCATGCCGTCCCGAGCGACCGTGTGATCGAGAAGGGCGACTTCGTTCTCATGGATTATGGCGCGGGCTACTGCGACTATCGCTCCGATATGACGCGTACCGTCGTGATGGGCGAGCCCACGCAAGAACAGCTCGACCTGTACGCGCTCGTGCGCCGTACGCACGAGGAGTGCGTCGCCGCCATCCATCCGGGCGTCGAGGGCAATGACATTTTCAAGCTTTCCAAGAAGATCATTGGCGATGCCGGCTATGGCGATTACTACAACCATGGTCTGGGCCACGGCGTGGGCATTGACATCCATGAGCTGCCCAACTTCAACCGCAGCAAGAATATCATCGAGGTCGGCTCGGTTATCACCATGGAGCCCGGCGTCTACCTGCCCGGCGTGGGCGGCGTGCGTCTGGAGGACTACGGCGTGGTCACCGAGAACGGCTACGAGCCCTTCACCAAGACGCCGCATGACCTTCACGTCATCGATTGCTAGCTCATTTCGATAGATTTTTGGGGCGGGACGTCCGGATCGATTCGGACGCCCCGCGTTCTCTTTTTATGCGCTCGCTGCAGGCGCCGTCTGCAAGTGTATAATTTCGGTCGTATGTAATTTGGACGCTTGTGCGTTCTGCCCATAACAAGAAAGGTCACTATGCCTACCATTTCTACCGCCGACTTCAAGAACGGCCTCGGTCTTCGCATTAAGGACAAGGTCTACACCATCGTCGAGTTCCAGCATGTCAAGCCGGGCAAGGGCGGCGCGTTTGTGCGCTACAAGACCCGCGACATCAAGAGCGGCCGCGTCGTCGAGAACACCTGCAACGCCGGCACCAAGTTCGAGAGCGTCATGCTCACCACCCGTGAGTTCCAGTACCTCTACAACGATGGCACCGACTACATCTTCATGGACAACGAGTCCTATGAGCAGGTTCCCGTTCCCGAGGACATGGTGGGCGAGAACTCCAAGTGGCTGCGCGAGAACGACATCTGCCAGCTGCTCTTCGCTGACGATGAGCTCATGGGCGTGACTCCGCCGATGTTCATCGAGACCACCATCGTCCAGACCGACCCGGGCTTTAAGGGCGACACCGTCCAGGGTTCCACCAAGCCGGCCACGATTGACACCGGCGCTGTCATCCAGGTCCCCATGTACCTCAACGAGGGCGAGGTCATCAAGGTTGACACCCGCGACGGCAAGTTCGTCTCCCGCGTCTAGCAACCAACTCTTCTAGGAGGACTCATGCCCCAGGAAATCAAGATTGACGGCATCGGCATTTCACCCGATGTTCTGACCGCCATCGTCTCGCGCGCCGTGTCGGATGTCGAGGGCATCGCCTCCGTTGGCGTCAAGGACCTTGCCACCAACCTTGTCTCCATGATGCTCTCGTCCAAGGCCCCGGCTTCCGAGCCGGCGGTCGAGGCCGAGGTCGTCGGCGACAAGCTCGCACTCACCGTGCGTGTCGTGGTGTTCTTTGGCTATCCGTTCAAGAAACTCGCCGAGGCCGTTCGCGCTGCCGTGGTCGCTGCCATCGATGCCCAGGTGGGCGTTGAGGTCGAGCGCGTTGACGTTTGCATCGACGGCCTCGTTTTCCCCAAGGAGTAACCTTTGAGCCTTAAGGTTTATCGCGGGCGTACGCTTGCCCGCAGTCAGGCGCTGCAGCTGCTGTTTCAGGCCGAGGCCACGGACAGCCCGCTCGAGCGCGTCCTCGAGGGCGATTTCCTGATCTCGAAGGGCCCCCTCGACCCCTATGCGCTGGAGCTGTGCCGCGGTGCCTACGAGCATATCGATCGCATCGACTGTGCCTTGCGCGCCGTCGCCAAGAACTGGGATCTTATGCGCATGCCCGGCGCCGACCGCAATCTGCTGCGTATCGCCGTCTACGAGATGCGCTTCCTTACCGACGAAGAGGTCTCGGACGCCATCGTGATCAACGAGGCCGTTGAGCTTGCCAAGGCCTATGGGACCGACCAGTCCGCGTCGTTCGTCAACGGCGTGCTGGGCAAGATCGCTCGCAGCGAGGAGCTGCCGGGTGAGGACCTGTACCAGGAGCTGCTGGCCGAGGATCGCGCTCGCGAGGAGGCCCAGGCTGCCGAGGCTGCCGCTAAAGTTGCGGTTGCTCAGGCTGAGGCTGGTGTGCTGGCCGAGGATGTGGACGCTGCTGAGGCCGTCGAGGAGTAGTCATGCCAGAGGGTTCTGTCCGCAACTTTGACGAGATCTCAGACCGTTTGGATCAGATCATCGCTACCGTTCGCTCCAAGGATACCTCCTTGGAGCGTTCGCTCGATCTGTTTGACGAGGCGATTGAGCTGGGCTCCCGCGCGGTCGACATGGTCGATAAGTTTGAGTTGACGCCGCGTGAGGCCGACAAGCTCGAGCAGGAATACGATGAGGATGCGGCAAACGAATCCTAGGATAGCTAGGCCGCATCTCCGGATACGAATGGTTGATGGCATTCATGAAACGCGTGCGTCTTGATGACGAACTGATTTCACAGGGCATCTGCGCCGATCGCGCGGATGCCCTTCGCACTCTTATGGCCGGCTTGGTCTCGAGTGGCGGTGAGCGTTTGACTTCGCCGGGCCTTAAGGTGATCCCGGGCCTGCCGCTGCACGTGAAGGGGCGCATTCCCTATGTTGGCCGCGGTGGTCTTAAGCTCGAAGGCGCGCTTGATGCGTTTGGTATCAATCCGACGGGCCTTGCCTGTCTGGATGTTGGCTGCTCTACCGGCGGCTTTACCGATTGCCTGCTCAAGCGCGGAGCTGCGACCGTTGTCTCGGTGGACGTGGGCCGTGCCCAGTTTGATTGGTCGCTGCGTCAGGACGATCGCGTGACGCTGCATGAGCGCACAAACGTGACGCAGCTGCCTGAGCTTGGTTATGCCGGCGCCATCGACCTGGCTGTGTGCGATGTCTCGTTTACCAGCATCGCGAATATAATCGACGCCGTGCTGGCGTGCCTGAAGCCTTCGGGTTCGTTCTGCACGCTCGTAAAGCCCCAGTTTGAGGCTCCGGCGGCGCTGGTGGGCGAGGGCGGTATCGTGACCGAACCCGCCGTCCGCCGCGATACGCTCGTGGCGGCGATTGAGCTTTTTGCCGTCAAGGGCCTGTTCCCGCTTGACGTGTGCGTGTCGCCCATCCATGGCGCTAAGGGCAACGTTGAGTTTTTCTTGTACGGCACAAGGTTTGTCCCCGGGGAGCGCGCCGACGATGAGCTGCAATCCCAGGTATCGGTTTTGAGCGAGAAAGCTGCAACGCTATGAAGGTCTTTCTGGTTCCCAATTACTACAAGCAAGAGGCGGTCGAGAGCGGCCTGATGCTCGAGCTTTGGCTGACGCGCCAGGGCTATGAGGTCGCATGGGCTGCCGACCAGCGATCGAAGATTCAAAGCACGCCTGATATTGACGGCTCCGATCTGGTCATTACGCTCGGCGGCGACGGTACGCTGCTGCGCGCTGCCCGCATCCTCAACCATCGCGAGATTCCTATCCTTGGTCTTTCCTATGGTCACCTGGGTTTTTTTAACTGCTGCGAGCCCCGAGGAGCGCGACATTCTGCAGGTCGTGAGCGACGCCCTGTCCGGCGAGCTGCACGTGAGCCGCCGCGCCACCATCGCCGCGGATATCGTGTCCGTGCGCGAAGACGGCACGAAGGATGTCGTGCGCACGTTTGCCCTCAACGATATGGCACTTACGCGCGGCCCCCTGTCCGATATGGTTGAGTTTGACATCACGGTGTCCGGCCATCATATCGACCGCCTTCGCGGCGACGGTGTCGTCGTTTCGACGGCGACCGGCTCCACCGGCTACGCGCTTTCCGCCGGCGGTCCCATTGTCAGCCCCGATTACACGGGTATGGTCTGTGTGCCCATCGCCCCGCATACCATTCAGGCTCGCGCTTTTTTGACCTCGCCGAGTGATGTCGTCGAGATCTTTATGTCCGATGATCGCCCGAGCGTGCCGGCGATTGCCATCGACGGACAGTTTATTACCTGCGATGGCACGGTCGAGAGCGTGGCCGTGCGCCGTGGTCCCGGCGACGTGCTGCTGCTTGATTACGGTCCCGAGAGCTTCTATAACTCGGTGAGCCGCGTGTTCTATGGAGTGCGCCATGATCGATGAGCTGCAGGTTTCCAACATCGCGCTCATTCGCGAGGCGACGTTGGTTCCGAGTGCGGGCCTAACGGTTTTGACCGGCGAGACCGGCGCCGGCAAGACCGCGCTGCTCTCGGCCCTCAAGCTTATTTTGGGCGAGCGCGCGGATTCGTCGACGGTGCGCGAGGGCGAGGCGCTGGCGAGCGTCGAGGCGCGCCTGTTCGACGGTCCGCACGACACGGAGGGGTTCACCGTACAGCGTAGCCTTTCTGCCGAGGGCCGCAGCCGCGTAAAAATTGACGGCCGCATCGCCAGCGTGCGTGAGCTTTCGGAGCGCGTCGGCGTGATGATGGATCTTTGCGGTCAGCACGAGCACCAGCGCCTCCTCGATCCGGCGCATCACGTTGCCATGGTCGATGCCTGGGCTGGTCGCTCTGCGCTCGAGGCGCTCGACCGTTACCGTGCCTGCTTCAAGGCTTCGCGTGACGCCGCCAAGGAGCTTCGCCGTGTGGAGGAAGCCTCACGCGCGCAGGGGAGTCGCGTCGAGGAGGCGCGCTTCGCCCTGGAGCGTATCGCCGAGGTCGACCCCAAGCCGGGTGAGTATGAGGAGCTCGAGGAGCTGCTGCCGCGCTCCGAGCATGCCGAGGTGCTGGTGGCGACGGCCAACGATGCCCATGCATCGCTTACTTCCGAAGGGGGAGCGCTCGATGCCGTGAACGGCGCCGTGGCAGAACTGTCGCGCATGGCTACCGTCGATCGTAAACTGGGTGACATCGCCGACGCACTTTCGAATGCCTGCATCTTACTCGAGGATTGCGCCAACGAGCTGCGTGCTTATCGCGATGGCGTCGCCTTCGACCCGCGCGAGCTCGCTCGCATGCGTGAGCGGTTTTCCGACCTCAAGGGTCTGTTGCGTCAGTGGGGTCCAACCATGGACGATGTGTTTGCCATGCGCGATCGCTCGCAAGAGCTGCTGTCCCTGGTCGATGATGGTGATGAACAGATCAAAAAGGCGCGTGAGGCGCTCGGGATCGCCGAGCGCGAGTTGTTTGCCGCCGCCAAGGCACTTAAGCGTGCGCGCAATACGGCAGCCCCGCGATTTTTGTCACGAGGTGGGTCGTCAGATGGCACGCCTGGAGATGGGTAGTGCCGAGCTCGTCTGGGAGTCACGTGATCTTCCCCGTGCTGAGTGGACGCCCGTTGGTCCTTCGAGCTACGAGCTGCTATACCGCAGCGGTGCCGGTTTGACGCCGCGCCCCCTGCGCCGAATTGCGTCGGGCGGCGAGCTCAGCCGCGTCATGCTGGCAAGCAAGGTTGTCCTCGGTAACGCGGACGGTGTCGATACGCTCGTGTTTGACGAGGTCGATGCTGGTGTCGGTGGCTCCACGGCGCGTGCGCTTGCGGGCGTGCTGGCAGATCTCGCCGCTACGCATCAGGTGATTGTCGTAACCCACTTGGCACAGGTCGCCGTCATGGCCGACAAGCATTATGTTGTCAGTAAGGAACCGGGCGATGTTCCCCAGACGCATTTGGACGAGGTAACCGGTGAAGCGCGTACCGCCGAGATCGCCCGCATGCTCAGCGGCGATCAGTCCGAGGCAAGCTTGGCCCACGCCAAGCAGATGCTGGAAGAAGCTCGAGGCTAGGCCGTATCAGCGGTGTTGGTGGGACAAAACTACTGATATTTTTGTCCCACCACGTGCTTGCGTGGCCCATGTGTCACAAAACTATGCCGGTTTACTACGATGAATTGGCGTAGCTCGAGCATGGCTAAAATTGTAAAAAGAAAACCGCAGGTAGAACGCCTGCGGTTTTCTTTTAAAACGCGATGTGTTCGCATATTCCGATTTCATCGTAGTAAACCGGCATAGTTTTGTGGGAACGGTACATAACGACCCTTACTAAAACCTACTCCACGACCTTATCCGGCTGGATGAGCTCCTCGTAGTAGCTGATATGCTCGCGTGCGTCCTCGATTTCGGGCAGCAGGAAGTTGTAGATGACTTCGATGATCATCGTGGCGCTGATCTTGGAGAACGCAAAGTCGCCCGTCGTCAGCAGCGCTTCGTGGTTGACGGTATTAAAAGTGTAGTCTGCCAGGCGCGCGAGCGGGGATTTGCTGTCGCTGCTGATGACGACTATGGTTGCGCCGCAGTCGCGAGCCGCTTTTGCCATGCGATTCAGTCGGCGCGATTTGCCGGAGTTTGAGATGAGCACGATGACGTCGCCCGGGCGCAACGTGAGCGCAAAGCCGATTGATGTCTCACTAATGGTGCTCGCCATGCAGCGCAGGCCCAGCTGTGAAAACTTAAACGTCGCATCGAGCGCGACCGCGTTCGTATTGCCCACAGCCGCAAACTCAATAACCCCTGCATGCTTAAGGGCATGCACAACAGCCGCCAGCGTATCGTGGTCGATCCCGTCGATGGTCGCATTAAGTTCGCTCACCTTGGCAGCCAGAATGTTCTTGAGGCTCTGCTCCATATTGTCGAGCGAGACCTCGTCAGTCAGGCCCTCGTTGCGCTGGCTTTCCAAATCCCTTGCCAACGAAAACTGAAAGCTGCGGAAGCTGCCAAAGCCAAGCTTGCGGCAGAAGCGCGAAACGGTCGCCTCGGACGTGGCGGCGGCGCGCGAGAGCTGAGCCGCCGTGAGGCGTGGCGCCTCGGACTGGTGCTCCAATATATAGTCGACAATGCGCTGCTCGGACTCGCTGTATCCCTGATGGGTACTAATGAGGGAAAGTGCGCTCTTGCTACTATCGGTCATGGATGGCTCCTGGTTGGCATGATAATCGGACTCGTTTTGTATTCTCATAGTATAGGGGGATTTTCAATTACAAGATACACCTTGCCGTTTCAAGAGTTGATGGTAAACTTTCACCTACCGTTTACGGTTATGAAAGAACCTTTCACCGGAGAATTGCGCCCTGTCTCTTCTCACGCGGACGGTAGGTTGGTATCTTTCAGTTGTGGAAAAGCGCGCAAGGACGCGCGTGTAGGGGAGCGCCTGCGGGCGCAAAACTTAAAAAGGAGGGACACATGGCTAAGTTTGACATCATCGCCGCGACCAGTTGCCCGACCGGCATTGCGCACACCTTCATGGCGAAGGAGGCGCTGGAGAAGGCAGCTGCCGAGCGCGGTCTGACCATTAAGGTCGAGACTCATGGCCAGGTCGGTGTCGAGAACGAGCTCAGCAAGAGCGAGATCGCCGGTGCCAAGGCCGTCGTCGTCGCAGCCGATAAGGATGTCCAGGCTGAGCGTTTCGCCGGCAAGCCCATGGTTTCCGTTGGTGTTTCCAAGGCCCTGTCCGTTGAGGCCGCCGGTAAGCTGATTGACCGCGCGCTCGCCGCCAAGGGCGACAGCACGGTTGCAGCCGCTGCCGATGTCGAGGACGAGGTCGAGGAGAAGGAGTCCATCGGCCACGTCATCTATAAGCATCTCATGAACGGCGTCAGCCACATGCTGGTCTTCGTCGTTGCCGGTGGTGTCCTGACCGCCGTTTCGTTCCTGTGGGGCATTACGTCCTTCGATTCGACGGCTGCCGACTACAACAGCTTTGCTGCGATGCTCAAGATCATCGGCGGCATTGCCATGAACCTTATGGTTCCGGTGCTTTCCGCCTACATCGCCGAGTCTATCGGCAAGCGCCCGGCACTCGTCCCCGGCTTCGTTGCCGGTATGATCGCCATCCAGGGCCTGCCTGTTAACGCTGAGACCGGCATGATCGACGCCGGTGGCGCCGGCGTGGGCTTCGGCTTCCTGGGCGGCATCGTCGGTGGCTTCCTCGCCGGTTATGTCATCCTGCTGCTCGAGAAGGTCTTTGCCGGTCTGCCCAAGAACCTGGACGGCCTCAAGGCTATCTTCCTGTATCCGCTGTTCTCGACGGCTATCGTCGGCCTGGTCATGCTCGGCATTTCCGGCCCCATGGCTGCCATCAACACTGCCATGATGGACTTCCTCAAGGGCCTGTCCGCCTCTGGCGCCGTTGTCCTGGGTCTTGCCATCGGCTGCATGTGCGCCTTTGACATGGGCGGCCCGGTCAACAAGGCTGCTTACGTTACCGGTACCGCTATGCTCACCGAGGCCCTGGCCGCCGGTGTTGGAACCGACACCTACAACTTCGGTACCAACTTCATGGCTGCCGTCTCCGCCGCTTGCATCGTTCCGCCACTGATCACCACCTTCGCCGTCGTCGTCGGCAAGAAGTACTTCAGCCAGGAGGATCATGACGCCGGTATCGTCAACCTCATCCTTGGTTGCACCCACATCACCGAGGGCGCCATTCCGTTCATGACCAAGAACATCTGGCCCGTCATGCCCATCATGATGCTCGGTTCCTCTATCGCTTCGATCCTGACCATTATGTTCAACGTTCACGATCCGGCGCCTCATGGTGGCTTCCTGGTCCTGCCCGTTGTGGAGAACGGTCCGCTGTGGGTCCTCGCGATCCTCATCGGCGCTGTGGTCGGTGGCATCCTGTTCGTGGCCTTCAAGAAGTACGACTTCGAGAAGAATCAGAAGGCCGCTCCTGCTGCTCCCTCTAAGTCGGTCGAGGCTCCCAAGCCCGCTGCCGTCGAGGCCCCTAAGGCCGAGGCTGCCGACTTCGTGAAGGTCGAGAATGTCTTTGTCGCCGAGGACTTCGCTTCTCGTGACGAGGCTCTGAGCTTCGTTTCCAACCAGGCTGTCAAGGCCGGTATCGCCAGTGACGCCGACGCCGTGATGAACGCCTTCCTGGCCCGCGAGGCCGAGGGCACCACGGGCATGATGGAGGGCTTCGCCATCCCGCATGCCAAGTCCGACGCCATTACCGAGGCTGCCGTCATCGTCGTCAAGGACGAGTCTGGCGTGACCGGTTGGGACACCATGGACGGCGCTCCCGTCAACGTGGCCATCGCTCTGCTCATCCCCGGTGCCCAGGCCGGCACTACGCACCTCAAGATCCTGTCCAAGGTCGCCGAGGCGCTCATGGACGAGGACTTCCGTGCCACCGTCAAGGGTTCCACCGACGCCGCCGAGATCGCCAAGACGATCAACGCCCGCCTGGTCTAATTCCACGGTACGCGAATAACATCGCCCCCTGTAACAAAGGCGGAGCCCCTCTCCAGGGCCTCCGCCTTTTTCGAAAACAGAGATCACACCGGTTGATCCTATCAGCCAGAATTCCTTTCAGCCGACATTGCTTTGGACCGACCGAGTTTCCGCAGCTTGCTCGCCCACAGAGGGCCGGGCGCGGCCTGTGAGATTTCTCGCGAGTTCCGCACGAGCCGAAGAGCACTTAATGTGCTCTTCGTGCGAGCAGGACTGTAGAGCAGGAAATCTCACAGGCCGCGCCCGGCCCTCTGTGGGCGAGCAAGCGGACGACAAACACATCTGTCCAATAATTCGTCTGAAACACAATGAAAAACCGTTTGATGTGAGTTAATATAAACAACGTCGTGAATCTGACTCCTGCCACATGCATGACAGGGGTTAAACACAAAAAAGGAGTCAACTATGGTTTCTGAGAAGGCTACCCTCGTTAATCCTCAGGGTCTGCACATGCGTCCGGCTGGTCTGTTCGCCTCCACCATGGGCAAGTACGCCTGTGACGTGACGGTCGTCACCCCCGAGAAGGAGGTCAACGGCAAGTCCCCGATGGCACTTATGGCTGCTGGTATCCCCTGCGGCACCGAGGTCGAGGTCAAGTGCGACGGCGCTGACGAGGCCGAGGCTCTGGCTGCTGCCATCGAGCTCATCAAGAGCGGTCTTGGCGAGTAGAACTCAAACGGGTCGCATGTTGAACAACTAAGTTCATATTTGGGGGCGCAGTGACCTGTTGTAAGGTAGCTGCGCTCTTTTGTCATGGATATGGCAAAACGCTTTATCACATGACACGGAGAGAGGAATGGGAATGTATCAGGGAGTCAACGCTTCCGAGGGCATCGGTATCGGCACCGTCATGGTCGCCGTCGATCCCGACTTGACGTTTGAGCCGCACGAGGTTGCTGATTCGGCAGCAGAGAAGGAGCGCTATCAGTCCGCTCTTTCGGTCTTCTGCGAGAAGACCCAGGCTCAGGCCGACCACATGAAGGAGACTGTGGGCGAGGCCGAGGCCGAGATCATGAGCGGACACATTGTCCTGGCTCAGGACCCGGGCATGACCGACGCCATCAACGCCGCCATTGACGGTGGCACCTGCGCTGAGCAGGCGCTCATGGACACCTCGACCATGTTCGAGAACATGTTCCTGTCCATGGACGACGAGATGTTCCGTCTGCGCGCGGCCGACATCGCCGACATCCGTACCGGTATTCTGGCCGAGCTGCTGGGCAAGGAGGTCGTCGACCTCTCCGTCCTGCCCGAGAATACCGTCGTTGTCGTGCACGACCTCACGCCGTCCATGACCGCCACGATCGATAAGGCCCACGTTGCCGGTATCGTCACCGAGACCGGTGGCCGCACGTCGCACTCCGCGATCATTGCGCGCGCCCTCGAGATCCCGGCTGTCCTTTCGGTTTCCAACAGCTGCACCGCGCTGCGCAACGGTATGACCGTTGTCGTCGACGGTGGCAAGGGTATCGTTGAGGCCGATCCCGACGAGGAGACGCTCGCCGCTTACACTGCCAAGGCCGAGGCTTTCGCTGCCGAGAAGGCAGCCCTCGAGGCCTTCCGTGGCAAGCCGTCCGTGACTGCCGATGGCATCAAGAAGATCATCGCCTGCAACATCGGTAACCCCGATGACGTGCCCAACGCGCTCGATCACGACGCCGAGGCTATCGGTCTGTTCCGCTCTGAGTTCCTGTTCATGGACTCTGCTGAGCTTCCTTCCGAGGAGGAGCAGTTCAACGCCTACCGTAAGGTCGCCAGCGCGCTCAAGGGTGCTCCGGTCATCATCCGCACGCTCGATGTGGGCGGCGACAAGGAGATTCCGTATCTGCACATGGTCAAGGAAGATAACCCCTTCATGGGCTTCCGCGCCGTGCGTTACTGCCTGGCCAATCCCGATCAGTACAAGGTCCAGCTCCGCGCTCTGCTGCGCGCTAGCGCCTTCGGTGACGTCAAGATCATGATCCCGCTCGTCACCTGCGTCGAGGAGGTCTTGGCTGTCAAGGAGCTCGTCGAGCAGTGCAAGGCCGAGCTGACCGAAGAGGGTCGCAAGTTCAACGAGAACATCGAGGTCGGCATCATGGTCGAGACGCCCGCCGCTTCGCTGCTCGCAGACCGTCTTGCCGAGGTTGCCGACTTCTTCTCCATCGGCACCAACGACCTGATCGGCTACACCATGTGCGCCGACCGTGGTAACGACACCATCTCCAACCTGTACCAGGTTTACTATCCCGCCGTGCTCCGCTCGCTCAAGAACATCATCGAGAGCGGCGTGAAGGCTGGCATCATGGTCGGTATGTGCGGCGAGGCCGCTGCCGATCCGCTGCTCGAGCCGCTGCTGATCAGCTGGGGCCTGGAGGAGTTCTCGATGAGCGCTCCGTCCATCCTGCGCGCCCGCAAGACCATCAGCCAGTGGACCAAGGCCGAGTGCGACGAGCTCGCCGAGAAGGCACTCGCCTGCAACACCGCCGCCGAGGTCAAGGCACTGCTCGAGTCAGCAGCTCGCTAATTTGGTATCAGAGGTAACCGCGTGGTTGGAATGGGCCGGCCACGCGGCCCTCACATATACAGGGGGTACTGTAAATGTTCTACACGCTAACCGCTAACCCGGCTGTCGACATGACGGTTTCGAGCTCTCCGCTCGAGCCCGACGAAAACGTCCGCACCGGCTCGGCCAGCTACACGGCTAACGGCAAGGGCCTCGACGTGTCCTTCGCCTTTAAGAAGATGGGCGTTGACACCGTCGCACTCGGCTTCTTTGCTGGCTTCACGGGCAAGTTCATCGTCGAGGAGGTCATGAACCTGGGTTGCCTCTGCCGCCCGGTCTGGACCGACGGTATCACGCGCATTAACACCTACGTCAACGATGGCCAGCACGAGTACGGCATCCTGAACCCGGGTGCTCCGATCACGCCGCAGCACCAGGAGGAGCTCTACAACATCCTGGACACCGCGGGCGACCTCGAGTGCCTGATCGTTTCCGGCTCCGTGCCTCCCAAAGCTACGCCCGACTTCCTGGCTCAGGTCATGGAGCACGCTCAGGCTCGTGGGGCCGACGTCGTCCTGGACCTGTCCTCCGACAAGCTCAAGGAGCTCGCTCACAAGAAGCCGCTGCTCATCAAGCCGAACCATCACGAGATGAAGGCCATCTTCGGCGTGCCGGTTGACACCGACGACGAGGTTCGCGTTGCCATGAAGATGGCTCACGACGCTGGCGTTCAGAACGTGCTGCTCACCCGTGGTAGCCGCGGCGACGCTTACTTCTCCAACGGCGAGGACATCTGGTACGCCAAGCGTGAGTTCAACATCAAGCTGGTTTCTTCCGTCTGCGCCGGCGACTGCACCCTCGCTGCGTTCCTGCACAAGTGGTACAGGGATCGCGACAACGTCGAGGAGGCCATGAAGCTCGCTATGGCCACCGGCGCCAACGTTGCCGAGTCCGTCGGCATCGGCGACTTCGGTCACGTCGACGAGTACAGCAAGCGCGTTGCTGTCCGCAAGCTCGATCGTCAGTAATCGAAACACGACATATTCGTGCGCATGCGGCGCCCCGGTTTCGGCCGGGGCGCCTTTTTGTTCCGGCATGGGGGAGAGATGTCCTTCCGTACTTCATCGCTTCCACACCGTTCACCGAGTTGTCCTAGCCTTTTGTCGATGCTGTGGAATATACTTTCATTAACACGTTGCTTCGTGAAAGGAACATTCATGATTTACACGCTCACTGCAAATCCCGCCATTGACTACAACATCGCCTGCGACGGCCTTGCTGCCAACACCGTCACGCGTACCCGCAACGCCGTCTACACGCCCAACGGCAAGGGCCTCAACGTCTCGTTTACGCTCGACCACTACGGCGTCGACACCACGATCCTGGGCTTTTTCGCCGGTTTCTCGGGCGAGTTTATCGTTAAGGGCGCCGAGGCCCTGGGCGTGCCCGTCAAGCCCGTGTGGACCGACGGCATCACGCGCGTCAATGTGTTCCTCAACGCCGGCCCCGACACCGAGTACAACATGGTCAACGCCGGTGCCGCCATCAACGAGGCCAACGAGCAGGAGATGTTTGAGCTCATCGATTCGCTCGATGACATGACCTGCCTGGTCATCAGCGGCTCGCTGCCTCCCAACACTTCCGAGGGCTTCCTGGCCGAGGTCCTGCGCCGCGTCAAGGCCAAGGGGGCCGAGTTCGTCCTCGATATCTCGAGCCATCAGCTGACAGACCTCATTGCCATGGAGCCGCTGCTGATCAAGCCCAATGACGACGAGCTGCTCGACATCTTTGGCATTAAGGTGAGCGGTGGCGACGACGAGTCCGTCAAGGGCGCGATGGACGAGCTGCACGCCAAGGGCGCCAAGAACGTGCTGCTGACCCTCGGTGGCGACGGCGCGTACTTCTCCAACGGCGAGCATATCTGGTTTGCCAACCGCACCTTCGACGTCAAGCTGCTGTCGACGGTGTGCGCCGGCGATTCCTCGCTCGCTGCCTTCCTGTCCGTGTGGCACGACGCCCCCGAGCGCGTCGAGGATGCCTTGCGTCTTTCGATGGCCACCGGCGCCAACGTGGTTGAGTGCCCGGGTCTGGGTGACTTTGCCAAGGTGGACGAATACAAGAAGCACATTGAGGTTCGCCAGGTCTGCTAGCAGCATCGATACGTCGTTGCCGAACACCCGCTTTGGATTACCAAGGCGGGTGTTTTTTGCGCGCTGAACGTATGTGGCGTCTGCTGTCTCGTTTTATCGAATTGACGACGCGATTGCGTGTGCGTGCTTTCTCGTTTCTTGTTAGACTTCTTGAGAACAATCGATTTACGCTCACAAGTGCAGGAGGCCATAGGCATGTGCAATGTTTCGCTCAACAGTACTCAACCGTCCGATGCGTCCCTGTGCGTCCTGCGCGCGCTTGAGGCGGCTGGTCTTGAGGCTTGGTACGTAGGCGGTTGGGTACGTGATGCCCTGATGGGGCACCCCAGCCACGATGTTGATATGTGCTGTAGCGGCCTGTGGCAGGAGTCCAAAGCGGCGCTCGAGGCCGCCGGCATCGCGGTTGTGGAGTCGGGCATTAAATTTGGCGGAATCACGGCTATTTCCGATGGCGAGCGTATCGAGGTCACCACGTACCGTCTGGATGGCTTTTACACCGATGGTCGCCATCCCCAGAGTGTGGAGCGTGCCCCCTCGCTCGAGGACGATCTGGCGCGCCGCGACTTTACCGTCAACGCCATGGCCTGGCATCCCGAGCGCGGGCTTGTCGACCGCTACGACGGCCAGGGTGACTTGGAGCGCAAGCTGATTCGCGCTGTCGGCGATCCCAAGCGTCGCTTTAACGAGGACGCCCTGCGCATGCTGCGTGCGGTACGCTTTGCCTGCCGCCTGGACTTTATGATTGAGCCCGAGACTAAGCGCGCGCTTGCCGAGTGTGCGCCGCTGCTCGATGCCGTGGCGCGTGAGCGTGTGGGTATTGAGCTCGAGGGCATTCTTTCGACCGGTCATGGGGGAGACGCGATGCTCCGCTACCCCGAGCTCATCTGCGCCGCCGTGCCCGAGCTTGCGCCCGCTCGCGGGTTTGATCAAAGCAGTGTCTATCATGCGTTTAACGTCTACGAGCATATCGCCCGCGTGCTGACGGTGGCAGGGGAGCTGGCGCTGTGCGACGGCGTCGCGCCCTCGTCGAGCCTTATGTGGGCGGCGTTTTTGCACGATGTGTCCAAGCCCGAGTGCTTTACGGTCGATCACGCCGGCAGCGGACACTTCTACGGTCATCCCGAGCTCGGCGCCAAGAAAGCGCGCGCCATTATGGATCGCCTGGCGCTCTCGCACGACCTGGTGCGCGACGTGTGCCTGCTCATCAAATATCACGACAAGCCACTGCGCCCCGAGCGCTCCTGCCTGCTCAATATGATGCGCGCGCTTTCGGGCGAGGGCGTCGACACGCCGCGTCTGATGGACGAGCTCATGGATCTTAAGCGTGCTGACACACTTGGCAAGGCCCCGTCGTGCTTCTATTACGTCGAGACGATTGAGGAGATGCGCGCGATGGCGCACGAGCTGCTGAAGGCGGGGGAGCCCTATACGCTCAAGATGCTCGCCATTAACGGCGGCGACCTGATCCGCGCCGGTGTGAAGCCGGGGCCCGAGCTAGGCCAGCTACTCAACTCCGCCCTCGACGCCGTGATCGAAGACAACATTTCCAACGAGCGCGAAGCTCTTTTGGTCCATCTCAACTTGAATTAGCTATCCTGTTTACCTGCGTGTTCCATAACCTGCCGACAATTTTTCGGCAATTTGGAATTTCTTCTTGCGCTGACGTTTTTTGTCCCGTAATATATTTCCTCGCAGCACGGCAGTGCAGATGTCATGTGGCCCGTTCGTCTAGCGGTTTAGGACGCCGCCCTCTCAAGGCGGAGATCACCAGTTCGAATCTGGTACGGGCTACCACTTCTTTTCTGCTGAGGCTTATGGCCCGTTCGTCTAGCGGTTTAGGACGCCGCCCTCTCAAGGCGGAGATCACCAGTTCGAATCTGGTACGGGCTACCACGCATCTGATACCCGGACTTCCCATGGAAGGCCGGGTTTTTTATTTTCAAACAACCGTCTGCAATTCCCGTTTGAACCAGAGCTTTGCGTTCTGCTTACGGTCCTTGCGGGTACAATATCCAAGATATTTTGACTGTTAGAAGGAGTCTCATGACGGAGTCCTCTCAGCATACGTCTAAGCCCCAGGTCGAGGTTGAGGCCTCGGGCGGAGATGACAATAAGAGCGCACGCCGCGGCGCCATCTTTATCGGCGTCGTGCTGGTGGGTTATATCGTCTATCTGGTGGTAACCGGGCAGATGGGGCAGTTCTGGGCCGCTATGTCGAGCGTGCAGGCGTCATGGCTCTTTGTCGCGTGTCTTTGCATGTTCATGTATCTGTTCTTTGGCATTGTGGCCTATGCGATCGCCGTATGGCTCGACCCTAATTCACCCGTCGGCATTCGCGACCTGATTTCGGTCGAGGCGAGTGGCATCTTCTTTGGCAACCTCACACCTATGATGATGGGCTCGACTCCCGCCCAGATCTACCGCCTGACCAAGGCGGGCCAAAATGTCGGCGAGGCTGGCGCCACGCAGTTCACACGCTTTATCGTGTACCAGTTTGGCCTCGTTGCCTGGGGCGCTATCCTACTGCTTGCTCGCATGCCGTTTTTTGCCGAGCGTTATGGCGACATGACGCTGCTGTGCGTCTTTAGCTTTGGTGGGCACTGCTGCATCTTGCTGGGCATCTTCGCCGTCGCGCTCATGCCTAAGACCGTCACGCGCGTTGCCCATTGCATCATCAATTGGCTCGAGCGCATAGGTGTCTCGGCCACTAAGATCGAGGGATGGCGCACGTTTGTCGATGGCGAGATCTATTCGTTCTCCGAGAAGTTCAAGCTTTCGGCTGGCCATTTTTCGTCCATGCTGCTCACCGTGTTTATCACCATGCTGCAGCTCGCGTTTTTCTATCTGGTGCCGTATTTCCTGATGCTTGCCTTTGGCCACCACGAGGTCGACTTTTTCTCTGTCATGGCTGCGAGCGCCTTTGTTCAGCTGTTGAGCTCTGCGGTCCCCTTGCCCGGTGGAACTGGTGGCGCTGAGGGCGGCTTTGCATTGTTCTTGGGTCATTTCTTTGGGTCGGCTTCGACCGCCGGCTATCTGCTGTGGCGCTTCATTACGTTTATTGCGCCGACCATTTTGGCTGCGCCCCTGTTGGGCCTTAAGAGCGCCCACAACGAGAGCATCCATGCGCGCTGGGATCGCGTGATGCGCAAACTCGGCCGCACGTCTCAGACGCCCTCTGCGCCCACTAAGCCGCACCCCACGAATGCTGTTACCGTTGATCTCAAGAAGCACGCTCAGAAGGCTTCTGGGGCCGCTAAGCCGGCTCATAAAGCCTATGTGCGCCAGACAGGCGATGGTATTCGCGTATCTCCGTCGGCACTCAATAAGAAGAAGCACCCTAAGTCGCAGTAGGACAGTCGTGCGTTCTTCATGATGCGGGGCATATTTGTGCTGTATGGGGGATAATCCTCTTACGTAGATTATCTCTCATCTGTTGATGAATGCCCGTATATCGAAGGGACACGCCCATGGCCACCAGCAAACCGCGTATTGATCGCCGCATCGTTCGCAGCCGTAATGCCATCCTTTCCGCTTTCGAGCGCCTGCTCATGGAAAAGCCGCTGGCAGACATTACGGTGAGTGCCATCGCGCGCGAGGCCAATGTCGACCGCAAGACCTTTTACGTTCACTTTGGTACGGTTGACGGCCTGCTCGATGCCATTGCCGTCGATGTGGTGGAGATGATTGTCGACTCGGTCGAGAAAACGCTTGCTTCAATGGACGGTGACACCAACGAGCGCGCCCTGGGCGCGGCGGCGACCTTCTTTAAAACCGTTAACGAGGCACTGTGCAACAACCTGGTGCTCAATCGTCAGCTGATCGAGAACATTCCGCTCGATGATTTTATGGCTCGTCTTCGTGCGCCGCTCGAGCACGAGATTGCCGAGCGCGATCTGCTGCCCCAAGGTCTCAAGGACGAGATGTTCGATTACTATCTGGCGTTTTTGCTGTCGGGTATTATCGGTATCTATCGCACGTGGGCGCTGTCTGACGGCTCGGTTCCTATCGTGCGTGTCTCTGAGGTCGCCAACGACCTGACTCTCAATGGCCTGTCGAGTCTGGAATCTCGCTTGGATTAGGCGCAGGCTCGAGTTCGTGAGGCGCTTGTCGGGGTGCAGCCCGATCGACCAGGCGACGAGCATCCCGCCGAAGCAGTCGATGACCGGGCTCAGGTAGACCTTCTCGCCGCCTGGGAGCCTGAACTCGGTGATGTCGGTGAGCCACAGCCGGTTGGGCTCGTCGGCGTGGAAATTCCTGTTCACGAGGTTCTCCGGCGCCTTGGAGACCTCGCCGGCGTAGGAGCTATAGCCTGAGGATCCTTAAATGAAAGTCCAGTTTATCCTTCCCACTCCAATTGGGAATCCTCCGATGCGCCTTCGCACGCTCGCATGACCTCGATACCATGCGAGCGTGCGAACTCGACGAGCTCTGCGTTGCGGGCGTTTATGGTGCCGAAGGCGGCGGGGCACACGATAAGGCGCAGGCAGTGGACGAGGAGCTCTTTGGCGCGGGCTATGGTTTTATCCCCGATCGGCTCGAAGGCGCGCTCGGCCACGCATTCCGCCGCCAGGTCGCGCGCGAGCTCGCAGTCGATGTCCCCTTCGTGCAGAACGCCCGCGTAGAACGCCTTGCCCTGCCGGATGAGCTGGCGAAACACAGCCGACCCCGTACCTGCGCCGGCGATGACGAATGTGTGTGCATCGCCGTGCGGGCGCCCAATTTCCACGCTGCCGAAGCGCTCGTTGAAGGTGCCATGTTGAAGGCCGTAGAGCTCGCCAATTGTCTCGCGCGTGAATATGTCCTCGGGTGCGCCGGCGCGGAAGACCCGGCCGTCCTTCACGCAAATCACCTTGTCGGCGCTTTTCTGCGCGAGCTCGAGTTCGTGGATGGACATGATGACAGCCACATTCCGCGATTTCGCAAGGTGGCGAAGTATTCGCAGCAGGTCGATCTGGTAGCGGATATCGAGATACGACGTGGGCTCGTCGAGAACGAGCACACGCGGATCCTGCGCGATGGCGCGTGCGAGCATGACGCGCTGGCGTTGCCCGTCGCTAATCTGCATGAAGTCGCGCTCGGCGAGCTCTTCCACATGTGCGGTTTTCATGGCCTCGTCGACCCGACTATGGTCGTCGGGCGAGAGTGTGCCCATTCGCCCGGTGTAGGGATGCCTTCCCGCCTCTACGATATCGCGGCAGGTGAGAAGCTCGGTCCGGGGGCGATCTGTCAGCATAACGGCAAGGTTCCTTGCGAATTCCGCCGTCTTCCATCGGGAAATCTCTCGCCCGTCGAGCTCGACCGCGCCGGCAAGCGGTGCTAAATGGCGTGTGATGGTTTTCAAGATGGTCGACTTGCCCGAGCCGTTCGGCCCGATGAGCGCCACGACGTCGCCCGCGCGAACCTCCAGATCGACGTCTTCGACTACGACCTTCTTGTCGTAGCCCGCCGACAGGTCGCTTATGCGGAAAAGCGGCGCTCCGTCAGTCTGCGTTTCGACCGGGGTTTCGAGGTTCGACTCCGCTCGGAGGAGGCGTTCCGCGCGCAGTTCCGCACGAGCCGAAAGTGCCTTCTGGCGCTTTCGTGCGAGCTCAGGACTGTCTAAGCATGGAATGTCCCCTCTGAGCGTTTTGGGCCGCGGCACGAATTCTCCCATCTACCTCACCCGCTTCTCCAACATGAGCGCGATAACCACCGGCGCGCCGAAGATGGCGGTGACGGCGCTGATGGAAAGCTCGACGGGAGAGAACAGCGTGCGTGCGATCAAATCGCAGCCCGCGCAGAAGATGGCGCCTCCCAAGAAGCACGCAGGAATCACGCGGATGGGCTTCGACGACTTTAGCGCTGACTTCACGAGATGCGGAACCGCGATTCCTACGAACGACACCGGACCAGCGAACGCGGTCACGCAGGCGGAGAGCATGCTCGCTAGAAGGACGAGCACCACGCGGAAGCGTGCGACGTTCACGCCGACGCTTTTCGCGTAGGCTTCTCCCAGCTGGAAGGCGGAAAGGGGCTTCGATATCGCGAATACGCATGCGCTCACGGTGATCACCACGACCGCGATGACCGCGACGTCGTCCCAGCTCGAACCCGAGAAGCTACCCAAAGACCAGTTGTGCAGGTTCACGATGGACTGGTCGTCGGCGAAGGCGATGAGGAAGTTCGTCGCCGCCGAGCAGATGTATCCCACCATGACGCCCGCCACGATGAGCATGGCCATGGAACTTATGCGCCGTGCGATGAGGAGCACGAAGCCGATGGTGATAAGCGAGCCCAGAAACGCTGCGGCCACCATGGCCGGCGAGGACATGGCCTGATTTGCGCCTAGAAGTACGATCATCGTAAGCGCGACGACGAACTTTGCGCCCGAGGAGACGCCCAAGATGAACGGGTCGGCGATGGGGTTGTTGAAAAACGTCTGCAGCAGGAACCCGGAGAGCGAAAGTGCCCCGCCGAGAAGCACGGCTGAAAGCACGCGCGGCAGGCGAATCTCCCAGATGACCTGGCTTTCCATGGAATTGCCCGCGCCGCCCGAAAGGATGCCGGGGATGTGGTCTGCGGGCACGAGCACGCTCCCGATGCACAGGTTGGCCCCGACGAGCACGATGAGGGCAACAGCGAGCAGCGCCGTCACGACGCGACACCGCGCGGCGCGCCCCGATTCGTCGTATGCCATGGAAAGTCGGCTTCTCATGGTGCTAGCCGAGCTTCCTCAGATAATGGAAGTCGCTCGCGTCATCGCCAGTGAACGCCCCGTGCAGCTCGTCGATAATGTCGGCGGTAGAAGTCATCTGCTGGTACATGTCGGCGCTTGTGACCCAGACGTTGCCGTTCTTCACGGCTTTGAACTGCGACAATAGCGCGTTTTTGCCTACGAAGTCGTTCAAGGTGGCAACCGATTTGTCGATGGTGCCGTTGTAGATGATGATGTCGGCATCCTTCGCCGTCGCGTAGAAGCGCTCCATTTCGAGCGTTACTGACGAACCTGACGTCGACGCCGTCTGCGCGTCATCGAGCGCGTAGCTGCCGCCTGCAAGCTCGATCATCTGCGCCACGTAGTCGCCCGCCCGCCGCGTGACGGCGGCCCCGTTCGAGTTAATGTAGAAATACGCCACGGTTTTACCTGACGACGCCAGCCCCGACGTTTGCTCGACGCGGGCCTTCTGCTCGTTGAACAGGTGCGCGGCCTCGTCTTCCTTGTCGAACAGGACGCCGAAAAGCTTAATCCACTCGACGCGCCCGAGTGCTTCGGGCTCGCTCGACGACTGTTCGGTGAGCACGACGAGCCCGAGTTTCTGCAGCTTTTCCTTCACATCGGGCGTGTGGTTGATCATGGTGTTCTCGATGGCGAGCGTGCAGCCCGAGGCCGATATTCGCTCGTAGTCGGGTGCGCTGTACTTGCCGCCGTAGGCGATCGCCCCACTTTCGAGCGCGCTTTTGAAGCCCGCGACCGAGCAATCGTCGGCCTTCGTGCCCGACATGAAGATATTGTCGTTCGCATCGAGCGCGTCGACCAGGCACATCGTCGCCGACGACACGAGGTACACCTTGTCGGCGGGGCGCCTTATGACCGCGATGTCGGAGCTCAACCCATCAGGTACCTTCGCATCTTGCGGCACCACGAGGAAGCGCTCCCCGTTCGAAATGCAGATAAGCCGCAGGCCGCCTTCGTACTCGTCGACAGTGAAGTGCTTGGCGTATTCAAGCTGAAGCGCCCCCGTCGGCTCCCAGCCGCAGCCCAAATCGGCGTTGTGGAAGTCGGCCGCGGCGCTTGAAGCCGTTCCCGCAGGGGAGCCGCCGCTTGCATCGTTGCCCGATTTCTCCTTCATGGTGGATGAGTCGAAGTGGAGCGTGTAGTCGATGGTGTGCGGCGTCGACATGGCGACGGTCTCGGCCGACACGGCGATGTCCTCGTCGAGTGTGACGGGTATCTCGAACGTGGAGTTGCCGCCGTCGTTTACGGGCGCGTAGTCCACGCCGTCGGCGGTCATCTTGTCGTAGTTCGAACTCGACCAGGTGATGGTCGCGGTGTAGGTGTCGCCATCCTTCACAATTGTGGTTGGTGAGGCGATGCTTGCGCGCCCTGACCCGCCGGAAAGCGAGACGCTCACAGTGTATTCCTGAGAGCCCGCCGTGACACCGGTCGCGTTTGGGCTCGCACTGCACCCCGCGAAGGGAAGCGCGAGCAGGGCGACGAGAACGCAGGCGATTACGCGCGCCGCGATGCTGCGGCGCTTCCTGTTTTCCCCCTTGGGAAGAATCGACCGCATGGCGTTACTTCAGTGCGTCGGCGCGCAGATCGACGCCGGCGGATTCGAATACGAGCGTGCGGTCGTACCACCGCTCCCTTTTAATGCTCCACGCGGCGCAGGCGGTGTCCTCGTCGAGCGCTTCAACGGGCACGTCGTAGGTGTACTTGCCTTCCGCGTTTTCCACATAGGGGATGAAGTCGGCCTCGCTCGCGGCGGCAGCCTCGTCGCCCGTGCCCATGAAGAGCTTGCCGTAGCCCGTGCCGGAAAGTGTCATCACGCAGTGCATGGAGCCGTTTTCCACGATGAGCTGGGCGTCCACAATCCTGAACATGTTCGAGCTGGAATCTACGGTGATTGGATAGGTGCCGTCAGCCACCTTGTCGGCGGTAATGGGGGCAGCGCTTGCGCCCTCGGGCGCATCGGCCGCCTGTTCGGTCTTTTCCTGGGAATCGGCATCGCTTGCCTTTGCGCTGTCGATTGAATTTCCGCCGCAGCCGGCGAGCGAGAACGCGAAAAGCGCCGCCGACAGTGCGAAGACGAGGGTTTTCTTCAACATGGAGGGGTTCCTTTCAATCGCTTCGACCGCCCGCGCCGTGCGGTGGGCGGGCGGGATGCGAATGCAACGGGCATGCGCCGTCGGTCGGGGAAGGCGCATGCCCGTTGCACGGGGACGCGACCGGCGCCCCCGTGCGCGGCGAGTTTACAGCTTGGCGATGGCGTCGTCCACGTGCGAGACGTAGATGTCGTCGACCGCGGCGTTCTGTCCCAGACCCTGGAGCAGGCACGTCACTTCGAAGCCGGCGGCTACGAACTTTGCAGCCCAGCTGTCGGGGTCGGTCTCGTCTGCCATGTCGTTGTTCGCGTGGTCGCCCGCGACTACCATGAACGGCGCGAGCACGGCCTTCTTGTACCCTGCGGCGCTCGCGGCGGCGATAACATCCTCGCAGGTCGGTTCAGCCTCGACGGTGCCGACGAAGAACTGCGTCAAGCCCTCGTTCTTGAACACTTCCTGCATCTTGGCATAGTCGGCGTTGGAATCGGCTTCGGTGCCGTGGCCCATGAGGCACAGCGCCGTCTTACCGTCGTCGAAGGACGCCATGTTCTCCTTAATGGCTGCGGCCACCTTCTTGTAGTCGTCGTCGGAGGTGAGCAGCGGGTCCCCGAGCGAGATCTTGTCGAACTTGTCGGCGTACTTGTCGAGCTCGTCTTTCACGTCGGCGTATTCCAGGCCAGCCATGAGATGCGTCGGCTGCACGACGATTTCCTTCACGCCGTCTTCCACGCAGCGGTCTAGCGCCTCGGTCATGTTGTCGATCGTGATGCCGTCGCGCTTCTTCAGCTTGTCGATGATGATCTGCGCGGTGAAGGCGCGGCGGATGTCGTAGTCCTGCCAGTACTTCTCGCGGATAGCGTCTTCGATGGCGCCGATGGTGATGTGGCGCGAGTCGTTGTAGCTCGTGCCGAAGCTCGTGACGAGGATGACCGGCTTCACGGCCTTCTCCTTTTCGCTCGATTTCTCGGAACTTGCGGAGGTGCTGGAGCAGCCCGCGAGCGTGATTCCGGCGAGCGCGACGGCTCCGGTTGCTGCGGCGCCCATGAAGCTGCGCCGTGACATCTGGTCGGACATGGTTTTTCCTTTCCTCGGTTTGCCGGTCCCCCGGCGACAGTTGCTTGTCGGCACAAGCGAAAGAAAAGCGCACCCCTCGGGGTTCACAAGGAGCTAACGCCACGGCGATGCCGTGAGGAAAAGGCGAAGCAGTCTGGCTTGGGGCGCGAGGCGGTTCGCCCGTGCGTCCTATACAGTAATGTCCCTTGCCCAGGATTCCCACCTGGTTCCCTCCGCAAGCCAGCGCGGGCTGTGCGGACGCCGCGCCGGTCATTTCCTTTTATCCGATTGTCATATGCTCGTTGCCGAATCTTTTACTATGATAGTGGGCACTTGTGAACGTGTCAAAGCCAGGGCGGGCGGCATTGCGCCTCCTGCCTGCGTATTTGCGCCGATTGCCGCTTCGGGCGCCGTGTTTTGCCCGCTGCGCGAATGGCGGCGTAAACGGTTGCGATGAGAAACGGGAAGGGAAGGCTCGGATGATTCATATCGTTGGCGCAGGCTCGGGCGCCGCCGACCTTATCACGCTGCGCGGGGCTCGTCTTCTGCGCGCGGCCGACGTGGTCGTTTGGGCGGGGAGCCTTGTGAACCCCGAGCTGCTCGCCGAGTGCAAGGAATCCTGCATCGTCTACGACAGCGCGCACATGACCTTGGAGGAAGTGCTCGACGTGATGTGCGCGGCAGATGCGCGGGGCGAGGAAGTGGTGCGCCTGCACACGGGCGACCCGTGCCTGTACGGCGCCATCCAGGAGCAGATGGACGCGCTCGACGCGCGCGGCGTGGACTACGAGGTGGTGCCCGGCGTGTCGAGCTTTTGCGGTGCCGCGGCGGCGCTTCGCCAGGAATACACGCTGCCGGGAATCAGCCAGTCGGTCGTGATCACGCGGCTTTCCGGGCGCACCCCCATGCCTGCGGGCGAGGGCATGCGCACCATGGCGGAAAGCGGCTCGACTATGGTCATCTTCCTGAGCTCGGGTATGCTCGCCGAGCTTTCCGCCGAGCTTTTGGCCGCGGGCCGCAGCTCCGACGAGCCGGCGGCGCTCGTGTATAAGGCGACCTGGCCTGAGGAGCGCGTGGTGCGATGCACAGTGGGCACGCTCGCCGATGCGGGCGCGCGAGAGGACATCGACCGCACGGCGCTCGTGGTGGTGGGCCGCGTGCTCGGAGCTCGTGGCGGGCTTGCGCACGACGGCGCGCAAGCGGAGTCGTACGAGCGCAGCAAGCTTTACGACCCTTCGTTTGCCACGGGGTATCGAAAGGCGAGCAGCTAGCGTGGCCTTCGAGCACTACATATATACCGGGACGACCCGCCTGCGCTGCGGCTACACCACGGGGAGCTGCGCCGCGCTCGCGGCGAAGGCGGCCTGCGAGATGCTCTTGTCACGAAAGCCCGTCGGCCGCGTGTCGATCGTCACCCCCGGCGGGCTGCCCGTCGAGGCGAACGTGGTCGACGCATGCATCGGCGAGGGGTGCGCCCAGTGCGCCGTGCGAAAGGACGCAGGCGACGATGCCGATGTGACCGACGGCGTGCTCGTGTACGCGCGCGTGGAACATGCGGGGTCGGGCACGGGCACTGCGGGCAGCAAGGGCGTGCCCGCGCGCGAATCGGAAGTTTCCGTCGATGGCGGCGTGGGCGTGGGGCGCGTGACGTTGCCCGGGCTCGAGCAGCCGGTGGGGGCGGCCGCCATCAACGCGACGCCGCGCGCGATGATCACTTCGGCGGTGCGCGAGGTGTGCGCCGCGCACGGCTTTTCTGGAAATATTGCTGTGACGATTTCGGTACCCGAGGGTGTTGCCCTTGCCGAAAAGACCTTCAACCCGCACCTGGGGATAGAGGACGGCATCTCCATCCTGGGCACGACGGGCATCGTCGAGCCGCGCAGCCTCGCTGCCTTGCGCGACAGCATCGAGCTCGAGATCCGGCAGCATGCGGCTATGGGGCGGCGCGGAGTCGTGCTCACGCCCGGCAACTACGGCGCGCAGTTCATCTCGGGGCATTTCCATCTAAACGGTGCGCCGGTGGTCTTCATTTCCAACTTTGTGGGCGATGCGATTGATTGCTGCGTTCGCGAGGGATTTACCAATGTCCTTCTTGTGGGACACATCGGCAAGCTGGTGAAGGTCGCGGGCGGCATCATGGACACCCATTCGCGTACCGCCGACTGCCGTGCGGAGATTCTGACCGCCCACGCGGCCTTGGCCGGCGCGGGCACGAAGACCGTGCGCGATATCATGTCGTCGGTCACGACCACGGCGGCGCTCGAGGTAATCGAGGCCGCCGGCGTGGGGGACGCTGCGCGCGCCTCGCTCGCTGTGGCAATCGAGGACAGGTTGCGCCGCCGCGCGGCGGGCGGATGCGACATCGCCGCGGTCGTGTTCGACGCCGAGCGCCGCGAGCTTTTCCGCACGTCGGGCGCCGATGCAGTTATCGGGGAATTGGGGGGCGACGTATGAGTAAAGGCGTGCTGTACGGGGTGGGCACGGGGCCTGGCGCCCCGAGCTGCTCACGATCAAGGCCGTCCGCACAATCGAATCGTGTCCGGTCATCGCCGCACCGCAGACGGCGGACGGGGCCATGGTCGCGCTCGACATCGTACGCGGCGCCGTCGACCTTACAGGCAAGACGGTGATCCCCGTGCGATTCTCGATGACGCGCGACGTCGAGCGCCGCGCGGCCGAGCATGCCTCGCTTGTTCGCGAGCTTGTCGCGCACCTGGATGCGGTCCGCGACGTCGCGCTGCTGAACCTGGGGGACCCGAGCATCTACGCCACCTTCCAGCGCATAGCGCCCGACGTGCGCGCCCGCGGGTTCGAGGCGCGCGCCATTCCCGGCGTGCCGAGCTTCTGTGCGGTCGCCGCGGCGCTCGAGCGCGACCTCACGCCCGAGATGTCGTCGCCTCTGCACATCGTGCCCGGCGGCTACGACGACGTGCGCCGCGCAATCGGCTGGCCGGGGACGAAGGCGGTCATGAAGGCGCGCCGCTCGCTTGCGGACACGAAGCACATCCTTCGCGAGGAGGGCGCCTTCGACGGTGCCGAGCTCGTAGAGGACTGTGGGCTTCCGGGCGAGCGCGTGTACCGCTCGGTCGACGATGTGCCCGATCGGGGCAGCTACTTCTCGACGATGGTGGTGCGCTAGATGAGGGTTTCCTGCATAGCGTTCACTGAGAGGGGGGTATGCTTTGGCGGAGCGCACCGCTCGTGCGCTTTCCGATTGCGCGCAGACAGGTGAAGATGACCCTGGCTGGGACGTTTCCGTTTCGCGCGGGTTCGGCGAGGGGAAGGCCGACCTGCGCGCATGGACGGCGCTCGCGTGGGAAGCGTCGGACGCGCTTCTGTTCGTGGGCGCGGCGGGCATCGCCGTGCGGGCGATCGCGCCGCATGTCGCCTCGAAGGCAAACGATTCCGCGGTTGTGGTGATCGACGAGGCAGGGCGCTTTGCCGTCTCGCTTTTGTCGGGGCATTTGGGCGGTGCGAACGAGCTTGCGCAAACTGTGGCACGCGCGGCAGGGGCCATCCCCGTCATCACCACGGCGACCGACGTCCGCGGCGTGTGGGCGGTGGATACGTGGGCGCGCTGTGCGGGGCTCGCCGTTTCGAATCCCGAGGCTATCAAGCGAGTGTCGGCGCGGCTGCTTTCGGGCGGGCGCGTGGCGCTCTATTCCGCCATGCCGATTTCGGGACAGCCGCCTGAGGGGGTTGACATTGTGTCCGACCGCGCTCGGGCCGATATCGTCGTGTCGCCGTTCGCTGGCGCGAATGCAGGTGCGTCCGTTCGCACGGCGGAGACAACGGACGAGGTCGTGCCCGCCGGTGAGACGGGGAAGCCGGCGGGCGTGCGGGCGCAGGCGCCTGCGCCCGAGCCGCTTCACCTTGTCGTGCCCTGCATCGTTGCGGGCATAGGGTGCCGTCGCGGTGCGTGCGCCGAAGCGATCGGGGAGGCGTTTCTTCTCGCGTGCGGGCAGGCGGGCATCTCGCCTTCGGCCGTTCGCGAGGCGGCGACGATCGACGTGAAGGCGCGCGAGGAGGGCCTGCTCGCCTTCTGCCGCGCGCGCAATATCCCGCTCGCGACGTATTCCGCAGAGGAGTTGTCGCAGGTCGAAGGCAGCGTTTCGCCATCTGATTTCGTGTGCGCGACGGTGGGGGTCGACAATGTGTGCGAGCGCGCGGCGCTCGCGGGCGGGGGTAAACTTATCTTCCCGAAGCTCGCTCACGGCGGCGTGACCGTCGCGTTTTCCAAGGTAACTTTCGAACTTTCGTTTAAGGAGCGGTGATGGGAAAGCTCTTCGTGGTGGGGATCGGCCCGGGCGGCCCCGACGGCATGACGATTGCGGCTCGGCGCGCGCTCGAGGCGGCCGACATCGTTGTGGGGTACACGAAATACGTGGAGCTCGCGCTCGCCGCCGTGCCTGACGCGGCGCATCTCGCGACGCCGATGATGCACGAGGTCGAACGGTGCCGCCTGGCGCTTTCACGCGCGCAGAGCGGAGAAGCCGTGGCGCTCGTGTGCAGCGGTGACGCGGGCGTGTATGGCATGGCGAGCCCCGTGCTGGAGCTTGCGGAGGACTACCCCGATGTTGACGTGGAAGTTATCGCCGGGGCCACCTCGGCTCAGAGCGGGTCGGCGGTGCTCGGCGCCCCGCTTGCCCACGACTTCGCGGTCGTGTCGCTCTCCGACCTGCTCACGCCGTGGGATGTCATCGAGCGCAGGCTCGCCGCCGTGGCGAGCGCCGACTTCTGCATCTGTTTGTACAACCCGCGCAGCAGAAAGCGCGCCGACAGGCTCTCGCGCGCGGCGAAGATTATGCTCGAATGGAAGGCCCCCGACACGCTCTGCGGCTGGGTACGCAACATCGGGCGCGAGGGGGCAGCAGTCGGGCATGTGCAGGCTCTCCGAGCGTGGAGGAGTTCGACGCCGACATGTTCACCACCGTGTTCGTCGGCAACGCGGACACGAAGCGCGTTAGGCGGCCGTATGGTCACGCCGCGCGGGTATCGGGAGATTCCATGCGAAAGGTAACGATCATCGGGGCGGGGCCCGGAAACCCCGACTTGCTCTCGCGTGCGGCGCTCGACGCGATCGACATCGCCGACGTGGTCATCGGCGCTCATCGCGCGCTTGTCGGCATCGACGTGCCGCCCGACGTGGTGAAATGCGAGCTCGTGAAGACGGCGGACATCGTCGCCGCGCTCATTGATGCGGCGTCGTGGCAGCGCGCCGTGGTCGTGATGACGGGCGATGTGGGGCTGTTCAGCGGCGCGCGCCGCCTGATGGAGGCTCTCTCCGGCGACGCGCAGGTGGACGTGCACGTCATTCCCGGCATAAGCTCAGCGTCGTATCTCGCCGCGCGCCTCGCGCGTCCATGGCAGGATTGGCGCTTCGCGAGCGCTCACGGCGTGGCGTGCGACATCGTGGCCGAGGCCGAGCGCGCAGGTGAGCTCTTCCTCGCCACGTCGGGCGGGGAAGACCCCTCGCGGCTTTCGGGCGAGCTTGTGCAGGCGGGCTTCGCGGACGCGCGCGTGACGGTGGCCGAGCGCCTGTCGTACCCCGACGAGCGCATCACCTGCGCGACCGCAAGTGAAATCGCAGGTCAGACGTTCGACGACTTGAACGTGATGCTTATCGAGTTCGCAGGCTGCGCCGGGTCGCCTGCGGGCTCTAGCGCAGCCTCCGAGGCGCCGGCCGGCGCGTCTGCGCCCGCGGCGGCTTCTTTCGCGGCGGACTCTGCGGGCGCATTCCGCGCCGCGAGCTCCCGCTGGCCGTACGCTTCCTCGGGCATTCCCGACGAGCTCTTCATCCGCGGCGAAGTTCCCATGACCAAGCAGGAGGTGCGCGCCGTCGCGCTCGCGAAGCTGCGCCTTACCGCGACCGACACCGTGTGGGATGTCGGCGCCGGCACGGGGAGCGTGTCGATCGAGGCGGCGCTCGTCGCGCGAGCGGGGTCGGTATGGGCGGTCGAGCGCAACGCGGCCGGCGTGCGGCTCATCCGAGAGAACGCGGATGCATTCGGGTGCGGCAACGTGCATGCGGTCCCCGGTGTCGCCCCCGAAGCGCTCGCGAAACTGCCTGTCCCCGACGCCGTGTTCGTCGGCGGGAGCGCGGGCGAGCTTCCCTCCATCGTGGAGGCGGCGCTCGAGAAGAACTCGCAGGTTCGTCTGTGCGTGCCATGCGTCACCGTTGAGACGCTCACCGAGGCGTGCGCGCTCCTCTCGGGTTCGCGCTTTAAGGGGTTCGAGGCGTGCCAGGTGTCGGCCGCCCGTGCCGAGGCTGTAGGCTCGCACCATCTTATGAAGGCGCAAAACCCCGTGTTCCTCGTCAGCGCGCGTGGTGCGGGCGCGGATGCCGAGGAGCTTGCCGAAGTCGGCGCGCTTGCTGAGTCGCCTGTCGGGGAGGACCTCTCTGTCGAGGGGAACCCATCCGTTGAGGTGGTCTCGCTTGCTAACTGCAGCGCCGCAGGTGGGGAAGGCGGCGCCCGGTGAGCACGTCCATCCCGCGCTTCATGGTCGCTGCGCCCTCGAGCGGGAGCGGCAAGACGGTCGTAACGTGCGCGCTCCTGCGCGCGCTCGCGCACCGCGGCATTGCATGCGCGGCCTTCAAATGCGGCCCCGACTACATTGACCCGCTCTTTCATCGCCGCGTCGTGGGTGCGCGCTCGGGCAATTTAGACGGCTTCTTCATCGACGCCCCGACGCTGCGCGCCCTGCTCGCACGCGGCGCCGCGGGCGCGGATGTCGCGGTGCTCGAGGGGGTTATGGGCTTCTACGACGGCATGGCGCCCGGCGTGGCCGACGCGAGCAGCTACCAGGTTGCGCGCAACACGGAAACGCCGGTCGTTTTAGTGGTGAACGGGCGCGGGGCGTCTTTATCGCTCGCCGCTGTAACCCGCGGCATCGCCGAGTTCCTGCCTTGTGCGAACGTGCGCGGCGTCGTGCTGAACAAGACGAGCGCCGCTGCCTGCGCCTACGCGGCGCCTGCGATCGAGAAGCACACGGGCGTCGCGGTTTTGGGGAATATCCCCGCCGACGAGGCGTTCTCGCTCGAAAGCCGGCATCTGGGGCTTGTGACCGCCGACGAGGTCGAGCAGCTCTCCGCGCGCATCGACAAGATGGCCGAGCTGGTGGAAAAGAGCATCGACGTCGACCGCTTGCTCGAAATAGCGGCGACGGCACCCGATATCCGCGAGGAACCTTACCGGTTGGAGCCGATCGCGGGAGCGCGGCCCATCGTCGCCGTCGCGCGTGACGAGGCGTTCTCGTTCTACTACGAGGAGAATCTGCGCGCGCTCGAGGACCTGGGTTGCGAGCTGGCCTTTTTCAGCCCCCTGTGTGATGGCGAGTTGCCCCGGGGGACAAGCGCCCTCTATCTGGGGGGCGGCTACCCGGAGCTCCATGCGCGGCAGCTCTCCGAGAACGTGTCGATGCGCGGGGCGGTGCGGCGCGCGGTGGAATCCGGCATGCCGACGGTCGCCGAATGCGGTGGGTTTCTGTACCTGCAGCGCGAAATCGCCGATAGCGAGGGGTGGCGCTGGCCTGTTGCGGGCGCCCTTGAGGGCGCAAGCGAGAACGGGGGAAGGCTGTCCCATTTCGGGTACGTGGAGCTCACTTCCCAACGCGACGGGCTCTACGGGCCGCGCGGCACACGCATCCGCGCGCACGAGTTCCACTACTGGCAGTCCACCTGCCCGGGCGGCGACTTTTGGGCGCAGAAGCCCCGGCGCGACAAGGGCTGGCCGTGCATGACGACCACCCCGTCCCTGGTGGCGGGCTTCCCGCATGTGTACTATCCTGCGAACCCCGACGTTGCGCGCGCGTTCGCGTCTGCCGCAGCGTCGTTCACAGAGAGGAGGCGGCATGGCTGAAGCAACCGAAACCGCGCTTGCCTGCATCCGCGAGGAAGTCGAGCGCGCGTTCTCGTCGGCGCCGGGCGCCGTGCTCGAAGCCGCGCTTTCCCGGATCGCGCCCGCAGACGAATGCGCCCGTGCCGCCGCGTACGCCGCGTGGGACTCCATCGCGCACCCCTTGGGGGGATTGGGCGACTTTGAAGACGCCGTCGCGTGTATCGCCGCAGCTCAGGGGAGCGCCGAGGTGGCCGAGTTTCCCCGTGCGCTCGCGGTATTCTTCTCCGACAACGGGGTCGTTGCCGAAGGCGTGTCGCAAAGCGGGCAAGATGTGACGCGAGCCGTCGCGCGCAACATGTGCGAGGGGGCCGCGAGCGCCTGCCGCATGGCGGCGTTCGCGAGTGCCGAGGTCGTGCCCGTCGACGTGGGTATGGCCCGGGGCATAGAAGACGCGCGCATGGTGCGCGCGAACGTGCGGCGGGGGAGCGGCAACATCGCTCTCGGCTCCGCTATGTCTCGCGATGGGGCCGTGCGCGCGATCGAGGTCGGAATCGCCGTCGCGTGCGGGCTTGCCCGCGCCGGCGTGCGCCTTCTCGCCGCGGGCGAGATGGGCATCGGCAACACGACCACCTCGGCGGCGGTGGCCGCAGTGCTCATCCGGGCGGACGCGCGGAGCCTTGTCGGGCGCGGCGCGGGGCTCTCGGACGCCTCGCTCGCGCGCAAGCGCGACGTGGTCGAGCGCGCTATCGACGCGAACTCGCCCGATCCCGCCGACCCGATCGACGTGCTCTCGAAGGTGGGCGGCTTCGACATCGCTGCGATGTGCGGCTTCTACCTGGGGGCCGCGGCCTCGAAGGCGCCGGCGCTCCTCGACGGGGTCATATCCTGCACGGCGGCCCTGTGCGCGGCGCGCCTGTGCCCCAACGCCTTGGGCTACCTCGTGGGCACCCACGCATCAAGCGAACCCGCAAGCCAGGAGCTCCTTCGCGAGCTCGGCATAAAGGCACCCCTCGACGCAGGCATGCACTTGGGCGAGGGCGCGGGCGCCATGGCGTATCTGCCCCTTCTGGATTCGGCGCTGTGCGTGTACCGGGATGGGAAGACGTTCACGGCGACTGGTATGGCTGCTTACGAGCATTTCGAGGCCGGGAAATGACGGTGACGCTCGTCATCGGCGCCGCCGCGAGCGGCAAGAGCGCCTACGCCGAGTCCCTGTGCCTCGGGCACGACGGCCCCCGCGTGTACCTGGCAACGATGGAGCCCTTCGGGGAAGAGGGCGCCCGCCGCATCGCGCGCCATCGGGCGCTGCGCGAGGGCAAGGGGTTTTCTACCCTCGAGTGCACGCGTGACGTGGGCGCCGCAGTGCCCGGGCTTCCGCGCGACTGCACGCTTCTTTTGGAGGACGTGGGCAACCTGGTTGCGAACGAGCTCTTCGCGGAAGGCGGCTTGTGCCCGCGTGACCCCGACGCTGCGGCGCGCGAGGTGCTCGGAGGCATCGAACGGCTCGCTCAGGCCGCTGCATATACGGTGGTGGTCACCGTCGACGTGTTCGCCGATGGGATGCGCTACGATGAAGGGACCGAGGCATGGAGGCGCGCGCTCGCGCGCGTGAACGCGGGTGTGGCTGCGCTGGCCGACCGCGCAGTCGAAGTGGTATGCGGGATTCCCGTGTGGATGAAAGGCGAAGGACCTACAAGGTGAAGATAGTAGAGGCAATCGGCGCGGCGTTCGGAACGTTCTCGCGTATCCCCGTTCCGAAATCGGCCTGGACCGATTTCGGGTCAACCCATGCGCTTGCCGCGTTTCCCCTGGTGGGCCTTGCGGAAGGCTTCCTCATGACGGCGTGGGGGTACGTGGCGAACCTGCTCGGCGTGCCCGCGACCATCGTCGCGGCCGTGCTCGTGGCGCTGCCTGTGGCGGTGACGGGAGGCATCCACCTAGACGGGCTCTGCGACACCTCCGATGCGCTTGCAAGTTGGGCCCCGCGCGAGCGAAAGCTCGAGATCATGCACGACCCGCGGGCGGGCGCCTTCGGGGTCATCGGTGTTGTTGTGTACCTTATTCTGCAGTTTTCCCTTTTCACCGCGCTGCCGCTTACGGCGGGGGCGTTCCTCGCGCTTCTGTGCTCTCTCGTGTTCTCCCGCTCGCTTTCGGGGCTCGCCGTTGAATGCTGGCCTGCCGCGCGAGCGGACGGCATGGCCGCGGGGCTCTCGCCTGCGAAGAAGCGCGTGGCGATCGTCGTGCCGCTTTGCGCTTTCGCTGCGGCTTCGGCTGCAGGGATGGTCGCGTGCGCTCAGGCCGTCGGCGCCCTTATGGCGGTGGCGGGGCTTTTGGCGCTCGCGTGGTACCGCCATGTTGCCCTGTCCCGCTTCGGCGGGGTGACGGGGGATTTGGCCGGATGGTTTCTGCAATGGGCCGAGCTCGCGATGCTTGCCATGCTGGTGGCGGGGGCATGCTCCTATGATGCTCGTGGTAGGTGGCGCGCATTCGGGGAAGAGGACCTTCGTGCGCGAAAAGCTCGGGTTCGCGGCGGACGATTTCGTCGACGCGGCGCAGTTTGCGGAGGGCGGCGTGCCCGCGGCTTTTGCCGGCCGTGTCGCTTACCGTGCTGAGGAACTCGTACGCGCGCTCGACGCTGACCGGGCGCTCGAGCGGCTGATCGGCTTCGACGTAGTGATTCTGTCCTTGGTCGGCTCGGGGGTCGTCCCTATGCGTGCGGAAGACGCCCAATGGCGCGAGCGCGCGGGGCGCCTGGGATGCGCGCTCGCTGCGCGCGCCGACGTCGTCGTGCGCATGACGTGCGGGATACCCCAGGTCATCAAAGGAAACCTTGCCGATTCGCCTCGAGGGACGCAGGGTGCGGGCGCGCCTTTGGAAGTCGTCTTCGTGCGCCATGGTGCCACTGCGGGCACGGAAGACCATCGCTACAGCGGGGCGGGCACTGACGAGCCCCTGTCGAGCGCGGGTGAGCGCGCTTTGCGCGACCTCGCGTGCTATCGTGACGTGTTCCGTGTTATCACGAGCGGCATGGCCCGCACCGACCAGACGGCGCGCATCCTCTTCCCGAACGCGGAGTTTATGGCGTGCCCCGGTCTGCGCGAGATGAATTTCGGCGACTTCGAGGGGCGAAGCGCCGCCGAGCTTAAAGAGGATGCGCGCTACCGCGCCTGGGTAGACTCCTGGTGCGAGACGCGCTGCCCGCATGGCGAGGGCAAGAGCGATTTCACCCGCCGCGTCGTCGCGGCGTTTCGGGAGGCGTGCGAATCGGAGCGCGTCCAGGGGAGTGGGCGCGCCGTCTTCGTCGTTCATGCGGGTACCGTGAAAGCGCTGCTCTCCGAGCTAGCTGTCCCGAAAATTGGATACTTCGACGTGCATACCGAGCCGGGCGGCGCATGGGCCGCCACCTGGGATGGGCGCTGCCTTCGCGACGTTCGCCCCGCTTCGGGGGGCGATGCCCGGTGATGACGATTCTTGCCGTCGCCGCCGGGTTCGCGGCCGACCTTGCCTTCGGCGACCCGCGCTGGCTTCCCCATCCCGTCGTCGCCATGGGGCGCGCGATCACGTGGGCCGAAGGCCGCCTGCGGGGCGCATTCCCGCAAACGTCCGCGGGCACGCGTGCCGCAGGGCTTGTGCTCGCCGTGGCGCTTCCGCTTGCGTGTGGGCTTTTGACCTGGGGAATCCTGCATCTTTGCGGCATGGTTCACCCCGGCCTGCGCTTCGTGGCCGAGGCATGGGCGAGCTATCAGATTCTCGCGGCATGCGAGCTGCGCCGCCAGAGCCTGGCCGTGGCCCGCGCGTTCTCGAAGGGCGGCCTTGTCGCGGCGCGCGAAGCCGTCGGGCTCATCGTGGGACGCGATACGTCTGTTCTCGACGAGCGGGGCGTCGCGCGCGCCGCTGTGGAAACGGTGGCGGAGAACGCGAGCGACGGCGTCATCGCGCCGCTTTTCTACCTTATGATCGGGGGTGCGCCCTTGGGCATGGCGTACAAGGCAGTGAACACGCTCGACAGCATGGTGGGCTACAAAAACGAGCGCTACATCGACTTCGGCTGCGCCTCGGCGCGCCTCGACGATGCGGTGAACTGGATTCCCTCGCGCTTATCGGCCCTGCTCATGATCGCCGTGTGCCCGATCGTCGGGCTCGACGCGCGCGGGGCGGCGCGCATCTGGCGCCGCGACAGGCGTCGCCATGCGAGCCCGAACGCGGCGCAGACCGAGTCAGCGTGCGCGGGCGCGCTCGGGCTGCGCCTGGCAGGACCCGCGGTGTATTTCGGCAAGCTCGTTGAGAAACCGACGATAGGCGACGCGTCCCGCGAAATCGAGTGGGGCGACATCGCCCGGGCGACAAGGCTCATGCTCGCCGCGTCCGTATGCGCGCTTGTCGTCTTCGGTGCTGCGCGCGCGGCGGTCGTGCTCGCCGTGGGGGCGATGGCATGAGGAAAGACCACGTCGCGCCCCGGGCTGCCGGGGGAATCCTGCGTGCCCGTGCGCATGGGGGTAGCACGCAATCGCTCGGCATCGCTTGCAAAGGGGGCGCCTCCGACCTCATTGACTTCTCGGTGAACGTGAATCCGGCAGGCCCCTCGCCGCGCGCCGTCGCCGCAGCTTGCAAGGCGCTTTCTCGAATCGACGCCTACCCCGATAGGGAAAGCCTCGCCCTCGTTCGCGCCCTAGCGCGCGCCCAGGGCATTCCCGAAGATACTATCGTCTGCGGCGCGGGCGCGTCCGACATCATCTGGCGGCTCGCCGCGGCGGTGCGCCCGAAACGCATCGTCGTGTGCGCGCCGACGTTCTCTGAATATGCGGAGGCGGCATCGTACTACGGCGCATGCGTGCAGGAGTTCCCGCTCTCCGAAGCGGACGACTTCGACGTGCCCGCCTCCTTCGCCCGCGCGATCGAGGGGCCGGGAGACGTGGCGTACCTCTGCAATCCGAACAACCCGACGGGGCGTCTCGTCGACCCAGCGTGATCGATGCCGCGGCTTGCCGCTGCGAGCAGGTGGGCGCGCTGCTCGTCGTGGACGAGTGCTTCCTCGGATTTGCGCTCGACGCCCGCGAAAAGGAGCGTGGCCCGCACGCGCCGCGTGTTCGCGCCATGTGGCCGTGCTCTCCGCGTTCACCAAGCTCTACGGAATGGCGGGCTTGCGGCTGGGATATCTGATCAGCGGAAACGCCCAACTCATCGAGGGGATTCGCCGGGCGGGGCAGGCGTGGCCCGTCTCCTCGGTCGCCGAGGCCGCGGGCATCGCCGCCCTGGAAGACGTTGAATACGTCTCGCGCACGCGCGATGTATTGGCGGGTGAGCGAGCGTGGCTTTCCCACGAGCTCTCCTCGCTCGGGCTTTCCGTCGTGCCATCGGATGCGAACTTCCTTTTAGTCCGCACGCCGGCGAAAGACATCCCCGAGCGCTTGTATAAACAGGGGGTTTTGGTCCGCACGTGCGACTCGTTTTCGGTACTGTCCCGTTTCTGGTGCCGCGTCGCGGTGCGCACGCGCAAGGAGAATGCCCGGCTTGCGATGGCGTTCAGCCGCGCACTTCGGGCGGAAGGTGCATCGGACGAAGGCCAACCCGACGAACGGGGCGGCGCTTCTTGCAGCGGCGCTATGGCGGGCGCGGATGGCCGAGGCTCGGCGAAGGAGGTCGATACCCGTGGGTAGGGCGAAGCCCATCATGATCCAGGGCACCATGTCGAACGCGGGGAAGAGCCTGCTTGCGGCGGGGCTGTGCCGTGTGCTTTCGCAGGACGGCCTGCGCGTGACTCCCTTCAAGAGCCAGAACATGGCGCTCAACAGCGGTGTCACGGCCGACGGGCTCGAGATGGGGCGCGCCCAGATCATGCAGGCCGAGGCGTGCGGCATCGCGCCCGACGTGCGCATGAACCCCATCCTTCTCAAGCCCGAAAGCGGCCACCGAAGCCAGCTCATCGTGGCCGGCAAGGCGCAGGGAGCCTTCGCTGCGAGGGACTACTTCGCGCGAAAGAAGGCGCTCATGCCGCAGATTTTGGAGGCGTTCGATTCGCTCGCGGAGGAAAACGACGTCATCGTCATCGAGGGCGCCGGCAGCCCCGCCGAAATCAACCTTTCCGAAAACGACATCGTCAACATGGGGGCTCGCGCGCGCCGTGTCCTCCCCCGTGCTGCTCGCGGGCGACATCGACCCAGGCGGGGTGTTTGCCCAGCTCTACGGCACGGTCGCGCTCCTTGCGCCCGAGGACCGCGCGCTTTTGCGGGGGCTTGTGGTGAACAAGTTCCGCGGCGATGTGGAAATCCTGCGCCCGGGTTTGGCCCGCTCGAGAAGATGTGCGGGGTTCCCGTCGTGGGGGTCGTGCCGTATCTTACGCTCGACCTGGACGACGAGGACTCGCTCGCGCCGCGCCTATCTGCCCGCGAGGCGCGCGGCGTCATCGACGTCGCCGTCGTGCGCCTTCCGCATTTGTCGGAACTTCACCGACTTCGACCCTGCTTTCGCGCGTGCCCGGCTGTGGGCGTGCGCTAGTTTCCTCGACGACCGATCTGGGCCGACCCGACCTGGTGGTGCTTCCCGGCTCGAAAACTACGCTCGACGACGCGCGCTGGCTTGCGGCTAGCGGCATCGGAGCCTGTGTACGCGCGCTTTCGGGCGCGGGCACGCCGGTGCTCGGCATATGCGGAGGCTACCAGCTTTTGGGAGACGAGCTTTCCGACCCGCACGGCAGGGAAGGCGCTGGCACCGCGCGCGGGCTCGGGCTCATCCCTGCAAGTACGGTGTTCAAGGAGGAAAAGCGCCTCGCCCAGTCGGAGCTGCGCATCACGGGCGCCCAAGGCGCGTTCTCGGCGTGGAACGGCATGACGGCGCGCGGGTACGAGATTCACGACGGCGAAACGACCGTCTCCTGCGCCCCTGCGGGCACAATTGGCGGCAAACCAGAAGGCGCGGCCTGCGGAAACGTGTTCGGAACCTATCTCCACGGCCTGTTCGACGAACCGGGGGTGGCGCTCGCCCTCGCGCGCTCACTCGCGCGCATGCGCGGCCTGCCCGAGAACGTCGTGGGTGCTGCGGGCGCGGCGTCCGCGGCCGATCACCGTGCGCGCGAGTTCGACCGCCTGGCCGACGTCGTGCGCGGGGCGCTCGACATGGAGTATGTCTACCGCATTATCGAGGAGGGCGTATGATCCACGTGTATCATGGCGACGGCAAAGGCAAGACCACGGGGGCGATGGGCCTCGCCCTTCGCATGATCGCCGCAGGCCGCCGCGTCGTCGTCGTGCAGTTCCTGAAAGACGGCGAAAGCGGGGAGGTGCGCCTGCTCGCTGAGCATTTCGGCGTGCCCGTGTTCGCGGGGAAGGCGTCGGACAAGTTTACCTGGTCGATGACGTCGGAAGAACTTGCCGCGACGTGCGAGCTGCACGATGGGAACCTCGCTTCCGCGCTCGCCGAGCTCGAGGGCGCGCAAGAGGGACTGCTCGTGCTCGACGAGGCGCTCGACGCGCTTTCGAAGGGGCTTGTCGACGAGGCGCTCGTGGACCGCGCGCTCGATATGTCCGCGCGCGGCGTCGAAGTAGCGCTCACCGGGCGCGCGCCTTCCCGCAAGATCGTGGAGAAGGCCGACTACATAACCGAGATGCGGTGCGAGAAACATCCCTACGAGCAGGGGATATGTGCAAGGGAAGGAGTGGAGTACTAGTTGGATTCCAAGGAGATGGCGCCCGGCGACATCGAGCGGCGCAGCTTCGAGATTATCACCGAAGAGCTCAGCGGCCGCACGTTCCTGCCGCTCGAAGAGCCCGTCGTGAAGCGCGTCATCCACACCACTGCCGACTTCTCGTACGCCGATTCCCTCGTGTTCACCCATGACGCCGCGCACTGTGCGCTCGACGCACTGCGCGCAGGAGCCACGGTGCTCACCGACACGAACATGGCGCTCGCAGGCATTAGCAAGCCCGCGCTCGCGAAGCTCGGCTGCAAGGCCGTGTGCTACATGGCCGACCCTGATGTCGCCGCGGCTGCGCGCGCCGCGGGCACGACTCGCGCCGTTGCGAGCATGGACAAAGCTTGCGGCATCGAGGGTCCGCTCATCGTGGCCGTCGGCAACGCTCCCACAGCACTTCTGCGCCTCGCCGAGCTCATGGACGCGGGGAAGATCGCGCCCGCGCTCGTCGTTGGGGTGCCGGTCGGGTTTGTGAACGTGGTCGAGGCGAAAGAGGAACTACTCGCGCGACGCGTGCCGGCCATCGTCGCGAGGGGTCGCAAGGGCGGCTCGACCGTGGCGGCCGCCATTATGAACGCGCTACTCTACCAGATCACGCGCACAGGCGGCCCGAAGTGACGGCGCTGCGCATCTTCGCCGGGACCACCGAGGGCCGCCTTCTGTGCGAATGGGCGAGCGGGGTGGGCATCCCCGCTCGTGCCTACGCGGCAACTGAGTACGGAGGCGAGCTTTTGGGCGAGCTTCCGGGCATCGAGGTGCATGCGGGCAGGCTCGACGAGGCCGACATGGAGCGCGAGCTTTCCGGCGCGCGCATCGTCGTCGACGCCACGCACCCCTTCGCTACGCTCGCAAGCGGCAACATCCGGGCCGCTTCGCTCGCCGCGGTGCACGATGCCTGCGCCTTGCGCGCCCGGTCGAGGCGCTGCCCAAAGGCATCGTGTCGGTCGCGTCGATCGCCTGCGCGGCGCGCTTTCTCTCCGAGAACCCGGGTCGCGCGCTTCTCACGACGGGGAGCAAGGAGCTTGCTCCCTACACGCGCGTCGCCGATTTCGCGGAGCGCTTCTTCGTGCGTGTGCTCCCGCTGCCCGGTGCTATAACGAAGTGCATCGACGCGGGGTTTTCGCCGTCGCACGTCATCGGCATGCAGGGGCCCTTCACCCGCGAGCTCAACGAGGCGATGCTTCGGCAGGTGGGCGCCCAGTGGCTTGTGACCAAGGACTCGGGAACCGTAGGCGGCACGGCCGAGAAGCTCGCCTCCGCGCGCGACGTGGGAGCGCGCTGCATCGTGGTCACCCGTCCCGCCGAGGGAGGCGGGGCCCTTTCGCTTCGGGAAGTGGAAGACGCGCTCTTACGGGAGTTCGCGCGCTAGGCGCTTGCCGCGCCTGCGCGCCCTCCCGCCCGCGAGGAGGAGCGTCCCGAGCAAGCTCGACCCGTACAAGCCCGTCATCCATCAATAGCTCGAGGACGACGCCCAGAACTGGCGCTAACAGCCCTTCAATAAGTTGCGGTGAAATAGTGTCTGTTTTTGCTGCTAGATAGTATATTCAGTCCCTAATTCACCGCAACTTGTTGGTGGTGGCTTACTGGTAGCTGGTGGTGGCTTACTGGTAGCGTAGGCACTCCACCGGGTTGAGCTTTGCCGCGCGGCGAGCGGGGTAGAAGCCAAAGATTACGCCGATGCCGACGGAGACGCCGAAGGCCAGCGGCACCGTGGCGATTGAAAAGCTCGGTGTGATCTGCCCACTGGCACCGAGCTCGTTGAGAACCCCTGATCCTGCGGCAAACATCGCGAGGCCCCAGGCCAGCAGATAGCCAATCAGGACACCCAGCAGGCCACCGGTGACGCACAGCGCCGAGGACTCGGCCAAAAACTGCGCGGTGATATCGCGGCGACTGGCGCCCAAAGGCACGGCGAATGACCGGATCTCGCGGATGCGCTCAGTCACGTTGGTAAGCATCATATTCATAATGCCGATTCCGCCGACAAGCAGTGAGATACTGGCGACAGCGCCCATGATGAGCGAGAAGGCGCCCATAAACGAGTTGAGTGCATCGATGGCGCTTTTCATGGAGGTCGCCGATACGCTGTCGTACTCATCATCCTCCGAGATGCCCTTCATCGCGCGCACCTTAGACTCGATGGTCTTGCAGAGCTCGTTCATGTCTGTGCCCTCGGCGGCAAGTGCCGTCACGCTGGGGAATGAAGGATTCTCGTCGCCAAACAGGCCGGAGATGGTTTCGCGTGGCATATACAGCGTGAGCGAGCCCATGGAGTCGCTGCCGCCATCAATCACGCCTACAATCTGCACCTCGCCGTTGGACACCTTGATGGTTTTCCCCAGTGCGTCCTGTTCGTTGCCGTAAAGCTGATCGGCGCCGCCGCGGCTGATGAGCGCCACGCGCGAGCCTGATTGAGACTCTGCCTGTGAATAGACACGTCCTGCAACGAGCTTGCTGGCACCCACGGCGTCGAGCATGTCGCTGTCGACACCCTGTGCCATGACGGTATAGCTTTTATCGCCAGACTTGTACTCGGTATACGCGCTGTCGACAATGCCGATCTGCTCTATCTGCGGCACCAGTTTTTGTAGCTTCTCGATATCCGACTCCGTGAGTTCTTGGGACGAATAGATCTGTACCATACGAGCAGCGTTGAGGCCCAGGCTGTTTACCAGGCTGTTTTGGATGCCGCCGATGAGCGAAGTCATGGCGATAACCGAGGCGATGCCGATGACGATGCCCAGGATGGTGAGCAGGCTGCGCCCCTTGTTGGCCTCGAGCGAGTGAAGGGCTTCCTGGATGAGATCGCGGGCGCTCATGCCACCACTCCTTTCGGCGGGTTGGCGGAGGCGGAAATCATGGGCAGGCCATCTACAGCGCTGCGCAGGGTCCGCGGTGCATGTGGAATATACGCGCCGTCGTGAATGCGACCGTCGCGGATGGTCACGGCACGGTCGGCCTCGGCGGCGATGCCGGGGTCGTGTGTGATAAGAACGATGGTTTTGCCGCGCTCCTGGAGCTTATGGAAGGTCTCCATCACAAGCGCTCCGGTAGCGGAGTCCAGGTTTCCCGTTGGCTCGTCGGCCAAAATGATGGGCGGGTCGTTGACGAGGGCGCGCGCGATGGCGACGCGCTGCATCTGTCCGCCCGAGAGTTCCGATATGCGGTGGTCCCAATGGTCGACCGGCAGTGTGACGGCTTGCAGCGCGTGCACGGCGCGCATCTCGCGCTGGCTACGCGGCACATTGGTGTAGGACAGCGGCAGCATGACGTTTTCGATCACCGTCAGACGCGGCAGCAAGTTAAAACTCTGAAAGACAAAGCCGATGCTCAGCGCGCGCACCTCGGTGAGCTCATCATCGTCGAGCTCGGCGACGTTGAGCCCTTGCAGGAAATAATCACCCGCCGTCGGCTTGTCCAGGCAGCCCAGGATGTTCATGAGCGTCGACTTGCCCGAGCCCGAGGGGCCGGTGATGGCGACGAACTCACCGGGATCTACTGCCAGGCTCACGTTATGCAGGATGTGGGCGCAACCGGCCTCGCTCTCAAAGATGCGGTGCACGTTGCGGATGTCGATGACGGGACGCATTACTTGCCCTCGTCGGCAGGCATGTTGTCGCCGCCGTCTGCCGTCATGCCTGTGCCGGTATCCGTCACGATGGTGTCGCCGTCGCGTAGCTTGGTAACCGGGACGTCTGGGTTGATCTCGTTGCCCTGGTCGTCGCGCTTGACCTGGGTCTTGCCGACTACAGCCTCGTTGTCGTTTTGCGTCACGACGGTCACCTTCACGCGGCGCGTCTTCTTGCCTTCCGAATCGGTGGCCAGATTGACGTAATAGTGCTCGCCATCTTCGGTCATCAGCGCCATGGTCGGCACCATCACCACGTCGTCGAGCTGCTCGGTCACTATCGAGACCTCGGCAGTCATACCCGGCTTAAGGCGACCGTCGGGTGCTTCGATGAGGATATCGACGTTAAAGGTCACACTGCCGCCGCTCCCGGAGGCGGAGTCGGAGTTTGCCACCGAGGCGATAGCCGTGACGGTGCCCTGGCTCACGATGTCGGGAAACGCGGGATAGGTCACGTTGGCGCTTTGGCCCACGGCGATCTTGGCGATGTCCTTTTCGCCCACCTGAACCGTTACCTTCATCTTGGAGAGGTCGGCGATCTGCATGCACTGCTTGCCGCCGCTCGTGTCGCCTTCGCCCATGACCATGCCTCCGGTCACGGTGGCGCCCACTTTGGCGTTGAGCTCGACGATGCTGCCCGAGCTGGGGGCTTTTACGGTGCGCTCGGCAGCTTTTGCTGTTGCCTGCTCGAGCGTTGCCTGGGCCGAGGCGAGGTTGCGCTGGGCGGTCGAGACGGCATTTGCGTTGGCGTTTGCGTCCGATGGGCCGGTCGATCCGTCACTGTCCGTTGTCGGTGCGGCCTGTGCGGCCGCGAGTGCCACCTTTGCATTGTTCAGGTCTTCCTGGGCGGCCGCGACCGCGCGCTGCGCCTCGGAAACAGCGCTATCGAGCGCGTCGTTCTTAATGGTCATGAGCACGTCGCCCTCGTTGACGCTCTGTCCGGCCTGCACGTTGATCTGCGCCACCGTACCATCGACGGAAGGGGAGACGACCGAGGCTGAAATAGGCTTGAGCTGTCCCTTGGCTTCGACTGTGGTGGTAAACGTGCCTTCGGTGACCATGTCGGTCACCGGCCCGTTGGTGCCTGCGGGTTGCGCGTTGATGACCAGCGTTGCGATGATGGCAATGAGCGCGATGGCAACAACAACACCGACGGCGATACCGCGTCGGATGAGCTTTTTGCGTCGACGCTCGGCACGCTTTGCCTTGAGCTTTGCATAGGCTTCTTCATCGGAAATCTCGGCGGTATCGTTCGTGCGTCCGCTCTGCTTTTCGGCATGTACGTTTGTAATCAAAGGAATCGTTTCGGTGGCACCTTCGGGCGTGTACTCGGCATCATCCGGGCCTGGGGTGATGGTGGGGACATTCGGCATAGCGTCTCCTTTATAGAAAGTTCTTCAATAAGTATATGCGCCCGTCGCGTAAGGCGGGCGCATATGGCGGATTCTTTCGGAACTGTTAGATTGGTCGCAGCGGCTCCACGTTGTGGGAATGCGCGCGTTGCACTACGAGTGCACGACCACGCAGAGGCCGACTTTGATGCGCTCGTGGAGCGACTTGGCATCGGCCAGACGCAGGTTGATACAACCGTGGCTACCGCACCACTTGTACGATTCGGCGTTATCGAAACTCGAATCGTTTTGCCAGGTGGCGTCGTGGAATCCGACCATATTGCCCTCGAACGGCATCCAGTAGCTTACCGGGCTCTCGTATTTGGGCTTGCCGGTCTCGGGGTCCTTGGCACCGATGAGTTTGCTGGCGCCATCGTTGCTGTTGATCTGCCATACGCCCTCGGGGGTGGCGTCTTCACCCGGTTTGCCAGAAATAAAGTTGGCCTCCCACACGATGTTGCCGCTCTCGTCGTAGTAGCGCGCATGCTGCTCGGACAGGTCGACGTCGATATAGGCCTTCCAGTCGGGCTCGCCCTTGGCGGTAAATGTGTCGGCCTTCTGGGAGTACTTGATCTCGATTTCGCCGGTCTGCTTGTTGTTGATGGCGTCCTCGACCTGCTTGGCGAGCGAGCTGCTGTCGATGGACCAACCAAAGTCGCCGCCTTCGACGGCGCACTGCTTGCCATCGGCGCGCGTCCACCAGCGAGTGGAGCCCACGGTATTAAAGCCGTTGGCGAGCTCGGCTGCCCAGCTGCTGATCTGCGACGTATCGAGCGTGGGGTTGGCCGGATCGGCAAAGCTGATCCACTGCAACACGGAGCTGCCATCAACCTTGCCGGCATCCTCGCCGTTGAGCTTGAGGGTCACGTTGACGCCCAAGAAGTTGTTGGCGGCATCGCATGCAGACTGAATCTGATCATCGGTCAGCGTTCCATTGAGCGGCTCATAGGCATCGTTGCCGAGCTTGGAAAGATCTACGGTCTCGGCCAGCGAGGCAAGCTCGAGCTCGGCATACTTAATGACATGCTCGCGGTTGAGTTTTTCGTTGGAGCGCGCCTTCTCGACGGTAAACTTGCCGGCCTGCTCGTCATAGGAGCTATTGGCCTCGAACGCGCCCGAACGCCCCTCGTTAAACTCGTCGATGGCGGCGCCCAGATCCTTCTCAAACTGCTTTTGGTCAAAGGTGTCGGAGAGCATGGACAGGTCGACGTCTTGATCAAGATCGACTTCGTTGGAGCTAGCGGTTGTTTTGGTCTTGCCGCTTAAGGATTCTACAAGGCGAACCGGCCATACAAAGGCTTCGTTGTGGTTGATGATCTCTTTTGCGGCAGCTTCGCCGTCGACGATGGGCTCATCGGACTCGGGCTGATAGGTCCAGCTAAAGTCATCGCCCGCCACGGTGAGCTTATAGTGCTTCCACGCCGAGTTGACCTTGGTGGCGGCAGACGAAGCGTTGGAGAACGAGACGTCGACGCCGGCGATGGTGGTGTTGGGGTAGGCTACCTGCGAAAACGCTACGACGCCTACGATATAGACAATGACGATAAGACCCAGGAGGACAAAGAGCGTCGTCTTTTTGCCCGACTTATTGTTCCCGGTGGGTTTGCGCGCGGGGCCGCGATCGCCTCGACCGTGCGTGGGGGGCTGCTTGGGCGTATTGCCGTTTGCCTGGCGCTGCTGGTTCGGGCGTTGCGAAGCGTTTGCCGCACCACGCTGCTGACCGTGGCTCGGCGCGATAGGACGCGGCGACTGAACGCCGCCGGTGTGCCTGCTCGGCTGCTGCGGATCGGGAATCAGTTGAGTTCGATCGTTTTGCGACATCGTGTGCATATCCTTCGAATTTCGCCTTGCGGCTCATCGTGTTTTTACTGGGCTTGCATTATAGCGATTACCTAGTTGATTGTGGTATGGAAACGGTGGCATTCAAAAGAGGTGGGACATTTGTCCCACCTTCGAGTCGTTCTTTGTCGCTATCCGCACACACCGCATTTTGCACAGGCCGAAAGTGCGGCCGGAGCCTGCGCGATGCCGCCCTTTGCCGTCTCGCGCAGCGTGGCCGGCAACGCGTGGCCCACCGAGAGCATGACGTGTGCCATCTGGTCAAACGGCACCAGGCTCTTAATGCCGGCGAGGGCGAGTTGTGCGGAGCTAAAGGCGGCTGCCACGCCGATGGCGTTGCGGTTTTGGCAGGGCACCTCCACGAGGCCACCGACGGGGTCACAAACGAGGCCCAGCAGATTACTCAGCGCGATGGAACTGGCGTCGAGCGCCTGCTCGGGTGTGCCGCCGAGCATCTGCACTAGCGCGGCGGCGGCCATGGCGGCCGCACTTCCGACCTCGGCCTGACAGCCGCCCTCGGCGCCGGCGACGCAGGCGCTCGTGGTGAGGTTGAGGCCGATGGCGGCTGCGCAGTAGAGCGCGTCCATGACCTGCTCGTCGTCGAGCTGAAGGTGATCGGCGAGCGCCAGCACGCAGCCGGGCACGACACCCGCGGAGCCTGCCGTGGGAGCGGCGACGATCACTCCCATCGTGGCGGAGCGTTCGAGCACGGCCATCGCGCGGGCCACGGCGTCGGTTTGAACGGTGCCCATCAGGCTCGTGCTCAAATCGTTGCGGCCGGTGGCATCGACGAGTTTAGCCTCGCCGCCGATAAGCCCGCCGAGCGATTGCTGCGGATTGACGATGGGGGTCGTGGTCTCCTCGCGCATGACGTCGAGCACGCGGCGCATGGCGGCGACGGCGTGGGCCTCGCCGGTCAGACGTGCCTCGCGCACGGCCATGACGGCGCCGATGTTGAGCCCCAGTTCCTCGCACGCATCGAGCAGCTGCTCGCCGTCGTCGAAGATTTCCTTTGCCGAGACGCCGGGGGAGAGCGACGAGGCAGAACCGGGGAGTTCGATAAAGGTCGCGTAATCGACATTGTCGAGCTTGCGGAGCATGGGGACGACGGTGTCGTCGGGGGCGCCGTCGGTCTCAAAGACGGAGTAGGCCTGGCCGCCCACTTCGGTGCGGTAGGTGCGGCAGAAGGCGATGTTCACATGGGCGTAGGCGAGCAGGTTGGTGAGCGCTGCGAGCACGCCGGGGACGTCCTGGTGCGCCACGAAGAGCGTGGAATACATGCCCGAGATGTCGACGCCGACGCCGTTAATGCGGCTGATGCGCATCTTGCCGCCGCCTAAGCTCTCGCCGCGGACCTGCGCCGTGGCGCCCGTGGCGTCGACCATATCGATGTCGACGGTGTTGGGGTGGATGGAGGCGTCGTCGCCCTTGATGTCAAAGTGATATTCGAGGCCCTGCCCACGTGCGAGGTCAAAGGCCTGCTTGATGTTCTCGTCATCGGTGTCGAGGCCCAGAATGCCCGCGACGAGAGCGCGGTCGGTGCCGTGGCCGCGGTAGGTGTGGGCGAAGGAATTCCACAGGCCAAAGGTGACTTTGGTGATGCGGCCTTCCAGCAGGCTGGCGGCAACTTGTGCGCAGCGCAGGGCGCCAGCGGTGTGCGATGAGCTGGGGCCGACCATGACGGGGCCCAAGATCTCGAATGCCGAGGTCGTAGCTAGTGTTTGCGGCTTGCCTGCCATATGCGCTCCTGTTCTATCCCGTCGTTCCGAGGACTTTGGTATTTGATCGCCTGCTCTACAGTCCTGGCTCACACGGAGGCCACATTAAGTGGCCTCCGGCTCGTGCGGAACTCGCGATCGACCAAATACCAAAGCCCTCGGAACTTAGGATACATGGTAGGGGCACGCTTGCTGCAAAATTCATCAGCTGGGAACCTATTCTGTGTCCCATGTCGACTCATCTTCGCCACCGGTTAATATAAAAGAGGTACCGGTTGTTCCGGTACCTCTTTTTGGCGTGTTTCTATTTGGCTGTGGCTTTTCTCGTTAGCTTACAGGCCGCAGGCTGCTTTGAGTTCTTCGACTCGGTCGGTCTTTTCCCAGGTGAAGTCGGCGTCTTCGCGGCCGAAGTGACCGTAGGCTGCCGTCTTTTCGTAGATGGGGCGACGCAGGTCTAGGTCGCGGATGATTGCGCCCGGGCGCAGGTCGAAGGTTTTCTCAACGGCCTCAACGATCTTGTCCTCGGCAACATGCGCGGTACCGAAGGTGTCGACCATGATTGAGAGGGGCTTGGAAACGCCGATGGCGTAGGCAAGCTCGACTTCACAGCGGTCGGCCAGACCGGCGGCGACCACGTTCTTAGCGACCCAGCGCGCGGCATACGCGGCGGAACGGTCGACCTTGGTGCAGTCCTTGCCGCTAAAGGCGCCACCGCCGTGACGGCCGTAGCCGCCGTAGGTGTCGACGATGATCTTGCGGCCGGTGAGGCCCGTGTCGCCCATGGGGCCGCCCACGACAAAGCGACCGGTGGGGTTCACGTAGATCTCCGCGTTGTCCCACGGCATGTTCTCGGCGGCCATGACCGGGGTGATGACGTGCTCGATGAGGTCGGCCTTGATCTTGCCCATGTCCTCGATCTCGGCGGCGTGCTGCGTGGAGATGACGATGGTCGTGACCTCGACGGGCTTGCCTTCCTCGTAGCGCACGGTGACCTGGGTCTTGCCGTCGGGACGCAGATAGGCGAGGGTGCCGTCGTGACGCACGGCGGCCAGGCGCTCGGCCAGGCGGCTCGCCAGGTAGTGCGGCATGGGCATGAGGGTCTTGGTTTCGTTGGAGGCATAACCGAACATCATGCCCTGGTCGCCGGCGCCGATCAGGTCGATCGGGTCGGTGGTAGCGCCGGTCTGGGTCTCGAAGGACTCGTCAACGCCCTGGGCGATATCGGGCGACTGCTCGTGGATGAGGCTCATAACGCCGCAAGTGTCGCAGTCAAAACCGAACTTGGCACGGTTGTAGCCGATGCGGCGGATAACACCGCGGGCGATTTCCTGTACGTCGACGTAGGCCTGGGTGCGAATCTCGCCGGCGACGATGACAGTGCCGGTGGTCACGAGGGTCTCACAGGCGCAACGGACGTTCTCAACGTTGGCAGGCACGCCGTTGGGGGCGATGTAGCCCTGCTCCTGGAGCTCTATTTCTTTGGCGAGGATTGCGTCGAGGACGGCGTCGCTGATCTGATCAGCGATCTTATCGGGATGACCTTCGGTCACCGACTCTGACGTAAAAACAAAGGACCCGTGTTGGGGTGGAATGGAACGAAGTTCTTCTGACATGATTGTCCTTTCAAAAACGTGTCCCAGCGACCGTTACCATTCCGCCGGGCTCTCTATGCAAGGGCACATCATAGCGCGTAAATCAAACATTCACACCCTTTCCGCACCTACTCATTGGGGACAGACTTAATTACTCATTGGGGACAGACTTAAATGACCAGTCTTAAACCAAGAATGTCCCCAATGACTACAACGACTGGTCATTTAAGTCTGTCCCCAATGAGTAGTCCCCGGTTGATTTTCAATCTCAACGCAACAGTCTGAACGGACCCCGCGTTTCCGCAGCTAGCGCAACGCGGAAATAGCCCCCGGCGCCTGGCCGTCGCCCCGTTTCCGCAGGTGGATAGGCCGTGGAGGCCGGTGCCCCCATGCCGCCGCCGCATGCTCCGCCAGCCCG
>ENA-OQCU01000026-OQCU01000026.1-human-gut-metagenome-genome-assembly--contig:-NODE-26-length-78730-cov-7.315942_pt1 | contig 78730 bp, 65 predicted proteins | sample MGYA00242504_ERZ504590 | MGnify/ENA primary metagenome ERZ504590 (study PRJEB26092, sample SAMD00036318) | human gut metagenome | host: Homo sapiens | study: EMG produced TPA metagenomics assembly of... | reverse complement strand
TGGCTACCACCTTCATCTACGTTACCCACGACCAGACCGAGGCTATGACCATGGGCGACCGTATCGTTGTTATGAAGGACGGCATCATCCAGCAGGTCGATACCCCGCAGAACCTGTACGATATGCCCTGCAACATGTTCGTCGCAGGCTTCATCGGCAGCCCCCAGATGAACTTCCTGGACGGCACCATCGTCAAGAAGGGCGACCAGTACAGCGTCGATCTGGGCGGCGACCTCATCCCCCTGCCCAAGGAGAAGACCGCTGACGGCAAGCTGGATTCCTACGTCGGCAAGAAGGTCAAGATGGGCATCCGTCCCGAGGACATCGACGATGAGCCCGAGTTCATGGCAAAGCACACCGACTGCCAGCTGGATGCTCAGGTCGATGTCTCTGAGATGATGGGTGCTGAGATCTACCTGTACCTGGAGTACAAGGGCAACAAGATGACCGCCCGCGTCGCTCCCACCTCCAAGGCCCGCAACGGAGACACCGTCCGTGTCGCCTTCGATCCCCACAAGGTCCACCTGTTCGACGTCGAGACCGAGCAGACCATCCTGAACTGAATAAGATAGTCTACGATCATTTTTGATCCTCCTATCATAAGAAAAGCCGTCGGGCCGCAAGGCCCGGCGGCTTTTCCTGTGCCGGAAAAAAGACATCATAAAAACCCATGCTGCGGCAAAGCAAAACGCAGCATGGGTACGGAAATGGCTTATGAAGTCAGGGGACGCTTCGATCAGCGGGCCTTGACGTACTTGTGCAGGGTGGCGCGGACAGCGCCGGGGCCTGCGAACAGCTCCTTGGCCATGGACTCGATCTTCTCGCCCAGACCGACGGCGTACAGGTCCACGCCGAAGACATCGGTGCGGCTGTACAGAGCCTTCAGGCAGGAGAAGTCCTGCTCGCCGGCTTCCACCTTCAGAGGAGCCACGATGGCCTGCAGCTCAGCCAGCAGCGGGTCAGTGGAGATCTCGAAGGGCTGGCAGTTGTCGTCCAGACCGGTCAGGTAGCGGGCATAGCCTGCCAGCACCAGCGGGATCAGCACGAGGTTGGACTTGTCCAGACCGCGCGCCTCGTAAGCCTTGATGGTCTCGCCGAAGCGGATGGCCAGCTTCTGGGAGGTATCGGTGGCGATACGCTGGGGAGCGTCGGGCATGAAGGGGTTGGGCAGACGGCGGTTGATGACAGCGCCGATGAACTCGTAGGGGTTCAGAACGCCGGGGTCAACGACGACGGGCATCGCCTCGATGTAGCCGATCTTCTGGATGAAGCTGCGCAGGTCCTCATCGGCCATCTCAGCGGAGATGAGGGTGTAGCCCAGCATGCAGCCGTAGATGGACATGGCGGTGTGCAGGGGGTTGAGGCAGGTGCAGACCTTCATCTTCTCGATCTTATCGACGGTCTCGCGGTCGCAGTAGAGGACACCGCCCAGCTCCAGCGGAGGACGGCCATTGGTGTAGTGGTCCTCGATGCAGAGGTACTGGGTCTCCTCGGCGTTGACGAAGGGAGCGGTGAAGGTGTGCTTCTCGGTGACGATGGTGTAGTTGTCCTCAAAACCGTCGTCAGCCAGCATCTGCTGGACCTTGGCATCCGGGCGGGGAGTGATCTTGTCGATCATGCTCCAGGGGAAGGTGATCTTGGTCTCGTCCTTGACGTAGGCCAGGAACTCGGCGGGGACCAGACCCTGCTCGACCCACTTGGAAGCGTAGGCAAAGACTGCGGCCTTGACCTTATCGCCGTTGTGAGAGCAGTTGTCCATGCTCTGGACGGTCAGGGGCAGCTTGCCGGCCTTGAAGCGCTCGTAGAGCAGAGCAGTGACCTTGCCCATGGCCAGAACGGGGGTCAGGCCGCGCTCGAGGTCAGCAGGAGCGACGCCGTAGCCCTTCTCGGTGATGGTGAAGGAGATCATCTGCAGGCTGGGTGCCTGGAAGATCTCGACCAGACGAGCCCAGTCAGCGCCGAAGGAGTAGTCAGCCTTCAGGCTCTCGGTGACGGAGGCGATGACCTTCTTCTCGATGTCGCCGGTGGACTTCAGGCAGACCAGCAGGCTCAGATTGTCGTAGGGCTGATAAGCCTTGTCGATGATCTCGTAGTCGAAGCTCTCGGCCACGATGACGCCGCGGTCATACTTGCCGCTGTTCAGGGCGTCGTTCAGGATGGCAGCCGGGAATGCGCGGAAGATGTTGCCGGCGCCGAAGTGGACCCAGGTGGGTTCTGCGTGGGTCTTGGCCTTGACGGCCTCGACGTCGAACTTGGGCAGCTCGTAGCCCTTTTCTGCCCACTCGGCGGACAGATTGCCGTTCTTAATATCAGTCAGCTTCATGATATATCAGCCCTTCTTCTTCTCTTCGTCCAGACGGTCCAGCAGGTCCCAGACGCCCAGCATATACTGGATGCCCAGCGCACGGTCATACTTGCCGTAGCCGGGGCGGCAGCTGCCGGGGCCTTCCTCCCACAGCTGACGGCCATGGTCGGGGCGGATGTAGCCCTCGAAGCCGCAGTCATGGTAGGCGCGCAGGATCTCGATGATGCCGGTCTCGCCGCAGCAGTCGCGGTGGGCAGCCTCGGAGAAGTCGCCGTTGGGGAAGTGATGGATGTTGCGGATGTGTGCGAATGCGATGCGGTCGCAGTGCTTGCGGACGATCTCAGCCACATTGTTGTTGGGGTTGGCGTTCAGGCTGCCGGAGCAGAGGGTCAGGCAGTTGTACTCGTCGTCCACCATGCTCAGGAAGCGGTCGATGCTCTCGGCATCCACCAGCAGGCGGGGCAGGCCGAAGATGTCCCAAGGGGGATCGTCCATGTGGATGGCCATCTTGATGTCGCACTCGCGGCAGGTGGGCATCAGGGCTTCGAGGAAGTACTTCAGGTTCTCCCAGAGCTTTTCCTTGGTGACAGGGGCGTAGGCCTTGAACAGCTCGTCCAGCTTTGCCATCCGCTCCGGCTCCCAGCCGGGGAAGGTCATGTTGTACTTCTCGGTGAAGGACATGATGTACTCGGCCATGGACTTGTAGTCGCCCTTGATCTTGTCCTTCTCGTAGAACAGTGCGGTGGAGCCGTCGCCGACGGGGTGGAACAGGTCGGTGCGGGTCCAGTCGAAGATGGGCATGAAGTTGTAGCAGATGACCTTGACACCGAACTTGGACAGGTTGCGGATGCACTGCTTGTAGTTCTCGATGTACTGATCGCGGGTGGGCAGGCCGATCTTGATGTCGTCGTGGACGTTGACAGACTCGACAACGTCCATGTCGAAGCCGTAAGCGTGGATCTGGTCTGCGACCTTCTGGATCTCGTCGATCTCCCAGATCTCGCCGGGCATCTTGTTGTGCAGCGCCCAGACGATGCTGGTCACGCCGGGGATCTGCTTGATGTCGCTGAGGGTGACGGGATCGTTGCCCTCGCCATACCAGCGCCAACCCATTTTCATAGGCATAGTGGATGTCCTCCGTTCATATTGCTTTGCGTTTATGCGCGGCAGGAGTGCCTCGCTCTCTCACTTATATTCTAATATATCAGTTGCGAATTGGCAATAGTCGATTTGCTGAGTTTTGATGTTTTTTCTTGTATACTTTAGACAAATTGACATGGAAATGACAAAAAAGAGCGCCAGCTCCGGCAAAGCCGGGGCTGGCGCTCCTGTCGCAGAGTCTAAGTTAGAGCTTCACGTTGAAAGCAGCCATGCCGGGGTAGACGGCGCTGCCGCCCAGCTGTTCTTCGATGCGCAGCAGCTGGTTGTACTTTGCCACACGCTCGGTGCGGCTGGGGGCGCCGGTCTTGATCTGGCAGGTGTTCAGAGCCACGGCCAGATCGGCGATGGTGGTGTCCTCAGTCTCGCCGGAGCGGTGAGAGCTGATGGCGGTGTAGCCGGCCTTGTGAGCCATCTTGATGGCTTCCAGAGTCTCAGATACGGAGCCGATCTGGTTCAGCTTGATGAGGATGGCGTTGCCGGCACCCAGCTGGATGCCCTTGGCCAGACGCTCGGTGTTGGTGACGAACAGGTCGTCGCCCACCAGCTGGACCTTGCCGCCCAGCTCGCGGGTCATCTCCTGCCAGCCTTCCCAGTCCTCTTCGTCCAGACCGTCCTCGATGGAGATGATGGGGTACTTTTCCACCAGCTTTTTCCAGTGTGCGATGAGCTCACTGGAGGTAAACTCGGTGCCGGCCTTGGGCAGCTTGTAGAAGCCCTTGCCCTTGGGGCTCTTCCACTCGGAGGAAGCAGCGTCCATGGCCAGCATGAAGTCCCTGCCGGGAAGATAACCGGCCTTCTCGATGGCGGCCAGAATGGTCTCAATGGTCTCCTCGTCGCTGGACAGGTTGGGAGCGAAGCCGCCCTCGTCGCCCACGGAGGTAGCCAGACCCTTTGCCTTCAGGATGGAAGCCAGAGCGTGGAAGACCTCAGCGCACCAGCGCAGGCCCTCCTTAAAGGAAGGTGCGCCCACGGGCATGATCATGAACTCCTGGGTGTCCACGGTGTTGGTGGCGTGTGCGCCGCCGTTCAGAATGTTCATCATGGGCACGGGCAGGCGGTTGCCGTTCACGCCGCCGAGGAAGCGGTAGAGGGGCATGTCCAGCGAGGTGGCAGCAGCGCGGCAGGCGGCGATGGAAACGGCCAGAATGGCGTTTGCGCCCAGCTTGGACTTGTCCTTGGTGCCGTCGGCGTCGATCATAGCCTTGTCGATGGCGTAGATGTCGGAAGCATCCATGCCGATGACGGCATCAGCGATGACGGTGTTGATGTTCTCCACAGCCTTGGTGACGCCCTTACCCAGATAGCGGCTCTTGTCGCCGTCGCGCAGCTCCAGAGCTTCGAACTCGCCGGTGGATGCGCCGGACGGTGCGCAGCCCCGGGCCACAGTGCCGTCGGCGAGGGTGATCTCAGCCTCAACAGTGGGGTTGCCGCGGGAGTCCAGGATCTCACGGCCCTGAACGTCTACGATCTCAAGATAGTTCATGATTTGTACCTCCATATATAATAGGAATGGATGCGCTCTTCTCATTTGGATAGTATATGCTAACTAACCGATATTATCCTACCATGATTCGGCCCGGGATGCAAGAGGATGCATGGATGTTAGCTGGAACAAACTTCAAGGGAGAAAAGTTGTGTCATTTTTTTGTTACTTGTGAATCAATTTCATGTTCTGTTTTTCTCAGGTGAACAATTTGAAAAAGTAACCAAAAATCGACGCTTGGTTTTGTTAAAAATAGCAAGTTTTGCCTGAAACCCCTCCAAAACTATGGACGATTTGTGAATTGCGGACTTGCACCGAAGTGCTTATAATAAGACTCAAGGAAGCAGAGCTGCTTTGAGGGAAGAGAGAGCTGCTTCCTTAACAGCTTTTCGGGACACTGGCTCATAGGCCGTGCGCGAGGGCTGCAAATAACACGAATGCTTCCAAATAGCAGGAGGATATAGACTTATGAAAAAACATGATCTCTCGTCGTAACTTTCTGGCTGCTGCCGGTGTCGTGGCTGCTGCCGGTGTTCTGACTGCCTGCGGCGGCTCTTCCAGCACCGCAGCTTCCGCTGCCGGTTCTACCGCAGCAGCTGCTTCCGGCGACACCATCAAGGTCGGCGTTATGGGCCCCCTGAGCGGCAGCGTCTCCGTTTACGGTCAGGCTGTTGTCAACGGTGCTGCCCTGTACCTGAAGCAGGTCAACGCCAACGGCGGCATCAACGGCAAGCAGATCGAGATCCTCACCGAGGACGAGCAGGGCGACGCTACGCAGGCTGTCAACTGCTTCACCAAGATGGTGGACGAGGGAATGACCGCTCTGATCGGCGACGTTACCACCACCCCGACTCTGGCAGTCGCTGCTGAGAGCGCAGACTACAATATGCCCATGGTCACCGCTTCCGCTACCGCTGAGGCTGTCACCTACGATGCCGAGACCGACACCGTGAACGCAAACGTCTTCCGCGCCACCTTCACCGACCCGTTCCAGGGCATCAAGATGGCTGACTACGCATACCAGAAGCTGGGCTACACCAAGGCAGCCGTCATCTTCAAGAAGGGTGCTGACTACAACGAGGGCCTGGCAGAGAACTTCGTCAACGAGTTCGAGTCTCTGGGCGGCACCATCGTCGATCAGGAGAGCTACTCTGAGGGCGATGTGGACTTCAAGACTCAGCTGACCACCATCCTCGGCAAGGACCCCGAGACCGTCTTCTGCCCCAACTACTACGAGGAAGTGGGCCAGATCCTGTCTCAGGCTGAGAGCGTCGGCCTGACCGTTCCGTTCCTGGGCGGCGATGGCTGGGATGGTCTGGAAGGCTACGCCACCAACGATCAGCTGAAGGACACTTACTTCTGCGCGAACTACGCAAAGGGCTCCAACGCCGAGTTTGAGGATGCCTACAAGGCAGAGTACGGTCAGGAGTACCCCAACGGCTTCTCTCCTCTGGGCTACGATGCAGCAAAGACCATCGTCTACGGCCTGCAGGCTGCTGAGGATGCCGGTCTGGAGGCTGGCACCGACGATTACAAGCAGGCTGTCATCGATGCCATTGCCTCCGGCACCATCGACGGCATCACCGGCACATTCACCTTCGACGAGCATCACGACCCCGTCAAGCAGACTGCTATCCTGACCTATGTGGACGGCAAGCCGGTGCTGAAGGAAATGTTCTGATCCCAGCTTTCTTCCATCGACCGGTGATGGAAGCGCCGCTGAGATCCGAATGATCGTAAATTGACCCGACTGCGGAGAACGCCGGAACAGTATTGCCCCGGTGCTCTCCGCCTTTTTGGTAAAAAAGTGTATCCCCACATAAGGCGTGCAACAGCGCCGGAAAGAAAGGAAGTATCCATCCATGACAGTGTTTTTCAGCCAGCTCATCAATGGCTTGTCGCTGGGCAGCATCTATGCACTGATCGCACTGGGCTACAGCATGGTGTACGGCATCATCCTGCTGCTGAACTTTGCCCACGGCGACGTCATCATGGTGGGCGCGTACATGTCCTGGTTCGTCATGAACCAGCTGGGCCTCGGCCCGGTCACGGCGGTCTGTGCCACCATCCTCACCTGTACGCTGCTGGGCGTGGTCATCGAAAAGATCGCCTACACCCCGCTGCGCAGCGCACCCCGTATCTCTCTGCTCATCACGGCCATCGGCGTGTCGTTCTTCCTCGAGTACACGGCTGAGCTGGTCATGGGCTCGGGCGCAAAGGTCATCCCGTCTTACTACGACAACAAGACCTTCTATCTGGGCAAGGTGCCTCTGGGCCTGACCTCCATCATCACGCTGGTGGTCACCGTGCTGTCCATGCTGGTGCTGACCTTCCTCGTCCAGAAGACCAAGCTTGGCAAGGCCATGCGCGCCGTCTCTGAGGATATGGACGCTGCCCGCCTGATGGGCATCAACGTCAACAGCACCATCTCCTTTACCTTCGCGGTCGGCTCTGCACTGGCCGGCATCGGCTCGGTGCTGTACTGCTGCTCCTACCCGCAGGCCACCCCCACCATGGGCTCCATGCTGGGCCTGAAAGCCTTCGTCGCCGCCGTTCTGGGCGGCATCGGCTCCATCCCGGGCGCAATGGTCGGCGGCATCGTCATCGGCCTGTGCGAGTGCTTCGTTTCTGCCATCGGCCTGTCTGCCTGGAAGGACGCTGTCACGTTCGCCATCCTCATCATCGTGCTGCTGTTCAAGCCCACGGGCTTCCTCGGCCGCAAGGTGCAGGAAAAGGTGTAAGGAGGGCATGAAGATGAACAAAAATCGCAAAACGCTCAAAATGCCCGTGCGCTACCTCATGAACGCCGTGCTGGTGGTGCTGCTGTTCCTGGCCCTTTCCTACATGACCGGCAACATGCTCTCCACTTACCAGAACAAGGTGCTCATGACCGTGGGCATCAACATCATCCTGGCCGTGTCCCTGAACGTGGCCACCGGCTATCTGGGCCAGCTGCCGCTGGGCCACGCCGGTTTCATGGCCGTGGGTGCTTACACCTGCGCCCTCTTCACCAAGTACAGCCCTCTGCCCGATGGTGTTTCCTTTGCCATCGGCCTTGCACTGGGCGCTGTGATGGCCGGCCTGTTTGGCGTCCTCATCGGCGTCCCGGCCCTCCGTCTGACCGGTGACTATCTGGCCATCCTGACCCTGGGCTTCGGCGAGATCATCCGCATCACCCTGAACAACATCGACGATGTGCTGGGCTACAGCCTGTTCTACGGCTCCAAGGGCCTCAAGAACATCCCCAAGTACTCCAACTTCGCCAATGTCTTCCTCTGTGTGGTCATCACCTGCTTCCTCATCCATGCCATGATGAAGAGCCGCCATGGCCGTGCCGTCCTCGCCATCCGTGACAACGAGATCGCTGCCGAGAGCTGCGGCATCCAGACTACTTATTATAAGGTCATGGCCTTCGCTTTCTCCGCTGCCTTTGCCGGTCTGGCCGGTGGTCTGTACGCCTGCTACATCGGCGTTCTGAACCCCTCTACCTTCGGCTTCATGAAGTCCATCGAGATCCTGGTCATGGTGGTTCTGGGCGGCATGGGCTCCATGCTGGGCTCCATCCTCTCCGCTACCGTCCTGACCATCCTGCCCGAGGCCACCCGCAGCTTCGACAGCTACCGCATGGTCATCTACTCGCTGGTACTCATCCTGATGATGATCTTCCGTCCGGGCGGACTGCTGGGCAGCTACGATTTCTCCATGAGCCGCATCGTGGAAAAGGTCATGAACGGCGAGCTGTTCCACAAGAAGAATGCTGACAAGGAGGGCGCAGACCATGAATGAGTTCCAGACGAAGTTACACAGCGTCCCTTCCGGCGGCTTCCTGACCGACCGCGACAAGGATAAAAAGCCCATCCTCGACGTCCGTGAACTGGGCATCGACTTCGGCGGCCTGACCGCCGTGGACGGCTTCAACCTGATGATCGGCCGCAACGAGATCACCGGCCTCATCGGCCCCAACGGCGCCGGTAAGACCACCGTCTTCAACCTGCTGACCAACGTCTACCAGCCCACCCGCGGCTCCATCCTCATCGATGGGATGCCCACCGCCGGCAAAAAGACCTATCAGGTCAACCGGATGGGCGTGGCTCGTACGTTCCAGAATATCCGTCTGTTCAAGGAGCTGTCCGTCATCGACAACATCAAGGTGGGCCTCCACGAGTCCATGAAGTACAATCTGGGCTCCTCTCTCATCCGCCTGCCCAACTACTGGAAGGAAGAGAAGCGCTGCACCGAACGTGCTTTCGAGCTGCTGGACATCTTCCACATGGCCGACCTCGCCGATGCACAGGCCGGCAGCCTGCCCTACGGCGCACAGCGCCGTCTGGAGATCATGCGCGCGCTGGCTACCAGCCCGAAGCTGCTGCTTCTGGACGAGCCGGCCGCCGGCATGAACCCCTCCGAGACCGCAGAGCTGACGGAGACCATCCGCCGCATCCGTGACGAGTTCAACATTGCAGTCCTGCTCATCGAGCATGATATGAGCCTCGTTATGGGCATCTGCGAGGGCATCGCCGTGCTGAACTTTGGCCGCATCATCGCCAAGGGTACGCCGGACGAGATCCGCAACAATCCCCAGGTCATCGAAGCCTACCTGGGCAAGAAGGAGGGCTGAACGATGGCACAGACTTTGCTGAAAGTTGATAATATCAACGTCTTTTATGGCAACATCCACGCAGTCAAGGATGTCTCCTTCGAGGTGAACGAGGGCGAGATCGTCACCCTCATCGGTGCCAACGGTGCCGGTAAGTCCACCACCCTGAAGACCATCTCCGGCCTGCTCCACCCGAAGACCGGCGACGTCCTCTACAAGGGCAAGAGCATCAAGGGCGTCCGCGCTCATAAAATCGTCGAGGCCGGTCTGGCACAGGTGCCGGAAGGCCGTCATGTCTTCCTGCACATGACCGTGGAAGAGAATCTGGACATGGGCGCTTATACCCAGCCTGCTTCCACCATCGCTCCCAACAAGGAGAAGGTCTTTGAGCTGTTCCCCCGCCTGAAGGAGCGCCGCAAGCAGCTGGCCGGCACCATGTCCGGCGGCGAGCAGCAGATGCTGGCCATGGGCCGTGCTCTGATGAGCAACGCCTCCATGCTGATGCTGGACGAGCCCTCCATGGGTCTGTCGCCCCTGCTGGTGCAGGAGATCTTCGACATCATCCAGGACATCCACAAAGAGGGCATGACCATCCTGCTGGTCGAGCAGAACGCACAGATGGCCCTTTCCGTGGCAGACCGCGCCTACGTCCTTGAGACGGGCCGCGTGGTCATGGATGGCACCGGTGCTGAGCTGCTGACCAACGAGCGTGTCCGCAGCGCATATCTGGGCGGTTAAATTACAAAAAGTAAAAGAGGCGTGACCTTGCGGTCACGCCTCTTTTGTTGTGGAAAATCATTGGATGATGGATTTGTAGTAGTTCCCGAAATCGGCAAGGGCATCAATGATGGGAAGCATCTCTCTGCCGAGGCTGGTCAGGCCATACTCCACGCGAGGGGGCGTTTCGTGATAGTCGTGTCGGTAGGCGAGCCCGTCGTCGATCATCTGCCGTAAGCTGTCCGTCAAAACTTTCTGAGAGATTCCCTCCAGATCTCTTTGCAGTTCGTTGAACCGCCATGGGCGGGTCTTGAGATTGCGCAGGATCAGCAGCTTCCACTTGCCGCCGATGAGGGAGACTGCAGTGGCCACGGGGCAGGCGGGCAGTTCTTCTTTTGTTTTCATGGCATCACACCTCCGAGAACATCATAACATATTCTTTTTAATATGTACAGTTATAAAAAGGTGCGTACTTGTTTTAGAGTGTGCTCCGGCTTAAACTATACACAGGCGAGCGAGAGCGCCAATATCCTTTGGAGGTAAAAGAGATGGAAAACTATACGAAAACGAATATCGGCAGCGAGGCAAGAGTGGAACTTCACGAAAAATTGGGCCTGACGGGTGCGGAGGTCAGCATCAACCAGCTCCCGGCGGGCGCAGGGGTGCCTTTTGTGCACGCCCACAGGAACAATGAAGAAATCTACGGTATTATTGCAGGGAAGGGCAAAGCCGTTATCGATGGGAAGGAGATCGCTCTGACCGCTGGCGACTGGCTGAAAGTTGCTCCGGCAGCAAAGCGTCAGTTCTCTGCTGCCGCAGATGAGGGCATTACCTATATTTGCATTCAGGTGAAGGAACACTCTCTGGGCGGCTTTACCGCTGAGGATGCCGTTATCTTCTGATAGAAAGAGCCGGAAACGTAAAACCCCCTGTACATTTCTGTACAGGGGGTTTATCTTGTTGGAATTATATCAGCTGGTATACCGTGCGGTCTCCAGCAGCTCCTCGGCCCGCTTGACCTGTTCCGCCGTGGGCGGGACAGCATCGGGCAGGGGATAAGGGATGCCGAGCTTCTGCCACTTGAAGAGGCCCAGCGTGTGGTAGGGCAGTACCTCCACCCGCTGCACCGTCTTGAGGGACGAGATGAACTCTGCGGTCTTCCGCAGGCCGTCTTCGTCGTCCGTCAGGCCGGGGACGAGGACATGGCGTATCCAGAGCGGTACACCGAGGTCAGAAATGTGGCGCGCCATCGCAAGGATGTTCGCGTTGTCCTTTCCGGTGAGCCTGCGGTGCTTCTCCGGGTCGATCTCCTTCAAATCGAGGATGACGAGGCTGGTGGACTTCATCAGCCGGTCAAAATCGGCCAGATACGCCGCATCGTCGGGGCGGAAGGGCTGACCGGCGGTGTCCAGAGCCGTATGCACGCCCTTGGAGCGTGCCAGCTCGAAGAATGCCGTCAGGAACTCCATCTGGCGCAGCGGCTCGCCGCCGCTGACCGTGATGCCGCCCTTTTTGCCCCAGTAGTTGCGGTAGCGCCACACCCGCTGGAAGAGCTTGTCCACCGTCCATTCCTCGCCGCCCTCAGCCCATGTCTCCGGGTTGTGGCAGTATTTGCACCGCAGGGCGCACCCCTGCAAAAAGACGACGAAGCGGACGCCGGGGCCGTCCACAGAACCGAAAGTCTCCAGCGAGTGGACGTATCCGATGGGGTTACAGAGCTGCATGGCAGGTACGGGAGATGACATCCATCTGCTGCTCGCGGGTCAGGTCGATGAACTTGACGGCGTAGCCGGAGACACGGATGGTGAAGTTTGCGTACTCCTCCTTCTCGGGGTGCTCCATAGCGTCGATGAGCTTCTCCTTGCCGAAGACATTGACGTTCAGGTGGTGTGCGCCCTGGTCGAAGTAGCCGTCCATGACCTGCACCAGATTCTCAACGCGCTCGCCCTCGCTGTGGCCCAGAGCGTCGGGGTTGATGGTCTGGGTGTTGGAGATGCCGTCCAGAGCCCAGTGGTAGGGCAGCTTGGCCACGGAGTTCAGAGAGGCCAGCAGGCCGTTCTGCTCTGCGCCGTAGCTGGGGTTGGCACCGGGTGCGAACGGGGTGAAGGCCGCACGGCCATCGGGCAGAGCGCCGGTGTACTTGCCGTAGACCACGTTGGAGGTGATGGTCAGGATGGAGGTGGTAGCCTCGGAGTTGCGGTAGGTGTGGCGCTTCTTGATCATCTCAAGGAAGGTGCGCAGCAGCCAGACGCCGATCTCGTCGGCACGGTCATCGTCGTTGCCGTACTTCGGGAAGTCGCCCTCGACCTCGAAGCCGGTGGCAAGACCCATCTCGTCGCGCACGACCTTGACCTTGGCGTACTTGATGGCGCTCAGGGAGTCGATGACGTGGGAGAAGCCGGCGATGCCGGTGGCGAAGGTGCGGCGGACATCGGTGTCGATGAGGGCCATCTCAGCCTCTTCGTAGTAGTACTTGTCGTGCATATACTGGATGAGGTTCAGCACGTTGACGTACAGGCCGGCCAGCCAGTCCAGCATCTGGACGTACTTGGGCAGCACCTCGTCGTAGTTCAGGTACTCGCCGGTGATGGGGGCGTAGTTGGGGCCGCACTGCTCGTGGCTCTTCTCGTCCACGCCGCCGTTGATGGCGTAGAGCAGGCACTTTGCCAGGTTGGCACGTGCGCCGAAGAACTGCATCTCCTTGCCGGTCTGGGTAGCAGACACGCAGCAGCAGATGGAGTAATCGTCGCCCCAGACGGGCTTCATGACGTCGTCGTTCTCGTACTGGACGGAGCTGGTGTTGATGGACACCTTGGCGGCGTACTTCTTGAAGTTCTCAGGCAGAGCAGAGGAGTACAGAACGGTCAGGTTCGGCTCCGGTGCAGGGCCCATGTTCTCGAGGGTATGCAGGAAGCGGTAGCAGTTCTTGGTGACCATGCTGCGGCCGTCCATGCCGATGCCGCCCACTTCCAGCGTTGCCCAGACGGGGTCGCCGGAGAACAGCTGGTTGTAGCTGGGGATGCGGGCGAACTTGACCATGCGGAACTTCATGACCATGTGGTCGATGAGCTCCTGAGCCTCGCTCTCGGTCAGGATGCCCTTGTCCAGATCGCGCTGGATATAAATATCGAGGAAGGTGGAGATGCGGCCCACGCTCATAGCGGCGCCGTTCTGGGTCTTGATGGCGGCCAGATAGCCGAAGTACAGCCACTGGCAGGCTTCCTTGGCGGTCTTGGCGGGCTGAGAGATGTCGCAGCCGTAAGCCTCGGCCATCTTCTTCATGCCCTTCAGGGCGTTGATCTGACGTGCGATCTCCTCGCGCAGGCGGATGACGTCATCGGTCATGGTGCCGTCGCCGCAGTTGGCGAAGTCTTCCTGCTTGAACTTGATGAGGGCGTCGATGCCGTACAGTGCCACACGGCGGTAGTCGCCGACGATACGGCCGCGGCCATAGGTGTCGGGCAGGCCGGTGATGATGTGGGTGTGGCGGGCGGTCTTCATCTCGGGGGTATAGGCATCGAACACAGCCTGATTGTGGGTGCGGGTGTAGTCGGTGAAGATCTTGTGCAGCTCTTCAGAGGGCTGGTAGCCATAGGTAGTGCAGGCCTGCTCCGCCATCTTGATGCCGCCGTAGGGCATGAATGCACGCTTCAGGGGCTTGTCGGTCTGCAGGCCGACGATCTGCTCAAACTCTTTCAGGCTCTCGTCGATGTAGCCGGGGCCGTATGCGGTCAGACCGCTGACGACCTCGGTCTCCATATCCAGCACGCCGCCCTTGGCACGCTCGGCCTTCTGCAGCTTCTGCAGTGCGCCCCAGAGCTTATCGGTGGCCTCGGTGGGGCCAGCCAGGAAAGACTCGTCGCCGTCATAAGGGGTGTAGTTCTTCTGGATAAAGTCGCGGACGTTGACTTCCTCTTTCCAGATGCGGCCCTCAAAGCCTTCCCACTGTTCAAAATCGATCATTGGAACCTCCTTGCTCCGTTCCTGACGCTCTAACCGATCTGCTTTGCAATAATTAGTTAGAGCAGTCTAACTGTTCTGTCTTAAAAAAGCCGCCGATTGCGGTTTCTGAAAGACAGGGTGGTACAGGGCGCAGAGGTATTTGGATGGCAACCCCTGCGCTGTTTATGAGCCGCTGCAGACAGGCAATCGAGTCCGACTGCAACGGCCTGACAATATAATAACAGTGATTCTCAGAAAAAGCAAGAGGGAACCTGTGGATTTTCTACAAGAGATGGCGGTTTTTGTTATGAAAAATGCTCATGGAGGCCGCCGGAGAAAAATTTTTTGAAAATTTGAAAAACGGGCTTGACAGTCATGACAAACTATGGTATCCTGTTGTCACGGCGAGGTTAGTTAAACCTAACCAAAGCTCCTCCGATTCACCGCAAAGGGATGCCTGCAACTCTCTTTGAGGCGATTCGGTTCCTCCATTCCATTCTCCTATTTATTAAAAAGAGAAAGCGGCTTATGGTTTGCTCCGCTTTCCCTGCGCGCAGCGCGGGGCGCTCTGGTACGGCGCTCTGTGCAAAAAAGTACAAAATGCGGGACACACAGACTTGACCACCTGTGCGCCCCGCTTTTTGTTTTGCAAAGGGAGAGGCAGAACGTCGGCAGGGCTGTCTCTTGACACCCCGGGTGAGTGTACTATAATAATGTGTGTCGGAAAAACGAGAAAAGTTGTTTTTCTTCGGAACGATAAAATGGGAGGAAATGAATGAAAAAATTAGCGAGGGCCATCGTGAAGATGCGCAGGCTCATCCTCATCGCGGCGGTCCTGCTGCTCATCCCGGCGGCAGTGGGAGCCATCGCCACGCCCATCAACTACGACATCCTTTCTTACCTGCCTCAGGAGCTGGACTCCCGCGTGGGTCAGCTCCTGCTGGAAACGGATTACCATCTGGCCTCCACCAACATGATCACCGTGGAGGGGATGCCCACCAACGAGCTGCTGGCCATGAAGGCCGAGATCGACGAGGTGCCGGACGTGCTGAACACCTTCTGGCTCAGCGACGTGCTGGACCCGGCGGTGCCGACGGAGATGCTGCCGGCGGATGTCCAGCAGTTTATGTTCGGCAAGAACGACTCCACCATCCTCATCGTCCAGCTGGGCGGCTCCAGCGTCAGCGAGGAGACGATGCAGGCCGTGGCCCAAATCAAGAAGATACTCCGGAAGGACTGCTTCTTCGGCGGCATCAGCGTCATCCTGAGCGACACCAAAGAGCTGGTCATGGGCGAGATGCCCTGGTATGTGCTCTGCGCCGTGGGCGGCTGTCTGCTGGTGCTGTTCCTCTCGCTGGAAAGCTGGCTCACGCCGTTTTTGTTCATGCTGGGGCTGCTCTTCCCGCTGGTCTATAACTTTGGCACGAATATTTTCCTCGGTCAGGTCTGCTTTATCACCGTGTCGCTGGCGGCTGTTCTGCAGCTGGGTGTGACGATGGACTTCTCCATCTTCCTGCTCCACCGCTACGACGAGGAAAAGAAGCTCTGTGCCTCCAACGAAGAGGCCATGGAGAACGCCATCTGTAAGACCATGAGCTCCATCACGGCCTCCAGCCTGACGACCATCGCGGGCTTTCTGGCCCTCTGCGCCATGCAGCTGACGCTGGGCGCAGACCTCGGCATCGTCATGGCAAAGGGCGTGGCGCTGGGCGTCATCTGCACCATCGTCATCCTGCCCTCGCTCATTCTCTTCTTCGATCAGTGGGTGGAAAAATACCGCCATCGCACCTTTATGCCCAAGCTCACCCACCTGAGCCATTTTGTCTCGAAGCACCCGATGCCCGTCGTGGTGGTGTTCGTCCTGCTGATGATCCCCTTCGGGCTGGCCCAGAGCAAGACGGATATTTACTACAACATTTTTGCCGCTCTTCCGCAGGATATGCCCGGCATCGTGGGTACGAACAAGCTGGGCGAAGATTTCGGCATGATGACCAACCACTTCATCCTCGTCCGGGAGGAGCTGACCGCCTCTCAGGTGTCCACCCTCTGCGATGAGATCAAGGAGGTGGACGGCATCACCCAGGTGGTGAGCCTCGACTCCATCACCGGCCCGGGCTTTGAGACGGAACTTCTGCCCGACGAGCTGCTGAACATCGTCCAGAACGGCGGTTACAAGCTCATCCTCGCCAATGGCCGTTATAAGTCGGGCAGCGACGCGCTGAACGCGCAGGTGGACGAGCTGGTCCGCCTCGTCAAGGAGGCGGACCCCGAGGGCCTTGTCACCGGCGAGGGTGCCATGATGAAAGACCTGGTGGAGATCGCCGACGAGGACTTCAAAAATGTCAACATCTGGTCCATCGCGGCGGTGCTGGTCATCATCGCGCTGTCCTTCCGCAGCCTGTCGGTGCCGGTGCTGCTGGTGGCCAGCATCGAAGCGGCCATCGCCATCAACATGGGCATCCCGTACTTCATCGACGACTCGCTGCCCTTCATCGCCAGCATCGTCATCGGCACCATCCAGCTGGGCGCGACGGTGGACTACTCCATCCTCATGACCACCCGCTACCGCGAAGAGCGGCTGGCCCTCCGCTCGCCCAAGGCGGCGGCACAGCAGGCCCTCGAGCACTGCAGCCAGAGCATCCTGACAAGCGGCCTGACCTTCTTCGCGGCCACTTTCGGCGTCGCGGCCATCAGCAAAGTGGAGCTGCTGGAAAGCATCTGTAGGCTCATCTCCCGGGGTGCGCTCATCAGTATGGTGGTCATCCTGCTGGTGCTGCCCGCCGGCCTGATGCTGCTGGACGGCCTCATCTGCCGCACCACCTACCACTGGCTCAACGCCCCCAACGCTGCAAAGGAGTGAATGCTATGAGAGAAACTCGGAATTTTCTGCGCCGCGCTGGCTCTGCGGCGCTTGCCCTGACCCTGACGGTCAGCCTCTGTCAGCCCGCCTTTGCGGCGACCAAGGCCCCCTTCTCGAAGGATGAGACGGTGTATGCCGTCATGGCAGCGGACGGCTCTGTCACCAAGACCACCGTCAGCGAGCATCTTTACAATGCCGACGGCCTCGCCGGTGTGGAGGACAGGTCCACCCTGAAAAATATCGTGAACACCGAGAGCTTCGCCGAGTACACCCGGAACGGCGATACCCTCGTCTGGAACACCGACGACACCGATGTCTACTACAAGGGCGACACGGACCGTCAGCTGCCCATCTCTGCCAAAGTGACCTACACGCTGGACGGCAGGACCGCCCCGCTCAGTGAGCTTCTGGGCAAGAGCGGCCACCTCGTGCTCACCATCGACCTGACCAACCATGAGACCGGCAAGGTGACCGTGAACGGCAAAGAGCGCACCATCGTCACCCCGCTGGTCACGGCGGTGGGCGTCGTGCTGGGCGAGGATGCCGGCAATGTCAACGCCGTGAACGGCCTGCTGGAAAGTGCGGCCAAGAGCAGCGTCGCGGCCTTCGTCACCCTGCCGGGCGTGAAGGATTCCCTCGACGGCCTGCTTCCCGAACAGGTGAACGGCGTGGCCGAGTACTTACAGGACAGCGTGACCGTGGAGGCCGACGTGGAGTCGCTGACGGCGCCTCAGATCCTGCTGGCCTGCGCGGCGAGCGCCGAGGCACTGGGGCAGGGAGATGAGGTCTTTGATCTCGACAGCCTCAACGATCTGACCGACGGCATCGCGGCGCTGAATGATGCCATGAACCAGCTGCTGGACGGTGCGTCGCAGCTGAAAGCAGGCGCGGCACAGCTTGCCGCCGGTTCGCTGGCTCTGCTGGAGGGGGCCAGCCGGCTGGACAGCGGCCTCGGCCAGCTGACGGAAGGGCTGGACACCCTGACGTCCAACAACGCTGCCCTGACTTCCGGCGCGCAGCAGGTGGCCGACGGCGTGCTGGACTCCGCCAGCCAGACCCTCATGGAGAACGGCCTCATCGACACCCCCATGACGTGGGATACCTATGAAGCCGTCATTGACGACATCCTCTCGCTGGGAGACAAGACGCTGGCGGCGGGCCGCAGAAAGATGGTGCGCACCATCTGGGAGCAGGCTCCCCAGTTCAAGGCCAGCCAGCTGGACATCGCGCTCTACCTCGCGGCCATCAGGACCGACCACGACCTTGAGGCCGCTCTGCGCCTGATGCAGAGCTTCTCGCCCGATTTCATCGTAGGCTGGCTGAAAAAGCTCACCGACAGCGACGCCCAGCAGAAGATCCACGACGAGCTGGTCTATCAGACCGCCAACAGCGAGGATATGGCCAGCGTCCGCGCCCTGAAAGAAAATCTGGGCCAGATCCGGTTCTTCGTGTCCAGCGTCGGCCAGTACGCCGACGGCGTGGCTGCAGCCGCCGACGGCGCACACGCCGCCAAGGCCGGAAGCGCTCAGCTGGCCGGCGGCGCATCCGCCCTGTATGACGGTGTGCTCCAGCTCCAGAACGGCACCGACCAGCTCAGCGGCGGCCTCGTGCAGTTCAACGACGAGGGCATTTCTCAGCTCACCGGTGCGCTGGACGCCGACCAGCTCCACGCCCTGCAGACTGTGGTGGAAGAGATGACCAGCCGTCTCGCCGACTACACCAGCTTTGCCGGTGTACCCGAGGGTGCGTCCAGCCGGGTGAAGTTCCTCTACAAGACCGCCGAGACGCCCGCCGAAACGGCTCCGGTGGAGACGGCGGCAGATAACGCTTCGGAGGGGAACTTCTTCCTCCGCCTGTGGCACCGCCTGCTGGCCCTGTTCGGGCTTTGAACCGGCAAGATCATGCCTCCCGCCCCCGGCCTCGGAGCCCAGAACGCTCCCGGCCGGGGGCTTTGTTTGTGCAGCATACTCAAAACAGCGGTCGATTATTTGTGGCAGTTTACAAAAAATAAACGTCCTCTTGACAAATATATAGGGGGGGGGGGGTTAGAATAAAATAAAAGTAAACCCTGCTGCCTGGTCAAGGCAGGGAAAACACCGTTTACTTTATGGAGGAACCAACCGATGAAGATGTTGAAAAAACTGCTGGCCGTTGTGCTGACCGGTGCAATGGCCCTGACCCTTCTCACAGCCTGCGGCGGCAACGCTGTGACCGAGAAGAGCATTGCAGATGCCATGACCGACATAGCTAAGGCTCAAGGTGTGAAAGCTACCTTTACCCCCCGGGCGGAAGAGCGGGAACTGGCCCGAAAGTACGCTGCGCTGGCCGAGAGCGGGACGGATAATCAGGATAATATAAAAAAGATCCTTGATTACGATCAGGGCGGCGCAAATGAAAACAACTTTGTCTGGACTGATACGGCTTTTACGGATGAGCTCGGAACCAGCGGACAGGCGTATAAGTTCATAAATAATGATAGTTTACTTATGCTAAGCCGGGCTTGGAATGGCAATGAACTGTTCGGGAAAGAGGCTGCAAAAATCCACTACATGGGCACTGCGCTTTACAAAGGAACCGATAAGAAAGGCAACCCGGTAACAGTGCGTGTCATCGTGGTCACCGCAAAGGCTGAGGACAAAAAATAAGCGCCGCAGCACCCCGGAAAAGATAGAACCGTTATCCATAAATAATGACAGCAGGCCCCGGAGCATATTGCTCCGGGGCCTTGCTGTTTTTTGGGTTTGGGTCATGGGCGGGGGCAGCTTCTTCGTCCGCCTGTGGCACCGCCTGCTGGTCCTGTTTGGGCTCTGAACCGGCAAGATCATGTCTCCCGCCCCCGGCCCGGAGCCCAGAACGCTCCCGGCCGGGGGCTTTGTTTGTGCAGCATACTCAAAACAGCGGTTGATTATTTGTGGCAGTTTACAAAAATTGAACGTCCCCTTGACAAATATATAGGGGGGGGGGGGTTAAAATAAAATCAAACCAGCCCTTAGCCATAGCAGGGCATGGGCGAACAAAGGCTTATTATATGGAGGAACCAGACAAATGAAAATGCTGAAAAAAACTGCTGGCCGTTGTGCTGACCGGCGCAATGGCCCTGAACCCTTCTCACAGCCTGCGGCGGCAACGCTGTGAATGACAAGAACATTGCGGATGCTCTGAATGACATCGTCAAGAGTTCAGTTGCAGCCGGACTGACCAAGGATTACACCTTTAAGCCCCGGACGGATGAACAAGCGATGGCAAAAGCTATCGCTGCGTTGTCCGAGGCGGAGTGGAACACAAAGGGGGATGGGGGCAATAAATTTTCTGGGCCAGTCATGAAGATTCTTGGGCTCAATGAGGGCGGCAAAAATGAAACAAGCCGCTTTGTTTGGTGCGGAGCAGTTATTGCCGATGAGATCGGAACAACCGGACAGGCTCATAATGTGATGAATAATATTCTGAGCCAAAAAGCTGCGAATGCAGATAAGCTGACAGGCAAAGAACCCGGAAACATCCGCTACATAGGCACTGCACTTGGTACTCTGACCATTCACGGAAAGCAGACAACGGTGCGCTTCATCGTAGTCACCGCAGATGCTGAGGACCCGCAGCACCCCGGAAAAGCATGATTTTTTTCCATAAAAAATGACAGCAGGCCCCGGAGCATATCGCTCCGGGGCCTTGCTGTTTTTCAGGTTTGGGTCATGGGCGGGGGCAGCTTCTTCGTCCGCCTGCTCGGCCAGCAGGGTGTTCTTGATGCCAGAAAACGATGACATATCTTTTTCCCCTTTTATTTTACACGAACCAGCGACCCGACTACCTCACAGTGTGTGCTGTGGGGGAACATATCCACCGGCGTGAAGCCTTCGGCGCGGTAGCCTTTCTGGGTCAGGAGAGCGAGGTCGCGGGCCATCGTCTCGGGGTTGCAGCTGACGTAGACCACCCGCTTCGGGGCCATGCGGGCCACGCTCTCGAGGAAGGCGGGCGTCGAACCCTCCCGGGGCGGGTCCATGAAGACGACGTCGGCCTTCTGGCCCGCGTCGGCGGCTTCCCGGATCCATGCGGTGGCGTCAGCGGCAAAGAAGCGGGCGTTTTTTACGCCGTTGTGTTTCGCGTTGCCGATGGCGTCCCGGACGGCGTCACGGTTCACTTCCACGCCCACCACCTGCCGGGCCTTGTCAGAGGCCGTCAGGCCGATGGTGCCGATGCCGCAGTAGGCGTCGAGGACGACTTCTTTGCCGGTGAGGTGGGCGGCATCGACGGCCAGCCCGTAGAGCACGGCGGTCTGGACGGGGTTCACCTGATAGAAGCTGCGGGGGCTGAGGGCGTAGGTCTTGCCGCAGAGAGTGTCGAGGATGAAGCCCTTGCCGTAGAGGACTTTTTCGTCCTCGCCCAGAACGACGCTGGTGCGGCGGGGATTGTAGTTCTGTACGATGGTGGTGACGGGGACGCCCCGCTTTTCGGCCTCGGCCAGCAGGGCTTTCACGAAGTTCTTCGCGCCGGGCAGCACGGGCTGGGCCGTGACCAGCACCACCATCACCTGACCGGTGGCGACGCCCCGGCGGAGCAGGCAGTGGCGGAGCAGGCCGGTGCCTTTGTCCTCGTGGAAGGACTGGTAGCGGCAGGCGTTGGCGGCGGCGCGGACGGCCAGCATCACCTTATCCAGTACCTCGTCCTGCAAAAGGCAGCTCTCCACCGGCAGCACCTTGTGGGTGCGGGCCGCGTAGATGCCGGAGGTGAGTTTTCCACCGGCGGCGGGGGCAAAGGTGGAAATGACCTTGTTGCGGTAGTGGTAGGGCGTTTCCATCCCCCGGATGGGGGCGACAGGGCCGTATTTGCCCAGCAGGGCGCGGACGTCGGCCTCTTTCTTTTTGAGCTGTGCGGCGTATTCGGTGGCCAGCATCGGGCAGCCGCCGCAGTTTTTGGCGCGAAGTTTGCAATCCATACCTATATCCTCCGAATGCTTGACAAAGCAGTAAAAAATCACTATACTACAAATAGAAAAGGCACTGCGACAAGCGGTTGACCCTTTTAGTGACTAAGGTTTATCAAGAAAACCGTCACCGGCCAGGGTGGCGGTTTTCGCTTTTCACTCTGATGGTAAAGACCAGTCCAAAAATATGGAACGTCAAAGTAATGGGCATATCTCTCACCTCCTTTCGGAAGTGGAGCCAACCGCCTGCCGTATGTGCAGCGCCTTTTCATCTGCTATCTTATCATAATATTTAACAGAATGCAACGCGAAAGCTCCCGTAATAGGGAGCTTTTTGTGTTATAAAGGCGGATGCTCAGCCGTAGGGGTCATACAGGTCATATTCTTCCGATTCTGCGTGCTTTTCGTTCAGCACGGCGATGGCCTGTTCCAGCTCGCTCTGGGAGCAGCCGCTCTCGCTCACCAGCGCCCGCACAGCCTGTGCGAGGTCGCCGCCAAAGACGGTGTCCAGCCGCTGGCGCATGGTGTAGACGCCGTAGGCCCGGCGGGTGACGGTGGGGGCGTAGAGGTTGTGGTTCTGCTCTTTGGCGCAGGTGACCCAGCCCTTCTCTTCCAGCCGGTACAGAAAATTCAGCACGGTGGCGGCGGCCCAGCCTTTTTGGGCCAGACGAGCACCGATGTCCCGCCGCGACACGGGCGGTTTGCAGTCCCACAGGGCCAGAAGCACCTGTTCCTCCGCCGCCGAAAGGGCTTTCAGCCTGTCCGGAATGCCATACATGGGGGCGATCTCTCCTTTATGAGTAAAAAACATGATTTTACATTTGTCTCAGATACTGCCATTATAGCAAAAATCAGGAGAAAGGACAAGAGCAGAAAACCCAGCAGTCATGCGGTTTCCCACTGGATATTTTACAAATGTCTCTGAAAATGTCCCCTGCACGAGGACATTTGTGCGCTTCGTGCGCCCGCCCGGGCTTTGACGGCTCAACTTTGTGCAAAGATGCTCTTGTTTTGCACCCCTCAAAACCATTATACTACGGACAAATCCAGAGCACAACGCCCGAACGGGCCGTCAGATAGAGGAAAAGGAGAGAACACGTCATGGCACGAGTTTATAATTTCAGCGCAGGTCCCAGCATGCTGCCCGAAAAGGTGCTCAAGCAGGCTCAGGCAGAGCTGCTCGAATACGGCGATAGCGGCCAGAGCGTGATGGAGATGAGCCACCGCAGCAAGTGGTTCGACGCCATCATCACCGACACCGAAGCCACCCTGCGCCGGGTGATGAACATTCCCGATCATTATAAGGTCGGCTTCTTCCAGGGCGGTGCGACCCAGCAGTTCGCCATGGTGCCGCTGAACTTCATGACCACCGGCAAGGCCGACTACATCGTCACCGGCAACTTCTCCAATCTGGCCGCAAAGGAAGCTGCAAAGTTCGGCGAGGCCAAAATCGTCGCGTCCAGCAAGGATAAGAACTTCACCTACATCCCGGACGTGAACGCCATCGACTACGACAAGGATGCAAGCTACATCCACATCTGCCAGAACAACACCATCTTCGGCACCCAGTATGTCGAGGTGCCTCAGGTGGAGGGTGTGCCGCTGGTGGCGGATATGAGCTCCATGATCCTCTCCAAGCCCGTGGACGTCACCAAGTACGGCTGCATCTACTTCGGCGTCCAGAAGAACGTCGCCCCCGCCGGTATGGCCATCGCCATCGTCCGGGACGACCTGCTGGGCCATGCCGCCGACAATGTACCCACCATGATGAACTACACCACCCTGCTGGCCAAGGACAGCATGTACAATACGCCGCCCTGCTGGTGCATCTACATGACCGGTCTGGTGCTCAAGTATCTGGAAAACGACATCGGCGGCCTTGCCAATATGCAGAAGATCAACGAGGCGAAGGCCAAGGTCCTGTACGACTACCTCGATGGTCAGGACTTCTTCAACAATCCCGTGGAGCACCGCTGCCGCAGCACCATGAACGTCACCTTCACCAGCCCTGACCCCGACCTCGACAAGAAGTTCTGCGCCGAGGCTGCAGACGCCGGTTTCGTCAACCTGAAGGGCCACCGCCTCGTGGGCGGTATGCGCGCCTCCATCTACAACGCAATGCCAGCCGAGGGCATCGACAAGCTGGTAGATTTCATGGAGAAGTTCCGCAAAGAGAATGCATGAGTTTTTGTGTATAGGAGATAGGAAAGTATGTTCACCATCAAAACCCTCAACGCCATCAGCCCGGTGGGTCTGGCAAAGCTGAACAAAAACCTGTTCGATGTCTCGGTGGACGCCGACGCCCCCGACGGCATCCTTGTCCGCAGCGCCGACCTGCTGAACACCACCTTCAATGACAGCCTGCTGGCCATTGCCCGCGCCGGTGCCGGTGTCAACAATATTCCTCTCGACCGGTGCAGTGAGCAGGGCATCGTGGTGTTCAACACGCCCGGTGCCAACGCCAACGCTGTGGCGGAACTGGTCATCGGTATGCTCATCGCGGGCAGCCGCAATGTGGCTGCTGCCGCCCAGTGGACTCAGGGCCTTGCCGGTGACCCCGCCATGGCAAAGAGCGTGGAGAAGGGCAAGAAGCAGTTCGTGGGCAACGAGATCAAGGGCAAGACCCTCGGCGTCATCGGCCTGGGCGCCATCGGTTCCCGCGTCGCCAACTGTGCCATCGAGCTGGGGATGGAGGTCTACGGCTATGACCCCTATATCTCCATTGATGCTGCGTGGAACCTGAGCAGTCAGGTCCGTCACTGCGTCAACCTGAATGATATGCTGCCCCTCTGCGACTACATCACCATCCATGTGCCGTATCTGCCCACCACCAAGGACACCATCAATGCCCAGACGCTGGCCCTCTGCAAGGAAGGTGTCAAGCTGCTGAACTACGCCCGCGGTGAGCTGGTGAACACCGACGCCCTGCTGGAAGCCCTTGACACCGGCAAAGTGTCCGGCTATATGACCGACTTTCCCACGGAAGCTCTGCTGGGCCGTCCGGGCGTCATCTGCACGCCTCATCTGGGCGCTTCCACCCCGGAGGCCGAGGACAACTGCGCGGTCATGGCCGCCCAGGAGCTCAGCGACTACCTCAAGAACGGCAACATCACCCACTCGGTGAATATGCCCGAGGTGCATCAGCCCCGCGCCGGCGGCAAGCGCATCTGCATCATCCACAAGAACGAGCCGGGCATGATCAGCCAGATCACCGCCCTGACCACGGAGGCGGGCCTGAACATCGAGAATATGGTGAACAAGAGCAAGAAGAACATGGCCTACACCATGCTGGACGCCACCGGTGCCGTGAATGATGCACTGGCCGCGAAGCTCTCGGCCATCCCCGCCGTCGTCCGGGTGCGCATCCTGTGATGCTGCGATAAAATTTCCTGAGGCCGCTGCCCTTCCGGGGCGGCGGTCTTTTTGCGAGCGGATACGCTTGAATCCCGTCATTGACCACAGCAGGGATTTGCGGTAAAATTATATCAGCCGGAGTGTCAGCCTGTGCGGCCCGCCCGGCTGAAGATGATGAATACAGGAGGTTTGTCCATATGAAGGCCAAAAGATTGCTTTCGCTGCTTCTCACAGCAGCCCTCATGCTGAGCATGATGACCCCGGTGCTGGCCGCCTCGGCAGAGACCGAATTGCCCCGCGCCTCTCAGACCCGGCTGGAAGAGACGAATGAAGTCGTCTCCATCCGTCTGCAGGCTACCGGCAAGCTGGTCTATGGCTCCCCGTTCGAGCTGTCGGTAGTCACCCGCCCGGCGGACGCGCAGTATATCGGCGTGGTGCTGGGCATCAAGGGCGAAGCCAAGGGCTACGTCACCCTCGTGCTCTCCGATAAGCTCCGCACCCTGCTCAAGATGATACCCCTGCCCCGCAAGATGTCCAAGACCCCTGACCAGGTAGAAGAGTTCAATGTCTACGCCTATGTCAAACAGCTCATCGACGGCAACGACGTCAGTGTGCTGCTGGGCGTGGCCGATGAGGTCGTCAAGGTGATGGATACCCTGAAATTCTATATCCCCACCCTGAAAGATATGTCCATGGGCCTGAAGCTCTCTCTCGAGCTCATCCGCCGCTACCTTCCCGAGGGTGCGTTCAGCCGCATCTATCTGGATGAGCAGCCCGTGGATTCGGGCAGCTATATCGCGGGTGCCGTGGCGCTGGAATCCGGCGATCTGAACACCGCCGGTGTGGCCATGTTCAAGATAAAGCCCAAGACCGAGGGCGTCCGCCTCTACTGGGCCGAAGACCTGCCCGCCGGGATGACGCTGGCCGAGGCTGAGGCACACAATGTCGGCGCTCTGCTGGAGTCGGACGGCGTGGTGGTCGATAATGCCAGGGTCACCTGTACTTATAAAAAGAAGGGCCTGTTCAGCAGCAAGTCCACGGAGTTCCCGACGCAGCCGGGTATCTACACCCAGACGGCAACAGTCTCCGGCAACTATTCCTGCGAGAAGATCACACGGACCATTGTGATCAATTAACATCAAAAGAAAAACCTCCCGTGCGTCAGCACGGGAGGTTTTTTCTGTCTTATTTACATCCGGAACCGCCAGCCCCAGCCGCCACAGCAGCAGTTGCAGAGCAGATTGAGCAAGATCATGCTCCAGCACCAGCGCATCAGCCCGCCGGGCTGGGCGTAGGTGGTCTGGGTGCGGTAGGTCTGGCCGGGATTCTGCATCCGGCGCAGGTGCATCTGGTATTCGGTGTTATTGGGGTCCAGCTGAACGGCGCGGCGGGCGTCCTGCAGCGCGTCGATGCTGTTGCCGAGGCCCTGATTGGCCAGCGAGGAGAGGTAGTACCACCGTGCCGAGCGGCTGTTCATGCCGTCCAGCACCCGGCGGGCCTCCGCATAGCGGCCATTGGCCACGAAGTTGCGGGCCGCCTGCATCTCGGGGGTGTCAGAGCCGGAGTAGCTGGCCCCGCTCTGCTGCTGATAGCCGCCAAAACCGAATCCGAAACCAAACGGGTCGAATCCGAAGCCGAAATCGCCCTGCTGCCAGCCGTTCTGGCTGTAGCCCTGGTCGTATCCCTGCTGGTAGCCGCCCTGATAATAACCCTGCTGGCCGTAGCCGTAACCGCCGCCGGGCTGTCCGCCCATCTGGGGGCCGGTGTCGCCCTTGGTGATGGCGTCGTAAGCTGCCTGCACCTCTTTGAAGTGCTCTTCGGCGGTGGGGTCGTTGGGGTTCAGGTCGGGGTGCCAGCGCTTGCACTTGGCACGGTAGGCTTTCTTTATCTCGTCGTCGGTTGCGCCGCGCTGGATGCCCAGCACCTCATAGGGATCTCTCATGGGTCTACTTCCTCACGTCTCTCAGGCCATGCGCGGCCTTTTCGTTCCATACAATATTACAGTCTACAGGACAGTGCCTGCAAAATCAAGACAAAATCCGCCTTTTGGGCGGAATTGGTTACTTTTTTGGGGTCTCTTTGGCCTGTTTGCAGTTGTATTTGAGCCACACGCCGGAATACAGGATGTTCCGCAGAAGGTCCGCGTCCTCTACGCAGGGCAGACGCTCGAAGCTTCTGGCACACCGGGCCAACAGCAGCTCAAAAATTTCCCGCATCTCTTCCTCGTAGCCGGGCTGACGGCTGAGGGTGCGCAGCGGATTGTATGCGCCCTTTTTCTCGTCCCGTGTCAGGTCATCGTAGGCGTCCAGCAGGTAGATGAATTTGCCCAGATGGAAGCCGATGCTCCGCAGCTCCGGCGACCAGTGGTCCTGCCTGTAGTCGAACAGCTCGGCCATCAGTTCGCCGAAGCAGCCCGACACAGCGTCGAGGTCCTCGCTGCCCTCGGCTTCCAGCTGAGCCAGCCGGTCGAGGCAGGTGCGGATGGCATTGCACTGTCGGGGCCAGCGCTGTGCGGCGGTCTGAGCAGGGGAGTCCAGCAGCTTTTCGAAGCCGAGGCCCAGCAGGCTGTGGTCGTCGTTCCATTTATCGGCGGCGTTGTAGTAGTGGAGCGCCACGCTCATATCGGCGCAGTAGTCGGTGGGGCCGCTGTGCCGCCAATTTATCTTCCGGATGGGGTGGATGGGGCAGTGGCCGCTGCCGGTGATGCACTCGCTCTCACCCTCGTAGAGGCTGGAAAGCAGCAGATCCAGAAACGTCAGATCGTAACTCAGCGTCAGACGGCCCCGCAGGCCGTGGAGCGCACCGATGCGGCGGCAGAGGCCGCAGTAGGCCGTGCGGTAGCGGGCCTTGGCCTCGTCGTCCAGCGCGGCCTGATTCGGGATGACATATCCAAACATACGTTAGCTCTTCTTGATGAACTGGGTGCCGCAGCGGGGGCAGGAGATCTGGATGCGGCCCCGGCCCCGGGGAACGCGCAGCTTCTGGCGGCACTGGGGGCAGCGGTAATAGTGGTAGAGTTTGCGGTTGTCCCACTGGTCCCTCAGGCCGCTGAACTTATTGCGGATGCGGTCCTTCACGGCGTAGTATTTATAATTTTCTTCGGTGCGCTTGGAGATGTTGCGGCTGAACATCCGGTAGTAGCACAAGCCCAGCAGCACCACGCCGACGTACAGCAGCAGCGGCAGACGGGTGAGGATATAGACCAGGATCAGCACGAGAGAGGCGATGTTCAGAAACTGGTTCAGACCATCGGTGCCGTAGCGGCCTATCATGAACTGGCGTATCTTTTCTTTCATAAACGTCCTTCCTCATAAAAGAGGGGCGGGTGCGCCGCCCTTCTGTGTTTTTCTGCTTTCAGGATACCATGCAACCATGAGAAAATTTTGAACAGAGTGCAAACCTATCGTAAAGAGACGGCATTTAAGGGCCGCTCACTCCTCCCGGCAGCGGATGGTGAGGGAAGCTTCGGTGTCCAAAGCACCCTCCATCCGGCAGTGGAGCCTGGCCGGGCCGGCCTCGCCGGTGGTGGCGAGATAGGTGCCTGCCATGCCGCCCCGCAGAGGGACGACGCTGGGGCCGAGGATGCGCAGCGGCCCCTCTGCGCTCAGCTGAACGGCCTCACCACAGTAGGGCAGGAGGTTGCCGTTCTGGTCGATGGCCCGCAGGCTCACGGCGGCACAGTCCCAGGTGGGGCCGTCGGTCAGGATGGGATTGTGGACGGCGCATTCCAGCCGGACGCTCTGCACCGGCTCCTTCACGACGGTGCGGACGGCCCGGCCATGCCACACGGCCTCGAAGCGGTAGACGGCGGCGGGGCTGCCCAGCACGCCGATATATTTGTAGTAAAGCTGCACCAGCTCGTTCCAGCTCAGGCGCAGCGAGTACATCCGCGCCCGGGACAGGGGCGAAAGCTCCATGGCGTCCCGGCGCATCTCGTTGAGGATGGCGGCCACCTGCGGTGCGGCAGTGCGGTCGAGGCCCTCGTATTTTTCAAGAAGCAGGCCCACGAAATCGTGGATCTCGATGGGCGGGTGGGGCAGAGCCGCAAAGCGGCCCCGGCGGTCGGGGGTGAACTCGGCTACGAAGTCGTTGTCCCGGTAGAGCCGCAGGCTCTCGGCGTTGGTGAACGCCCAGCACGCCCCCGCAAAGCCGCCCGGATGGTCACCCAGCGCCATGCTGGATGAAATTTCGAGCACGATGTCGGAAGGGGAGCGGGGCGTCTTCTGGCTGGCATAGACGGCGGCAGAAAGCTTCGGGTTGCGGAACATATCCATCACACCCTGATAGCTGATGCGGTCGCCGCTGCCGAATTCGCGGTGGGTGTTGTAGTCGGTCATGCACCAGCCGAAGCTGCCCGCCACGCCCTGCTGAGCGATGGTGTCGTTGAGGACGGCGGCGTAGCGCAGAGCCTGCGCCAGGCGGTGGGGCTCGTCGTCGAAGGACTTGGCCGGGAACTGGGCGCCCTCGAACTCGCTGATGAGATAGCCTTTCCGGGTGTCGGGGGTGACGGCGGTGCGGGCCTCGCACCCGACGCCGCGCCCGTGGTAGGAGTAGTCGGTGTAGGCGTATACATCTTCCAGAAGCTGGCTGCGGCGGGTGCTGCGGGTGCCAGCCGTGGGGCGGGTGGGGTCGAGGCGGCGGACCGTCTCGTTGGTGCGCTTATAAAAGCTCTCGTCGTCGGCGCTGCCGCTGACCCGCACGCCCCACAAAAAGATGCTGGGGTGGCTGCGGCACTGGCAGACCATCTCGCGGCAGTTCTGCAGAGCCTGCGCTTTCCAGATGTCGTCGCCGACGTGCTGCCAGCCGGGCATCTCCACAAAGACCAAAAGGCCCAGCTCGTCGCAGGCATCGAGGAAGGCGGGGCTGGGGGGCGTGGTGAGGCGCACGGCGTTGCAGCCCAGCTGCTTTTTCAGGAGCTGAGCGTCCAGCCGCTGGATGCTGTCGGGCATGGCATAGCCCTGATAGGCGTAGCTCTGGCGGCGGTTGAGGCCACGCAGCTCCACCCGTTGGCCGTTGAGGTAGAGCCCGCCCGCCACGAACTGCAGGGTGCGGAAGCCGAACCGACAGCTTTTCTCGTCCAGCACCCGGTCGGGCAGGCCGCCGGTGCCGGGACGGATGAGCCGGACGGTCAGGGTGTAGAGGGTGGGATGCTCGATGCTCCACGGATGGACGCTGTTCAGTGCGCCGGTGATGGGCAGCGACAGCTCGCCGGTGTAGAACGCCCGGCTGCCCGAGGGGCTGCGGATCTCGGCCTGTAACGTGCAGCCCACCGTCTCGCCCACGGTGGCCGTGTAGATGCGGAAATCGCCCTCGGCCTTCGTCTCGATGAAGATATCCCGCAGGTAGGCGGGCTCTTTCACGTCGAGGCAGACGGCGCGGCAGATGCCGCCGTAGGTCAGAAAGTCCATCTGCCCGCCGAAGGGCGGGATGTTCAAATCTTCGCGGCTGTCGCAGCGGACAGCCACCACGTTCTTCTGACCCAGATGGAGAGCACTGGTCAGATCGACGGTAAAAGCGGTGTAGCCGCAGCTGTGGTGGAACACCCGCCGCCCGTTGCAGAACACCGTGGCGTCATGGGCCACGGCTCCGAAGGTGAGCAGGACGGTGCGGCCCTCCCATTCTTTGGGCGCAAAAAACTCCCGCCGGTAGCCCGAAAGCTTCTGGTAGTCGTTCTCGTTGCAGTAATTGTAGGGCAGGGCCTTGACCGTGTGGGGCAGGCGCACCGGCTCAAGGGTCAGCTCCGGGCATTCCGGCCGCACGATGGCGGGGTCAAAGACCGGGGTGAAGAGCCAGCCGTCGTTCCAATCGTAGTGTTCCATGGCAAATGTTCTCCGTGGCAAAATACTTTAGTTCCTATGCTACCACAAAGTTATGAACGAAAAAAGAATCCGGGCCGGATTTTATCGGTTTCTGAATAAAATTTCAGAAAGAAAGGGCCGCGTTCCCGCCGGGAACGCGGCCCTTTGGAGAAAACCTCTCCGTCAGGCTTTGACTGAGAGGTTCAGCGGATAAAGTTGGTCATGGGTCTGCGGGGATTCTCCGGGTGCTGGATGCCTGCGGCTTTGCCGGCCTCGATGCACCGGAGCAGCCAGGCCATGTTGCGGCCCAGCTCCTGCATGACGGCGCAGCCCTCGGCGTCCTGCAGCACCTGCTCGGGGTTCGAGCCGTGGACCATGGGCCAGTAGGAGCCGCTCACCAGCGGCATATGGAAGAACTCGGGGTACTTCACTAGCTGGTCGAGGGTGCTGGTGGTGCCGGCGCGGCGGGCCGAGCAGCAGATGGCGGCGGGCTTATAGGCCAGATACCTGCCGCCCGCGTAGGCGAGACGGTCCATGAAGCTGGTCATGTTGCCGGAGGCGGAAGCGTAATGCACCGGCGTGCCGAAGACGAAGGCGTCGGCAGTCTTGGCTTTCTCGATGGCCTCGTTGACCACGCCGCCGAAGACGCAGCCTTTGCCGGCAGCACAGCCGCCGCAGCCGATGCAGCCGCCCACGGGCTTTGTGCCGACGTTCAGGATCTCTGTCTCGATGCCGGCGGCGTTCAGCTCCCCGGCGATGAGGCTCAGTGCGGTATAGGTGCAGCCCTTCTCGTGGGGGCTGCCGTTGATGAGCAGGACTTTCATGATAAATACTCTCCTTTTGTACGCCCGAAAAAGCGGCGTTCTGGTATGATTTTAGCACATTCATGACCGTAACGCAACGAATCATGACGCTGCCCTTGACAAAGACCGGCGGTATGACGATAATATGAAGTTACGATAACAGGAAAGACCCGAAGGAGGCCAAAACCATGCGAGTCATTGCAGGAGAAGCCCGCGGCAGACGGCTGGAAGCGCTGCCCGGCACGGATATTACCCGCCCCACCCTCGATCAGGTGAAGGAGGCGATGTTCAGCATCGTCCAGTTCGACCTGCCCGGAGCCCGTGTGCTGGACCTGTACGCAGGCAGCGGCCAGCTGGGCATTGAGGCGCTGAGCCGGGGCGCTGCCCGGTGCGTGTTCCTGGACGAGAACCGTGAGGCCGTGAACATCGTCATGAAGAACTGCAAGAACTGCGGCGTCTTTGACCGCAGCCGCGTCAACATCGGCGAAGCGGCCCGCTTCCTCTCGGCCTGCCGGGAGCAGTTCGATCTGGTGCTGCTGGACCCGCCCTTCCACAACGGCACGCTGGAAAATATCCTCCCCATCGTGGACAAGTGCGTCGCCCCCGGCGGCATCGTCATCTGCGAGAGCGAGACGAAACTCGTCCTCCCCGCCGAAGTGGGCGGTTTACAGCTGAAGAAGCAGTATAAGTACGGCAAAGTCCTGCTCTGGAAATATGTGAGACCCATGGCAGACGCCGCAGAGGAAGAAGGAGAAGCGTGATGAACGTCAACGAGCTTTTGGATACCATCGAAGACCTGCTGGAAGAGAGCACCGGAATGCCCCTTTCGGGCGGCAAGCGCATCGTGGATGTGGAACAAATTCGGGACTATCTCGATGACATCCGCGCAAACCTCCCCGTGGAGCTGCGTCAGGCCCAGTCCATCGTCAGCGACCGCGCCCAGCTCATCGAGTCGGCCAACGCGCAGGCACAGGCCATCGTCAAGAAGGCAGAAGAGCGCGCCCGCATCCTCGTGAGCGAGGCCGAGATCGTCCGCGCCGCCCAGCAGCGTGCGTCCGAGATCGTCTCCGCTGCCCAGACCGAGGCCCGCACCGTCCGCCAGACGGTCACGGATTACTGCGATAATATGCTGAAAACCACCGAGGAGACGATGTCTGAGAACGCCGCCCAGGTGAAAAACGTCCGTGCGAACCTGCGCCAGAACCCCCGCCGCGGCGCGTGATGGGCCGCTCCTGACCTGAATCCAGTCCCCTGCGAGTAAAAATGACGATTCGCAGGGGCTTTTTTTGTAACATTTTGTAGGAAAAAAGCGCCAGGAAAAAACTTGCATTCGGCGTTTCGATTTGCTAAAATAAAATAGAGTCGTCAGGTATCATGACAGAGCGGAAAAAGGGGACAAACTCCCCGGGAGATGTCCGGCGTATCGGACGGCTCGGAACACGAAACGAAAGGAGGCTGGGCGCGATGACTCAGACAGAAGATTTGGCACAGTTCGACCCGGCCTCGTTTGAGCATATCCCCGTGCTTCTGAACGAGTGCCTCGACGGACTGAACATCGACCCGGCAGGCACCTATCTCGACGGCACGGCGGGCGGCGCGGGACACTCCCGCCAGATCGCCCTCCGGCTGGACGGCGCAAAAGGCGGGCGGCTCGTCTCCCTCGACCAGGATCCCGACGCGGTGCAGACCGCCAGGGCGCGGCTGGCCGGGCTTCCGGCCACGGTGGTGCAGATAAACTTCCGCTACGCCGGACAAGCCCTCGAGAGCCTCGGCATCGAGAAGATAAACGGTGCGCTGCTGGACCTCGGCGTTTCCAGCCATCAGCTGGACGACGCGGCCCGGGGCTTTTCGTACCGGGCAGACGCCCCGCTGGATATGCGGATGAGCCAGCAGGGGGAGACGGCGGCAGACCTCGTGAACACCGCCAGCCGGGAAGAGATCTCCCGCATCCTGCGGGACTACGGCGAAGAACCCTATGCCTGGCAGATCGCCGGCCACATCGTGGAGGCCCGCGAGACGGCCCCCATCGAGACGACGTTGCAGCTGGCCGACATCGTGGCCAGCGCCATGCCGCCTGCGGAGCGGCGCAAGAACAAGAATCCCTCGCGGCGCACGTTTCAGGCGCTGCGTATCGCGGTCAACCACGAGCTGGACGCTCTGGAGGAAGGTCTGGATACCATCTTCGACCACCTCGCCCCGGGCGGAAGGCTGTGTGTGATCACCTTCCATTCGCTGGAGGACCGGCTGGTGAAAAACAAGTTCCGCCGCTGGTCCACCGCCTGCACCTGCCCGCCGGAGTTCCCGGTCTGCGTCTGCGGCGGCAAGGCGAAGGCAAAGCTCATTACCCGGAAGCCCATCGAGGCCGACAAGCAGGAACTGGAGGAGAACCGGCGCAGCCGTTCTGCTCATCTGCGCGTTTTGGAGAAACTCTGAGCCGGATAAGACGCCGCTCAGTGTAAGAGGAGGAGATCAACTATGGGTCAGCCAGCTTATGATATGTCGTCTGAGGTGCGTCGCAGAAAAGCGCCTCAGACTCAGCGCAAGGTCGCACTGCGGGTGGAAAAGGGCGGCAAACGCCGTCTCAGCCCGTTCCAGGCGGCCATGCAGCACGCACTTCAACTGATCTCGATGGCGCTGCTGGCAGGCTTTGCGGTAAGCCTGCTGTGGAGCGAGGCCCAGCTGGTGGAGGTCAACGACCAGATCCAGAAGGCCAAAGCGGAACTCGTGAGCGAGCAGAGCCAGTACACCTACTATAACAGCGTCCTCAACAGCAAGACCAACATCACCAGCGTGGAAGAAGTGGCCGGGCGGCTGGGCCTCATGAAGATGGACCAGAGCCAGCTCACCTACATCCGCCTGGACAGCGACAGCGTACTGGTGCGCAGGGAGTCGGCTGTCCACCAGTGGACGGATTTCCTGCACGACGGTGCCATGACCATTCTGGCCTCCGTCCGCAGCGCAAAATAAGCAAACAGACAGAAAAGCGTGCGGCAGCGCACGCTTTTCTGGTTTCTGCAGGAGAATACCATGCAAAACAAGCCCTCCAACGACCAGCATAAGAGCATCTACTACCGCCTCCGCCGCAGCGACCCGCACGAGCGCCTCAGTGCGCGGCTGCGGCATTTCAGCTTCGGCGCGGCGGTATTTTTTGTAGTGGCGGCTGCGGGCATCGTCACCCACAGCCTGTATAACATCCAGATAAAACAGGGCGCGACCTTCCGCCAGTATGCGGCCCAGCAGCAGCTGCTGGACAGCACCATCCAGGCCACCCGCGGCGAGATCTACGATGCCTCCGGCATCACGCTGGCGTCCACCAGCGTAGTATGGACCATCTGGGCCGACCCCAGCTACAGCACGGCCCTCTTCACCAGCCAGACCGTCGAGGAGACGGGTGAGGCTGTCAAGACCGTGGACGAGACGACGCTGGCCGATGTGAGCCGCCAGCTCACCCTGCGGCTGCTCTCCGGCGACGGTGAGAGTCTCGACAGCGTAGATACCTCCTCGGCGGAATATCAGACCCAGTACCAGACCGTGCATGATGCGCTGGCCCAAAACGGCTCGTCCTATCAGGTGCTGGCCACCAAGGTAAACAATGCCGTCAAGCTCTCCATCGAGAAATACATCAGCGAATATAATAAAGATCACGCCAAAGCCAAGACTCTGGAAGACGGCACCGTCATCAAGAAGGGCCGCGTCTCCGTCTCTTCGTCCAAGAGCTTCCAGCGCGATTACCCCTACGGCGCGTTCGCCGCATCGGTGCTGGGCTTCTGCAACGGTGACGGCGAGGGCTTCTACGGCCTCGAAAAATCCTACGATGACACCCTCGCGGGCGTCAATGGCCGCACCATCACCCTCCGCAATGCCTACGGCAACGCCATCGCCGACGCCAACGCCACCACTTACGCCGCCAAGGACGGCTCCAATCTGGTGCTGTCGCTGGACGTCAATGTGCAGGAGGTCGTGGAGCGCTACCTCAACGAGGCCATCTACGCCAACACGGTCGAGAACCGCGGCGCAGCCATCGTCATGAACGTCAAGACCGGTGCCATCCTTGCCATGGCCTCGAAGCCTGACTTCGACCCCAACGCTCCGCTGGATTTCAGCGAGAACCTGGCCTATCTGAATGAGCAGGTGAACGCCGAGCCGGAGATCTACACCATCTACAAGAAAGACGCCAATGGCAACTATCTCCGGGATGAGCAGGGCAAGAAGATACCGGAAGAAGCCCCCGACTACACCGGCACCTACCGCGACATCCAGTGGAAGAACAAGACCATCACCGAGCTGTACTACCCCGGAAGCGTCTTCAAGGTCATCACGGCCGCCATGGGTGTGGACTCGGGCAAGGCCACCTATTACACCACCTTCAACTGCTCCGGTGCCTACGGCGTGGCGAAAGAGACGTATCACTGCGCCGGTAAGAAGGCCCACGGCGTCCAGAACCTCGCCGAGGCCCTCCGGAACAGCTGCAACATCTACTTCATCCAGCTGGGTCAGCGGCTGGGTCCCAGCGTCTTCTACGACTACTTCGACGCTTTCGGCTTCACCGAGCGCACCGGGGTGGACCTGCCCAACGAGACGGGCATGATGAAGTATTACACCAAGAGCCAGCTGGGCGAGGTCGAGCTTTCGTCTTCCTCCTTCGGTCAGGCAATGGCTGTGACCCCGCTGCAGGTCTGTACCGCCATCTCGGCAGCCGTCAACGGCGGCTACCTCGTCACCCCTCATGTGGTGGATAAGATAACCGACCAGAACGGCAATGTCGTCGAGGAGATCGGCGCGAACGTCCGCCGCCAGGTCATCAGCAAGAGCGCCAGCGAGACCATCCGCCAGTTCATGGAGTATGAGGTCGGCGACGGCACCACCACCGGCGGCGGCTCCAACGCCTACGTCGCGGGCTACCGCATCGGCGGCAAGTCCGGTACGTCCGAGCAGCTGAACATGGAGCGCCGCGCCGACGGCGACTACAAGAAGGTCGCCTCCTTTGCCGCCGTCCTGCCCGCCAACGACCCCGAAATTCTGGTCTATGTCATGCTGGACGACCCCAACAACGCCCACACCGACTATTCGTCCATCCTGGCTGCGCCTGTGGTCGGCAACATCATCAGTGAGATAGCCCCCTATCTGGGCATTGCCACCGACGGCATCGACCGCAGCCAGAACACCGTCAAGGTGCCGAACCTCGTGGGCAAGGAGTGGAGCAATGCGCAGGTCTCCCTGAATACCAAGGGCCTCAAGCATCAGCTCGTGGAGAGCGAGAGCGACCAGACCGCCGCCGTCGTCACCTACCAGTACCCCCACGCGGGCGCAGCGGTGGCCAGCGGCACCACCATCTATCTTTACACCGATACCTATTCCGGCAGCCACACGGAAGTGCCGGACGTCAGCGGTAAGAGTGCCGACTTTGCCCGCCAGATGCTGACCGCCGCCGGCCTGAACTGTCAGGTGGCGGGGGACAGCGCCGGTACCGTGCAGAGCCAGAGCGAGGCCGCCGGCTCCAGCGTCCAGAAGGGTACTGTCGTTACCATCACTTGCGGATAAGGAGATTTATTATGGAAAAAAATCGCAGCAGACCTGCTTTTGAAGGGCCTTGCCCCCGAGGGCTTCGCCGACAGCCAGCCCATCGGCCTCGTGACCACCGACAGCCGCGAGGTCTGCCCCGGCTGCATCTTTGTGGCTTTCCCCGGTGAGCGCTTCGACGGCCACGATTTCGCGGCCAGGGTGCTGGAAGAGGGCGCGGCCTATGTCGTCCTCAACCATCCGGTGGAGGGCGTCCCGGCTGAACGGGCGGTTATCAGCCCCGACAGCTACCACGCCATGATGGTCATGGGTGCGAACTACCGCAGCCAGTTCCACCCGAAGGTGGTGGGCGTCACCGGCAGTGTGGGCAAGACCACCACCAAGCAGATGACCTACGCCGCCATCGCGGGCTTTGGCAATACCATCAAGACCGAGGGCAACCAGAACAACGAGCTGGGCCTGCCCCGCACCATCTTCCGCATCGGCAGGGATACGGAGTACGCTGTCGTCGAGATGGGTATGAGCCACGCCGGTGAGATCGAGCGTCTGGCAAAGTGCGCCCGCCCCGATGTGGGCATCATCACCTGCATCGGTGTGTCTCACATCGGCAATCTGGGCAGTCAGGAGAATATCTGCAAGGCGAAGCTGGAGATCTGCGCCGGCCTTGCCGAGGGTTCGCCCCTCGTGCTCAACGGCGACGACCCCTTCCTGCGCAAAGCCGCTCTGCCCGCCCATGTCCGGCCCGTGTGGTTCAGCCTCGGCGATGAGAACGCCGACGTCTGCGCCCTCGATGTCCGGCAGGAGGGCGACGGCATGGCCTTCACCCTCTGCGATAAAAATGCAGGCCGCTATGAGGTGACGATTCCTGCGATGGGACGTCACAACGTGGCGAACGCGCTGGCCGCCTACGCCGCCGCCACCCGTCTGGGCCTCGCGCCCGAGGGCGTCATCGCGGGTCTGGCCGACTTCGAGCAGACCGGTATGCGCCAGAAGGTGGTCCATGCAGGCAGCATGGACGTCATCGAGGACTGCTACAACGCCAACCCCGACAGCATGAAGGCTGCGCTGGCGATGTTCAAAGAGTACCCCTGCAAGCGCCGCTTCGCTCTGCTGGGCGATATGCTGGAACTGGGCGGGATGAGCGCGCCCGCCCACGAAGAGCTGGGCCGTCAGGCCGCAGAGGCCGGGCTGACCGCCCTTGTCACCTACGGCCCCGAGGCCGCACGGACGGCCCGGGCCGCAAAGGACGCGGGCCTCGCCGACGTCGTCCACGCCGAGGATTACCGGCAGGCCGCAGACGCTCTGCTGGCCCGGATGGCCCCGGGCGACGCTCTGCTGGTGAAGGCCAGCCGGGGCATGGCACTGGAAAAGGCGCTGGCCCTGTTTTATCCCGTCTGCGCAAAGTAAAATACTTGGAGTATCGTTATTATGATTCGTTTTGCCTTGATCGTCGCCTCAACGCTGGGGTTCGTCCTCACGGCGGCGCTCGGGAATTTGATGACGCCGCTGCTGCGGGCGTTCCGCGTCCAGCAGGAGGAAAATGAGCCGCCCACGATGGGCGGGCTCTGCCTGATGGTGGGGACGCTGGCGGCGGTGGGCGTCGGCTGGACAGCGGCCTGTGTCGCCCAGCCGGAGCTGCTGGGGACCGAGAGCCTGCTGACCACCCGGCTGCTCATCGCCCTGTTCGGGGCGCTCTGCTTCGGGGCCGTGGGCCTGACGGACGATCTGGTCCGGCTGCGGCATCGGTCGCCGCTGGGGCTGCGCCGCCCGGTGCGGCTGGCGCTGGAAGCGGCCTCCGGCACGCTGGTGCTGGCCCTGCTGGGGCTGAACCACTGCCTGCCCGACGGGCTGGCCCTGCCGGGCGTCGGCTACTGCACCCTCGGGCCGCTGGCGCCGGTGGTCTGGCTGGTGATTTTAGTGGCGCTGGCCGAGAGCGCCCGCACCGCCGACGGCATGGACGGCACGGTCTGCGGCTGCGCCTTCATCGCCATGCTGGGCCTCATGACGGCTATGACCCTCCTGGGCTGGTTCCCGCTGGGGGTCCTCCCGGCGGCGCTGGCCGGAGCATTGATGGCCTTTCTGCTCTGGAATTTCTACCCCGCAAAGCTCCGCCCCGGTGCAGTGGGATGCCAGTTTTTAGCCGGTGCGCTGGGCTGTGTGCCGCTGAGCGTCGGCTGGCCCGGGCTGACGCTCCCGCTGGCTCTGCCCTACTGGCTGGAGGGCGGCATGGTGGCTCTGCAGATCATCGTCTGGAAAGCCTCCGGCGGGCGGCGGCAGCTGTTCGGCACCGCGCCGCTCCACCGCTGGCTGGAAAAGCGGGGCTTTGACCCGGTGAATATCTTTTATATCTTTGGAGTCCTGGCAATGCTGGGCCTTGCGCTGACCTTGCAGGCGGCGCGGGCCAGCTGAGCCGGGACCCGATAAGGAGGGAATGCGGATGGCGACCATCCGGAGAAAAAAGCCTGAGTCCTTTGCCATCTTGTCGAGCCCCGGCCCCTGGCCGCAGGTGCTCATCAACTGGCTGGCGACGCTGGCAGTCATCATCGTGTTCGGACTCATCATGCTGTTCAGTGCCAGCTACACCACGGGCTACCTGCGGATGGGCGACAGCTTCTACTACATCAAGTCGCAGATGCTCTGTCTGGGTCTGGGCCTCGCGGTCATGCTGCTCTTCTCCCGCATCGACCACCGCTTTCTGCGCAGGATGGTCGGGCCGGGCTATGTCGTCTGCATCGTGATGCTCATTGCGGTGCTGTTCAGTGCGCCCCTCAACGGCTGCCGCCGCTGGCTGCGCATCGGCTTTACCATTCAGGTATCGGAGATCGCAAAGTTCGAGATGATCCTGCTCACGGCCCATCTGGCCGCGAAAGCGCCCCATCTGGAAAAGCTGGACCCCGCCTCCGGGCGGCGCGTCCCGGCAGGCCAGTGGCTCTATCAGCGCATCGTGCGGGAACTCATCGTCCCGCTGCTGCCCCTCATCCCGGTGGTTATCCTGCTCATGCTTGAGCCCCATATGTCCGGCATCGTCCTGACGACGGCCATCTGCGGCACCATCCTGCTGCTGGGCGGCAGCGGCGGCATCATCACCTGGGCGGGCGGCGCGTCCGCTGTGCTGCTGCTCCGCACCGTGCTGGAGCACATCGACTCCATCCCGTACTTACAGAGCCGTCTGGACGGCTGGACCCACGACCTGAGCAAGATGACCGACCAGACCCTGCAGAGCCTCTACGCCATCGGCTCCGGCGGTGTCACCGGCCTTGGCCTCGGCAACAGCATCGAAAAACAGCTCTGGCTCCCCGAGAGCACCAACGACTTCATCTTCAGCGTCGTGTGCGAGGAGCTTGGCTTCGTGGGTGCCGTCATCGTCATCCTGCTCTTTGTGCTCTTCCTCGTGCAGGGGCTGTGGCTGGCGTTCCACGCCGAGAACCGCTACTGCACACTGGTGGGCATCGGCATCATGGCCCAAATTGCGTGGCAGGTGTTCTGCAACATCGCGGTCGTCACCAACACCCTGCCCAACACCGGCATCTCGCTGCCCTTCTTCTCCTCCGGCGGCACCAGCCTCATCCTGCTGCTGGCCGAGATGGGCGTGATGATAAATATCGGCCGGGGCGGCGAGCGCGCCCGCCTCGAGCGGGAGAATCTCCGCGCCCAGCGGGAACAGCGGGAAAAAGAAAAGTCCGACAACACCATCCGGCTCGACCCCAACATGGGATATTGAGCACATCCAGATAAGGAGGAAATCACCATGCGTGTACTGATCGCAGCCGGCGGCACTGCCGGACATATCAACCCGGCTCTGGCCATCGCGGGAGCCATCAAAAAGGCCGACCCGTCCGCCGAGATACACTTTGCAGGCCGGAAGGAGGGGATGGAATACCGTCTCGTGACCCAGGCAGGCTACCCCTTCCACCACATCGAGATCACCGGTTTCCAGCGCAGGCTCTCCCTGAACAACATCAGGCGGAACATCATCACCCTCTGGAATCTGGCCCTCTCCGGCCCGAAAGCCCGGGCCATGATGAAGGAAGTGCAGCCCGACCTCGTCATCGGCTGCGGCGGCTACGTCTCCGGCCCGGTGGTGCGCTGCGCCGCCAAGAAGGGCATCAAGACCGCCATCCACGAGCAGAACGCTTTCCCCGGCGTGACCAACAAGCTGCTGGCCCCGGACGTGGACATCGTGTTCGCCGCCGTGCCTGCCGCTGTGGAAAAGCTGGGTGCGCCCGAAAAGACGCAGGTCGTGGGCAACCCGGTGCGGCCTGAAGTGTTCGAGAAGGCAGGGGAGCGGGACGCCATCCGCGCCCAGCTGGGTGCCGGCGACCGCACCGTCATCCTCTCCTTCGGCGGAAGCCTCGGCGCCCGCCGTGTCAACGAGGTGGTGGCCGACCTCTGCGCATGGGAGCAGAAAGAGCACAAGCCTGTGCTCCACATCCACGCCACCGGACAGTACGGCGTGGAGCTGTTTCAAAATCTCGAAAAGGAAAAAGGCTTTGCTCCCGGCGAGAGCCTCGTGGTGAAGGAATATATCAACAATATGCCCGAGCTGCTGGCCGCTGCCGACCTCGTCATCAGCCGCGCCGGTGCGCTGACGCTGGCCGAACTGGAAGCCGAGGGCCGCGCCGCCATCCTCATCCCCAGCCCCAATGTGGCGGAGAACCACCAGTATTACAACGCCATGGAGCTGCAGAAGGCCGGTGCCGCTGTGGTCATCGAGGAAAAGGATCTGACCGGCGAGAAGCTGGTCTCGACCGTCTCCGGCCTGCTGGCCGAGCCGGGCAGGCTGGCTGCCATGGGTAAGAACGCCCGCACCCTTTCGGTGGACGACAGCCTCGACCGCATCGCCGACGCCCTGATGAAACTGGTCAAGACGCCGTGATTGATTCGGCAGCACTCTTGTGATAAAATAATCAGACGGAAAGGAGGCGACGCCGCACCATGCAGCAGGATCGGAACAAGAGCCGACGCCCCAGCAGTTCGATCCAGCAGAACAGCGCCCGACGGCAGGGAAAGCCCCGCAAAGCCTACGACTGGACGCAGGACCGGCGTCCCTCGAATCAGGACCGCCGCCGGACGCAGGGCTATCAGGAGCAGACGCTGGACTTCTCGGGCGGCAATGTGACGTTCGAAAACCACAGCTCGGGATATGCGGACAACAGCATCCAGTTTCCCCAGCAGACGGCGCGACGGCCCAATAACCAGAACCAAAGCCGCCGTCAGGGCCAGCAGAGAAGCCAGCGGCCCCGTCAGAACACGACCGCCTACCCCGCAAATGGGAGCCGCCCCCGCAATGGCCAGCGGCCCCAGAATGTCCAGAGCGCCCGGAGGCCTCAGAGCGGCGGGCGCTACCGCCCCACGGAGGCGAACCTCCGCAGCCCGGCCCGGCGGGAGGGCAGAAAAAAGCGCCGTCTGACCCGGGCCGCTGTCCGCCGCCGCAGGGCCATCCGCCGCCTGACGGCGCTGGCGCTGCTGCTCTGCGTCATCGGGGTGGGCGTCTACCTCACCGTGACCATGCTCTTCAAGATAAACACCTTGCAGGTGGCAGTCGATGGAGAGGTGGTGCAGGAGGTGGGCGGCTATTCCAGCGCTGAGATCCTGCAGGCGCTGGGCGTCCACGCGGAAGAGAACATCTTCAGCTTCGACCCCGCCGAAAAGGCCGCTGCGCTGGAAAAGCAGTTCCCGCTGCTGGAAAATATCCGGGTGGAGCGGGATTACCCTAACACCGTAGTGGTGCGGACCAACGCGGCCGCTGCCGTCTACGCCATGCAGACGTCCGGCGGCTGGCTGAGCCTTTCTGCGGGGCTGAAGATACTGGATCAGGATTCGGCCCAGCCGGACCTTATCATCCTCTGCGGCGGCGAGCCGGTATCCACGACGCCGGGTACACAGCTGGAATTTGAGACAGGACCGTCCGGCCCGTCTTCGGGCAGCGCGGCGTCTGACAGCGCCGCATCCAGCGAGGCCGGACCGCCTACGGATAAGCGGCTCGAGTCCCTGAACACTCTGCTGACCGCACTGGACAGCAGTGAGCTGGGGGCGGATGTCACCCGCATCGAGTTCGAGGACCCGGAGCAGATGGCGTTTTTGTATCAGGGCCGCATCAGCGTGCTTCTGGGTACCCTGAATGAGCTGGACTACAAACTCCGGCTGGCAAAGTATGTCCTGCTCAACGAGGACGGCAAGGGCTGCTCGCCCACCGACACCGGTATGCTGGATCTGAGCCACCTGAGCGCCTCTTCCAGCCGCAAATTCCGCTTTGCACAGGGTGAGCCGACCCTGCCCTCGGGCTGGACGGCCCCGGAAGAGCCTGCCGCCCCGGCGGAGGCAGAGGCCGAGAGCCAGCCGGAGGAAGTCTCCGGCACCGAACCCGATACCGAGGGCGCGGAAGCCGCGCCCGCCGAAGACCCCACTGCCGCAGCGGCAGAACAGCAATAAGGAGCATTTGAACGATGAAACTGGAACAACTGTTGGAGGGCGTGTCCTATACGCTGGTGCAGGGCAGCCTTGAACTTGACATCGAGGACATCATCTACGACAGCCGCAAGGCGGCCCCGGGCCGGCTTTTCGTCTGCATCGTGGGTACCCAGCGGGACAGCCACGACTACGCCGCCCAGTGCGTGGCCGACGGCGTGACGGCGCTGGTGGTCCAGCACGACATCGACCTTTCCACCGTCCCCGGTGCTACCGTGCTGAAGGTGGAGAGCAGCCGCTATGCGCTGGCGCTCATGAGCGGCAACCTGTTCGGCAACCCCTCCCGCCGGATGACCATGATCGGCGTCACAGGTACCAAGGGCAAGACCACCACCACCCACATGATAAAGAGCGTGCTGGAAGCCGCAGGCCGCAAAGTGGGCATGATCGGCACCAACGGCATCTACTTCCTCGGCCACCATCAGGAGACGGCCAACACCACCCCTGAGAGCTATGAGCTGCAGAAGACTTTCCGGGAGTTTCTGGACGCCGGCTGCGACACGGCGCTGATGGAAGTGTCCAGTCAGGGCCTCATGATGGACCGCGTGGCGGGCATCCATTACGACATCGGCGTCTTCACCAACCTCTCGCCCGACCACATCGGCCCCGGCGAGCACAAGACCTTTGAAGAATACCGCAGCTGGAAGGGTCAGCTTTTCAAGCGCTGCACCACCGGCGTCGTGAACATCGACGACGAGAACACCGAGGCCCTGCTGGAAGGCCACACCTGCAAGCTGGTGACCTACGGCTGCAGCGAGAAGGCCGACTACCGCGCCGGTACTTACCAGCTGCTCCGCACCCACGACTTCCTCGGCGTCCGGTTCCATGTCTCCGGCAAGGACGATATGGACGTCAAGGTGAATATGCCCGGCGAGTTCAGCGTCTACAATGCGCTGGCCGCTCTCACTGTGGGCAAGGTGCTGGGCCTGCCCGATGAGGCCATCCACGAAGGTTTGAGCCGCTGCGTGGTCAAGGGCCGCGTGGAGCTGGTCCCCATCAGCAGGAAGTTCACCATCCTGCTGGACTACGCCCACAACGAAGTCTCCACCGAGAGCCTGCTCACCACTCTGCGGGCCTACGACCCCCACCGCCTCGTGGTGGTGTTCGGCTGCGGCGGCAACCGCTCCAAGCTGCGCCGCTACGGCATGGGCGAAATTTGTGCCAAGATGGCCGATTTCTCCATCCTCACGGAGGACAACAACCGCTTTGAGAAGGTGGAGGACATCATCGCCGACATCCGCGTGGGCATGAACAAGGGCAACCCGGACGCAAAGTTCGTGGAGATCCCCGACCGCCTCGACGCCCTGCATTATGCTGTGGACCACGCACAGGAAGGCGACCTCATCGCCGTCATCGGCAAGGGCCATGAGACTTACCGTGACCGCGAGGGCGTCAAGACCCCCTTCCTCGAGCGGGAGCTGCTGGAAGAGTACGCCCAGCAGATCGGCCTTGAGTAATATCTGAGCATAAAAATACCGGCTGTGCTTAAAGCACAGCCGGTATTTTTGTCGTATTTGGACTTTAGTTCTTTCTGCCAGAGCCTTCTGAGCCTTTTCCTCGGGGATGAGGTTGGTCATGCTCTTGAGGCTGATGCCGATGGTGGAGAGGTTGTGCAACATGGCAGAGGACGCAGGCTGCAGGATGCCCATTGCCCCCAGCGCGATGAGGGCAGAGTTGAAGGTCAGCACAAAGCGGTAGTTGGCGCTGACACGGCGCTGCAGGGAGTTGGCGATGGTCTTGAGGACGACCAGTTCCTCGAGGCTGTCGGCCTTGATGGTCACGTCTGCGATCTCGCGGGCGATGGCAGCGCCGGAGTTGATGGCGATGCCGACGTCAGCGGCAGAGAGGGCGGGGGAGTCGTTGATGCCGTCGCCGATCATCACGACGGTGTGGCCCTCGCTCTTGGCCTTCTGGACGAAAGCAGCCTTGTCCTCGGGCAGGACTTCGGCGAAGAACTGGTCCACACCCACCTGCTTTGCGATGGCGGCGGCGGTGCGCTCGCTGTCACCGGTCATCATGACGGTGTTGGTGATGCCGAGGCCGCGCAGAGCGCGCAGCACGCGGGAAGCTTCCGGACGCAGCGGGTCGGCGATGCAGATGACGCCGGCCAGATGGCCCGAAGCGGCCAGATAGAGGTGAGAATACTCCGGCTCGAGGTTATCGAACTTCTCGCGCTCGTCCTCGGGGATGGTGCAGTGCTCGTCCTCAAAGACGAAGTGGTGGCTGCCGATGACGACCCGCTCACCGCTGACGCGGCTGGCGATGCCGTGGGCCACGATATACTCTACCTCGGAGTGCATCTCTTCGTGGGAGATGCCGCGCTCTTTGGCCTCCCGGACGACGGCGTTGGCCATCGAGTGGGGGAAGTGCTCCTCGAGGCAGGCGGCCAGCTGCAAAACTTCGCTCTCGCTGCAGCCGGAGAAGGGGACGACCTTGACCACCTTGGGGGTAGCGCGGGTCAGGGTGCCGGTCTTGTCGAAGACGATGGTGTCGGCCTTGGACAGGGTCTCGAGGTACTTACCGCCCTTGACGGTGATGTGGCTTGCGCCGCACTCGCGCATGGCAGAAAGAACGGCCAGCGGCATGGAGAGCTTGAGGGCGCAGGAGAAATCGACCATCAGGCAGGAGATGGCGCGGGTGGCGTTCCGGGTCAGGGCGTAGGTGACGACGGTAGCACCGAGGCACCAGGGGACCAGACGGTCGGCCAGAGCCAGCGCACGGTTCTCGGTGCTGGACTTCAGCTTCTCGGATTCCTCGATCATGGCCACGATCTTGTCGTAGCGGTTTGCGCCGCCCTCGGTCCTGGTGGTCAGGACGCACTCGCCCTCTTCCACCACAGTGCCGGCGTAGACGGTGGCACCGATGGTCTTGCGCACCGGCATGGACTCGCCGGTCAGAGCAGCCTGGTTGACCATGGCTTCGCCCTCGATGACGGTGCCGTCCAGCGGGATCATGTTGCCGGAGCGGACGACGATCTCGTCGCCGGGGTGGACCTTGGTGAGCGGCATGAGCACTTCGGTACCCTGTGCGCGGACCCAGACCTTATCGACATTCAGGGCCATACTGCGGGCCAGGTCGTCGAGGCTCTTCTTGCGGGTCCACTCCTCCAGCAGAGAGCCGACGTTGAGCAGGAACATGACGGAGCCTGCGGTGGCGAAATCGCCCCGCAGGAGGGAAACGCCGATGCTCAAAGCATCCAGCACCTCGACTTCCAGTTTGCGGCGCCACAGGCAGCACACACCCTTCCAGAGGAACTTGATGGAGCGGAACACGGTGTAGGCGGCGTTGAGCGGGGCGGGCAGGAACAGCTCGCGCAGCACCCGGCCTGCCAGGAGGTTATACATCTTTTCCTGATATTCCTGATTGATGCGGCGGCTGTCGGCGCTGGTGACCAGTGCGTCCAGTTCGGGGTCATCGAAACGGTAGGTGCTCAGGGCGGCGACGGCATCCTTGCGGGAGCCGGTGTAATACACCACCACATCGCCCGTCCGCTCGTAGACCTTGGCCTTGCTCACAGCGTCGTGGTGGTTCAGATAGGCTTCCAGCACATCGGCCCGGTGAAGGGTCATCCGCACATTGCAGACGTGTACCCGCAGACGGCCGCGGCTCTCATGAAGAATAGTACATTTCATATCAGAATATCCTCTGCGTATTGCAAAAAATAACCATAAAAAGAGCCGCCCGCAGGCGGCTCAGAGACTGCAAAATTACTCGTTGGTCTCGGTGGTCTCTGCCTCGGCAGCGTCCTCGATGACCTCAGCCTCAGCCTTGGCAGCGCGGGCCTCGTTGATGGCCTTTGCATCCTCGAGGATGTCACCGGCCTGCTCCTGGACCTTGCTGACGGTCTCCATGGTGGAGTCCTTCATGCGCAGGACAGCAGCGGTGGTCTGGGTGTAGACCTTCTTGGCATCGCTGCTGGACAGCAGCTTGAAACCAGCGGAACCGAACAGGGTGCCGGCAGCGAACAGAGCGATCTTCTTCATATCGAACATAGTAGTATACCTTCCTTTTTATCGTATTCCCTCATGTACCCCAAAGGGCATGGGATAAGTGTTTCTGCCGTTATTATAACGCGGTTTTTGGAAAATTCAAGGGATTTTGATGATGTTTATATCTGCTAACATTTTACGATAAGTAGTTAGAAATGTCTATCTTTACGTGTTTTTTGGTACAAACTACAGTTTGTATTTTCAAACAAACTCCAAGGTGCCGAAGAAATATAACAAAGAGTCTTGCGCTGAGAGGTGCATTCATTGTACAATAAAAAAGTATGCGATAAAATCGACAGGGCCGGGACGTTCCGGCCCTGTAACAATAAGTGAGGCTGGATATGGAAAAGAAAGATATTCGTGTGCTGGCGCTCGACCTCGACGGCACCCTGACCAATGACCAGAAGGTCGTCACCCCCGCCACCCGCGCAGCGCTGGATGCAGCTGCTGCCAAGGGTGTGACCATCGTGCTGGCCTCGGGCCGTCCCACGGCAGGCGTCATGCCGCTGGCAAAGGAGCTGGGACTGGATAAAAAGGGCGGCTGCATCCTCTCGTATAACGGCGGTGCCATCATCGACTGTGCCACCGGCGAGACGCTCTACCGCAAGCAGCTGGATGCAAAGTATGTGCCGCAGCTCTGTGCCTTCGCCAGGGAGCAGGGCGTGGTCATCATTACCTATAATAAGCAGGGCGTCGTCACCGAAAGCCCCGAGGACGAGTGGGCGCTGAAGGAGTGCTTTACCTGCAAGCTGCCCATGCAGAAGGTGGAGGACCTCGCCGCCTATGTGGATTATCCCATCTGCAAGATGCTCATTACCCTCGACCCCGCCCGCCGCGGCGAGGTGCTGGAAGCAGGCCGGAAACAGTTTGCGGGCGAGATCGACCTCTACCCGTCCAGCCCCTTCTTCATCGAGGCTGTGCCGCTGGGGGTCGCCAAGGACGTGAGCCTCGGCAGTCTGCTGGAAAGCAGGGGGCTGACCCGCGACAACCTCATGGCCTGCGGCGACGGCCTCAATGACTGCTCTATGATACGCTTTGCCGGCGTGGGCGTGGCCATGCAGAATGCAGAGCCCCCCGTCAAGGAGGCGGCGGACTATGTGACCGTCGCCGACAACAACCATGACGGCGTGGCTGAGGCCATTGAGAAGTTCATTTTTTGAAAGGATACCAGACGCAAATGCCGCGCAACTTAGTTTTATTCGATTTGGAGTGGAACATCGGCTATCAGCCGTTTATCTTTAATTATCACGGTGTCCAGCAGACGTTCCGGGGGGAGATCATTGAGATCGGTGCTGTCAAGATCGACGAGGACGCCAACGTGCTGGATACCTTTTCCATCCACCTGCGTCCCCGCATCTTCCGCTGCCTGCAGCACCATATCGCCAAAGTCACCGGTCTGACGCAGGAGGACCTCGACAGGGGCGAACCCATCATCCAGGGCCTCCGCCGCTTTATGAAGTGGTGCGGCCCGGACGCCGAGTTCGCCGAGTGGGGCATGGATGACGTGCCGGTGCTCAAGCAGAACCTTTTCCTCTGCAATCTCGACGAGAGCCGCCCGACGGTCTGGTACGACCTGCAGCAGCTCTTTCTGCGGGAGTACCCCCGCAAGGAAGGCGAGGGGATGAAGCTGGAAAATGTCGTCACCCGGATGGGCATCCCGCTGGAACGCCCCTTCCACGACGCTCTGTCCGACACCCTCTACACCGCCGACCTCTGCCGTATGCTCGACCTGCGGGCTGGACTGGCCGCTTACCCCAGCGAGGAGGACACCCTGCGCCAGAGCCTTTGCCCCACGCCGGGCGACTACCGGGATTTCAGGGTCTTCCGGGGCTATCTGGACCAGTCTATGTGGAAGCTGGACCCCGTCATCGGCACGATGGCCTGCCCGGTCTGCGGCACGGCCCTGCAGCCGGATGACGTCTGGCTGAAAAAAGGGAGCAGCGGCTGGTATACGCTGTCCCAATGTCCCGTCTGTAAGGGCCGGGGCGGCGAGGCAGGCCGGGGCGTGTTCCAGAAATACCGGATGTCGCGCCGGGACGGCCTGCACTGGGCCTTCGCCCGCTGCGTCCAGATGCCGGACGATGCAAGCCTGGTCCGCTGGAAAAAGCAGAAAGCCCAGTATCTGGAGCGTCAGCGCCTCAAGGCCGAACGGCAGGCCGCCGAAGCAGAGGCCGCCCGGCACATCTTCTGAGGCAGAAGAATAAAATAGCGTGCAGGAAAGAACGACGCTGTTTCGTATTGTAAGGAGAGACAGGAAGAATAAGGCAAAAAAGCTCAGATTTTGTTCATATCCCGGTCATAGATGCTGGATATACTAAGAAGGAACATCAGGCAGAAACGAAAGGGATGGTACGAGCACGATGGAAACGACGCTCATCGACGGGCTCCACCAGCTGGGTACGCTGGAATTCTGGGAGGCATTGTTAGAGGGCTTTGAAGGGCTGGGGCCGTTGGTCCCTATCCTGCTGGCGATGGTGGAATCCATTTTTCCGCCGCTGCCCCTCATCGCCATCGTGGCCCTCAATATCGCGGCCCACGGCGGATTTCTCGGCTTCGTCTACAGCTGGCTCGGTGTGGCCGCAGGCGGCACGGTGGTGTTTTTATTCTGGCGGCGGGTGGTCAAACGCTTTTTCTGGAAGCTGGCCTCTCGCTCCGAACAGCTGAAAAAGGCCCAGCAGTGGGTCAGCCATGTGGACACCGCCACCCTCTTCATGCTGGCCGTCCTGCCCTTCACGCCCACGTCGTTCCTGCATCTGGCCTTCGGCATCTCGGACTTTGACGAGAAACGCTATCTGCTCACCCTTCTGGCGGGCAAGGCCGTTATGGTGGCCATGATGGCTCTCTTCGGCCAGTCGCTGGTCAGCGCGCTGAAAAATCCGGTGTATCTCATCCTCGCCATCGCCATCTGGGCCGGGATGTACTGGGTGAGCAGGAAGTTCTGTAAGAAGCACGATTTGGATCGATAAAATTGCGAAGCGCTTGACTTTTTTGCTGAGAGTGCATATAATAAAAGCAATGAAGGAAGATATTGCTTCATAGGTTTTCACCAATGAGCAAACAGAAGCCCCACGGTATTGCAGTACCGCGGGGCTTCTGTTTTGCGGGGATCAGTGCTTACCGGCCTTAAGCTGTTCGTCAAGCCACTTGTCAATGCAGTGAGCAACTACATTGGCTGCGACGGACAGAATGAAGGAAAAGAATGTCTCCATAGGTTTTTCACCCCCTTCCCCAATTTGAATGGAGTCGGAAGGCCGACACCTAAAGAATATCATAAAATTCGACAAAGCACAAGAAAAAGCCGCTGTACAGCTGTGAAAAGCTGTACGGCGGCTTTTGTGGTAGTACGCTTAGTTCTCGGCCAGATTGCCGGTATAGAGCTGGTAATACTTGCCCTTCTTGGCGATGAGCTCGTCGTGGCTGCCGCGTTCAATGATGCGGCCCTGCTCCAGGACCACGATGCAGTCTGCGTTGCGGACAGTGGAGAGGCGGTGGGCGATGACGAAGCTGGTGCGGCCATACATCAGGCCGTCCATGCCGCGCTGTACCAGAGCCTCGGTGCGGGTGTCGATGGAGGAAGTAGCCTCATCGAGGATGAGCACCGGCGGGTCGGCAACGGCTGCGCGGGCGATGGCCAGCAGCTGACGCTGGCCCTGCGACAGGTTCGCACCGTCGCCGGTCAGCATGGTGTTGTAGCCCTCGGGCAGGCGCTTGATGAAGCCGTCGGCGTTGGCCAGACGGGCTGCGGCGATGCACTCCTCGTCGGTGGCCTCCAGACGGCCATAGCGGATGTTCTCCATGACCGTGCCGGTGAACAGGTGGGTATCCTGCAGCACGATGCCCAGAGAGCGGCGGAGGTCGGCTTTCCTGATTTTATGGATGTTGATGCCGTCGTACCGGATCTTGCCGTCCTGGATGTCGTAGAAGCGGTTGATAAGGTTGGTGATGGTGGTCTTGCCGGCGCCGGTGGAGCCGACGAAGGCGATCTTCTGGCCCGGACGGCCATAGAGGTTGATGTCGTGCAGGACGGTCTTGTTCGGTACATAGCCGAAATCGACGTCCGTAAAGGTGATGTCGCCTTCCAGCTTGTGGTAGGTGGTGGTGCCGTCGTGGTGGGGGTGCTTCCAGGCCCAGATGCCGGTGCGCTCGTTGGCCTCCACGAGGTTGTCGTCCTTGTCGTACTTGGCGTTGATGAGGGTGACATAGCCCTCATCGGTCTCGCTGGGCTCATCCATCATCTTGAAGATGCGCTCTGCACCGGCCAGTGCCATGATGATGCTGTTGGCCTGCATGGACACCTGACTGATGGGCATATTGAAGCTCTTGTTCAGGGACAGGAACGCCATGACAGTACCCAGCGTGACGCCGCCCATGCCGGTGACGGCCATGGCTGCACCCACCAGAGCGCAGATGGCGTAGCTGATGTTGCCCAGCTGAGCGTTGACGGGCATCATGATGTTGGCGAAGCTGTTGGCCTGCTTGGCGCTGTCCTTGAGCTTGTCGTTCAGCTCGCGGAAGCCCTCGAGGGCCTTCTGCTCGTGGGTGAAGACTTTAACGACCTTCTGGCCTTCCATCATCTCTTCGATGTAGCCGTTCACTTTGCCGAGGTCGCGCTGCTGTGCGATGAAGTACTTGCCGCTCTGCTGGGTGATCTTCTTGGAGCAGAAGAGCATCAGGGCTACCATCAGCATGGTGACGATGGTGAGCTGCCAGCTCAGCATGCACATGCTGGCAAAGACGGAAACGATGGTGATGGCGCTGGATACCAGCTGCGGGATGCTCTGGCTGAGCATCTGACGGAGGGTATCCACGTCGTTGGTGTAGACGGACATGATGTCGCCGTGGGGATGGGTGTCAAAGTAGCGGATGGGCAGGCTCTCCATGTGGGTAAAGAGCTGGATGCGCAGGTTGCGCAGGGTACCCTGGGTGACGTTGACCATGATGCGGGCGTTGAGCCAGGCGGCGAGGATGCCCACCACATAGATGCAGCCGACGCGCACCAGCGCACCGGCCAGCGGTGCAAAGCTGGGGTCCTGCTGCTGGGTCATGGGGATGATATAGTCGTCGATAAGGGTCTGCAGGAACAGGCTTGCCTGCACATTGGCCAGCGCGCTGACCACGATGCAGATGAGCACGAGGATGCAGTGAGGCAGATAGTGCTGGAACACCTCTGCCATGATGCGCTTGAGCAGCTTGCCCGGGTTCTCGACCTTCGGACGCGGGCCTCCCATGCCGCGGGGGTCGGGGCCATGGACGACTTTTGCTTTCTGTTCTGCCATTACTGCTCACCTCCCTGCTTGTCGAAGTCGCCGCCGCCCTGAGTCTGGCTGTTGTAGACTTCCTGATAGATCGCGTTGTTCTTCAGCAGTTCCTCGTGGGTGCCGAGGCCGTTGATCTGGCCGTTGTCCAGCACGAGGATGCGGTCGGCATCCTGCACCGAGGAAATGCGCTGTGCAATGATGATCTTGGTGGTGCCGGGGATCTCCTCACGGAACGCCTTCCGGATCTTTGCGTCGGTGGCGGTATCCACGGCACTGGTGGAGTCGTCGAGGATGAGGACCTTCGGCTTGCGCAGCAGGGCGCGGGCGATGGTCAGACGCTGTTTCTGGCCGCCGGACACGTTGGAGCCGCCCTGCTCGATCCAGGTGTTGTACTTGTCCGGGAAGCGCTCGATGAACTCATCGGCGCAGGCCAGCTTCGCCACACGGATGCACTCTTCCTCGCTGGCGTTCTCATTGCCCCAGCGGAGGTTGTCGAGGATGGTGCCGGAAAACAGGACGTTCTTCTGGAGCACCATGGAGACCTCGTGGCGGAGGACGTCGAGGTTATAATCCCGGACATCCACGCCGCCCACGCTGACGGTGCCGGTCTCGGCGTCGTACAGGCGGGGGATGAGCTGCACCAGACTGGACTTTGCGCTGCCGGTGCCGCCGATGATGCCCAGTGTCTCGCCGGGCTTGACGTCAAAGGTGATGTCGTTCAGGACAGGCTGGCCGGAGCCGTGCTTGTACTTGAAGGTGACGTGATCGAAGCGGATGCTGCCGTCCTTGACTTCCTGCACGGGAGCCTTGGCGGGGGGCAGGTCGGTCTTCTCGTCCAGGACTTCCACGATACGCTTTGCGGAAGCGGCGGACATGGAGATCATGACGAAAGCCATGCTCAGCATCATCAGAGCCATCAGGATGTTCATGATGTAGCCGAACAGAGCATTCAGCTGGCCGGTGGTCAGCGCGCCGTGCAGGATGTACTTTGCGCCGAACCAGCTCAGGGCAATGTTGCAGCCGTAAATAGCCGTCAGCATGGCGGGGCTGTTGAAGCTCAGACGGCTCTCTGCGTTGACGAACTGCTGATACAGACCCTCGCAGGCTTTGGTGTACTTCTCGTTCTCGAAGCCCTCGCGGACGAAGCTCTTGACCACGCGGATGGCGGAGACGTTCTCCTGCACCGAGGCGTTCAGGTTGTCGTAATTCTTGAAAACACGGTCAAAAATTTTGAAGGTGGGGACCATGATGCTTGCCAGCACGGCCAGCAGGAAGGCGACGGCTACCACGAAGATGAGGGCCAGAGGGCCGCCGATGCTGAACGCCATGATGAGTGCGAACACCAGATGGACCGGGGCGCGCACACACATGCGCTCCATCATCTGGAAAGCGTTCTGCAGGTTGGTCACGTCGGTGGTCATGCGGGTGACGAGGCCGGCGGTGGAGAATTTGTCGATGTTGGAGAAGGAGTAGTGCTGGATGTTCTCATACATCGCATCGCGCAGGTTGCCGGCAAAGCCGGTGGACGCCTCGGCGGCGTACTTGCCGGCCAGAATGCCCAGCAGCAGGGCGATGGCCGCCACTGCGAAGGTGAGCAGGCCGTATTTGACGATGGCGTTCATATCGCCCTTTTCAATGCCAAGGTCGATGATGAACGCCATGATGGTGGGCAGCAGGATGTCCATGACTGCTTCCAGCGCGGAAAACATCGGCGTCAGGAGAGCGGCGCGTCTGTATTCGCCCAGATGGGAAGCAAGCTTCTTTATCATACTTTGAGCCTCCTTTGAATAATTGTTTGGTACGGAACAATTTTATACAAAACAATATTAAAGTCAATGCTTTTTCCAAAGTTTCGGAAAAAGTTCATATTTGTTTCACTTCAAGCCCAGATACAATTTATTCAGCAGCCGCAGCAGCTCGGTGTTCTCTTCTTCGGTGAGCAGGCCGGCCACATATTCGTCGGTCTGGTGGAGGGCGAGCATGGTGTTTTCGTGGAACTGGCGGCCTTTTTCGGTGAGGACCAGCTGCTTGAGGCGGGCGTCCTGCTCCACGCTCCGGCGGGCGATGTAGCCCTTGCGCTCCATGAGCTGTAAAATATTGGTAACGGTGGAGCGGGTGATGGAGAACTCCCGCTCGATGTCCCGCTGGAATACGGGGGTGTCGGAGTTCCGGTAGAGGTACTCCATGATCCAGCCGTGCATGGGGGTCACGGCCTCCACGCCATTGGTGCGGGCAATCTGTCCTATCTTGCGGAAAATAAGGTTGTTCACCCGGCGCAGCTGGGCCGGGATGACCTGCGGTGTCTCCCACGGCGGCGCGATGGGGGTGCAGGCGGGTTCAAAGGCTTGGTTCATAGTGTCATCCTTCTGGTTTGGCTTTTGCTGTGAATGTTCGATCGTCGAACTGTTTCACATAAAACTGTTCGATACAGGACTATTATGCTCCGAAAAAAGAGGGCTGTCAACCCTCTTTGGATGATTCGTCCCACTGGCCCAGCCCGGTGAGGATGGAAACGGCCACCTCGGGCTTATTCGTGACCACAAGCTCCGGGTCCAGCCGGAACATCTGGCGCAGGTCGTCCCGGCTGTCATTGCCCACCGGCCAGGGCGCGACCTTGAAGCCGTGGGCGTGGGCATTGGGGACAAGGTCTTTGTCCCGGAAAAAGGCGTGGTACTCCGGCCCGACGTAATCCACCGGGAAGCCGAACTGGGCCACATAGTTCACAAAATCCGTCTGATAATAATACTGCTGCAGAATTTCGGCCAGGTTCATGCCGGGGAAGATGGAGCAGAGAAAATCGAGACGGTCTTTTAAGTAGTAGATGAGGACGCTGTTCTCTTCGTCCAGACTGCTGGGGTCTTCCAGCAGAGCGGCCGCTTCGCTGAGGGCCTGGGGGCTGGAAAGCTTCTCCACGAGAGGGTCGGTCTTCTTGAGGCCCAGCTTCTCCCAGAAGGTGGCCGGCTGGCTGAGCTGGGATTCGGGGCTGAGGGTCATGGCGCAGGTGGCCATCTGGGGCATCCGCTCCTTCACCCGGCGGAGGGTGCCGTACTCGAAGGAGGTGAGCACGGCCTTTTCTTCCAGCCCGGCGTCAAGGACGGCGTCGATGACCCGGTCCACGATCTCTTCATCTCGGTCAAAGTAGGGCTTCAACTCAATATGTACCATCCTGAAGTCCTGCGCGACTTCCAGAACCTCTTCGAGGGTGGGGATCTTTTCGCCCGCGAACTCCGGGCTTTTCCATTTTCCGAAATCCAGCTGGCGCAGGTCGTCGAAGTCCATATCCGGGATGTTGCCGTGGACGCCGGTCTTGAGGTCGGTGAGGTAGTCGTGGGCCACCACGAGATGACGGTCTCGGGTGATTTGAACGTCACACTCGAAGCCGTCCGCACCCAGCGTCTTTGCCAGACGGAACGCGGTCAGCGTGTTTTCGGGGGCCAGATGGGACGCGCCGCGATGGGCGATGATGAGAGGGCGCATGGCATGGACCTCCTTAAAAGACAAAAGTTGAAAAATGCGATGCCGTTACCCATGATACACGTTTTCACAAATTTCGTCAATGACGGCGTTTCGGTCAGCAAGGCAGGCGAAAATGGGGCGAAAGTACGACTTTTACCGTCAAAACGACGAAAATTTAAGCTGGATTTTAGCACTTTTCACGAGAAAAAACCAAAAATCGGCCCATTTCTCTCCCATCTGTTTCTTCCCAACGGACAATTCCTGTGATAAGATTATAGTGTAACAGGACGGCAGACGGCCTGCCAATGACCAAAAGAAAAGATACCTACGGAATAAGGAAAATGGAGAGTTTTGCTATGACTGAGTTCAAGCCCATCAAGGAAGGCAAGGTCCGCGAGATCTACGACAACGGCGACAGCCTCATCATGGTCGCCACCGACCGCATCTCTGCATTCGATGTTATCTTAAAGAATAAAGTCACCAACAAGGGCAAGGTGCTGACCCAGATGAGCAAGTTCTGGTTCGACTACACCCGCGACCTGCTGCCCAACCATATGCTGAGCGTGGACGTGAAGGAGATGCCCGAGTTCTTCCGGCAGCCCCAGTACGAGGGCCGCAGCATGATGTGCCGCAAGCTGACCATGCTGCCCGTCGAGTGCATCGTCCGCGGCTACATCACCGGCAGCGGCTGGGCCAGCTACCAGAAGACCGGCAAGGTCTGCGGCATCCAGCTGCCCGAGGGTCTGAAGGAGTCCGAGAAGCTGCCCGAGCCCATCTACACCCCCTCCACCAAGGCTGAGATCGGCGACCACGACGAGAACATCTCCTACGAGCAGAGCATCGACGTGCTGGAAAAGCTGTTCCCCGGCAAGGGCGAGGAGTACGCCACCAAGCTGCGTGACTACACCATCGCTCTGTATAAGAAGTGCGCTGAGTATGCCCTTTCCCGCGGCATCATCATCGCCGACACCAAGTTTGAGTTCGGTCTGGATGAGGAGGGCAACGTCATCCTCGGCGACGAGATGCTGACCCCCGATTCCTCCCGCTTCTGGCCGCTGGAGGGCTACGAGGCCGGCCACGGTCAGCCCTCCTTTGATAAGCAGTTCGTCCGCAACTGGCTGCTGGCCAACCCCGACAGTGATTACGACCTGCCGCAGGACGTCATCGACAAGACCATCGCCAAGTATGAGGAAGCTTACGAGATGCTGACCGGCAAGAAGCTGTAAGCACTTCCATAAATTCAACATCTGCCGCCCGCTTTGTGGAAAACGAAGCGGGCGGTTTTTGCGCTTGTATCCCAATTTTCGTCATAATGCCATGTAATTTGCCGAGAAGTTGTGCTGTCCGCCAAATTTTAGAAAAATTGCGAAAATCTATTGCAAGCCAGACATGGGGGGGGGGGGTATAATTAAGCAAAATAAAGCCCCCCGTACCCTGCGGGGGCCGGATGAAGCTATAGGAGGAAACAAGATGAAGTGGGTCAAACGATTTGCCGCCGGAATGCTGGCGGCGGCACTGTCCCTCGCGCTGCTGTGCGGATGCAGTGACAGCACCAAATTGGACAACGTGAAGGAGCTGAAATACGAGGACAGCATCCTGTATCAGCGTACCATATGGGACGATAACATGGCTGGATCGGGCTGGGCGATGGAATGCACCAGGCTCTCCAACGGCCAGACCATCATTATGGCCGAACAAAATCAGCAGAGAATTTACATTGGCACCAAGCTGAAGGGCGTGGTGAGAGGAATCGAAAACTACTATTATCCCAGTGCCCGCTATAATACCCCGGCTGGCACCTATCAGGTGGACCGCAAAGCAGGCACCTATAAAAAGATCGAGAAGCTGGATGCTGTGGACCAGGTGATCAGCGACCTCTTCCTGAGTTATGGCGGCAACCGCAATCCGAACCCGGCCTGTGCGCCGACCAAGATGGAAGAGGCTTCGGCTGCCCGCAACGGCGAGACCTACTATGTGGAGCGTGCAGAGTATGCCAGCGGCGCTGCAGTGGTTTATTACCGGATGGAAGGTCCAAATGCTGTCGATGCAGAGGCAAAGTATCTGGATATTTATCTTCCGGGCCAGAAGACGCCTCGGGCACGGTTCGAGGTAGTAAAAGAAGAGGGATATGGTCTGAACAAGGGCAGCAGGCTGACCAAGGAATATCCTGATGCGATGGAGACTCTGACCGAGGTTAAATGACAAGAAGTAATAGGGAGGAAGAACGATGAAGATGCTGAAACGAGTTGCCGCAGGGCTTGCGGCGGCAGTGCTGGCACTGGGGATGCTGACGGCCTGCGGCAGCGAAAAGGGAGCGCCCCAGAGCTGGGCGGGAAGCAACCTCGGCAAGGTGATCAATAAGGATACCGTCAAGAACAGCCGGATCCTGCTGGATTATACCGTGGTCGAGGGCGAAGGCGCAGGCACAGGGACCCGGAAATATGCCATCGGAATACATGGCGACTACCCTGAAAAAATAGGCTTTATCGGCTCTAAAGACTACGGCTGGCTGAGCACGGCTTACGATGGTTATAAAGAAAGTGGAAAGATCGTTAATCACAACCAGAGAACTTATATCGAGCATACATCCGGAGACACCACATACTATCAGCCTACCTTTGACGAGGATACGCTCTGGTATATGTTCGGTAGGAATAATCTGACTTTTGGCTTTTCTTATAGTAGCCAGAGTGTCGTCATGACCAACGAAGAAAAATATAAGGGCAAGATGTATCACACCGAGTCGTTTGCACTGCGAAACGGCGGCGCAGGTGAATATACCTACACCTTCTACTACGAGGCGAAGGATGCCGACAAGCCGGCTTACCTCCGCGTTGAGTGCCTGTCGAAGAGTTGTATGCTCAAGGTCAATGAATTTAAGGCCGTGGCAGAGAGCGAGCTGGGCGAGTATGCGTTCCTGCTGAGCACGGACAACTACCAGAAGCAGACCTGAACAGAATAGAATAGCGCCATCCTCCAATCGCGCCCCGGGGTTTACCGCATATCCCCGGGGCGCTTGTTTTTGCCCTATGGCGTTTTTTCCTCTTGAACGGCGCGGTGGGCAGTGTTACAATAACACAAGTAATGGGCAGAGAAACGGCCCTTCGTGTGAGAAGAGAGTGCCGCGCGGACGGCGAAAGGAAACAGTCAAATGGAGATCAGCACGCGGGAAAAGATCTTGCAGATCGTCAGTCGATACGTTATCATCACCCTGAGTATCAGCATCATGACCATCGGCGTATACTTCTTCAAATTCCCCAACAACTTCGTCTTCGGCGGCGTGACCGGCGGCGCGGCCCTTGTGGCAAAGCTCACGCCCCTGTCGGCCTCAGCTTTTTCGTCCTGTGCCAATATCCTCCTGCTCATTCTGGGCTGGATATTCCTCGGCAGGGATTTTGCCATCAGCACCGGCTGGGCTACCGTCGTCATGACGGCAGAGCTGGCCCTTTTTGAAAAATATGTCCCCCTCAGCGGCCCCCTGTCCAACCAGCCCATGCTGGACCTGGTCTTCGCCATCGCCCTGCCCGCCATTGCGTCGGCTCTGCTCTTCAACGTGGGCGCGTCTTCCGGCGGCACCGATGTCGTCGCCCTCATCCTGAAAAAATACACCCATATGAAGAACACCGGCGAGGCGCTTTTTATCACCGACTTCGTCATGGTGCTGGCAGCCTGCTTCGTCTTCGACCTCTACACCGCTCTCTACTCTTTCGTGGGTCTGACGGTCAAGAGCCTCGTCGTCGATGCCGTCCTCGAGCAGATGAAGATGTGCAAGGCCATCCTCATCATCTGCGACGACAAAGACCCCATCTGCGATTTCGTCATGCGCAAGCTGGTGCGCGGCGCGACCTATACGCCCTGCTACGGTGCCTACACCGACCGGCCCCACTACATGATCTATACGACCCTCACCCATCGCGAGGCATTGCAGCTGCAGGCATTTATCCATAAGGAAAACCTCAACGCCTTTATCTCGATGCTCAGCACCACCGAGGTGTTCGGCAAGGGCTTCAACCACGCATAAAAAATAATCAGCAGCATCAGCATCGCCCATCAGCGTGGGCATTGCGGCAGTGTTCAACCTTGCAGTCTCGATGATGCTGTAAAACGGTCTGTGTAAAGCTCATACGAAAGCTCTCCTGCAAAGGAGGGCTTTTTTGATTCATTCCCTTTTTGGATGGATAAGGATTCCATCTTTTCATTTCACAAATGCCGCCGGGTGCGGTAGGATAGAGCTGAGAAAAAGGCAAAAACAGCGCCGGATGGCAGCTTGTGCAGGAAAGGAGGGAAAATGGAAGAGAAAATGCGCGAGCAGCATGACCAAATGGAATAAATCTTGTGTACAAGAGAAATTTTTGGCGATTCTTAACGAATATTAAGACTGACGCTATGCCTTTTGTAAGATTGTCCGATTATGATAGAACCATCAGGAGCGGCGCAGTGAGGGCCGCCCCGCAAGTACGGTATAACGATTGAAGAAACCACCTGCCAAGGAGGAAAAAAGCATGGAGATCAAGAAAGCAGCCACGGCTGGCACTCTGGAATCCAGCGACTGCATGGTGACCGTCGAGCCGGGTGAGGGCAAGATCGATTTCTCCCTCGAAAGCTCTGTCATCCACCAGTATGGCAACCAGCTGCGCAAGGTCGCACTGGAGACCCTGAAGGATCTGGACATCGACAACGTCCGCATCACCATCGTGGACAAGGGTGCGCTGGACTGCACCCTGAAGGCCCGCATCGAGGGCGCGGTGTTCCGCTCTGTTGACCAGTATGAGAATCTGCCTTGGGGAGGTGCCATTCGATGAATAATCCGAACAAGAAGCGCCTGCGCCGCACGATGATGTTCCTGAATGCGCAGAAGCCCGGCCTCATCAAAGACCCTTACATCTATAAGGCCGACTCCCTGATGCTGGACCTGGAGGACGCTGTGGCCGAGAACCAGAAGGATGTCGCCCGCTTCAGCCTGTATCACGCCCTGAAGACCGTGGATTACCGCGGTGCAGAGCGGGTCGTCCGTATCAACGGTCTGGACACCCCCTACTGGCGTGAAGACATCCGTGCCTGCGTGGCCGGCGGCTGCGATTCCATCCGCATCCCCAAGACCGAGCACGCCGAGGATGTCCACCGCGTGGCTGCTGCCATCGCCGAGGACGAGAAGACCTATGGCCGTCCCGAGGGCGAAGTCCTCATCATCGCCGCTCTGGAATCTGCCCGCGGCGTCATGAACGCTCTGGAGATCTGCGAGAGCGATGAGCGCCTGTTCGGCATCGCACTGTCCGGCGGCGACTACACCAAGGACCTGCAGACCCACATCACCGGCACCGGCATTGAGCTGATGGGCGCCCGTCAGCAGATGATCATTGCAGCCCGCGCCGCAGGCGTGCAGTGCTTCGACACCGTCTACACCGACCTGAAGGATATGGACGGCTTCCGCAAGGACGTGGAGAACATCCACCTGATGGGCTTCGACGGCAAGTCCATCATCAACCCCCGTCAGATCCCCATCGTCCATGAGATCTTTACTCCCACCCAGAAGGACATCATCTTCGCTGAGAAGGTCGTCAAGGAGATCGACTCCAAGAAGGCTCTGGGCATCGGCGTCTTCACCGTTGACGGCAAGATGATCGACATCGCCTTCTACGATGGCGCAAAGCGCACCATCGATCTGGCAAAGGCATCCGGCGTGTATAAGGGGGATTTGTAATTATGTTGAACGCAGTCGGCAGAGAAATTCCCGAAGAGATCCTCGAGCGCACCGGCAAAGAGGTCTTTCAGGGCAACAATTATAAAGACGGCAAGGCTTTCCAGAAGGCCAGCCCGAAAGTCACCCCCGTGATGCGCAATGACCACGACAAGATGGTCAAGGACATCCACGAGGCTCTGGTCAAGTGCAATGCCCACGACGGCATGACCGTCTCCTTCCACCACCACTTCCGCGAGGGCGACCTCGTGGTCTGCATGGTCATGGAAGAGATCCACAAGATGGGCTTCAAGAACATCACCCTGAGCGCAAGCTCTCTGGGCAAGGCTCATGACGCCCTCGTCCCCATGATCGAGGACGGCACCATCGTCAACATCGAGTCTTCCGGCGTCCGCGGCAAGATCGGCGATGCCATTTCTCATGGCAAGCTGAAGGGGCTGGCTACCATGCGCAGCCACGGCGGCCGTGTCCGCGCCATCGAGACCGGCGAGACCCATGTGGACATCGCCTTCATCGGCGCACCTTCCTGCGACGAGTACGGCAACTGCTCCGGCATGGGCGGCAAGACCAACTGCGGCGTCCTGAGCTATGCTTACGTTGACGCTGAGATGGCTGACTATGTCGTCGCTGTCACCGATTGCCTCGTGGACTACCCCAACTACCCCGCAGAGATCAACCAGACCAAGGTGGATTACGTCTGCGTCGTGGACCAGATCGGCATCCCCGAGAAGATCGCTACCGGCGCTGCAAAGCCCACCACCGACCAGCGCAAGATCCTGATGGCAGAGTACTGCACTCAGGTCGTTGCAAACACCCCCTACTTCAAGGACGGCTTCTCTTATCAGACCGGTGTCGGCGGCGCATCCATCGCCTCCACCATCTCTCTGTCCAAGATCATGGAAGAGAAGAACATCCACATGGGTCTGGGCGTCGGCGGTCTGACCAAGCCCATGTGCGAGCTGCTGGACCGCGGTCTGGCCCGCAAGCTGGTGGATACCCAGGACTTCGACCTGGACGCTGTCAACAATGTCCGCACCAATCCCAACCACTTCCCCATCTCTGCTGGCGAGTACGCAAGCCCGATGAACAAGGGCGCTTTCGTTAACAAGCTGGATTACGTCATCCTGGCCTCTCTGGAAGTGGATACCCACTTCAACTGCAACGTCGTCGTCGGCTCCGATGGCATCATCACCGGCGCACAGGGCGGCCATCCCGATACCGCACAGGGTGCAAAGTGCACCATCGTCATCGCTCCTCTGCTGCAGGGCCGCATCCCGGCCATCTGCACCGACGTGACCACCGTCACCACCCCGGGCGAGAGCGTTGACATCGTCGTTACCGATTACGGCGTGGCCGTCAACCCCCGCCGTCCTGACCTGCTGGAGGCTCTGAAGGCCGCTGACTGCGTGCCTCTGAAGACCATCGAGGAGCTGCGCGACATCGCCTACTCCATCGTCGGCGAGCCGGAGAAGGTCCAGTTCGGCGACCGCATCGTGGGCATCATCGAGGCCCGCGACGGCACCGTCATGGACGTCGTCCGCGAAGTCAAGCCTTTCTCTTTCCGCGAAGATTGAGTGATATAGCGTAAAAGCGGGAATGTGGCTTGCCAACCACGCTTCGGAATGGATTCACGGAGATTCCTTCGCTCTTCTCACCCCCGCTTTTGCGGCTAAATATGCACACAAGCTTCATGCGATTCTCCTTTTTCAAGGTTTTGTGTTTTATACCGGCATAAAACCAGAGAGCAGCCAACTGCACCGCGCGCAGTTGGCTGCTCTTCTTTGTTTCTATGAAAAAATAAATGACGCTCTTACGGCACGAAACGATAGCCGACGCCGCGGATGGTGATGATGTGCTGGGGCGTGCGGGCGTTGTCCTCGATCTTGCTGCGCAGGCGGTTGATGTAGACCATGATGGCGTTGTCGTCCACAGCGATGAGATTGCCCCATATCTGCTCGTAGATCATATCCTTGGTGAACACCTGCTGCGGGTGGCGCACAAAGAGCAGCAGCAGGCTGCGCTCTTTCTCGGAGAGGTTCAGCTCCACATTGTTTTTATAAAAGCGCATGGTGGTGGTGTCGCAGAGGAAAGGCCCGCAGCTGATCTGCTGGTTGTTCTCCTGCGAGAAGCTCTTGCTGCGGCGGATGAGGGCCTTGACCTTTGCGCCCAAAATCTGGGGGCGGAAGGGCTTGGTGACATAGTCGTCAGCGCCCAGCGAGAGGCCGTACATGAAATCGTAGTCCTCGTTGCGGCCGCTGATGATGATGACCGGCGTGGTGACGCCGTTGCGCCGGATGGTCTGGATGACATCGAAGCCCTCCATGTCGCCCAGCGTGATGTCCATCAGGATCATATCCAGCGTGTTGCTCTGCCGCGCGATGAGGTCCAGCGCCGCCGCACCGCTGTTGACGACGAGAGGGTCCATCTCATTGCTTATCATAACCTTCGATAAAAGTTTGCAAATTGCTGGATCATCGTCTACAATAAGAACATGATACGACATGATAACTCCCTGCACTTTTCTGACCGGAAAATTTGTTTCGCTTATCTTATAATGAATAAAATTATAACATTTTTAGACAGGAAGAGCAAGACCGCCCCAAAGGAGGACTCGATATGAAGGAGAAGGCCCCGAAAAAGACATGGCTCCAGACGCTGCGCACCCTGTGGGTTCCGCTGGCCATCGGCGTCGTCACGGTAGCCGCACTGGCTGTCGTGGTGGGTATGGTATGGAAGGACTACCGCACCGCCATGATGGACAGCCAGACGAGGCAGATGGAGCTGGTGGTGCAGAGCACCGCCGACAGCATCCGCGTTCTGCTGGAAGAATACGCCGACCGGCTGGACTCCATCGCCGAAAAAGCGGAGGCCAGCAAAGCGTTCCGCCCCACGGTGACCCGGAGCGATACCATCCGGGACGTCTGGCTGGAAAACAGCAACGGCGAGGTCATCTACAGCTGCTACGGCCTCAGCGCCGTCTGCGATGTCCTCATCACTCGGACGGAGGACATCTCCTACTGGCAGTACCACAGCGGTGACGAGCACTATCTTGTGATGAAGAAGAAGGCCGGGGATGAGACCGCCTGCCTCGTGGTAGACTCCACGGTCATGTATCAGCAGCTCATCTCGGAGATCCATGTCGGCAGGAACGGCTACATCATGATAAAGAATGACGATAACCTTGTGGTCATGCACCCCGAAGCCGTTCAGTGGGGCATCAAGGTCGTGGAGGGCCGCCAGCGCATCTATCAGGGGAAGGAACTGGACATGAGCAGTCTGAGTGAGCTGCTGCGCGCTCAGCAGGAAGAGGAATCCGGCACGCTGGACTACTACTCCTACTGGTGGGCCGACCCGGATCTGCCCCGGGTGCATAAGATAAGCGCCTTCCGTCATCTGGACGTGGGGGGCAGCTTCTGGATCGTCAGCGCCGTGGTGGACTACGACGATTTCTACGAGCCGGTACAGCAGAGCTTCGTGAAGGTGGTCCTCATCTTCGGCGGCGTGGCGCTGGTGCTGGTGCTCTTCATGTTCCAGATGTTCCGGCTGCAGGAGCGCGACCGCCGCAGCGCCACCGAGATCAGCGATCTGAAGACCCTGAACCAGACCCTCGAAGAGCTCCACCGCAGCGAAGAGTCGCTGGCCCACGGCCAGCGGCTGCAGATGATGGGGACCCTCACCGGCGGCATCGCCCATGAGTTCAATAACTTCCTGACCCCCATCACCGGCTATGCCGACCTCATCATGGCCGACGCCGACCCGGGCAGCGAGATCTATGACAACGCGATGGAGATCAGCGAGGCGGCGCAGAAGGCGCAGGAGGTCGTGAAACAGATCTCCTCCATGAGCCGGAAAAACGTGGAGACGGTCTACGACGCCGTGTCGGTGGAGGGACTGCTCCATCGGACCCGGAAGCTGGTGGAGACGAACTGCCCGAAGAATGTAGAGCTGAAGGAAGAAAATGAGCTGAGCGGCGAATGCGTTCTGGGCAATGCGACCCAGCTGCAGCAGGTGATGCTGAACATCAGCATCAACGCCATCCACGCCATCGGCGCCGAGGGCGGAAAGCTGACCATCCGGGGCAGTGTCGTGCCGCGCAGTGAGCTGGCGGCGCTCTTCCCGGAAGAGAAGATCTCCGAGGAATGGTCGAGCTACGTCTGCCTGAGCGTCACCGACACCGGCTGCGGCATGGACAAGGAGACGATGCAGCACATCTTCGAGCCCTTCTTCACCACAAAAAAGACCGGCGAAGGCACCGGTCTCGGCCTTGCTCTGGCGGACCAGATCATCCGCACCCACCGGGGCCGCATCCGGGCGGAGAGCACCATCGGCAGAGGCACGACCTTCTATGTCTATCTGCCGGTGCTGGAGCAGCAGCAGGAGCGCGAACAGCTGCAGTGGGGCGTGGACAGCAAGCTGCGCATCCTTGCGGCGGACGACAACAACAAGGTCCTCGACCTGCTGGACAAAGACCTCAGCGCGCTGGGCCTGAGCGTGTCCACCTGCTCCCGCCGGGGCGAGCTGCGCCAGCTGCTGGAGCAGCAGCCCTTCGACGTCCTTGCCATCGACGAGAGCCTGATGAGCAGCAGCGGCGTGGACTTCTGCATGGCCATCCGGGGCCGCTACCCGGGCATGACCCGCATCGTGATGACCAATGCCCCCACAAGGGAGATCGTGGACGCCCGCAGCCACGGCGTCATCGACGGCTATGTGGTAAAACCGGTGTCGGCGTCTACGCTTCTGGCCCAGATACGGAGCAGCCGGAAAGAGTGAACAGCGGCTGTTTTTCGTGAATTTGTGGAATATGCACAGAGGTGTCCTTCATAATTCGATGATATGATAAAAATGCAAGGAATATATTGACAATTCTGGGGGGGGGGGGGTTATAATAAGGCCAACAGGCCGACGACCGGAACTGGACAGCCTGCCTGTAAGATCATTCATAATTATGGAGGCAAAAAATCATGAAAATGGCAAAGAAGTTTCTGGCCGTCGCCCTCGCCGGCGTTCTGGCACTGTCCGTTCTGACTGGCTGCGGCGCTAGCGTCAAGAGCAAGGACATCGCTGACGCTCTGACCAAGATGGGCGTCAAGGTCGAGCAGGACAAGGACATGGATAAGACTGCTGAGAACACCCTGAAGGCTATCGAGACTATCATCGCTGCTGACTCCGCCAACAAGATCACTCTGGACAATGCTGTTGAGAAGGTCACCGGCAAGGTCATCAGTCAGGAGCACATCGACGGCAACACCGATGCCGCTAATGCAGTCCAGAAGGCTCTGGGTGTGTTCACCACCGGCGAGGGTGCCGAGAAGGCAAATGTTGGCAAGCAGATCCGTGTTGCTCTGGTCAAGACCGAGAATGCCACGAAGAACGCAAACCTGCAGGCTGGCATTGTGAATGGCGCTCTGTTCGAGGCTCAGGCCGCTACCGTTAACGACATGAATCATGAAGTTGCTGAGACCGGCAAGCTGGGCACTGCTAAGACTAGCGACGGTAAGTACATTCTGGTCGTCATCGTCAACGATGTGGTCGAAACGTCTAACACCTGATTTTCTCTTCCCCATGTGAGGACTGCCGCAAGGCGATAATTCCCCATAAATAAAGATGACAACAGGCTCCGGATGTGGAAACACCCCGGGGCCTGTTGCTTTTTTTGCGCAGCTCCGGCTTTATTGTATCCAACCTTCCATACGGAATCTTACAGGATATTAAGGGATTTCTTAACAAACCGTAATGAGAAGGGCTTTGGACTGTAAGTTTGAGCCTGTATACTGGAACCATAACGAACGGGAATGATTCCGGAGGAGAAAACGGAATGCATCCCCGGTATATGAAAAAAGGAAAGGAAGTACAAACCCATGAGTGATACGATCCTCGCTCTGCTCGGCTTTGCAACGGTGATCACGGTCATCGTCCTGCTGCTGCGCAATGTCACGGTCCCTGCACTGGCATTCGTCAGCGTCTCGACCATCACCGCAGCCATTCTGGTGGCTACCGGTGCTTTCACCCTGGATGAAATGGCTGGCTTTATCAAGGAGGGCGTCAAGGGCGTCCACGGTACGGCAATCCTGTTCATCTTCTCCGTCCTGTTCTTCGGCGTTATGACCGATGCAGGCATGTTCGACAAGATCATCGGCGCGCTGATGAAGAAGGTCGGCAACAATGTCGTCGGCGTTGCCCTGATGACCTGTCTCATCGCCATCATCGGCCATCTGGACGGCGGCGGCGCTTCCACCTTCCTCATCACCATCCCTGCCATGCTGCCCGTCTACAAGCGCCTGCACATGCGCCGTGAGACCCTGCTGCTCATCTGCGTTACGTCGATGGGTGTCATGAACCTGCTGCCCTGGGGCGGCCCCACCATGCGTGCCGCCAGCGTTCTGGGCGTTGAGTCCAATGACCTGTGGAGTCAGATCCTTCCGATGCAGATCGTCGGCCTGGTTCTGGCTGTCGGCACCGCCATCTTCTGGGGCCTGCAGGAGAAGAGGCGCATTGCCAAGCTGGGCGATTCCATCGTTGCTGAGGACGCCGGCAAGTACGACGACTCCGACGACGGCAAGAAGGACGAGACTCTGGCTCGTCCCCAGAACTTCATCTTCAACGTCATCCTGACTCTGGCCGTCATCATCGTGCTGGTTCTGGACATCTTCCCCTCTTACTACGTCTTTATGGTCGGCTGCGCTCTGGGCATTCTGGTCAACTACCGTGGCAAGAAGCTGCACAACTCCATCATCAAGAGCCACGCTTCCGCTGGTCTGAGCATGGCTTCCACAATCCTGTGTGCCGGTGTCTTCCTCGGTGTCCTGAGCAAGAGCGGCATCATGGAGAAGATGGCAGTCGTCATGGCAAGCTTTATCCCGGCATCCATGGGCCGTTTCCTGCCCATCATCATCGGCGTCCTGAGCGTGCCTCTGGCTCTGCTGTTCGATACCGACTCCTACTTCTACGGCCTGCTGCCCGTTCTGGTCAGCGTTGGCAACCAGTTCGGCGTCAACCCGGCTCACATCGCCATCGCAATGGTCGTCTGCCGCAACTGCGCTACCTTCATCAGCCCGGTGGCTCCCGCTACCTATCTGGGCATCGGTCTGGCCGGTGTCGAGATCAAGGACCACATCAAGTACTGCTTCGGCTGGCAGTGGGGTGTTTCCATCGTCTGCCTCGTCGCTGGTCTGATCCTCGGCGTCATCCACTTCTGATAAACTGAGTTCCCGCCCGGCTGCCCTTCGTTGGACGGCCGGGCATTTTTGCAGGATACTTTTTACCACTTTTCCCAAGGAGGCTGCTGCAATGCGTGAGACCCCAGTCTGCACCGCGGCCGATGCCATCTACAAGCTGGCGGCGGGCAATCTGAAATACCTGAACGCGGAAAACGGGAGCGGCGATATTTCCCGCCGTATCCGGATGTCCACCTGGACGAAGGGCCAGTCGCCCTACGCCATCATCGTCACCTGTTCGGATTCCCGGGTCATCCCGGAGAACATCTTCTCGGCGGGCATCGGTGAGCTGTTCGTCATCCGGCTGGCGGGCAACATCATCGACGACCACCAGCTGGGCAGCATCGAGTACGCTGCCGGCCATCTGGGCTGTCGGCTGGTGGTGGTGGCTGGGCCACACCCACTGCGGCGCGGTGGATGCGGCCATCAACTCCGAGCCCTCCGGCTATATCCGCTGCATCACCGACGAGATAAAAAAGGCCATCGGGGACGAAACAGACCCCTACAAGGCCAGCTGTCTCAATGTCCGGCACAGTGTGCAGGAGATCGAAAAGAGCCTGTGCATCCATGACATCAAGACGGAAACGGGCCTGCGGGTCGTCGGTGCGATGTACCACATCGAGGACGGCAGCGTCGAATTCCTGTAAGGAACTCCCAGCATTGCGGCGGAACGGCCCTTTCCCAGACCGGGAAAGGGCCGTTTTTTGTGTTTGACAATCGACGGCTGTCAGTTTATACTAACGCTGAAAAAGCGGATACAGCAGGAGGACAGGACAATGGTACAGGTAGACCTTATCACAGGATTTCTCGGGGCAGGGAAGACCACCTTCCTGCGCAGATACGCGGCATGGTGGGCCGGGCAGGGCGTCAAAGTCTGTGTGCTGGAAAACGACTTCGGCGCGGTGAACGTGGACGCCATGCTCCTGCAGGACCTCGAGGCCCAGGGCGTGGAGCTGGAGACCATCAGCGGCGGCTGCGACTGCGACACCCACCAGCGCCGGATGCGGACGAAGCTCATCTCCATGGCCATGCGGGGCTTTGAGCGGGTCATCGTGGAGCCCAGCGGCATCTTTGACGTGGACGAGTTCTTCGACGTGCTGCGGGACGAGCCGCTGGACCGCTGGTATCAGCTGGGCAATGTCATCGCCATCGTGGATGCCCTTCTGCCGGAAGAACTTTCCCCGCAGGCAGAATATATCCTCGCTTCCGAGAGTGCGTGGGCGGGCAGTGTCCTCCTGAGCCGCTGTCAGCTGGCCTCTGACGCGCAGAAGCAGGGGGCAGAAGCCCATCTGGCCCGTGCGCTGGAAGCCTGCAAGTGCTCCCGGAAGTTCGGCCCGGAGGAAATTATTGCGAGGGACTGGGCCGATCTGACGACCGACGATATGGCCCGCCTCGCAAAGTGCGGCTTCCGGCAGGCCAGCTGCGAAAAGCTCCACTTCGACGAGCATGATGCTTTTACCTCGGCCTACTTCCTCGAGCTGGGCCTGCCCCGCGCTCAGCTGGAAAAGAACATCCCGTCCCTCTTCACCGACCCTGCCTGCGGAAATGTCCTCCGTGTGAAAGGCTTCGTGGAGGACGATGGCCGGTGGTACGAGCTGAATGCTGCCGCCGCCGGTCTGACGGCGGCCCCCATCCCGCAGGGACAGCAGGTGCTCATCGTCATCGGCGAGGGGCTGGACAAGGCCCGGCTGGAAGAAGACCTGAGACGATGAGTTTTCCACAATAAAACAGAGAATTGTGCAATATTGATTGCGCCGACCCTCCTGCAGCGTTATAATAGAGAAAAAGAAATCAGGAGGCCGTTTCATGAGCATTTCGACCACCCAAAAGCCGACCACCCGCCGCATCGTGGGGATGGTGGTGGGCATCGTCATTATTGGTCTGGGCATCGCCCTCTTCAAGCAGTCCCATCTCGGCAACGACTCCATCAGCGCGCTGAATATGCGCCTTGCCGAGCTGCTGGGCATCTCGCTGGGCGTGCAGAACGTCGCCACCAACATCCTCTTCTTTGCGCTGGAATTCTGGTTCGGGCGCAAGTACATCGGCCTTGGCACCTTCGTCAACGGCATCGGCATGGGGTTCATCATAACCTTCTTCTACGACCCCATTGCCGCGGCCTTCGGCCCGGCAGCGTCCCTGCCGGAACAGCTGGTGTGGGTGGTGCTGGCCGTCCTTGTGACGGCGCTGGGCGCGTCCCTCTACCAGACGGCTGACCTCGGCATTGCGCCCTACGATTACCTCTCGCTGGGTCTGCGGGACTACACGCACTTCCAGTACTTCGGCTGCCGCGTCTTCACCGACGCCTTCTGCGCCCTGCTCTGCTGGCTCCTGGGCGGTCTTGTGGGTCTGGGTACCCTCATCTGCGCGTTCTGCCTCGGACCCTTCATCCAGTTCTTCAACGGCCTCGTCTCCGAGCGGGTCCTGCAGTATAAGCCCGAAAAAGCATGAGCATAACAAAAAAGACATCTGCCGGCGGCAGATGTCTTTTTTGTATCTTACTCGAATTTGAACAGCGGCGTGCCGGTGGAGACGATGCCGCCCGCAGTGATATGGAGCTTTGGCAGGTCGTCGGCGTTGGTCACGATGATGGCGGTGGTGGTGGGGTGGTTGGCAGCGCGGATGGCGTCCAGATCGACCTTCAGCAGAGCGGTGCCGGCCTTGACCTTCTGCTCTTCCTTGACCAGAGCGGTGAAGCCCTTGCCCTGCATCTCGACGGTGTCCATGCCGACATGGATCAGCAGCTCGATGCCGTCGTCGCTGGTGATGCCGATGGCGTGCAGGGTGGAAGCCACCTGCGTGATGGTGCCGTCAAACGGGGCGTACACGGTGTCGCCGGTGGGCTCAATGCCGCAGCCGGGCCCCAGAATGGCGGTGGCGAACGTCTCATCGGGGATCTGCTCCAGCGGGATCACCGTGCCGTCGATGGGAGCTTTGACGACCATCTTTTCACCTGCAAATTTCGGGGCGGCATCGTGCTTGCCGCCAAACAGTTTATCAAAAAAGCCCATTGTGAAAATCCTTCCTTCCTGTCATCCGGAAAAATAATAGCGCAGAAGATCGTAAACTCAAAAAGGGCAAGGATACACAGTCTGGTGTATGCTTGCCCATTTCTCGCATTCTGCGTTGTTCTTTTTAAACCATACCATACCCGGCCGAAAAATTCAATCAGTATCCTGCACAAAGAGAATGCAGAAACTTCGGCGAAACGCCAAAGAAAACCCGGGCATGGAATTTACATCAGAGCGATGAGCTGCTCGATCTCTTCCATCTTAGTGGCCCAGCTGGTGGCGATGCGGACGACGGTGTGGCTGTCGTCGAACTTCTCCCAGAAGCCGAACTTTGCCCTGCCTTCCAGCGCAGCCAGCTGGGTGTTTTCCAGCACGACGAAGAGCTGGTTGGTGGGGGAGTCCATAAAGAAGCGGTAGCCCTTGGCGGCGAGGCCTTTTTTGAGGGCGTTGGCCGTCTCGATGGCGTTGCGGCTGATGCGGGTGTAGAGGCCGTCGGTGAAGAGGACGTCGAACTGGATGCCCATGAGGCGGCCCTTGGCCAGCAGAGCGCCCTGCTGCTTGACCATCGTCATGAAGTGGGCCGGTGCGCCGTGGGGGAAGACCACGGCCTCGCCGCAGAGTGCGCCCACCTTGGTGCCGCCGATGTAGAAGACGTCGGTGAGCCGGGCGAGGTCGGCCAGGGTCACATCGGTGCCTTCGCTCACCAGCGCGTAGCCCAGACGTGCGCCGTCCACGAAGAGGGGCATGTGGTAGGTGCGGCAGACGGCGGACAGGGCCTCGAGCTCAGCCTTGCTGTACAGGGTGCCGTACTCGGTGGGGTGGGAGATATACACCATGCCGGGGAAGACCATGTGGTCGTGGTTCGAGTCGGCGTAGAAGGTCTTGCAGAAATCCTCCACCGTGGCGGCATCCAGCTTGCCGTTCTTCTGGGGCAGGCCGATGACCTTGTGGCCGGTGAACTCGATGGCACCCGCCTCATGACCGGCCACATGGCCGGTGGCGGCGGCGACGACGCCCTCCCAGCGGCGGAGCGTGGAGGCGATGACGATGGAGTTGGCCTGGGTGCCGCCGGAGATGAAGAAGACGTCGGCCTCGGGGCAGGCGCAGGCGGCGCGTATCTTCTCCTTTGCGCTGGCGCAGTAGGGGTCGGTGCCGTAGCCGGACACCTTCTCGAAGTTCGTTTCCGTCAGCTTCTGCAGGATGGCGGGATGCGCACCCTCGCAGTAGTCGTTCTCAAAATACAGCATATTCTTTCCCTTTCCTTTATTACGATAAAGAAGATGATTCTATTGTGAGCCAGGAACGCACGTTTGTCAACCCTTTGAAACCATGGAAAAAATGCCCACCCTTTGCTGTATCTTTAATTTATTTGTGGTATACTTTTACAGTGGAACCGAATATATATCAGGAGGGACAGCAAATGAAGCAGATGCTCTGGAAAAAGGACGTCCGGGTATTTTTGGCGGCGCTCATCGGGGCGTTCGCCTGTGTGACGCTCATCCAGCTCATCAGCGGCCGCATCGACGGTGTGGCCTCGATGGTGTTCCTGCTGGCGGTGTTTTTTGTTTCCATGTACACCGACGGCTACTGGTGGGGCGTGGCCGGTTCTGTCATCAGCGTGCTGGCGGTCAACTTCGCGTTCCGCACGCCCTACTTTGCCTTCAACTTCACCATCCCGGAGAACATCTTCTCCGGCGTGGTGATGCTGGTGGTCTCCTTTATGACGAGCACCCTGACCACCCGCATCAAAAAGCAGGAGCAGCTGCGGATGGAGAGCGAGACGGAGAAGATGCGGGCCAACCTCCTGCGGGCTGTCTCCCACGACCTGCGCACCCCGCTGACGTCCATCTACGGGGCCTGCTCTACGGTCATCGACAACTACGACTCGCTGGGCCGGGAGCAGAAGATAAAGCTCCTTTCCGAGGCCTGTGCCGACGCCCAGTGGCTCAACCGGATGGTGGAGAATCTGCTCTCCGTCACCCGCATCGACGCCGACGGCGTCGCCATCCAGAAGACGCCCACCGTGCTGGAAGAGCTGGTGGATACGGTGCTGGTGCGGTTCCAGAAGCTCCACCCCGGCGTACCGGTGGAAGTAAAGCTTCCGGATGACTTCATCGTCATCCCGATGGACTCCATGCTCATCCAGCAGGTGCTGACGAACCTTTTGGAAAACGCGGTGCTCCACGCCAAGGGGATGACCCGCCTGACGCTGCGGGTGTTCACGCTGGGGCAGCGGGCGGTGTTTGAAGTCATTGACAACGGCTGCGGCATCCCGAAAGAGCGGCTCAAGACCCTCTTCACCGGCACGACCCTGACGCAGGATACCTCGTCGGGCGGCAAGCACGGCATGGGCATCGGGCTGTCGGTGTGCGCGGCCATCATCAAAGCCCACGGCGGCGAGATAAAGGCCGAGAGCACGCCCGGCGAGGGTACGACCATCCGGTTCTGGCTGGAGACCGAAGAAGTGGATACGGAGGAAACAGAGGATGAGCAATAATAAATTCAAGGTACTTATCATCGAGGACGAGGCGAACATCTGCAGCTTCATCCAGACCCTGCTGGAGACCAATGGCTATCAGGCACTGGTGGCCCAGACCTGCGTGATGGGCATGACCATGTTCATCTCCTATAACCCGGACCTCGTCATCCTGGACCTCGGCCTGCCCGACCGGGACGGTCTGGACGCCATCCGCTCCATCCGGCAGAAGTATCTGACCCCCATCATCGTCCTGTCGGCCCGCACCACCGAGCAGGATAAGATCGAGGCCCTCGACCTTGGTGCCAACGACTATATCACCAAGCCCTTCGGCACCGGTGAGCTGCTGGCCCGGGTGCGGGCTGCGCTGCGGGTGAACCGCTATGGCGGCGGGAGCTTGCCCGGCGGGGTGTTCAGCGCACAGGGCCTCACCATCAACTACGAGCGCCGCAAGGTGTTCGTGGATGGGCAGGAGGTGCGCCTGACCCAGACGGAATACAACATCGTGGCCTTTCTGTCCGAGCACGCCGGGCGGGTGATGACCTATGCGGCATCGTCCGGGCCATCTGGGGCGACACGGACGCCAGCAGCACCAAGAAGCTGCAGGTGAATATGGCCAATATCCGCAAAAAGCTGGGCAGCCGCCCGGGCAGCAATACTTATATCCTCAACGAGCTTGGCGTGGGCTATCGGATGATAGAAGAAGACGCAAAGCCCATGGAATCTGCGGAGGAGACGAAATGACACTGGCGCTAAGCCTGTTTGTCCTGTTTTATATCTTGATGCTGGCGGTGCAGCAGTACCGCCCCTGGGTCGCGCTGGGCGGGGCCGGGGCGTTCCTGCTGCTGGGGAAGCTGGGCGTGTATGATTTCACGCTGGCGGACGCCGCCCGGGCCGTAGACTTCAATGTCCTGCTGATGATGGCGGGAATGATGGGGACGGTCTTTCTTTTTATCCAGAGCAAGATGCCCGCCCGGCTGGCTGAGGAGCTCATTGCCCATGTGCCGGATGTCCGGTGGGCCGTGTCGGTGCTGGCGCTGCTGGCGGGGTTCATCAGTGCCTTTGTGGACAATGTGGCCACCGTGCTGATGGTGGCTCCGGTAGGGCTTGCCATCGCCCGGCGGCTGAAACGATCGCCGGTGCCGGTGCTCATCGCCATTGCGGTGTCGTCCAATTTACAGGGCGCGGCAACGCTGGTGGGGGACACCACGAGCATCCTGCTGGGCGGCTTTGCGGGGATGAATTTCTTCGATTTCTTCTGGATGGAGGGCCGGCCCGGCATCTTCTGGAGCGTGGAGCTGGGAGCGCTGGCCTCGCTGGGGGTGCTGTTCTGGCTGTTCCGGGACCAGCGCCAGCCCGTCCATGTCACGGTGGAAACGGAGGTGGAGGACGACGTCCCCACGGTGCTTCTCCTGCTGACGGTGGGGCTGCTCATCGCGGCGTCCTTCCTGCCTGAGCCTTCTGGCGGCGTGCTGCATCTGCTCTATACCTTGCGCAGCGGACTCGTCTGCATGGGGCTGTGCCTCTTCGGTGCCGCCCGCGCCTGCTGGCGCAGCCGCTCCCTGAAGCCGCTGGCCGAGACGTTCCGGGCGCTGGACTATGACACCCTGCTGTTGCTTTTCAGCCTCTTTATTCTGCTGGAAGGAGTGAGCAGGGCGGGCGTCATCGACGCGGCGGCGCGGCTGTTCCACTCCGCAGCCGGAGACGAGCCGCTGCATCTTTATCTGCTGCTGGTGGCTGCGTCGGTGGGGCTGTCAGCCTTCATCGACAACATCCCCTATGTGGCGGCTATGCTGCCGGTGGTGCAGGGCGTCGCCGCCCTCATGAACGGCGGCGCGGGCATTGAGCCGGAGCTGTTTTACTTCGGTCTGCTTACCGGCGCGACGCTGGGCGGCAACCTGACCCCCATCGGCGCGTCGGCCAACATCGCGGCCATCGGCATTCTCCGCAAGAACGGCGAGACTGTCCGCACCCGGGACTTCCTGCGCATCGGCGTACCCTTCACGTTGGCGGCAGTTCTCGTGGGGGCAGGGAGCCTCTGGCTGTTCTGGGGCATCTGAGAAAATTCAGGAAAAACTGCAAAAGAAGAAGCGTGGTCTGGCAGGCATCTGCCCCGGAAGCAGGCATCACCGGGGCAGATGTCTGTGTTTTTGTGCGCAGGGACGCAAGATAAAATATGCGGAAAAGAATGCAAAACTTTTTTGAAAAAACACTTGACTTTCCCGCTTTCCGTGGTATAATAACTATCGTTCCGAGCCGAACGGCGGCGAACAAAACAGAATATGCGGATATGGCGGAATTGGCAGACGCGTTAGATTCAGGTTCTAATCGGGGCAACTCGGTGGAGGTTCAAGTCCTCTTATCCGCACCAAACAATGAAAATCCGAACCTTTTCTCGATAGGAGAAGGGTTCGGATTTTTTGTTTTCTTCGGAAAGCAAAATGAAGGCTCCTTCCCGACGGCTGTGTGTCCAAAACCTTATAGCCATCCTCTTTGCAGAGGATGACTTGGCTGTTGAGAGCCGATACCGGCTCTCAATGCGGTAGGCACCCAAAACTTCGTTTTGTGTGCGATCAGCATCAAAAGAATCGTGTAACGAAAGTCACAACTGTAAAGGTGCCGTAAGGCAGAAAGGACACGATTATGAAGTACGATGAAAGAACTTGCAAATTCAACATGGACACCGGGTGCGTGGAACTGCTGCTCCGGGATGGGAGAATGATCTCCATTGACTGCACCGGGGTTGAAGATGCGCTGGACGTGACTATGGCACAGAGGTCGGAATTGGATTACCTCATCTACAATGATCCGCTGGGCTATGCGGACTTGATTCTGAATGGCAATCCAGAAGAATACTTGAAAAACGTAACCGGGAGCCATGGGTTAGAAGATTAACTGTGTTGATTATCAGAAATTTCCATGCATAATATAGAATAGCTTTTACCAAAAATCCAATAAAATAATTTAGCAATTATTAATTACCGTCATTAAGCATTGCCTCAAATCACAAACGGTCACTCGCTTCGTTAGTTGACATCGCGAGTGACCGTTTGCGCCTATACCAATTTAATTTTTCCGTCTACTATCTTATATTTGAGAGCAAATAAACTTTTCTTCTTTGTCATCGAAGTAAGCTATACTCACTCTAGGTCTAGATTTTCTTCTGCTCGGAGATAAATATCCAACTGGTTCTGGACGTTTAGCTCACTTACCAGCCATCCGCGTGCCATACACAATCGTTTGAAGTCCTCAATTCGATTTACTCCACTCATTTCTTTTAACGTCACTACAACACCGAATGGCAATGTTTTTTGTGGAGTTGTTTGCATTCGTTCTTTCGTTTTAATGCTTAATCCCCATAAACCTGAATCATAAGCTTTGCGGGGAATAGCTCTAGATTTGATGACATCACTAATATGCTTAACATTATCCCATTTACGATACATTTTTCGTGCATCTTCTTCATAGATAATGTTTAATCCATCATCGGATTGCCGATTTGCATCAATAGAAGCGATGCTCGCCTTTCCACTTTTTTGAAACGACTCTCCCAAAATGAATATCCATTTCTGTATTTGTGTAGTCAACTCCTTGTGAACGATTGCACTGTGGAAAATAGACAAGCGTTGCGCGAGCGTAGAACGGATGTGCATTTTTGACAATTGGGACCGGAAGATTGTAGGTATAGGTTTCAAAAGATTCAGT